>ERZ1027264.35-NODE-35-length-120299-cov-9.561126_pt1 | contig 120299 bp, 128 predicted proteins | sample MGYA00519258_ERZ1027264 | MGnify/ENA primary metagenome ERZ1027264 (study PRJEB26926, sample SAMN06164692) | human gut metagenome | biome: ENVO:00009003; feature: ENVO:2100002; material: ENVO:00002003 | host: Homo sapiens | place: USA | collected 2012 ...
GGGCTCGGAGATGTGTATAAGAGACAGGACGGCTGCCGCCGCTGGAGCTCCCGAATGAGCGCCTCGGCCTCGCGGGCCGTGAGGGCCTTGAGGCTCTCCTTGCCCGTCAGGTCTGCCGTCAGAGCGTGCAGATCGTCGTTATCCATCCCGATCCCGCGCGCCGCGCCAAATATCCGGCGTCTCTGCCGGTCATCGATCATCGTCTTGGCTGCCTGCATGATCCGTCCCTCCTGATCCTCAGATGGTCTCGACCGAGACCTTAATGCCCTCCTCGACGTGGGCAGCTGTCTTAATGATATCTACTGCCTCCTGCACGCTACACGGCCATCCCGCAGCCATCAGGATCTGTAGTATCCACTCGTAGTTGATGACCTCTGTTGTTAGGTAGGCCCAATCGCTGGCCTGCTTGGCGTCAAGCCCTGCCACGGTCATCAGTGTCTGCATATCCCTCTTGTACTGCCCCTTGAGTCGCCTGCGTAGCACGGAGGCAACTTGCGCATCGCTTGTGATTGCCTGGATCGTATCCTTAAGGCTGCCATCGGTATAATTGCCTTGGCATACAATCGTTAACAACCGCTTGCAGGCCGCTGTCACAGTGTACACCCTATCTATCTGGACGTAGTCATCAGCAATGTTGCCGAGTACGCGGCTTAACATATATCCAGAGTCCAGCTTGGGGGTCTGCGTCATGCTGACCGTGACCCGTCCGCCCTTGCTGCCCATGTACTCCATCGTCTTAAGCTTGGTGTCCTTGAGGTCGGCGACCGCCAACCGCTCAAAGTATGCCTTAAGCTCTTCGGCGCGGCTTTTGAGCCTCGCCATCTGCCGGGTGAGGACGGCATACTCGTCCACATACTGCGTCGTCTTATCCATTGCCATCCTCCTCTGATACTACCTCCAGCATCTCCCGCAGGCACTTGCGGCATGCGGTAATGCCCTCGGCGTCAATCACGCCCTCGATGCTGCCGCAGCGGCGGCAGGTCGGGGCATGGGGCCGGATACCGAGGCTGATCTCCGTGCTGTATCTGCCGGGGATCGCCACGATGTCGACCGCCATGCCGGGTATCAGCCCGGCCTCGTGCCGCAGACGCTGCGGGATCGTGATCCCGCCCTTGCTGCTGATCCGTCGTGTGTAGGTCATTGTCTTAATCCTCCTGTATGTCGCGCGGTGGGCATGGTAGCAGGATAACCAGATCGGCAACGATCCAACCGATGATGATATGATCATGGATCGCTAAGATTAGCCACACCATTGTCGCAAGTATACCTAGCCCACATCCCCGCACATAGTATCGATATTGCGTACTGTGCCTCCTCATCGCTTATCACCCCGGTGCTTATATGTGATCCAGAGCGCCAGCGTCAGGAGGGATATCCAGCCGAGGATCACCCCGGCAAACAGACCGAGCCAAAAATTAACCATCCGTCCCATCCTCCTCCACCTTACGCAGCTTGTCCACGTTGCAGTGATCTCTTAACTCCTTAAGCCATACGTGCCACTGATCCAGCCATCGCATGTAATATGGCGTGCCAGCGACGGTGTATTGCGTGCCTTCTCCGCCGATCATGACGACCTTGTCGCCCGGCTTGAGATCGCTCTCGCACCTGTCGATCTGCAATGGTATCGCCTCCTCTATGTAATATTGTCCCCGCTCTGCATTTGCACGGGCTTGCGACCGTTGCCTTGCGGCAGCTGCATTAAGGCGGGGCTTTATTGCCCCGTACTATCATGATTAACAGGGGATATAGGGCGGCTGGACGCCACCTGATACCCCTTGCGATAGCCTCTCTGATAGGTCTTGGGCTGCTTGCGCTCCTGCCCGATGATGCATCCCGCATACAGCAACAAGGGGATCATCAGCAGGCCGACGATCTCTCCTCCCGGCATCCCACCGTGCCAATACCCGATGATATTGACGATGTTGACCACTAGCATCCCCGCGAGCAATCCGCCCGCAAAAACCAGCCCGGATCGTGTCCATCTTGCCATATTGACCCTCCTCATATCACCATGCCGATGCCGAGGTTGCGAGCCCTCGCATACAGGCTGTCATAGCTGATGTCGTCGCTGTTGACCGCGTTATTGTATACATTAACCGCACCGCGCACGCCAAATTTGCTCCGGCAGATGCCCTCCAGCAGGTCAACCGCTCTCTTTTCTCCCGCCTGCGCAAGGGCGGGGAAGAGCATCTCCACATCCGCGCGCTTAATCCGCTGCGTGTTATAGTAGCGGTTAAATTTGACCCGGCTAAACAGTTGCGCAAACCGCGCCTCCTGCCGCCCCATCATGCGTCCGTAGACCTCCGTGTTGCCGATCAGCACGATGCCGATGCCCTCCTGCCCGGTGATGGTGTTGGGGTCGGCAAGCGTCCTGATCTCCTCTAGTGCCGAGAGCTTGAGGTGCTGGGCCTCATCGATAATGATGACCTTGTTGCTGCCATCGAGCTTGGCCCGGATGTTGGTCAGCAGGTCGAGCTTGCTGCGCGTCTCAGGGATACGCAGCGCCCGCGCGAGCAGCTTGAGGATGTTGCCGAGCGTCCCTGTGCTGGGGGTCGCCTGTATGTAGATGCTCTGCGTCGGGTTATCCCGTACAAACTTTTGCGCGGCCTTGGTCTTGCCGATCCCCGCGTCTCCGTGAGCGATCATGATGCCGCGCTCCAGCTGGCAATACTTGATCATCTTGTATACGTCCTCAGAGATTGACGTCGGGATATAGTCCTGCGTGGCGACCATGGGCAGCGCCGTCTCGCGGGCCTGCTCATGCTCCACCGCCGTGCGCAGATACTCCTCCAGCGCCTGCTCTACGCCCGCGATGTCCCCGGTGTACTGCCCGCGCAGCCATTGGCTGATAATCGCCTTATTGATCCCGGTCACCTGCGCAAGCTTGGCCTGGCTCATCCCATGCTCCCGTAAGTACTGCTGTACGCGGGCCTGTAGCTCCGCGTTATGGGCCTTACTCATCCTGATCGTCCTCCTTAATATCTTCGTGTCTACTGATATATTGATCGTGGCGTCGATCCGACGCCGGAGTGCCTTGCAATATTGCGCCTGCAGCCGGTGTAGCTCCATCACGTCGTGCGCTGGGTCGTCCGCGCAGGCGTTGAGCCTGTCCCGCAGCCGGGTAAGATCAGAGTCCATAGTCGTCCTCCTCTCCACCGCGCCGCCGATCACGCTGCTCCGCGTTGCGCACCATCCGGCCCAGGTCGTCCGCACCCACCGCTTTGAGCAGCGGCTCCGTGTTGTCTGCCGCCCGCTGAACGTCCAGTATCTTGGGCTCAGCGTCCGGGATGATCTGTGCCTCACGGTTACGACGGGCTTGCTCAATGAGTAGCTGCCGCGCGGTATCCTTACCAATCGCGGAGATCGTGCTAAGCCGCTGATGCTCCTTTTCCACGCGCTCTGCCTGCCTGATCTGGCGGATCGCATCCTTGACCTCATCCTTGCTGGCACCGTACCGCAGCACTGCCGTATCGTTGGCGTAGGCGGTCATCAGGTAGCGGTCTTGTAGGTCATATATCCTCACGGAGCTTAGATCGTCGGGATCATAGCGGTAATATACCTGCTGGCCCTGTAGGTTGTGCCGGAGCTCCTCGGTGCCGTAGTAGATGCGCTCGCCGGAGACCTCGTGATATACGCCGAGCCTGCCGACCTGCTGCGGGCGACTCGACCGCATGAGCATCAGCGCCAGCTCGTCCGCCGAGGCCACCCGCTTGCGCTGCAGGTGCTCGTTGTATACCTGCAGCCGGGGCTTGCCCCGGTCGGCTACTACCGCGCCGCCGTATGCCTCACGGTTGATGTAATCATCAAGCAGCTCCTCGACCGCCTGCGCAAACTCTGCATCCGTTGGGACGGCCTTGCCGTCCTTGATGATCTGTTTAAGGCACTCTGGCTTTTCCACCACCGTCCCACCTGTATAGGTGGGGAATAACCGGCTGATATGATCCTTGATATCCCTAAACCGCCGCTCAATGATCTTGGCCTTGGCGTTGCGGACGATCGCGTTGGTCATCTTGATGCCGAGCCGTTCAAATACAGGCGGCGGCGCGTATATCTCCTTGCCATCCTTCGTTTTTTTGGCCCGGTGGCCAAGGCCTCCGATGTCGTGGGTCAAAAACTCGCGGCCATTATCCACATAGATGTTATCCGGGATGCCGTATTGCAGGATACCCTTGCGCAGGGCGATCAGCGTCGCCTGTGAGCTGGGATTATCCGTAATGTGACAACCCGTAAAGATGCCGCTCCTTGCATCAAAAAATGCGGTCAGATGTGGGCGGTGCAGTGTCCCATCGGCGCGCCGGGTAATCACATCAAACGTGTGGTTATCTGCGATCCACCACTCGTTGCTCGCCATATCGTCGTATACACGGCGGATATATGGGGCGCAGCGGTCTCTGTATGCCTTTTGGCCCTCACGGCCCAGCACCTTGACCGGCATCGGCACGTCACTCCTGATGTGCCGGGTGAACGTCTCATAGCTTGGGATGGTATCGTATAGCTCCGGCAGCTCCTGGCCGATCCAGAGCTTGGTGTACTCATAGCAGCGCCGGATCGGGTGCTGCGCCTCGTCGAGGTAAAACGACAAAAACGCCTGCCAGACGGTCTCGTCAATACTGCTCCGGCCCTTGCGCCACTTGCCGCGCTTATCGATCAGGCCGTCAAGGTCATCCTCCCGGACGGCCCTCCACTTGCGGTAGAGGATATCCGTGGAGAGCTCTTCGCCGGGGTGCTGCAGGTTGTATAGCAGGATATATTGCTCATCCACCTGCGTCTTGTTGGCTCCCGGCTGGCTGCGGTACTCTTGCCACTCGGTCACCACCCGCCGCCAGTGCGCGATCTCATCGCGCTCCGCCTCGCTGTATGTATCCAGCGGCTTTGCCTCGGCCTTGGGGGCCGGGGGCGGTGCTGTGGGCCGGTGCTGCTTGAGGTACTTATCCTGCAGCGGCGCGTCGAGCGAGCTGAGCGGAATCAGGTACTTGGGCCGGTTGTTGGCGTTGAGCGTCCGATCCGCTTTGATCTTATCCTCCTTGATGAGCCGCTTAATGTACTGTGGGCTGCAATGCCGGATTGCCGCGAGCTCATCCACCGTCAGCATTGTCTCCATTGATATATCTCACCTGCCTTTGACCTGCCATCATCAGGCGCTGGGCGGTCATTCCCTGCGCGACGGCCAGCTATGGCCGTTTCGGCTGTTTTGTGGTATAATAATTAATTTATGAGAGGTGTTTTTTATGGACGAAATGCTTGTGCCACTATTTGCGCCTAACAAGATTTGCTCAGAGACAAGCCGCGCTTTGGCCGATCCGCTGCGTCAATACATCCAAGATAATGACTTCGTTGCTATGCTAAGGCTGATTTTTTCCGCTAAGCTTTTCCATCCAATTGTAGATACATATCGATACACCCGCACCTATGAGCAAGGGCTAGCAACAGCGGAGTATTTGATGGATACCTTGGCGGAACATGTCCTGGAAATTACGGCGGCGGAGTGGCATAATTGGATGGCACATTTCCTGTTCTTGCAGCTCCAGATGCTTGATTATCTTAATCAATGGGAGCATTATGTCGCCTGTTACGATCAGTTCAAGCAAGCGATTAGATCTGGTCAGATTGACGCGCAATATGACTATCTGCTCTTTGCTTACCGTTATGAGATCATCAAGCGGAAACTGCAAAAAAAGAAAGATGGGAAAAAGCTCGGCAACCTTTTGCGTCACCAGCAGGGGCAGTTAAGTCAAGAGGAGATAGACTATCGCTTCCAGCGTGTTATGGAATTACTGACTCATGCAGCTTCCACACAGAGTGGCTCCCTCTGGTTTTAACGCTTTCTTCGGCCAGCTATGGCCGGTTTGGCCGTTGGGACTCTAAGTTGTACACTGCCTTAATCGCTGCCTTGATATCATCAGCTGTAACCGCATAGTACAGATGCTCGGCGGCCTCGACAGCCGATTGATGAGTCAACTCCTGCATCCGATCAAGCTTCGCATGGGCGGCATATAACTGTTCAGCGTCAAAAGCGCGTTCGCAAAAGCTTAGCTGTGCCATCTGCAAAGATGCAAAATATGTTCCGCTATGTACGCCTTTCTTATCGTAGTCAACAGCCCAGACCACATAAGGCTCAGGCGCGCTGGGGCTCTGGTTTTTGGCGATCACATACTGATTGTTGTAATTCCCGATCAGATCAAACCCTTCGGGGATTTTGATGTTCAAATCCATTTTATTGACCATCCTTTCTCACGGCCTGTCTCATCAGTTGCGGGAGGCCGTCTCCGCAAGACCGCCCGCCCGGGCGGTTTCGACTTACAGCAGACCCAGCGCCTGCAGGATGCCAAAAAATCTATTTCTACCTACTTTAATATCCCGCTTTTTAAAAATCTAAAATCAGATTTTTTTGATATGTTTACAAAATGTTTACAAGTTACCGCTTTTTACCTTATCTTCTCCTGACAAAATGGCGGTTATAATACCGTTTTACAGCCGGAATGGTAATCATGTTACAGCAGGCCCAGCGCCTGCATGGCTCCTAACACTGCGATCAGCATGACGGCCAGCGGCACGCCGAAGATGATGCCTTTCATCCCTTTATTCCTCCATTCCCGCGTCAGGCCATACCATTAATTGTGCATATCTGCAAACCGATGACGTTGATATGGGCACGCCTTGACTTGCAAGATACTGTGCAATATCGGAGTATGTATACCTGCCTTCGCAGAGCATGCTCTCCACTTCGCGCCGTAGGTTGGGATCCAGTCTGGATATAATGCTGACCGGCCTTTTCCATCGGCGTTGTTTTGGCTTCTCAGGCTCTGGCTGCGGCGTAGGCTGCGCAGACTGTATCGCCGTAATCATAACCGGGAGCATCTGTTTCATGACCTCCGCCACGGTTTCCGCGACCGTCTGCCGGATGATCTCGGTAATGTCCGGCATGTAGGAGCCTTGCCGTCGGATCGTCGGGAGCACCTCGTCAAAGACCCAGCGCTCAAACTCCTCGGCTTTGGGGAGCCTGCTGTGCGTGATGAGGCGGTAGAGGTCGCCCTCCGGGATGATCTTGATTTCTTGTTCTCCTCCAGTAGTAAGGACTCGGTGTTTTACCGACCCCTTACAATGTGATGCAATTGCATCTGCCGGACGCTTATACCCTAGCATCTTGGCACATGCTGTGGCCGGGAAATACGGCTTTCCGTCGATTTCTATCAGCCCCATTTCTCCAAAATCCTGATGCCTGAAAATCTGTAACTCCTGCATTGTCAATGTTCCTTTCTGGCCTGTCTCGTCAGTTGCGGGAGGCCGTTTCCGCAAGACCGCCCGCTCGGCGGTTTCGACTGGTGAGGTGGGTCGTGTTTTACGACCCACCCTCTAAAAAGATGTCCGACACTTTGCAACGCAATGCTTTGGCAATAGCTTCAGCACGCAAATGATGGATGTTCTTGGTTTTACCGTTTTCTATACGGTTTATGGCACATCCGCTTAACCCAGCTTTTAGAGATAATTGGTGCTGCGACAAGCCTGTCAAGGTTCTCCTCCTAATTATTTCGTCTACATTGGGTAACACAAACACATTTACACCTCCTAATATGCGCAAATGCACAATCCATGGTATTAGTATAGCTTGTGATTACGCACAAGTCAATAGCTTTTTTATATTTGTTTTTGCATTTGCACAAGAAAAATGATATAATAACCCCAAAAATAGGGGAGGCTCGTTATGGCCAAAAAAAATACATTGGCATGGCGTATTAAGGATTTACGCAAACATAAGGGCTTAACGCAAAAACAACTCGCATCAGAGTTGGGCATAAGCTATAATTCAGTTATAGATTACGAAAACGGCCGCCGTGAGCCAAATGCTAAAGCGTTAGTTCGGCTTGAGCAATTTTTTGGAGTGAGCGGCGAATACTTGCGCGGAGAAATTGACAAAGAAATCTTTATGCGTCAAAGTGAAGAAATACAGTCCGGTCTAGATGTAGTCCTAAAACAATTGGATAGATTTATGTCAGCATATCGGATCGCATCGCAGGCCGATCAATTGCGCGCCACTGATCTGTTCCAAAGCTTGTTAACCCACATGATCAACAGTGCAGTTACCGACTCTTCCGATCCAGACTGGACAGCGGAGGAGATCGACCATTTAATCGGTGTTTTTCTGGCTCTTAACCGGGCCGGGCGTGACAAGCTCCTTGAGCGCGCCGACGAACTGCAGGAGATGCCGCGTTACCACAGGGAGTAATGCTATCCCTAGCCTATCGCGCCCGCTCGCATGCGTCCTGATTTTGTTGTAATATAACGTTATGTGTTATTTTGCTGCTTTTAGGGCATAATAATAAGGCCCGGATCATTACGATCCGAGCCTATTGAACAATGCCGGGTTATTCGGTTTCCTCAATAATATCCTCGATAATATCCTCGATGTGGCAGCCGAGGACGCGCGCTGCCTTGAGCAGTTGGTACACATCGCGGGGGAGCCGGACGCGTCCCTCCCAGCTTTCCAGCGTCCGCAAGGGGATACCTGTCGCGCGTGCAAACGCCGCCCGGCTGTAACCCTGCTCCTCCCGTATTCGCTGGAGCTTGATTTTATCCTCCATCAGTTGTGCCTCCTTCGGCCTCTGACAGCTGTGATCAGCGCCGCCGTTCCCGTTGCCGCCGCGCCGATGAGCGCCGCAGTGCGCCATGTGCCGGGCAGGGGACAGGCAGCGACCAGCAGCACCGCCGTCAGGCATACCGTTAATAATGTTGACTTGCGCATTGCAATCGGTATATAATAGGGTTGGGTCGGATGGAGACCCTTGCGAGCCTCCATCCTTTTGCCTACCGCCGCTTACGTTTCTTGCCGGGATAACGAGGGGCGGTTTTTTTCTGCCGCAAACTGATGATGCTGATCACGATTGCCAATGTACCGTTGACGCATGCCCAGATGCTGCAGATGGCTTCCAACCTGTTCACCGTTTCACCTCCTTTCATTGTCTTTATTATACCACACATATGTGTGGTAGTCAATGCTTTTTTGCAATCTTTTTGATGTTTCTTTCAATTTTTTTATTTGCATATACGGAAATTTAAATTGCCATTTCTGGTAACGTTTAATTTTCTCGTTTTTATATAATAAGTTCCGATTCAATGGCAACCGAAAAATGAGCGCAAAATGCCCGCAAACAACGTAGGTACTTAATAGCAACTGGTTGCCATTCAATTTCAATTTTAGTTGCCATTGATTTTAATTTAACCGTTGTTTAAACGCTGATTATTTGCCCCTCATCCGCGCCGCCGTAAACGCACCGTTTAAACGCTCCGCAGTCCCCGCAAGCCCTTATGTATCAACGCTTTGTGGTGTTTCTGGCCCAGCGACGTATAAACGTTTAAATTTCTTTTAAACGTATAATAACGCGCCGCGCGCCGTTTTTTGCTTATTTTCTATAATCGCATCAAATCGCCCGCTTTAGGGCCAAAAAAAATTGCAATCCGGTTTTCACTGGATCGCAATTTTTTTCTTTTTTTTCAGCTTGGCTTCCGCTGATTTTTATTGTATCTACGTCGTTTTCTGGCTTTTCACGGGTTCTTCCACTCGCCCGTTTAGGCCCGGTACCTGTATCTGCGTTCTTTCTGCAATTCTACACCCTGCGCGGATTCTCAGCTCACGAACTTTGCGGTCAGGCAAGCCATCACCCCTGAAGCTAAGATAGATTCTGTTCACCCACAGCATATCATCTGCCCAGAAAGAAAACAAATCCAGTTTCAAAAAGCATCAAATATGCATTTTATATTTCTAAATCGTTTAATTATGTGTCAATTTGCAACAAAAAATCCAACCCTCTTAAATAAAGAGAGTTGGAAATTATTTTATATTTATGGGATTATTAGGAATTCATGTTTTGCTTGAGCCTAAGAAACCTTACGCACAATCGCAATTGGCGTTTGCTGAGATGCCTGGCCGAGCGGATTATCTTTAAAAATTTCCTTACACAGCTCAATATCCACCTCTGGAGAGGAAACTCCGAGGATTTCACGGCCGATATCGTTTGCATCCATAACAACAACCGCCTTGCAACCCGTATATTCCCGCAGCATGGCCGCGACCTTATCCGGGTCCTTTGGCGCAAGCTTTGCATAGTGGTTATAGGGCGGGAGCGTATAGTCGCACGGGCCGTCGATCGCGCGGCCGGCATCCCCTACAATTTTATAAAACACCCCGCGCTTGCCAAACGGCTTTGTGACAGCAGAGCAAAAAGCGGCGAGCAAAATCTTGGGAACGCCGATATCACGGATGGCAAGTTCCATCGTCCACGGGCTGCCAAGGCCGATGCCATAGGGTGATTTATAGACGAATTTGCACAGGAAGTTTGCAAGCGGCGACACCTTAATTTCATCAATATCGAAAGCGCGCCCCTGACTAATAGCGATGATCTTCTCACTGATAAAAATCATATCCTCCTGCTCCAGGTAGGGCTTGACATACCGATCCATGATCTCTGTTAGGCTATCGCCCGCCATGACTACATGGGTTTTGACCGGATAGCGCTGATAGGTCCCTCCGCTCGTTTCGATCTCCAAACTTTTCTTTTCGTTGGGCTTGAGTGCACTCATATCCATTGGCTTTGAACCCCTTTGTTTTTTAATATGCTCCTATTTTATTCCACTGTGACGCTTTTTGCAAGGTTTCTCGGCTTATCAATATCACAGCCGCGCGCTTTCGCAGCATAGTAGCCCAGCAGCTGCATAGGCACCACCTCAATGGAGGGCATAAACAGTGGATTGGTCCGGGGCACATAAAAAACATGGTCTGCCGGCCCGATAGCGGCCTCATTTCCCTCCTGTGTCACACAGAGCACCTGCGCACCGCGTGCTTTGACCTCACGGATGTTGCTCACGGTTTTATCAAAAAGCCGTTCGCAGCAGGCAAGGGCAGCAACGAAGGTGCCCGGCTCGATCAGAGAGATCGTGCCATGCTTGAGCTCGCCCGCGGCATACGCCTCCGAATGGATATAGCTGATCTCTTTGAGCTTCAGGGAAGCTTCCAGCGCCACCGCATAATCAAGATTGCGGCCAATGAAATAGGCATGGTCCAGGTAGCAGAGCCGCTGAGCGAATTGCTCAATCGCCGGAGCCTGTTCGAGCACCCGCTGGATTTTTTCCGGCAGTGCGATCAGCTCATTGAGCGCATGGCGAAGCGTTAGCGTATCGATCCTACCGAGCGCATCTGCAATATAGAGGGCCAGCAGGTAAATCAGCGTCAGTTGAGTGCTATAAGCTTTGGTTGTGGCAACGGAAATTTCCGGCCCAGCCCAGGTGTAGAGCACATCGTCGCTCTCTCTTGCGATCGTGCTGCCAACCACATTGACGATCGAAATCACCCGAGCACCGTGCGATTTTGCCTCGCGCAGGGCGGCGAGCGTATCCGCTGTTTCCCCACTCTGGCTGATAATCAGCACAAGAGAGCGCTCATCAACAAGCGGCATCCGGTAGCGAAATTCGGAGGCGATATCCACCTCCACAGGGATCCGGGCCGCCTGTTCAATCACATACTTGCCCACCACGCCCACATGGTAGGCAGAGCCGCATGCGAGAATAAAGATGCGGTTAAAGGCCTGAAGCTCCTCCTGCGTCAGGGCGATGCCGTCCAATATGATTCGTCCATCGTTGCCGATACGGGGCGAAATAGTAGCGCTGATGGCCTGTGGCTGCTCCATGATCTCTTTCATCATAAAATGCTCGTAGCCACCTTTTTCCGCCGCCGCAACGCTCCAAGTGATCGTTTTCAGTTCTTTTTCAACCCGATGGCCCTGTGCATCATAAACGGACACATGATCCCGATGCAGCAGGGCGACCTCGCCATCATCCAATTGATAAATGCGGCGCGTGTACGGCAGTACCGCCGTAATATCCGATGCAATAAAATTCCCGCCGTCACTGAGCGCCACAATCAAGGGGCTCGCACAGCGCACACAGGCAATTTCATCCGGGTGCTCCTCATTGAGGATGCCGAGCGCGTAAGAACCTTCCAATTGCGCAACTGTCAACCGGATCGTTTCCAGAAAATCACCCGTATCGTTTTGCTCCAGCAGATGTGCGATCACCTCTGTATCGGTTTCAGAGGCGAAGATACAGCCTTGCGCCTGCAACTGTGCCTTCAATGCCGCATAATTTTCGATAATCCCATTGTGTACAATCGCAAATTTTCCAGAGCTGCTGCGGTGCGGATGAGAATTCGCATCCGACGGCTCGCCATGCGTCGCCCACCGGGTGTGCCCAATCCCAACAGTGCCAAAAAAGCTGCGCCCACCCTCTATCTTATCAGAGAGAATTTCCAGCCTGCCCTTCGATTTTGCAATTTCGATCTTCCCATCCTCCAGGATGGCGATCCCTGCTGAATCATAGCCACGGTATTCCAGCTTTTTGAGCCCGCCCAACAGAATAGGGGCCGCTTGCTCTCCACCAATAAAACCGATGATGCCACACATGTGCTTCCACTCCTTTTGGATATTTAGAGCTTTCCAAGCGGAAAAGTTCCACACCCACTATATACCGCATGTCTCCCGTCTGCAATCTGACTGAGCGCACGTAGGCTCGCACACTCTCCAGTATGCGCTTGTTTACGACTGCTTATAATAATTTTTCAAATACTCGCCGGTTTCCCGGCATTCTCCTGCAATCGCATACAGTTTTAAAATACGATTTTTTAGTTGGAGATATGCATCGCCCTGCAATGTTTTCAACTGCGGACGCAGCTTTAAAATCTGTGCCCGGATCTGAGCGGATTGTTGGGTATATTCCTCTCCCAATTCATACAATGTCATCAAACGAGCCATCCTTTCTTTGTCAAAGTGGGAATGAAAATAGACTTCCGGCCTTTTCAAGGCTATTTTATTCCCAGTCAAATGTCGAATCCGTTTCTTCTCGAATGCTTACAGGCCTTTTCGGCGTCGATAAGAACAAATGTTCGATTACAGCTCCAAGTATACACGCTTGTCCCAAAAAATGCAAGGGCCCTCCATCCCCATCCTGCAATCAAAGTCCCAATGATGGGACTCAGATCATTTCCGTCTTTCTGCGTGGATGTTGTATTGGTGGAAATACAAAAGGTAGGCAAAAAAACAGAAAATCCGGTTTACTTTTTAAACAGATAATATTATACTGAAAGCGTAACTTTTGGGCAGAGCGGACAATTCCGCTTTGCTTACCGTACAAATCAGAAAGGATGAGGTTTATGGCAACCCTGCCGAAATGGCTTGAAACGGCTCTTTTTTATGAAATCTATCCACAGTCTTTCCGGGATACAAATGGAGACGGGGTCGGCGATCTGCCCGGTATTCTGGAAAAGCTCGATTATATCCAGGGGCTCGGCTTCAATGCCATTTGGATGAACCCGTGCTACCTCTCCCCTTTTGGCGACGCAGGCTACGATGTGCAGGATTATAAACAGATCGCGCCCCGCTATGGCACAATGGCGGATATGGAAAAGCTCATCGCTGAAATGCACCGCCGCGGGATGCACCTTCTACTTGACTTGGTGCCGGGCCATACCTCGGAAGAGCACGAGTGGTTCCTCAAATCCAGCCAGAAGGAGCCAAACGAATACTCTGACCGTTATATCTGGACGACGCCCGACACAAAAATCGTTTTCGGCCTGAATAAAGCCCGCGGTACAAGGGAGGGGTTGTATCACTATAACTTCTATCCCATCCAACCCTCTTTGAATTACGGCTTTGCAAAGGTCACGCAGCCATGGCAGACGCCCGCAGGCGCACCTGCCGTGCAGAAAACGATTGAGGGAGTGAAAGATATCATCCGCTTTTGGTTGCAAAAGGGGGTGGATGGCTTCCGTGTAGATATGGCCTTCTCCCTTGTTAAGGATGACGGCCCCGGCCGCCCGGAGACAATCAAGGTCTGGCAGAAAATCTTCCCGGATATTTACCGCGAATTCCCGGAGGCCGCATTTGTCTCCGAATGGGGTGTGCCGTCTGAATCCATACCGGCGGGCTTCAATATGGATTTTTATTTGCAGATGAACGCGCAAGGCTTTTCCAAGCTTTTCGACTTCGGCGATCCGGAGGATCTCGATGCAACTCCCTTCTTTGATCCACGCGGCAAGGGCGACCCCAAGGTGTTTGCGGAAGAATACACGGATTTTCTCGCCAAAACAAAAGGCAAGGGCTATATCTGCCTAATCACGGGCAACCATGATATTTTCCGCCGCCCAAAGAGCATTCGTGATCTGGATATCAAGCTCGCCTATGCCTTTATTTACACGATGCCGGGTATCCCGTTTTTATACTATGGCGATGAAATTGGCATGCGGCAGATTAACGACCTGTATCCGGTGGAGGGCAGCATGTTCCGCACCGGAGCGCGCACCCCGATGCAATGGGATACCGGCAAAAACGCCGGCTTTTCCACAGCGGAGGAAGATGATCTGTATCTGCCCCTTGACCCGGATGAAAACCGGCCCAACGTCGCCCAAGAGGAACAGGCTCCGAACTCCATCCTGAATTTTGTCAAAGAGATCATCGCACTGAGAAAGGAGAATCCCGCGCTGGGCAATACGGCGGATTTCCGTATCTTATTCGCGCAGGAGAATACCTATCCGCTCGTCTATGAGCGAGAAGGCAGTGGGCAAAAGCTGATCGTCGCCGTCAACCCCGCTGCGCGGGCATGTGAAGCTACACTCCCGCATCCTGTGGGGGATATTCTGTATTCCCTGGGTGGAAAAGTGGACGCCTCCGGCTGCACGCTGCAAATGGAGGGAGAAAGCTTCGTCATCTATCAGGTATAACAAAGCGCGCCCCACTCGCAGCCTGCCCGAAGCAGGGCCGCGGGTGGGGCAGCCTATTGGAATCCGGTTTTTTTTTAAGAGGGGAGAGGTTGTTCATGCAAGCAAAAAAAATTTTTTGTATCCTTGTGGCGGTCTGTATTCTTCTAACCGCCTTTCCCGCAGCAGCGTTCGCCACAGACCGCTGCGCATGTGGGAACGATCCTGTCATCGTCGTTCCCGGTTACACATCGTCATCGCTCTACCTCCATTACGACACACCGCAGGAAGAGCAAATTTGGAACCTGACGGCGGAGAATACACTCCCCGTCCTACTCAAATATGTGCCACAACTCGCAAAAGGGATTGGAAAGGCCTTTTCAGGCAATTGGAACACGTTGGTGAAAGGATTGAGTAAAGCCTGTGCAGAACGGTTTGAAACGCTGCGCATGAATCCGGACGGCAGTTCCGTTTACCCAGTTTCTGTCTATCCCGACCGCGCGGAGGACGCCCGTATGAGCACCCTAAAAGCCCGCGGGCAGGAGCAGTATATCGCAGAGGCGCAAATCAGCCAGACGATTGCGGACATTGTGGGGGAGGATCATGTTTTCACCTTCACTGTAGATTGGCGGCTCGGGCAGGTAGACGCAGCCAAACGGCTCGACGATTTCATTCAGCAGGTCAAGGCGCTCACCGGTCACCAAAAAGTCAATCTTCACAGCATCAGCCATGGTGGGCAGCTCGTTGGCTTCTATCTCTTTTATTATGGGTATAAGCAAGATGTCAACAATGCCGTTTTGAATGTTCCCGCTCTGTGCGGCTCCTCTATTGTTGCGGACTTGCTCTATAATGAGGGAATATCCTTTGATGAGCACACCCTCATGCAGATGGTGCAGGCCGGCTTTGTTATGGAAAACGATTTTGACTGGCTATTTGACCTCATCCCGCTCGACATGCTGGACGAACCGGCCCGGGCGCTCATTTGGGAGGGGCTTTGGCCGATTCTGCGTTATTGTGGCAGCGTGTGGGATCTGCTCCCAGAAGCGGACTACCGTGTGCTGCGCGACCGCTATCTCGATCCAGTAGAAAACGCCGCGCTGATTGAGAAGCTCGATGAATCTCACTTCCAAGTGATGCCTCAAATGGGCGAGAGCCTGCGCCGCGCGCGCAACGAATATGGCGTCAACGTATCCATCATGGCCAGCACTGGGAACGGCCTAGCCACTGGCAGCCAAAGCAATTCCGATTTCATCATCGATACGCAGTATACCTCCGGCGCCTATTGCGCCGAGGTGGGGGAGCGCTTTCCAAACAACTATCAGCCAAAGGCAACCGTTTGCAGCAACCCTTCCCATAATCACGTCTCCCCCTCCATGGAAGTAGATGCTTCCTGCGCTTTTTTGCCGGAAAACACCTGGTTTATCGAAGGACAATTTCACGGCATGAGCTACTGGGATGACTATAGCAAATCCCTATACCTCAAGCTTCTACTCACGGATGAGCTGGAAAACGTCCGCTCCAATTCGGCCTATCCACAGTTTGAGCTCTCCCACAATCCGGCGGACGACCTTCACATTCAGTTTAACTACAGCCGCTCCTGCTATCTTACACAAGAAGACACCACACTCATCATCACCAACCTATCAAAGAAATACGGCCTGCGGCTGCGGGAGATTACCTGCTATGGCGCCCAGCTCCACTTCGCCTTTGACCAAACGGAAATTTTGGAGCCAGGTGAAAGCATGGAGATACCAATGGATGGGGCAATATCGAATGCAAAGCGGCTTTATGCGCCCGTTATCATCGATTATTACCATTGCGGTACGGTATGCCTGCCGAAAACACGCACCTTTGGCGTGAGCGTGGTGGGCGGCACGGAGGATGTGCCCGATACGGGCACATCGGAAATCATGTGCCCGGCCGTCTACACCATCTTGCTGCGGCTGATGAGGGCTGTGCTGCGCGCCTTCCTGCCTGGATAACCGCACGCCTCGCAACTGAAATCTGTCCGCATAGTCTCAGATATGTCTGTGCGCCTGTGCCTGAGAGGCACCTCATGGAGGCAAAACGTCTCATTGAAGGAGCGGCTGCAAAAAGCCTCGCATTTTTCAGCCGCCTCTTTGCGCAAAAAGCACCTTTTCTCATCATAGGTTCCCTCAATTTTGAATAGGATGTAAAATTAGGGAGCCTCCAATTGACACTTTCTTATAAATCAAGTATACTGAACTATATTCGAAAAAATAGGAATGTGTGCGTTTCTAGTAGGAGGAGTTAATCAATGAAGTCCATCAAGGAGACGGTGTCCTCGTTTGCCATCCGGCAAGCACTTAATTATGCCCGGAAGGACCCGGACAAAAACCTGATGAATCTCCTGAACCTGTTCGAGAAGGCCGACATCAAAAAGGTAAACCGCGTTACATATGAAAACCTGCATAAGGTGCTCGATGATCCCAACAACAACTGGACGCGCTTTATCAAACGGATCCTGTTTGACGTGGATTCCGGCGTGCTCGACAAATTCGTCCCTGTTTTCATGAACATTGCGCTCAACAGCTACTCGCTGCGCACGCAGGCGATTGAAAAATACCACTGCAATATCCCATGGGCAATCCTGATCGATCCCACAGCCGCCTGCAACCTGCACTGCAAGGGCTGCTGGGCCGCGGAATATGGAAAAGAATCCACACTCGGCTTTGAAACTCTTTCCCGTGTTGTCAAGGAGGGCAAGGCGGTAGGCACCTTTATGTATATTTTCTCCGGCGGCGAGCCTCTGGTATGCAAAAAGGATATCATCCGCCTGTGTGAGGAGAATCCGGACTGTGCGTTTTTTGCCTTCACGAACGGCACGCTGGTTGACGATGCTTTTGTGCAGGAAATTAAGCGTGTGGGTAACTTTGCGCTGGCCTTCAGCATTGAGGGCTATGAGGATGCGACCGATATGCGTCGTGGCGACGGTACCTATCAAAAAGTACTCGCTGCAATGGAAAAAATGAAGGCGGCCGGCCTTCCGTTTGGTTACTCCGCGTGCTACCATTCCAAGAATGTGGAAGAGGTCTGCTCGAAGGAATACATCGACTTCCTGGTCAATAAAGGGGCGCTTTTTGCTTGGTACTTCACCTATATGCCCGTCGGCAAGGACGCTGTGCCGGAGCTGATTGCCAACGCCGACCAGCGCAAAAAAGCCTATGAGCTAATCCGTCAGGCACGCAAAGAGCAGCCGCTCTTCGCGCTTGATTTCTGGAACGACGGAGAATATGTGCAGGGCTGTATCGCGGGTGGCCGCCACTATCTGCACATCAATGCAAACGGTGATGTGGAGCCTTGTGCGTTTGTTCACTATTCCAATGTTAACATCAAGGATTGCTCCCTGATTGAGGCTTTGCAATCCCCCCTGTTTATGGAATATTACAAGGGCCAGCCGTGGAATGAAAACCACCTCCGCCCCTGCCCTGTGCTTGACAACCCGGAAAAGATCAAGCAGGCCGTTGAGCGCTCCGGCGCGCACTCCACCGAAATGCTCGCACCGGAGAGTGTGGATGACCTGATCGCCAAAACAAAGCCCTTTGCAGAAAAGTGGGCGCCTGTTGCGGATATGATTTGGAACGATACGGATACGGAGAAGCACAACAATCCGACTGTGATGTATCAGGCGAAAAAATAGAAACCATCGCACAGAAGAAATCATCATAAAAACCTTCGGCTGGTTAGCCGAAGGTTTTTTCTTTTCCTGTTTTCATATTGAGTACAAAAACAGCATGATTAAGTTCCACGCATCTATCGCTCACCGTGCTTCTTTAAAAAGCGGTGATAAAGCGGCATATCCTCTTCCGGCTCCGTCAAGGCCTCCAGCTCTCCGGAGCGAATCATCTCCTCAATCCTTAGCGCAATCCAAGCATCCCCGATGCCAAGCTTATATTTTTCAATCATCCGCCCAATCAGCCGCTCCTCCTGGAAGGCACCGGCTTGAGCCGAAATCTCGCGCCGGATAAACGCATCATAAAGCGTTTCCGGCACACTGGTTAACCTTCCATTCAGCATGGCGCGCAGGGGTGCATTCTCTTCCTGGAGAATTCGCCAATCGTCTGCACAGCTTTGGCAGAGTGCGGGGGGCACAAGCTTTTGCAAAGCCGGATAACGATACCATTCGCCAGGGCCTATCTCCCCCCAACTGAGCATCCTCCTAGTGTTCCCTTTCCCATCGCTTTCCCATCCCGGGAGTTGAACGGCGTATACAGGCCCTTGGTAGTCCCCCCACTGGGTCAGCCGCGCCATCATCCAATAAAACCCGCAAAGCTCATCCGGTTGATTGCTGTACCAAATGCGGATCGCTTCGCCTGCCGCCGCCCGCTTTTGAACCTCACTCCAATCACTGTTGGCCCGCAGCAGCAGCTCCTGAGCCGCTATTTGGCCTGTGCCCCTGGGGAAAACGCCATATAGCTGCTCTAATGCCTGCCGCCGCCGCATCCCGGGCGCATCTTCTGAAATATCCCCTATGCTCAGCATCAGCCCGAAGCCGTAGACGTCCGCCGTGTTGCCGCCCATTGGGGCGCCGCTTTCCCACGCAAGCCGCTCAGCTTCCTCCGCTTCCCGCTGTGCGGCCCGCTTTTCTCTTTTAGATGGTTTTCTACCGTCTGATCGGCTGATGATAACACCGATGCAACCGCCCGGATAGACCCCCTGTCCATAATGCTGTGCCATTTTCAGGCTACCGCATGCACTATCGCTAAAAACAATCTCTAGCACGATGGCGCATCTCCCTTTTTAAGCAAATGAAAAAAGCGCCCCGAGCTGCCTCGGAGCGCTTTTTTGCCGCATAAATTATTGCAAAAAGTCAGAAACTTCTCTGATTTATGCCTGCTCTTCCTTCTGCTTTGCGAAGCACTCGCTGCAATACACCGGGCGATCCTCGCGCGGGCGGAACGGAACCTTTGCTTCGCCGCCGCAAGATGCACAGGTAGCAATGAACATTTCACGCTCGGGCCTGGCTGCATTCTTACGGGCGTCGCGGCAAGCTTTGCAGCGCTGGGGCTCGTTTACAAAGCCCTTCGCTTCATAAAACTCCTGCTCGCCGGCAGTGAAAACGAATTCCTCGCCACACTCTTTGCAGATGAGAGTCTTGTCTTCGTACATGTTTTTTACCTCGCTTGAAAAAAGTATTTTGCCCTCGGGCGGAATCGCACCGCCGCCGTTGGATGAAACAACGCGCTATTACTAAGATACCGGGCGTATGAAGTTATGAAACGGGTGCGCAGCACCCTTGTCCCCATCGATCAGCCTTCTGCCATAAACCTCAGCTTGCGCCTTACCCTCTGCAATGCGTTGTCCACCGACTTAGCGGTAGATCCCAGCCGCGCTGCGATATCCTCATAGCTGCGGCCGCCGAGATATAACTGAATGACGCTGCGCTCATAATGAGACAGCCTGCTGGCCATGATGGCGTCAAACCGGACGGCCTCATCACGCGCGATCACAAGATCCTCGGGATTGGGCTGAGTCTGCGGCAATGCAATACTGTCGTCATTGAGCGAAATGTAAGAATTGAGCGGGATATTCTTTAGCCTAGCCCCTGCGCGCACAGCAGACCGAATACGATTTGCAATGCACACGCCAGCATAGGAGCGAAACGGAACGCCGCTTTTCTCATCATAGCCGTGAACCGCGGCCAGAAAGCCCAACATGCCTTCTTGTGCCAAATCTTCCGGCTCCATTGCGCCGCCACCATATTTTGCAGCAAGCGTTTTTACAAGCGGCACCATCCGCGCGGTCAAAAGAGCCATTGCGCCACTATCCCCGCTGCACGCCCGGACGGCCAACATTTCGTCCGCCATCTGCTCGAGCTTTGCGTTAAATGCGGGATCTGGCATAGAACAGCCCACCTCACAAGGGTTCAATGGATACCCTCTTATGATACGCGGAAAATGCGGTTTTGTCAATCAAAAATTTTGTATATTTTTGCTATCTTCCCGCTAAAAAGGGTGAAGGATTTTTCAAGCACGACAGGATGTGTCTTTTTTTGGACTTCTCTACCACCTATTGTGTCTTTAGCCTCAACTGATACGGCCTTCATTACGCACGGCAATGAAAAAGACTGATTTTTGCTATAGAAAGGAGGCTCACGTCAGCATGCCCCGCCCATATTTTTGTTCGATATTTCCCATCAAGCCCTCCAGCCTTTCTGTGCACTGCCGCACACCGCCAGCGGCACGTGCCGTAGCGCCGGCCTACTCAAGAGCTCTACCAAAGCATAAAAATGATTCAGGTCACAATGGAGAATCACACGCTCCTCCAAATACCGCACCTCTTGGATAACATTTGTTTCACTTGTAGGATACCATCCTTTTTCTCGTTGTAAAGCTCTTTTTGGATTGTTTCAAAAGCAAGAATCCAAAAAGGAGAGGCGCCTTTTCGCAAAAGCAAACGATAAAAAGGCGTGATTTCAGGCGGATTGACGGCCCTGTCAGCATATATCCGCCAACAATTTCAGCCCGAAATTTACCTCCATGAGGCAAAAATGGCTTTTTAAAAAGGGACGCTGCAAAATGCTTTGCATTTTGCAGCGTCCCTTTCACTACCTGATAAGCATTCTCGGCGGAGCATTTATTTTTTCTTCGACACCTTTGGGATGATGATGCAAAGTACAATCAGCACAACAGCTGCAATCAGCGCTACAATTACCGGCCAGTAGGAGCGCTGCCCCGTGGCCGCCACGGCAGCCGCCTCCGGCGACACAGCAAACACCTGCAACACAGCCGCAAATACGCCGCCTGCCATCAGGACGGCCAAAACAATCGCAACAACCCGCACGAATTTATTTGACATAACGCAAGCATCCTTTCTGAACCTTCAGAACCGGGCCCATCATCAGCCCTCAATATTCATATATCGCTTCATATCCGCTGCAAGGGCGTCTGTTAGCCGTTGTGCTTTTTCCCGTGTTTTCTCCCGCGCGGTAATATACACCTTAATTTTGGGCTCCGTGCCGCTCGGGCGCACAATCACGCCGCTACCACCCGGCAATTTATAAGATAACACATTCGATTCTGGCAGGGTAATCTCCCGCTGCACGCCGCTTATCATATCCGTTACCACGCGCGCTTGGTAATCATAGAGCAGGGCAACCGGCATCCCGCCGATCTCCTTGGGCGGCTGCGCCCGAAGGGCGCGCATCATGCCTTCCATTTTCTCCATGCCTTCCGCGCCTTCAAATCCAAAATTGAGCAGGCTGCTCAAATACATACCGTGTGCCTCATATAACGCATCCATCACTTGCAGGAGCGTTTTCCCCTGCTGCTTATAGTAGGAGGCCATCTCGCAAATCAGCAGGGAGGCCACCACCGCATCCTTATCGCGCGCATGCGTACCGGAGAGGTAGCCATAGCTCTCCTCCATACCGATGATGAATCGATCCGCCTCGCCCTTCTTTTCCAGCTTGGTGACTAGCTCGCCAATATATTTAAAGCCCGTGAGCAGATCGACCGTTTGTGCGCCGTATTGATCGGCAATGGCTGCTACCAGCTGAGTGGTCACAATCGTTTTGACGACGACTGGTTTTTTCGGCAGCATCCCCTTTGCCTTACGCTGAGAGAGCAAATAATCCGCCAGCAGAGCGCCCACTTCATTACCGGACATCAGCCGATATTCCTCGCCGTCGCGCACAGCGATCCCAACGCGGTCGCAATCCGGATCGGTGGCGAGCAGCAGATCCGCTGGATGCGCTTTTGCCATCTCCAGTGCGCACTCAAACGCCTGCCGGATCTCCGGGTTCGGAAACGGGCAGGTGGGGAAATTGCCGTCAGGATGCTCCTGCTGTGGCACAACCTTCACATCGGCAATGCCCGCACGGTGCAGCACTTCGCGCACCGGCTTGTTGCCTGTGCCGTTGAGCGGGGTATAGATCACTTTCAGGCCCGCGTTTGCACAAACTTCCGGATTGACACGCTGGGAAAGCACCCGCGTATAAAATTCCTCGATCAGGCTATCTTCAATGAAACGGATTCTGCCATCCCTGCATGCTTCGTCAAAATCCATCCGCTTAACGCCCTCGAAGAGATCAACCTTTTGGATGCAGCGGTAAGTTTCCTCTGCCGCCTCGTCCGTCATCTGGTAACCCTCCGGGTCATAGCACTTATAGCCGTTGTATTTTGCAGGATTGTGGCTTGCTGTAATAATAATGCCGGATTGGCAGCGCAGCCTGCGCACTGCAAAAGAGAGCATTGGCGTAGGCACGAGCTCCCGGAAAAAATGCACTACAATGCCATTCGCCGCGAGTACACCGGCAGCCTCACGCGCAAAGAGGTCAGATTTAATCCTTGAATCATATGCGATTGCAACCTGCGGCGCAGCATACCGGGCATTTAAAAAATCCGCCAGCCCTTGCGTCGCCTGGTTAACCGTGTAGAGGTTCATACGGTTTGTGCCGGCGCCGATCACGCCGCGCAGCCCTGCCGTACCAAAGGCAAGATTGCGATAAAACCGATCCAGCACCTCGTCCTCCTGCCCTGCAACCGCGTCCAGCTCCGCCTTCAAATCAGGATCCAGCACTGCCTTTTCCCTCCAGAGCGTATAGAGAGCATTGATGTCATTCATGCCAATGTCCATCCTTTCCTAAACAATCCGGCGCCTTTTCGCCTGTCCTATGCAGAGCGGCCAAGCCACATCTAAAGAACGTCAAAAAGCAGCCCGCTTTTCTATCCAATATTTTTTGCTTTGATAAGCCATAGGGCTCCGGCGTCAGGAAACGCCCAAGCAGCATGGCCCCCAACCAAAAGGAGCTCTCCACTGCTTTGCCTACCGGCTTATAGATGGTTTTATTTTACCCCTTATGCGGTTTTCTGTCAACGCGAAGCGGCTTGATAGCGGGATTGTTTTTCTTCCATAATTCATGTATAATGATGTATAAATGTATTTTAATACTTATTTTTACATTATTTTTTCCAAAATTGGGGGAAGCCCATATGTTTACATCCGTATACAGCCTTGGCCTTTTCGGCATGGAAACCTTTTTGGTTGAAACCGAATGCGACCTTTCCGGCGGACTGCCGCGCTTCGATATTGTGGGCCTGCCGGATACGGCGGTCAGCGAATCACGCGAGCGAGTTCGCTCTTCCATCAAAAATTGCGGGATGGATTTTCCGGTATCCCGGATTACGGTCAATCTCGCGCCCGCAGATATTCGCAAGGAAGGGCCGCTTTATGATCTGCCAATCCTCATCGCCCTGCTCAGCGCGAGCAGGCAGATCACCACAGAGCTTTCTGATTCCGCATTTTTAGGCGAGCTTTCGCTGGGCGGTGGCGTCCGCCGGGTGACAGGCGTGCTGCCCATGCTTTTGGAGGCAAAACAGAGAGGCCTGCGGCGCGTGTTCATCCCCGAGGGCAATGCGGCGGAGGGCGCTGCGGTCAGCGGCATTTGCGTCTATCCTGTATCGCATGTTTCCCAGTTAATCTCCCATCTGCGCAATCAGGAGCAGATCACTCCCGTCACGCCACTCCAATTTCAGGCCTATGATGCTCCTCCCGGGCTGCCGGATTTTGCCGATGTCAAAGGGCAGCCCGGTGCGAAGCGGGCGCTGGAGATTGCAGCAGCCGGCGGGCATAATGTGCTGATGATCGGTCCGCCCGGCTCCGGCAAAAGCATGCTCGCCAAAAGAATTTCTTCCATCCTGCCCGATATGAACGAAATGGAATCGCTGGAAACCACCAAGCTTTATTCTGTAGCGGGAACCCTCCCGGCGGGCATCTCCCTGATCCGGGCGCGTCCTTTCCGCTCGCCGCACCACACGGTTTCTTCCGCAGGCCTCTCGGGCGGGGGCGCCGTGCCGCACCCAGGGGAAATATCGCTCGCGCACAACGGTGTGCTCTTTCTTGATGAGCTGCCGGAATTCACCCGTGCGGCAATGGAGGCATTACGCCAGCCGGTCGAGGATGGAACGGTCACGATTTCCCGTGTGGCTGGCTCGTTTTCCTACCCCTGCCGCGTGATGCTCGTGTGTGCGATGAATCCCTGCCCCTGTGGCTATTTCGGCCATCCAACCCGGCGCTGCACCTGCCCGCCTGGGGCCCCGGCGCGTTATCTTTCGCGGGTATCCGGCCCGTTGCTTGATCGCCTGGATCTCCATATTGAAGTGCCGCCCGTCGATTTTCAGCAGCTTTCCGACACGGCAAAGGCCGAGCCTTCCGCCGCCATCCGGGCGCGCGTTGCAAAAACACGGGCTGTGCAGGAAAGGCGGCTGGAGGGAACGGGCATTTCCTGCAACGCCCATATGTCCTCCGCACAGACGCGGCAGTTTTGCCGCCTCACGGACGACGCCAGCTTCCTACTGAAAAAAGCGTTTGAACAACTCGGCCTTTCGGCGCGCGCCTATGACAAGGTTCTGCGCGTAGCACGCACAATTGCAGATATGGAAGAAAAAGAGGAAATCGAGCAGGAACACATCGCGGAAGCAGTGCAATACAGAAGCCTGGATCGAAAATTCTGGTCGGGTTAACCCGTCAGTCAGCCTTCTTGCCGCCGGTAGCACACAAAGTCAAAGCCAATTTCCGTTGTCAGCCCTGTCAGGGCCTCCAACTTTTCCCGGTCTTCCACGGATGTTTTCCAGTGATACGGCGTCATGGTGAATAAATCGCGCACTGCGTTCCCGTTTTTCAATGTAATCTCTCCGCGCACCGGAACACGCTTGAGAAAGGTAAATCCGGCGTACGCCGTATCTTTTGTTTCATTCTCATAGGGCTGCGCGTACACCGCCTCTTTCAGCTGGAAAAGATGGCGGGGAGCGGCCACCGCTAAAATCAAAACGCCGCCTGGCTTTGTGACACGCGCAAATTCCCCCGGAACAATCGGTGCAAAAACACTGGTGAGGCAATCGACCGACCGATCGGCAACCGGCATGTGATAAGCGCTCCCGACCGCAAGCTCCAAGCTGGGATAGCGCTTTGCCGCCATGCGCACGGCGACTTTGGAGATATCGAAGCCCGCAGCCCACGCGTCAACACCGCGTTCATGCAGGGCACACAGCAGCCTGCCCGTGTAATAGCCCTCGCCGCAGCCCGCATCCAAAATCACCGGCTTTTCCGCCTGATCCGTCAACTCCAAAACAAGCGCATTCAAGCAATCGCTGAACGGCTCATAATGGCCCGCATCAAAAATCCGGCGGCGTGCCGCCAGCATCTCCTTTCCATCGCCGGGAAGCTTTGCATGCATCCGGTTGGCGGGCAGCAGATGCACATACCCCTCTTTTGCAAGATCGAAGCTGTGCCCATGCGGGCATAGATAACGTTTTTCCTCCTTTTTAAGCGGGCACATGCATACCGGGCAGGCAAACAATTGCATAAAGGCCTCCTCCTCTATCAAACTTTGGAGAGAAAAGGAAAAACCCCGCCCGCCTTTCCGGAAAAAACGGATCAGCGCGCGGGGCTGTGTGAATCACATCATTTATCCTTTTCCTTATTAATATTATCCTTCAGCTTGTCAAAAAAGCTCTTATGGCTCTCGGAACGGTCTTCCTGCGGGTCTGCCCCGCCGACTGGCCGTCCTCCGGAAGCCGCCTCGAATTCTTGCAGCAGCTCTCTCTGTCGCGCGTTGAGCTCCGTCGGCACCTGCACGAGGATGCGCACAAGCTGATCGCCCCGGCCGCGGCCATTGAGATTTTGGATACCTTTTCCGCGCAGCTTGAAAACAGTACCCGGCTGCGTGCCCTTAGGCATCTCATATTTGACCTTGCCGTCCAAGGTAGGCACCTGTAGCTCCGCACCGAGCGCAGCTTGCGCAAATGATACGTTGACATCGCACCATACGTCGTATCCATCACGCTCAAAAAACGGATGGGGCCGGACATTGACTGCCACACGCAAATCGCCCGACGGGCCGCCATTGAGGCCGGCGTTGCCCTGGCCGCGGATATTGACGATCTGCCGGTCGTCGATGCCCGCAGGGATGCTTACTTCCACTTTATGCGCCTTCCGAATATGGCCGCTGCCGCGGCATTTGGAGCAAGGCTTTTGAATGACGGTTCCTTTGCCATTGCAGCGCGGGCAAACCTTGGAGGTGGAGATCACGCCGAACGGCGTGCGCTGCTGGGAGCTGACCTGGCCGCGGCCATTACATTCCGGGCAGGTCTGGGGGGCGGAGCCTTTCGCGGCGCCGGAGCCTGAGCATGCATCGCAGGCCTCCACACGCATTGTTTCAATCGTGCGTTTGCAGCCCTTTGCGGCCTCCTCAAAGGAGATGGTGATGCTCGTCGAATTATCGCTGCCGCGCTGCGGCGCGTTTGGATTCGACCGGCCTGTGCCAAAGCCTCCAAAGCCGGAGCCTCCGAAGAAGCTGCTGAAAATATCGCCAAAGTCAAAATCAAATCCACCTGCCCCACCAGGGCCGCCCGCGCCATAATTCGGATCTACGCCTGCATGGCCGAACTGGTCATAACGCGCCTTTTTCTCGCTGTCGGAAAGCACCTCATAGGCTTCATTTGCCTCTTTAAATTTTGCTTCGGCCGCTTTATCGCCCGGATTCAAATCCGGATGGTATTTTTTTGCCAATTGGCGGTATGCTTTTTTGATTTCATCCTCCGACGCACTCTTGCTGACGCCAAGGACTTCATAATAATCTCGCTTTTCCGGCAAGGTAAACGCTCCTTTCAGGGGCTCGGGCTTTTGATTGCTTTGTTATTTATGTGCCCTGCCTACAATACGGGGCCTAGCCCCATCGTTTCACGTTTTCGGCGGAAACGCCGTCTCCCACCGAAAAAAATCATGTAGCTCCAATTTGCGTTATATCCGCCCGCAACCTCAGGCAGAATTCCGCCTGAGGTTGCAAAAGATGGATACGTCCGCTTTCCCTTTCTTATTTCTGGCTGTCGTCGTCCGAAACATCCGTGTAGTTTGCCTCATAGTAGCCGTTTGCATCCGGCCCGGCTTGCTGACCATCCGCCGCTCCAGGGCCCTGCGCGCCGGCCTCCGGCTGCGCCGCCTTATAGAGCTGTTCTGAAATCTCGTAGAATTTTTTGGTCAACTCCTCCTGGCGGGATTTAATCACATTGAGATCCTGCCCCTTGAGCGCTTCCTTAAGGGCATCAACCTTCTCCTGTAGCTCTTTTTTATCGGCCTCCGGGAACTTCTCGCCCTCTTCACTGATGACCTTTTCGCACTGATAAACGAGCTGGTCCGCGTTGTTACGGGTGTCAATTTCCTCACGGCGCTGCTTATCCTCTTCCGCATACCGCTCGGCCTCCTTGACAGCCTTCTCAATATCATCCTTGGACATATTGGTGGAGGAGGTGATGGAGATGGACTGCTCTTTGCCGGTGCCGAGATCCTTCGCGGAAACATGCACGATACCGTTTGCATCGATATCGAAGGTTACTTCAATCTGCGGCACACCGCGGCGGGCCGGAAGGATACCGTCGAGATGGAACACGCCGAGGGTCTTATTATCCCTTGCCATCTCACGCTCTCCCTGTAGCACATGCACCTCAACAGAGGGCTGGTTATCAGCAGCAGTGGAGAAAATTTGGCTCTTTTTGATCGGGATGGTGGAGTTGCGCTCAATGATCTTCGTATTGACGCCGCCCATCGTTTCAATGCCGAGGGACAACGGCGTGACGTCAAGCAGCAGCAGGCCCTTCACCTCACCGCCAAGCACGCCCGCCTGGAGCGCCGCGCCGATGGCAACGCACTCATCGGGGTTGATGCCCTTAAAGGGCTCTTTGCCCATAAACTTCTGGATGGCTTCCTGCACCGCAGGGATGCGGGAGGATCCGCCCACCATCAGAACCTTGTCGATTTCACTGGTTTTCAGGCCTGAGTCGGACATTGCCTGGCGCACAGGGCCCATCGTGCTTTCCACCAAATCCGCGGTCAGTTCGTTAAACTTGGCGCGGGTCAGGGTTGCTTCCAAATGCTTCGGGCCGGTTGCATCCGCTGTGATAAAGGGCAAGCTGATGTTGGAGGTGGTCACGCCGGAAAGCTCAATCTTCGCTTTTTCCGCCGCTTCCTTCAAGCGCTGCATCGCCATCTTATCGCCACGCAGGTCTACGCCCTGCTCCTTTTTAAAATTGTCTGCCAGCCAATCGATCACGCGCTGGTCAAAATCATCGCCGCCCAGGTGATTGTTGCCGGCCGTGGCGAGCACTTCCTGCACGCCGTCGCCCATCTCGATGATGGATACGTCAAACGTGCCGCCGCCCAGGTCATAAACCATCACTTTCTGATCGGTTTCCTTATCAATGCCGTAGGCAAGCGCCGCGGCCGTCGGCTCATTGATGATGCGCTTCACTTCAAGGCCTGCGATCCTGCCCGCATCCTTAGTGGCCTGGCGCTGGGAATCGGTGAAATAGGCGGGCACCGTAATGACGGCCTCCGTCACCTTGTCGCCGAGATAGGATTCCGCATCTGTTTTCAGCTTTTGAAGGATCATGGCGGAAATCTCCTGCGGCGTATACTGCTTATCATCTATTTTCACATGGTAATCCGAGCCCATCTGCCGCTTGATCGAAGCAATCGTGCGATCCGGGTTCGTGATCGCCTGACGCTTTGCTACCTGGCCAACCATGCGCTCGCCAGTTTTGGAGAACGCAACAACGCTTGGCGTGGTGCGCGCGCCCTCTGCGTTCGCAATGACGACCGGCTCGCCGCCTTCAATTACAGCTACACAAGAGTTTGTTGTGCCTAAATCAATTCCAATTACTTTTGCCATTGTTAACAGCCTCCCAAAATGTATCGGTTGAATTTTGTAAATTTATAAGATCATGCGGCGTTGCCGCTGATTGCCTTTTCTTTGCCCTTTGGCTAATTTGCAACCTTGACCATCGCGTGCCGAAGCACGCGGTCACCGAGCTGATAGCCCTTACTGAAAACATCCGTCACAATATTTTCATCCAGTGTCTCATCCTCCACATGCATCACGGCGTTATGAATATTGGGGTCAAACGGATCGCCCTCCTTGCCAAACGCTTCCACGCCGAGCTTTTTCATAATTTCCATCAGCTGCTGGAAGGTCATGTCAATTCCCTTCTGGAAATCCTCATAGCCCGCCTCCTTATTCTGTGAGGCGCGCTCAAAGTTATCGATTACGGGCAGGATTTCGGTGAGGACGGCAGCCTTTGAATCATTAAACGCCGCCTCCCGTTCGCGCTGAGAGCGCTTACGGAAATTGTCGTATTCTGCGGCAAGCCGCAGATATTGATCCTTCTGGGCGTCCAGCTCCTTTTGCATCGCATCCAGCTTTTCCGCCTGCTGATCCTTTTTTTCTTTTTTCTCCTTGCGCTTGGAGGGTTCTTTCTGTGGAGCAGAGGCTGTAGTTTCCTCCGGCTGCTGTTGCGTGCTTTCCTTCTCGGGCTCTGCGTTCGGTGTCGTATTCATCCGTCCATCCGTCCTTTCCTGCTTTTGTCGTCATGTTGCGGGCTGCGCTATTGCGCTCCCGGTCCGGTATCCGACCCATCCTCGCCCAACGCTTCGCCGAGCAGACGGCCGACCAGCTTGGTCAGATATTCTACATTCGGGATCAGCTTCGCATAATCGATGCGCGTTGGGCCGATGATCCCCAATGCGCCTCCGCGCCCGCCAGAAATCGTGTAGCGCGCAATAATCAAGCTGGAATTTTTCAACTCCTCAAACGGCGTTTCACGCCCAATAATTACCCGTAACGGGCCCGATGAGGTGGCAAGCAGCTGGCTCATCGGCTCGCCCCTGCCCAAAAATTCGAGCAATTCAAAGGCGTTTTCCTCAAATTCGCGGTGGTGGAGAAGGTTGTTCTGCCCTTCCAGAAGAATCTCCTCTTTCGCCGCATCCCATGCCAGCTCTGACAGGGCAATCAGAATCTGCTGCATCAGGCGGGCATTATCCCCCAATAGGGGCGTCAGCCGTTTAATCAGCACGAGGTTGATCTCCGCCACCGGGCGGCCAAGGAAGGTGTGCTCCGTAACCGCATAAAAGGTTTCAATTAGCTCTGGGGTGACTGGCTCCGGCAGGCGGCAGCCCCGGCTGCGCACCACACCGTTGGATGTGACCAACACAAGCATAATCGTGCGCCCACCCATTGGAAGCAAATCCACCTTGCGGATCATGGCCGACTCATCCGCCGGCGTAGTGGATACCGCCGCGCAGTTTGTAATTTCGGCAAGCAGCTCGCCCGCCTGCTCCAAAATCTGCTCTGGATCGCCGGAATGGACAACCATGCTCTCCTCCAGCGCATGGCGCTGCTTCACGCCAAGCGCTCGGCAGCTCATCAAATGATCCACATAATACCGATACCCCAGGTGCGAAGGCACGCGCCCCGCCGAGGTATGCGGCTGCTCAATCAGCCCCAGCTCCGCGAGCGCTGCCATCTCATTGCGGATGGTCGCCGAGGAGATCGACAATTCAAACAAATTGCACAGGGCTTTTGATCCGACCGGCTCACCGGAAGCAATGAACTGCTCGACAATCGCCGCTAAGATGCGCTGCCTGCGTTCACTCAATTCCATGCCGGTCACCTCCTGATTCTCCTGAACGGTAAAATTCACAACCGGATTTTCCGGATTGTTAGCACTCAAACATTATGAGTGCTAACTACCATATACTATACATCGCCCCCTCCGCCTTGTCAACATTCCAATTATGAACACTTTGTAAAACCTTTACGGGGCAGCGTTCACAATCGAGCAGTAAGCGCGCAGCGCCAATGATAAAAAAACAGGGGAGGTCAACCGCGCTCCACGATTGTAGAAAATCACCGGAACGGATTGTAAAAACCAGCAAAACATATTATAATATTCCCACATTGTTCCTGCTTATGACCCGCCTTTTCGGCCGGTAGAGCGGCATTGTTCTTTCCCTCCCGTGCCAGCCGATGGGGCGAGTGATTTTGCGCGCGAGGCCTATACACACGCCGATATGCCTATGGGAAAATCGAAAAAAAGCACCTGCTGCTGCGTAGTAACCGTTAACCAGTCCCCTATAACCCTCGATTCCTACGCGCTCGGCCATTTCAACAACTTTATCCGGCCCGGCGCATAGCGGGCGGCTTTTCAGCCTCCCAATTGTTTGCCGTTTTAGAAGGGTATGCGGCATACGCCGTCTCCTCTTTCTGGAATATAGAGAAGGCTTGTGCCCGAAACAGGGCGCGACGCACAGAAAGGACATGGATCATACAATGAACGAACTGGAAATCAAGGATCAAATTTGCGACGTCTGCCACAAGATGTGGCAGCTCGGCTGGGTGGCCGCCAACGACGGCAACGTCTCCGTAAAGCTTGGGGACGGCACCTATTTCGCCACGCCCACCGGCATCAGCAAAAGCTTCATCACGCCGGAGAAGATCGTTCGCATCGACGACAAGGGCGAAGTTCTCGAAGGGAAGGAGGGCTATCGCCCTTCTTCTGAGATTAAAATGCACCTGCGCTGCTATCAGGAGCGCGCGGATGTAGGCGCTGTGGTGCATGCCCATCCCCCCACGGCAACCGGCTTCGCCGTAGCTCATCTCGATATGGACCGTTATAATATGATTGAAACTGTGCTAACGCTCGGCAGTGTTCCCGTCACGCCCTACGGCACGCCATCCACCTACGAAGTTCCTGAGGCAATCGCGCCCTATTTGCAGGAGCACGACGCGCTGCTGCTGATGAATCACGGAGCGCTCACAGTCGGCTGCGATCTCATCACCGCCTACTACCGCATGGAAACGCTTGAGCTCAACGCAAAAATCAGCCTGGTCGCACACCTGCTCGGCGGCGAGCGGGAGATTTCCCATGAGAATATCGACCGGCTCTGCTCTATGCGAGAAGGCTATGGCATCACGGGCAAACACCCGGGCTTTAAGCATTACCGCGAAGAGAAATGACGACAAGCGCTAGCCTTCCAACAACAGGCGTTAGAAAGAATGACTGCATCAATGAGTCAACGAGAAAGGAACGATCGCTATGCTGAAAGGAATCCCCAGCATCCTCTCGCCGGAGCTTTTAAAAATTCTGATGGAGATGGGCCACGGCGATGAAATCGTCATCGGCGATGGCAATTTCCCCGCAGCAAGCAATGCGCAACGCCTCGTCCGCTGTGATGGGCACGCGGTGCCCGAGCTGCTCGACGCTATGCTCCAGCTCATGCCGCTGGATACCTATGTTGACGCGCCTGTCGCGCTCATGGAAACCACACAGGGCGATCCCCGCCCGGTCATTTGGGATGAATACCGGGAGATTGTTATGAAACATCAAAAAAATGTAAAACCCGAACTTGTCGAGCGCTTCGCCTTCTATGAGCGGGCCAAAAAGGCCTATGCAATCATCGCCACCGGCGAAACGGCCCTATATGCCAATATCATCCTCAAAAAAGGCGTTGTAACCGAATAACAGGAGGGGTTTACGTTGGAGCATCCATCACGCGCGCTTGCCTTTGATTTCGGCGCATCGAGTGGGCGCGCCATTCTCGGCACGTTCGATGGGGAAACCATCCGCATAGAGGAAGTGCACCGTTTCTCAAACGACCCGGTGGCCATCCGCGGCACCCTCTATTGGGATGTGCTGCGCCAGTATTATGAAATCAAGCAGGGTCTGCTCAAAGCAAAGCAGCACGGTGGCTTTGACACCGTTGCCGTTGATACCTGGGGCGTGGATTTCGGCCTGCTCGACGAAGGCGGTTATCTGCTGGACAATCCCGTGCACTATCGCGACCAGCGCACAAAAGGGCTTGTGGAGGAGAGCTTCAAAAGCATTCCGCAGGAGGAGTTCTATCAGCTGACTGGCATCCAATTGATGGAGCTTAACACCGTTTTTCAGCTCATGGCGCTGAAACGACAGCGCCCCGCGCTGCTCGAGCGGGCAAAAACGCTGCTGTTCATGCCGGATTTATTCAACTATTTACTCACAGGCAAAAAGCAAACGGAGTTCACCATTGCCTCCACTTCACAGCTGCTGGACGCACAGACGGGCGGTTGGTCGGAAGAGGTGCTGCTTCGCCTTGGAATCCCCAAAAATATTTTGACGCCGATCGTTCTGCCCGGGAAGCCTGTCGGGCCACTGGAACAGTCGATCTGTGAGGAGCTGGGGCTGCCCCCTGCGCAGGTGGTCACGGTCGCTTCGCACGATACGCAGAGTGCCGTTGCTGCCGTTCCCACACAGGAGAAGGATTTCCTCTTCATCAGCTGCGGCACATGGTCGCTGTTTGGCACAGAGCTGGAGGCTCCGCTCATCAATGAAGCCTCCGCCGCTATGAACATCACCAATGAGCGCGGCGTGGAAGGCACAACAACATTTTTGAAAAACATCATCGGCCTGTGGCTCATTCAGGAAAGCCGCCGCCAATGGCAGCGGGAAGGGCAGGATTATAGCTTCGCGCAGCTTGAGAAGCTAGCGCTTGCGGCAAAGCCTTTCCAGTGCTTCATTGATCCGGACGCGCCAGAATTCGTCCCGCAGGGCGACCTGCCGGGCCGGGTGCGGGAATTCTGTGAAAAAACGGGGCAGTATGTCCCGCAGACGGTTGGCGAAGTCATGCGCTGCATCTATGAGAGCCTCGCGCTCAAATACCGCCTGACCTTTGAGGCGATCCGGAACTGCACCGGCAAGGCCTACAGGCAGATCCATGTCCTCGGCGGCGGCACGAAGGATGGCCTTCTCTGCCAAATGACGGCCAATTCCTGTGGTGTGCCAGTGCTCGCAGGCCCCATTGAGGCAACGGTGCTCGGCAATCTGGCCGTGCAGTTTATCGCAAGCGGAGCGATTGAAAGCATCCGGCAGGCGCGCAAAATTATTGCACAGAGTGAAACGGTTACCCCCTATGCGCCAAAAGATACCCAAAGCTGGAATGCAGCTTATGATCAATTTCAACATTATATTGTCACTTGAAAGGAAGATGCTGAATATGGCAAAGCCAACAATTGGAATCCGACCGATCATTGACGGCCGTTGGGGCGGCGTGCGTGAAAGCCTGGAGGGCAAAACCATGGCAATGGCGCAGGCCGCGAAAGCGCTGATTGAAGCGAATGTGTTCTATACGGATGGCACGCCTGTTGAATGTGTCGTCTCCCCCTGTACAATCGGCGGAGGCGCAGAGGCGGCAAAGTGCGCGGAGTTCTTCGCAACGCAGAATGTATGCGCAACGCTCTCCGTCACTCCCTGCTGGTGCTACGGCAGTGAGACGATGGATCTTGACCCATTGACTGTTAAGGCCATTTGGGGCTTTAACGGCACGGAGCGCCCGGGCGCGGTCTATCTCGCGGCGGCTATGGCTGCCCATGCGCAGCGTGGCCTGCCGGCCTTCTCAATCTATGGTCACGATGTGCAGGATGCGAATGATAACACCATTCCCCCCGACGTAGCGGAAAAAATCCTGCGCTTCGCCCGCTGTGCCGCGGCGGTCGGCCAAATGCGCAATAAGGCTTATGTCGGCATCGGCGCGGTCGCTATGGGTATCGCCGGATCTAACTGTGATGCGCAGTTTTTGCAGGAATATCTCGGCATCCGCGCAGAGTGGGTGGATATGTCCGAGGTGCAGCGCCGCTATCAGCTCGATATCTACGATAAGGAAGAGTTTGAACAGGCCTATGCCTGGACGCGCGCGCACTGCAAGGAGGGCTTTGATAAAAACGCCAATCCGCATGACCGTGAGCGCAAGGAATATGAGTGGGATTTCGTCGTGAAGATGACGCTTATCTGCCGTGATATCCTGCTGGGCAATGAGAAGCTCAACAACATTGGCCGTCACGAAGAGGCGCTTGGCCGCAACGCGATCCTCGGCGGCTTCCAAGGCCAGCGCATGTGGACGGATTTTATGCCCAACGGCGATTTCACTGAGGCAATTCTCAATTCCAGCTTCGATTGGAACGGCAAAAAGGAGCCGATCACCTTCGCAACCGAAAACGACGGCTTAAACGGCCTTGCCATGCTCTTTGGCAAGCTCCTCACCGGCACAGCAAGCATATTCGCAGATGTGCGCACTTATTGGAGCCCGGAGGCGGTCAAGCGCGTTACGGGCAAAACACCGGAAGGCCCGGCGGCAGCGGGCTTTATCCACCTCATCAACTCCGGCGCGGCGGCGCTTGACGCCACCGGCGTCTGCAAGAATGAAGCAGGTACAAACCTGATGAAAAAGTGGTGGGATGTGACGGACGCGGATATTGAAGCCATGACCGCGGCCACCGACTGGTGCCCGGCAGACCTCGGCTATTTCCGCGGCGGCGGCTTCTCCTCCCACTTCAAAACGCAGGCCGAAATGCCGGTGACGATGATCCGCCTTAACCTCATCAAGGGCATTGGCCCAGTCCTCCAGCTCGCGGAGGGCTACACGGTCACCCTGCCCGATGAAATCCATACCGTTCTCGATCAGCGCACCGATCCAACCTGGCCGACAACTTGGTTCGTTCCCCGCCTGACCGGCGAAGGCGCCTTCAAGGACGTCTATTCCGTCATGGCAAATTGGGGTGCAAACCATGGCTCCCTGACCTACGGCCACATCGGCCAAGATCTGATTACCCTTGCGAGCATGCTGCGCATTCCAGTGGCGCTGCACAATGTATCGGATGATGAACTCTACCGCCCGCACGCCTGGTCCGCTTTCGGCACGAAAGAGCCGGAGAGTGCGGATTACAGGGCCTGTGCAACCTACGGCCCGCTCTACCGTTAATGCCCAAAGTATAAATGAAAAGGGGCAGCCCAACAGGATGATTGGGCTGCCCTTTGTTGTTTTTATTTTTTGCAAAGTTTACTTGACAAATTATGCAAAGCAAGCTATACTAAATTTGCAAAGTTAGCTTGACAAATCAAGAAAGGTGGTGCGGGATGGAGAATCATATCGCCGCCTTGCGCAAGCAGCGAAGGCTTTCGCAGGAGGAGCTGGCGCAGGCGGTCGGCGTATCGCGGCAGACGATCACCTCCCTGGAAGTGGGCAAATACACCGCGTCGCTACCGCTCGCGTTCAAGCTGGCGCGCTATTTTGGATGCTCGATTGAGGACCTGTTTCTGTTTGAGGAGGAATAACCGTTGAACGAGACGAACAAATTCAGCAAATACAAAAAAACAATGATCCGCAGGGGAATCCTCGTCTGGATTCCTACCTTGCTTTCCGCTGCGAGCTTTCTGCTGTTCCGCTTCCAGTGGAGCCCGCTGGTGCAAAGCCAGCTAACCGATTTTATGCTGGGGTTTCAGGATGGCATGGTGCTGGCGCTGCTGGTGTGCAGCCTGCTGGCGCTGATCTCCACGCTCCTCACCTGCCGCAATCCTGAGAAGCTCCAAAAGGCCTATGTGGAAGAAACGGATGAGCGCACACAGCTTATCAGCCGAAAGGCGTTTTCCGCGGTCGGTTGGGCGCTGTTTTTCGTGCTGCCACCCGCTGTTTTGACGGCAAGTTTTTTGAGCCCTGCGGTTTTTTTTACACTGTTGGCTGTAATGCTCTTTTTTGTTGCCGTCCTTATGATTGCTTTTATCTATTATAAGCGCAAGCTTTAATCCAGGTTTTAACAGAAACGCTTGACGGCTGCTGACAAAACCCGTATACTGAATCCGTTGAATGGATCTTCTGTTAAAAAACAGGGTAGGGGCGGCATGCCGCCCGGTGAAAGGAGTGGTTTCATGCGGCTGACAGCCGAAAACATTACCAAGAGCTTCGGTGCAAAGCAGGTGCTCAAGGGAATTGATCTAAGCGTGGAGAGCGGGCGCGCGCTCGGCTTGCTCGGGCGAAACGGAGCGGGCAAAACAACCATGATCCGAATCGTCATGCAAGTTTTTCAGGCGGACAGCGGGCGTGTGCTGATCGATGGGAAACCGATGGACGTAAACAGGGTTCGGATCGGCTATCTGCCGGAGGAGCGCGGGTTGTATCCCAAAAAGCTCATCATGGAGCAGCTGCTCTATTTTGCAGCGCTGCAAGGGGTTCCGGCCAGACAGGCCAAAAAGGACGCGCTGCGCCTGCTCGATCGCCTTGGCATGAGCGAATATGCCAACAAGCGGCTCGATACGCTCTCAAAGGGCAACCAGCAGAAAATTCAGCTTGTGGCAACGCTCATCTGTGATCCGCAGATCGTGATCCTCGACGAGCCGTTTTCTGGCCTCGATCCTGTGAACGCGATGCTGCTGGAGGATCTGGTGAAGGAGTGCATCCAACAGGGGAAGATCGTGTTTTTCTCCAGCCATCAGATGAACTATGTGGAAGAATTCTGCAACGAAATTGCAATCCTCAATCAGGGTAAAATCGTGCTTTCCGGCAATATTCGAGACATCAAGCGCGGCTATGAACGAAACCGCCTGCTTGTTTCCACCCGCCAAACGGAAGCGATCCGGCAATGGGCGGCCTCGCTGCCCACAGAATTGATAAAACAAGTGGATGATAAAGACGGTGACCTGCTGATTACCCTCGCCGCCGTCGATCAAAAGGACGCCTTTTTGACCGCGCTAACCGGCCAGGGTTTTGATCTCGATGGATTCCAGGTTTATGAGCCTTCGCTCAACGATATCTTTGTCAGCTATACGGAGGGAGCGGTATGAAGCAGTTTTTAACGGTATTCCGGTTTGAATTCAAAAACTATGCGAAAAACAAAGTGTTTATCGCCATCACGCTGCTCGCCATCCTCCTGCTCGGCGGCGTGCTCTTCTTTCCGCGTCTGAAGGAAGCGTTCAGCTCTGACACACAGGTGGAAGAGCCAGGCCAGGCCAAGGAGATCGTCGCCCTAGCGGATGCATCCGGCGCCAACGCGCAGGAAAGCCTCGCCTTTTTCTCCGCAGCCCTGCCACAATACGAGTGGCAACTGACCGATGCGGATACAGACGCGCTCAAGGCAAAGGTAGAGGACGGTGCCTACCGCTTTGCCCTGTTGTTGCAGGCTCCCCTGAAATATCAATATATCGTGGGTAACATCAGCATGACGGATACAGTATCCTACACGCTCGACGAGCTCATCGTGAGCAAATACCGGGCGGATACCATGCAGAAGCTCGGCCTAAGCGCTGAGCAGTCGCAGCAGCTTCTCTCCGCTCAGGCGCAGGGCGAAACGATTACCACCGGCAAGGATCAGATGAAAAGCTATTTCTACACCTTCATCCTGATGTTTGCCCTGTATATGACAATCTTGATGTACGGCCAGTTTGTTGCGCAGAGTGTTGTCACAGAAAAGAGTTCTAAGGCTATGGAACTGCTCATCACCTCTGCGAAACCCAGCAGCCTGATGTTTGGCAAGGTGGTCGGCACAGGGCTTGCAGGGCTTGTGCAGCTCGTGCTAATCGTAGGCTCGGCGTTTGTATTCTTCAATTTGAATAAAAGCTATTGGGATAGCGGCTCTGTGATCACCTCCCTATTCGACATGCCGCTGGAGCTGGTTCTCTACACAATCCTGTTCTTTGTCACCGGTTATTTCCTCTATGCATTCCTATTCGGCGCGCTCGCATCCCTCGCCAGCCGTATGGAGGATACCAACACGCTCGTTATGCCGGTTGTGATGCTCTTTGTCGCTTCTTTTATGGCGACGATCTTTTCCATGGTCGGCGGCAAGGTAGATAGCGTATTGATGAAGGTCCTCTCCTTTGTGCCCTTCACATCACCTATGGCGATGTTCGCCCGGATTGCGATGAGCGAGGTGCCTCCCATTCAGATCCTCCTTTCCATCTTGATTTTGTTTGCCTCCATCGTTGGCATCGGCTTCCTCGCGGCAGGCATTTACCGCGTGGGCGTGCTGATGTATGGCAAGCCGCCGAAATTCAAGGAGCTCGTGCGCATCCTGCGCGGCTCGAAAGCCTAACGTGATTTCGCGCCATATTACAAGATCCGGCCTTCCGCCTGTGCAGAAGACCGGATCTTATTTCATTTCAGAGGCAGCTATGCCCTTTTTCAACGTTACTGCAACAAGCTCTGGAAAATTATGCAGCCTCAAGGGAAACAGGCTGTTGCCCAAGCCGCGGCTAACAATCATCGTCGTCGCCTCCATGGTATACAGCCCTGCCGTGTACTTTGGGAAAACACCCTGGCCAGGCGCATACAACCCACCGACGCCGGGCAGACGGAACTGGCCGCCGTGCGCATGCCCGCAAAACACCAGATCTACGCCCGCCTGCGCATATGTAGCAAAGCGCTCTGGATGATGCGCCAGAAGGATCCGAAAGCCCTCCTTACCTTCCAGCAGCCTGCCGAGCGCTGGGAGCAAAACCTCCTGCCCATCTCTCCGGCTTTCCGCCGGTTGGCACGTTTCATCGGATACGCCTGCCAATAGGATTGATTCATTGCCCCGTGTGAGCGTTTCACAGCGGTCATCTAAAACAACAACATTCGCTTTTGCAAGGAAGCGCTTAACATCCTCCGCTTGACCGGACCAATTTTCATGGTTGCCCGTCACGAAATAAACCGGCGCGATCTCGACCGCACCTTGAATAAATGCAGCGGCAGGCTGACCACCCTTGCGCCGCCGATCGATTAAATCCCCCGTCATGACAATACAATCCGGTTTTGCCGCCCGCAGCGCGGAAAGCAGCCGCTCTTGGCGGGGGCCAAACCGTTTATCGTGCAAATCCGCTACCTGTACGATGCGGAATCCATCAAAAGCCACCGGTAGCTTATCATCCTGATAAAAGAGCTGTGTTGTCCCCAAATCATTATTCTCCAAGTACCATGCAGCCCCTACAGCGGCTGTAAGGAACCCCGCAGCAAGGCAGGTAAGCACTTTTCTCTTTTTCTTCACTTTTTCCCCTCCTATGCTTTTCGGTATTGCACGCTTCCTTCTTTGATGGTGACAAGCACTTCAATTTTTCCAATTTCATTTGCCGGCACCTTTAGCGGATTTGCACTTAAAACAACAAGATCAGCCCGTTTCCCCACTTGAATAGAGCCTTTTTCTTTCTCTTCAAAATATTGATAGGCTGCGTTCACCGTTACGCCGCGCAGAGCCTCCAGCGGAGAGATACATTCCTCCCGACCTAGCACGGCTCCGGTTTCCGTCGAGCGGGTAACGGCACACTGCACGGTACGCAGCATATCCGGCGGCAAAACCGGCGTATCTTGATGAAACGTATACGGAAGATCCAGCCCGAGCGCGGTACGCGCCGGGCTGATGGCATAAGCGCGCTTCCCAAGCTGCTTGCGGTGCACATCACCCCAGTAATATGTGTGCGCAATAAAGAAGGATGGGATCATATGCAGTTTTTTCATCCGTTCCAGCTGATCCCGGCGCACCGTTTGCGCATGGATCATCACAGGGCGCAGGCTGGAGGCCTCTGGGCGAAACGCCATCACCTGCTCATAACAGGCAATCAACTGCTCGGCCGCCGCATCGCCGTTGCAGTGGGCCAAAAGCTGCACGCCATCCCGCAGAGCTGTTTCGATGAACTGCATCACCTGTGCATTGGAATAGACCGGGTATCCACAATAACCATCCGGCGCATCTTCATAAGGCTCGCTCATCCAGGCTGTGCGCCCCTGCGGGGAGCCGTCCAGAATAATCTTGTAGCCACCCAACCGGAAGTGATCTCGGTATCCTTTACAATATTCCGGGTGCTCCTTCAGGAGGGTCGGGCTCTGCTTAAGATCTGCAAAGCCCACCGCATCCACATGCAGCGGCGTATCACGCATCAGGTTAAAACCTTGCTCCTGTAAGAGACCGTCCTGCACGGTGGTCACGCCATATTTCAAATATTCCCGCTCTGCCTGCTGCAATAGGGCTTTCTGCTCCTCCAGACCGGGCGCCGGCACAAGCGCGGCCAAGGCCATGAACGCCTTTTCCTCCAGATAGCCGCTTGGTTCGCGCGAGCCCTCAACACGGCCAATGTGTCCGCCCTCCGGATCCGGTGTGTCAGCGCGAATACCGGCCTTTTCCAACGCACGCTGATTCACCGCGCCCATATGACCGGATTTGTGCGTAATCATCACAGGGATCTCTGCGCTAACAGTATTAAGCAGCGCTTTATCGGGGTGCCGATGCTCAGCGAGCCGGTTGTGATCGTAGCCAAATCCAATGAGCCACGCGCCTTTGGGGAGATCCCTCCGGTTCATAAAACCCAGCAGGATCTCCTTCATCTCCGCAAAACTTTTGGCCTGCGATAAATCCGCTAGCGCCAGCGTGCTGGCATATGCGGTAATATGGCTGTGTGGGTCAATAAACGCAGGCATCAGCGTCCGCCCCTGTAAATCAAACGCCTCAGCTCCGGGGCCGAAGGCCGCCTCCAGCTGCTGCTTAGAGCCAACGGCACGAATGCGCCCGCTTTCCACCAAAATCGCCGGCGCGTAAAGCTGCGGCTCCATGGTTAAAATATCGCCATTATAATATAAAACGCCCGGCATTCCACCGTCTCCTTTGCAAAAAGAGTTCCTCATGCTGATAGTATGGCCACAAAATCCACTGCGTTACAATCTTTTTTCACCAGATCGCTTTACATAGATTAAATGCGGCATATCCTTGCCGCGATAGCGTTTGACTAGCTCGCCTTCCGCCCGCATCCCCAGCCGCTCTGCCACACGGCGGGAAGGTATGTTTTCCGGCCGGATCTCCGCAATTACCTCTAATGCATTCCTCTTGTAGAAGGCTTCGTCAAGCAACGCCTGCGCACCCTCTGTGGCGTAGCCCATGCCCCAACAATCCCGGCGGAGAAGATAGCCAAGGCCAAGCTTTCGCTCACCATCAAGCTCCTCCATCAAAAGGCCGAGCATGCCAATCAACTTGCCGGTCTCTGATGCCTGGGCCGCCCAATAACCGCACCCATCCTTTTGATAGCGCGCCTGGTTCGTTTCGATCCACCCCCGAATCTCCGCATCCGTAAACGCATGCTCCCAGGCATACATAACCAACGGATCTTGCAGAATTAGGCGCAACGCGCCCACATCCTCTTTCTCCAATTCCCGCAGCGTCAGGCGGCGGGTTTGCAGAATCAATTTCATTCGTATTCCTCTCCTGCGGCGCGGCTATCGCCCGGCCCCTCTTCAAAAAGCTGTGCAAGCATTCGCCCTGGATTTTCTAAAAAGCGGCGGGTCAGCAAGTAGTGCTCCGTTTGTTCATACGGCGTTTTTTCCATCCCATCCGGCGTTAAGACATAGATTTCAGCACCCGGATAGGCCATCAGGATGGGTGAATGCGTTGCAATGATAAACTGGGAGCGCTGCTCCGCCAGCTCATGCATCCGTGCAAGCAATGTCATCTGCCGAGCAGGAGAAAGCGCGGCTTCCGGCTCATCGAGGAGATACAGCCCTTCCCCGCCGAACCGGTTAAGCAACAGGGAGAGAAAACTCTCGCCATGCGATTGATGGTGTAGGGACACGCCCCCGTAGCTGTCGATCACGGGGCGGCCCAAGCCGCCGCCCGCATCCAGCCGATCGATCTCCGTCGCCACATTATAAAAGCTCTCCGCACGCAGGAAAAAGCCGTCGCGCGGCCTGCGGCCCTTTGCAACCGACAGGGCATGGTAAAGAGGGGAATGCGTTTCATTGGTTGCAAAGTTGAAATTCTTCGTGCCGCCTTCGGCGTTAAAGCCGCAGTGCACAGCCAGCGCCTCTAGCAATGTGGACTTTCCCGTTCCATTTTCCCCACAGAAAAAGGTGACGGGGCTGCGCAGCGTAATCTCCTTTAAATGGCGCACCACGGGCAGTGCCCAAACATAGCTTTTCTCCGCTTCGCAATCTTCTTTAAGCATAATCCGTTTTAAATAAAGCTCATTCATCTCGGTCATCCTCCGAGGGGGCGGCGCCATCGCTTGATTGTTTCTTTCGCACGCCCGCAGGGCGCTCACAGTAGGGCGGGCTGCCCTTTTCTAGATGATAGGCGCGGCAAGCTTCGCAATCCCCGAAACGCGCGCATTTTTTCCGCTTGCACGGGCAAAAAAGAGCCCTATTCTTCAAATCAATTGGTTTCACAGTTCGCCTCTTTTTCTGCTGTTTTCGGCGCCGTCATGTGCGCATGCTCTGCACTCAGCTCTGCAAACAGCCGTTCCAACACCCAGCCACGGTTTGTCGGCGTAACCACTGCCTTGATCGCCTCCCGGCCCACGCGCGCATCACGCAAGGCACGCAAAACCGCCTGCTGCTTTTGGGCGGCAACGCCGCTGAATACAATCACCTGCCCCGGATAAGGCGCCTGCTTTCCCGCCACGGGCGGCTCTCCGGCCAAAAAGGAGGCCACCGTTTGCCCCAGCGCCTCTTCGGGAAGGCTGCAAGCCTCAATATGATGTTGAGAAAGAAGTTCGCGCAGTACCGCTCCCTCCTGCTGCGTCTCCTTAAAGTGATAGAGCACAGCTATTTCCGGCTGCGATGGGATCACTCGCGCTTTCATCATCGCTCCTCCTTTGATAGGGTCATTTGTCGTTTTCCTCAAATCCAATCAGCCGCATCGACCGCTATGCGGTTAATCCGGCTAATCCGAAAGGGTTATAGATCAATTCTATCATCCTTTCCCCTTTGCGTAAAGGAGGAGGCTTATGGCTTTTCTTTATTATGCTCCTGAAATGCACTCAAATGCAGTGCAAAAATCCCGCCCCGCATAAAAATCAGGGCAGGATTGCATCAGTGTACAGGCGGCGCTGTCGTGCCTCCATGCCGGAAGGAAAGTCCGTATTTTGGCGCAGACCGCTATAGACGGGCCCTGATTTCGAAATATCGATACAGGTCGTAAATGTCCACCATGATAATTCTTAAAAGGATCTATTTGAGTAGGCTTTTTGATTCATCATACACGCAAAGCCTCTCCCTGCGAAAAATGACGTTGCCGCTCAGCGAAAGGCATTTTTCCAATGCTTCCAAGTTTCAAAGCTTGAAACTTTGCGACCCGTTTGAAGCTATTTTTTCATGTCCGCCAGCCCTTTATAGCAGAAACGATTCTATAAAAAACGGAGTTTGAATAATCCGTTTCCAGCACGGCGGCATGGGAGATCAACATCCGGTAGCAATATACGGCCACTAAGGCAACCAAAAACGCCGCTAAAAGCGCCATTTCTACCTTCCGATTCCGTGAGAAGGGCAGAAACTCCCGGAACACAACGTAAAGAAGCCCTGGGATCAGCACAAAAACCAATGGATGATACGCTGCCGCTGTCTGGAAATCCAGCCGCAGCAGTGCGGCACACGCCCGTGTCATACCGCAGCCAGGGCAGGATATACCCCAAAAACGCCGAATCGGGCACCCGCCCATCAGCGATACCAACGCAACAGCAACCGCAATCAGCAGCAGCCGAATCGCTACTTTTTCCCATTTTGTACACAACTGCAACCTGCCATTCCGTTTCGGCATACTGACTCCTAGCAATATGAATTTATTTCTAATTTGTATAAATGATCTATTTTTAGAATAACAGAAATCGTACAGCCCGTCAAGAATGATTGAATATCCATTTTTCAAATCGAATCAGTGCGCAGGGATTGCATCTGAAACGACTGTTATATTATAATAGATAAGTATTTTGTGTGCAGCGGCCACAGCGGCACCTTACGCATGGCGCCTCACCGGGCAACCATGGACTAGCAGTGAAAAAGGAGCAATGATTTTGTCGTTTTTACAGGATGCAGTCGCATTTACAAACCACTATCTCTGGGACTATCTGCTTTTATTTCTTTTATGCGGAACCGGCGTTTATTTCACCTTACGGCTGAGGTTTATCCAGGTTCTCCGTTTTGGCGAGAGCTTTCGCCGCACCTTTGGCGGAATCCGCCTGCGCGGTGCAAAGGCGGATGGCCAAGGGATGAGTTCCTTCCAATCCCTCGCTACGGCAGTCGCCGCTCAGGTTGGCACGGGCAATCTTGCGGGTGCGGCCACGGCGCTGATTGGCGGTGGACCAGGCGCAATTTTCTGGATGTGGCTGAGTGCCTTCTTCGGCATGGCGACAATTTTCGCAGAGGCGACCCTCGCGCAAAAATTTAAAACCACCCGCGACGGCGAAGTAACCGGTGGACCAGCATACTATATCCGTGCAGCGTTCAAGGGCCGTTTGGGTAAAGTGCTTGCCGGTATTTTTTCTGTGCTGGTGATTTGTGCGCTCGGCTTTATGGGAAATATGGTGCAGTCCAATTCTATCGGCGCTGCGTTTCGCAACGCCTTCGGCATTCCACCTCTCGTGGTCGGTGTGCTCGTTGCAGCAGCGGCCGGTTTTGTTTTTTTGGGCGGCGTACAGCGTATTGCCAGCGTGACGGAAAAAATCGTGCCCGTGATGGCGTTGTTCTATATCATTGGCGCATTTCTCATCATCGCCGTCAATTTCCGCCGAATCCCCGATGCTTTTGCCCAGATTTTCACCGGCGCTTTTTCCCCGCAGGCTCTCGCGGGCGGTGCAATGGGCATCACCGTGCAAAAGGCAATCCGCTTTGGCGTGGCGCGCGGCCTTTTTTCCAATGAAGCAGGCATGGGCTCCACGCCTCATGCCCATGCGGTAGCAAAGGTGAAGAATCCCTGCGATCAGGGCGTGGTGGCCATGATGGGCGTTTTTATTGACACATTTGTCATCCTGACCTTAACTGCCCTCGTTGTGCTGGTAACCGGTGTGCTGCCGCGTGGTTATGCGGGGGAGTTGCAGGGCGTCGATCTAACTCAGGCAGGGTTTGAAACCATGTTTGGCCGCGGCGGTACGGTATTCATCGCTGTTTGTATGCTTTTCTTCGCGTTTTCCACCATCATCGGCTGGTATTTTTTTGGAGAGGTCAATATCCGTTCTCTTTTCGGAAAAAAGGGCGTGAAGGTCTATGCGCTGCTCGTATGTATCTTCGTGGCCGTAGGCTCCACGCTGAAGGTTGACCTTGTCTGGAGCCTTTCCGATACTTTTAACGGCTTAATGGTGATACCGAATCTCATTTCCCTGCTCTCCCTGAGCAACACCGTTTCGCGCTTATACCAGGCCTACAGGAGGCCAAAGCAAATTCAGGAGGCGTCCTGAGATGGGAGTTGTCGTGCATACGCTTCCCCCGGTTTATGATCAGAGCTCCCTTGTTTTAATCCTCGGCACAATGCCCTCTCCAAAATCTCGGGAATACGGTTTCTACTATTCCCATCCGCAAAACCGTTTCTGGCGCGTTCTTTCGACCCTTTTTCAAGAGCCCCTACCACAAAATAATGCGGAAAAGGAGGCGCTCGTGCGTTCGCATCACATTGCGCTTTGGGATGTGCTTGCCTCTTGCGAAATCCAGGGCGCAGCCGACGCAAGTATCCGCCGCCCCGTGGCAAACGATCTGCGGCCTATTTTTGAAACAGCGCCCATCCGCGCTGTGTTGACCACTGGGAAAAAGGCGACGCAGCTCTACCGCCGATTCTGCCTAGCGCAAACAGGGATGGGCAGCGTTTATTTGCCCTCCCCCAGCGCGGCGAACTGCCGCGGCTGTACGCTTGAAAGCCTGATCCAAAGTTATGCTGTAATTAAGCAATATGTTGATGATTAGGGATCTGATTACAGGATGAAAATCCGGGACATGATCGCCGGCAATCTCGGGCCGCTCGACGCGCTCTATCAGGAATTCTGGAACAAGGCGTCCAAGCCGGCTGCTATGCGCCGGCAGTTTCTTCGCCTGGCTGAAACAAATGCCCAATAGGATTTGTATGAATCGTTGAAAATAGGAGAATTTCGTTGAATACTCATGCTTTTTCCCATATAGTGAACCCTTTGCTAACGTGGTATCGGCAAAATGCGCGCCGTCTCCCATGGCGCGACGAACCCACACCCTATCGCGTGTGGATTTCAGAAATCATGCTGCAACAAACCCGCGTTGAGGCGGTTAAACCCTATTATGAGCGTTTTTTACAAACGCTCCCGGATGTGCGCACACTCGCAGAGGCAGATGAGGCCACCTATCTCAAGCTATGGGAGGGGCTTGGTTACTACAGCCGTGTGCGCAACCTACATAAAGCCGCTAACCTTGTAATGGAGCGTTATGGCGGCGAATTGCCCCGCAGCTATGAAGAATTGCTCACCCTGCCTGGAATCGGCCCATACACAGCCGGCGCGATTGCCTCGATTGCCTATGGAATTCCGGTGCCAGCGGTGGATGGGAACGTTCTGCGCGTTGCCACCCGCCTGATGGCCGATCCATCTAATATCAGCGACCCGAAAACCAAAAAGCGAATTGAGAACTGCCTCCAATTCATCCTTCCCCAGGAGGCTCCCGGCACGTTCAACCAGGCCATGATGGAGTTGGGCGCCACAGTCTGCCTGCCAAATAGCGCGCCGCAATGCGAAGCCTGCCCGTTGCACAGCCTGTGTGCAGCGGGCGCACAGGGGAATCCCTGTGATTTTCCTGTTAAAGCGCCGAAAAAGGCGCGCCGCATAGAAGAACGCGCGGTTTTTCTATTTCTGTGTGACCGGAAGCTCGCTCTGCACCGCAGGCCGAATCAGGGGCTTTTGGCGGGCTTATGGGAGCTTCCAAATGAATGTGGTGTGGCTTCCCCGCAGGATGTTCAAAAATGCGCTGAGCAATGGGGCTTAAATGCTTTGCGGATTGAAAAATGCGGCCAGGCCAAGCATATTTTTACGCATATCGAATGGCATATGTCTGCTTATCGCATCCGTGTGGAGGAAGCGGTGGCCAAAGATCTCGTATGGGTCACGCAAGAGCAGCTTAACCGCCAGTTTACCCTTCCCTCCGCCTTTCGTCCATTTTTGGAGGATATCGAATTTTTCGGCTGGGGCGGATAAAAAGCGCCGTATCCTGGTAAGCCACTTTGCTTTCCAGCAGGCAGCCCTCGATTTTCTGGAACATATCCTCCTCTTTCTTCTTTAAAATCTTTTCCTGGTTTTCTGCTCCAATTCCTTCGAAAATCGTAGAAATGAAAAAAATACTGTACAAAAGACAATTCTTTGTATTATACTATATTTTGGTTTTGTTTCGATTAAAAACCAATTGCAGTTTCATGCGGATCAATCCTCCTGAAAGCTTCAGGCGAGCGCAGTTGTCCGCCTGTTTCTATATAAAACATTTCTTTTGATTGAAAAAGCAAAAAGGAGCACCCATATGACAATTGACCTGTCTACCTTTTTGAGCCAGCTCGTTTCTAATCCAGCGCTGCTCATCACCTTTGCCTTAACCTTGGGCGTCATCCTGGTAAACGGCTGGACGGATGCGCCCAACGCAATTGCCACCTGCGTATCTACCCGGGCCATCAAGCCACGGTCAGCGATCCTGATGGCCGCTGTGTGCAACTTTTTAGGCGTGCTTGTTATGACGAAGATCAACGCCACCGTCGCGCAAACCATCTCCAATATGGTTGATTTCGGCGGCGATGCGCATGAAGCGCTCATTGCGCTGTGCGCGGCACTTTTCGCCATTGTGATCTGGGCCACGGCTGCGTGGGTGTTCGGCATCCCCACCAGTGAAAGCCACGCGCTCATTGCGGGCGTATCCGGTGCGGCAATCGCCATGCAGGGCGGCCTCAAGGGTATCAACGGGGGCGAATGGATCAAGGTAATTTATGGCCTGATTCTCTCCACTGTGATTGGCTTTATCGCCGGATTCGTGATTGTGCGAATTTTAGAATCTATCTGCAAAAACATGGATCGCCGCAAAACCAACCGCTTTTTCAAAAAGGCGCAGGTTGCGGGCGGCGCAGCCATGGCCTTCATGCACGGCGCGCAGGATGGCCAGAAGTTCATGGGCATCTGCATGCTCGGCGTCGCGCTGGCGCAAGGGCAGGGGCAGGCCGAAAACTTCGTCATCCCAATGTGGCTGATGGTGGTCTGTTCCCTCGTGATGGCCTTCGGCACCTCAATCGGCGGCTACCGGATCATCAAGGCGGTCGGCATGGATATGGTGAAGCTCGAATCCTATCAGGGCTTTTCCGCAGATCTCGCAGGCGCGCTCTGCCTGCTGCTCTCATCCCTGACCGGAATTCCCGTCAGCACAACGCACACAAAAACAACCGCTATCATGGGCGTCGGTGCATCCAAGCGCCTTTCTTCCGTCAATTGGGGCGTTGTCAAGGAAATGGTGCTCGCATGGGTGCTGACTTTCCCTGGCTGCGGTTTCATCGGCTATTTAATGGCAAAGCTGTTTATGATGATTTTTTAAAAACGTATGGAATATAGATAACAGAAAGGATTTAACCGGTTATGGCCAAAAAAAGAGATTACAACTATTTTGACGCATTTGTCCGTATGTCCGATTATGCCTGCCAAGGGGCCGAGATGCTCCATGAGACCCTGCGCACCTTCGACCCTTATACCCTGCCTAAAAAGCTCGATGAAATCCATAAGATCGAGCATGAGGCTGATATCTGCAAGCATGAGATGATGAATAAGCTAACGGTAGAATTCATCGCCCCCATTGAGCGGGAGGATATCATCGACTTAGCACAGGAAATTGACGACGTGACAGACGCTGTCGAAGATGTTTTGATTCGCGTGTATATGTATAACATCAAGTCTATCCGTGCAGAAGCGTTGGAATTCACACAGGTGATCGTCAACTGCTGCAAAACGCTGAAGGCCGCATTGCAGGAACTACATAATTTTAAAAAATCCGATACCATTCACAGCAAGATCATTGAGGTAAACCATGCAGAAGAGGTGGGCGACAAGCTGTATCTAGATGCGGTGCATAGCCTCTATCTGGAGGAAAAAGATCCAATTCTCGTCATGGCCTGGACAGAAACGCTCGACCGGCTGGAAAAATGCTGCGACAACTGCGAAGACGTCGCCAATGTGATTGAAAGCGTCATCATGAAAAACACCTGATCTCATGAAGAAAGGACTCCTTTCCAATGAAAACAGAGCGTGAAAAAATGCTTGCCGGTGAACTCTATAACGCTGGGGATGCGGAGCTCTGCGCGGCAAGAGCCCGTGCGCGACGGCTCTGCCGGGCATTCAACACAACGCCGGAAGAGGATGGAGAAACGCGCGATGCGCTTCTCCGGGAGCTGTTGGGCTCGGCCGGGCAGGATATCTATGTGGAATCTGATTTCAAATGCGACTATGGCTGCAACATCCATGTGGGTGAAAACTTCTATGCCAACTTTGACGTTGTCATCCTCGACTGCTGCGAGGTGCACATCGGAAAGAATTGTATGCTCGCCCCACGCGTATGCATCTACACTGCCACGCACCCGCTTGATCCATATGAGCGCAATGAAATCGGCCTGGAATATGGAAAACCCGTCACCATTGGCGATAACGTTTGGATCGGCGGCAGCGCGGTCATTAATCCCGGCGTGACCATTGGGGATAACGCCGTAATCGCCTCCGGCTCTGTTGTAACAAAATCCGTTCCCGCTCATACGGTTGTGGGCGGGAATCCGGCCCATGTTCTGCGTGTGCTGGAGCAAAAAATTTAAGTCGTATCAGGCGCTGTTTGTGCAAAAAGGGATTTTTCCCTTGGGCTTCAAATAGCGTCTTTTTATTTGAGACATTTGAGAAGGGAGTCGAAGGCAATGATTCGGTTTCGTGAAGCCACGCAGGGGGATTTGAAAGGCCTGCTTGCGCTCTATACCCAGCTCAACGATAACACCATGCCGGAGATCGACGGGCGGGTAACCGGCACATGGGAACGCATGCTCCGGCAGGAACAGCTCCATACGCTCGTCGCAGAGGAGGGCGGCGCTCTCCTCTCCACTGTGACACTCATCATCACAGAGAGCCTTACGCACGGGCAACGCCCTTTTGCGCTGGTGGAATATGTGGTGACAGACCAAAATCACCGTGGCCAGGGCCTGGCATTCTCCCTACTGGGGCTTGCCAAGCAAATTGCCCGGGAAGCCGGGTGCTATAAGATCATGCTCGTCACCGGCCACAGCGAGCCCGGCGTACACCGCTTATATAAGAAAGCAGGATACCATTCCGAGGGAAAAACAGCGTATTCTCAGTATCTTGATTGATAAAATGAGCGTGGAGGGAATTAATATGAAACGAAGGTCAAAAATCATTCTAGCTATCGTTTTCGCATCCGTAATTCTTCTATCGTCTGTTGGGCTCCTTGTGTTTCATCTCCTAACCAATCCCAAGGTGGAGGCCAGGCCAACGCTCAGCGGCAACCAGTCCGCTGTAGTCAGCAAAACGGATCAGCCTCGTTACATCGCGCACCGCGGCTTTTCGGCCGTTGCGCCTGAAAACTCGATCCCTGCGCTGACAAGGGCAGGGGAAGCCGGCTTCTGGGGCGCGGAGTTTGATATCCAGCGCACGAAGGATGGCGTATGGGTGCTCTCGCACGATGCGAATATCAAGCGCATGACCGATGGCTATGGCGACATCCACAATATGACCTATGAGAAGCTGCAATCCTATTCCTACGATAACGGCGCAAATATCGGCAACTACCCCGGATTAAAGCTCGCTACGTTTTCCCAGGCGCTTGATGAATGCGCCAAATATCAGATGATTCCCTGTGTAGAGATTAAAAAAGAAAACGGGATGGAAGGCCTCGAGGACGTGGTGGCGGCTCTGCGTGAAAAAGGGCTTGCTGAAAAATGCGTCGTCCTTTCCTTCTGCTATGAACAGCTTGAGAAAGTGCATGCACTCGCACCGGAAATCCGTCTGTGGTATCTTTCTGAAAAAATTACAGATAAGGCGCTGGAGCAGTGCAAGGCGATCGGAGCGGGGCTGGATTTTAAGCTTAGCCATAAGTACAACACCGATGAGCGGCTGAAAGCACTTCAGGAGAGCGGCGTTGAGGCCGGCGCATGGACAATTAATACCATAGAAGCGCATGACCGTGTTTATAGCGCCGGCATCCGCTATATTACCACCGATACGATTGCCCCCGCCTGATAAAACTGTGTGGACTTGCTACTGCACTATATACTGTGTGTTCGCCCCTATGGAACGTGGGTTACATACGCTAAAATTGATTTCGTATGCCTGATTGGGGCCAATGGCGCATCTTACAAAAAAATGGTATACTAAAGGGGCGGGAAATCCGCTCCTTTTGACTTTATTCGGACAGGGAGGCAAACACATTGCAGGCTTTCGGCATTCGCGAGGGCGAATTGAAGCCCTTGAAAAACAATAGCTGGGATCAAGAGACGCCCGGTCTCCTTCTCATCTGCAATAATATGGAGCTTCTTCAGCTACAGGGCAGCTTCGGCTTTGACGACGGGACGATCGAGGAGTGTATGACAATTGACGACTATGCCCGCTTTGAGAGCTTTGAAACCTATGATTTTATTACGGTCAACTACTTCTTCTATGAAGGCGAAAAGCTAATCTTTGAAGAAATCGATCTTTATATCGGCACGGATTATCTGGTGCTGATCCTCAACAATGAACAGCTGCGTTCCGAGCTGCTCGCACGGCTACAAAAAAGGACGCAGGGCCCGCGCAGAGCTACGCACAATTATCTCTATTATCTTGTTTTTGATTTTATCTTGGATCAAATGTTTCAAACGCTGGAAAATCTCGAGGATCAACTGGAAGATCTCGAAATGGATATCCTCGTCTATGCGGCGAAAGAAAAGTTTAATCGGATCATTGAGTTAAAAGCGCAGGTCAATCTCCTGAAAAAATATGTTCGGCCTCTGATTTATCTGGGCGACGCCTTTCATATGAACGAAAATAAATTCATCCGCCGTGGAAACGAAAAATACTTTTCAGGCATTGGCACTCGCTTCAAAAAGCTCTACGACTTTGTTGCGAGCCTTGGCGAACTGGTATCCCAAATTCAAAATTCCTATGACAGCGCCGTTTCCATGCGGGAGAGTGAAACAAGCGAAAGGCTCACCTTGCTCGCCGGGATGGTCGCGCCGCTGACCGTGATCACCGGCATTTATGGCATGAACTTTGCTTTCATGCCGGAGCTGCATTGGAAATGGTCTTATCCAGTTGTGCTGGCTGCGATGGTGGTGATCGAAATTATTTTTTATTTCCGACTGCGCAAAAGGAAAGGCAGATCATAAATCCCGTTTATATTCCAAATGGGCTGTAGCAAAATGCTCTCGCTTTTGCTACAGCCCATCTTATGTTGAGCTCCTTCAGGCCGTTTTCGCTTTGCCGGTCAAACCGGTTGCATCGTGTATTCTTCTCTCCCAACCCATCAAAAACGAGTTGACACGGCGATTGTGCTTGATCTCCTCCAATGATTTCAAGCGAATATCGTGGTTTACTCCGTTCGGGAAATACCGACTTATGCAAAGAGAAAGCCCGAATGTGTCAATCACATCCGGGCTTGGCACCCCCAGTAGGAATCGAACCTACAACTAGCCCTTAGGAGGGGCTTGTTATATCCATTTAACTATGGAGGCATGTCTTTTAAAGTTTTACAGTACTAGACAGCGTTAAAATGATATCAAAAAAATGATCCATTGTCAATGCGGAAAAATTTTTTTCGGGAGAATTCGTGCCTCTCTCTTTTAGTCAGTAATCACTCTCTTGATATTGATATCATTACCCCTACAGTGATATGAAACTGCGTTAAAATAGCTCAGGACATCATGATCGAAAAAGAGAAAGCTGGCTCCATCACAATTGGAGCCAGCTTTCAAATTCACTATAACTTATGCAGAATAGTCCACTGTGCCGTGGCCAGTAATCGTAGCCTCATCAATACCGACACCAAAGTAGGACGCATTTGCAACGACAGATTCGGAGAAAGAGAAATTCACTTTAGAAATCTTCCCTGTGCTCTTGTTTACTGTAGCAACAATAACACCCTTCGAAAGCGTAACTGTACCGCCCTTGATTGTTGCACTACCCGGAAGACTAAACGCCTTAAGCATGCTGGCAACTACAGTTGTAGCCTCTGCTTTATCAATAAAGTAGCTATAACCACCATCACCATGTTTTGCGCTGTTAACATCTAACTTTTTAGTCTTTAGGTTAATGGTGAACACATAATTATTGCCGCTTTCCTTACAGGTAGCGCTGCTCACATCTGAGGCATTCACATTATAAAGCTTTTTGTCAGAAATCTGAGTCGCTTTACCATTATTGCTAAAAGCATCTTTTACGCCTTGTTCCTTACCAAGGTTAAGGTCAATTTTACCAACAATCGGGATTTCCTTCTCCCTGTAAACACGTCCGGCATCCAACGTACGCTTCATAGAAGCGGACTTCATCGTTACGATCCCAGCATTATAAGCCTTAACAATTTCATTCACGCCCTGAGGAGCCTTCGCAGCAGGTGCATCCGGCTTCTGGGTTTCACCGGGCTTCTGGGTCTCACCGGGCTTCTCAGTCTCACCGGGCTTCTCAGTCTCGCCAGGTGTCTGCGTGTCGCTTTCTTCAGCGCTCGGATCCTCATTCGTCGCGCTCGGATCGGTGTTCTCTGCGGGCGGAACCGTGTCGTCATTATTGACGCTCTCGTTCGCCGCCGGATTGTTGGAGGGATCCGTGGAGTTTTCATCTCCATTATCGCCGCCGCAGGCTGCAAGGGAGAAGACGAGCGCCAGCGCCATCATAAGCGCTAAGAGCTTGGTCAGGTTCTTTTTCATTGTGTAGTAGTACCCCTTTCTTAAAATAAAACATTTTTATCGGGGCGTGTTCCCACAAAGAATATGTATCACACGCTCCCTATTGCCGCACCGAGTGGTGCTGTCTACGAACACTAATTTACAGCAAACAGAATAAAAAGTCAATGGAAAATGCTACTTTTTTTGAATCAGCGTTCATCAATATTGACTTCATCGTAAAAAACAGCCCGCAATTGCTTGCAGGCTGTTTCTTGTTTAATGAATCGCTTAAACCAACTCTAAAAATCAGCTTCAGGCAGGCATCACAATTTTTTGGTTCACATGACCCTTTACATGCTGAATCGGAAGGATATAAGCTACCGTAATATCTTTAGCATCAATATGAATATCACTATTCCAAGTGGCACTCACAATTTTGCCCGTATTGTTATCAATTTTCACTGTAGCAGAAGCATTTTTGTAAGTCAGCTTAATATTCGATGTTTCATAATTAACCGGTACGCCCAACTCGGTAATTGCTTTGTCAACATCCCCCAGAACACCAATTAAATGGCCGACAGGACCTTTGTCCCAAGCGCTCTTAGCAGTATCAGTCTGCTCTTTCGCCTTCATGGTGATCGTTGTATATTTACCATCAGATTTGGCGGAAGCGCTACTCAAATCAGACGCTACCAGCTTGCTGTATGCGCCTGGCACGCCTTCTGAGGCACTGGAATTCTTGGATAGCGCGCTATTAATGTTCGAACTGAATCTGCTAACCAGATTTGCAATTGCTCCTTCGCCACTCAAATCTCCTACCAGAGAAAGAGTCTGCTTTTTCTGTGTCTTTGTCATCTTATCCGCCGCTGCTTTATAGAACTTAATGATCTCCGCTTTGTCATTAGAGGTCAAGCCCTTATCGGTATTCGCAGGCTTGGTTTCGGGCTTTCCTTCCGGCGTGGTGACTTTCTCGCCGCTCGGCGTTGTCACTTCCTCATTCGGCGTTGTGCCGCTCTCATCTGTTGCGCTCGGATCCTCATTCGTCGCGCTCGGGTCGGTGTTCTCTGCGGGCGGAACCGTGTCGTCATTATCGACACTCTCGTTCGCCGCCGGATTATTGGAGGGATCCGTGGAGTTTTCGTCTCCATTATCGCCACCACAAGCGGCAAGGGAGAACACGAGCGCCAGCGCCATCATGAGCGCCAAAAGCTTGGTCAGGTTCTTCTTCATTTAGTAAATTACCCCTTTCTGAAATACGGCGCTTGCTAAAATAAAGATAAAAGCCGATCGCGCCTGATTTGCACACTGCATAGAAATTATGTAGCAATGCAGACCTTAAGTATTTATAATTTACAACATGTTCACAAAAAAGTCAATAGAATATTCCTTCTGTAATTTTATGTTTTTATATAATATGTTTTATAAATTGAAATTTTTTAAATGTAGAATAATGATATGTTTTCCAGGGTATCGGGCACAAATAAAAAATATGCCCAGTATGGCTCGCTTTCACACAGAAGATCCTTTTTAGCCTCCTTTCTTTTCGATATCCTGATTTTATGGTATAATAGCTTCAAACAAAATGTTTGAAGCACAGCTTGTCGAAAAAGCCAAATGGAAGAAAAACGTGCACAAAAAGTCTCGTTGTGAATCGCCAGCGTAACGAGCATCTAAATGCAGCGCAGAACGCTAGCGGAAGGCCAAGGCAGCATTTGTAGCATCTGACGGCGTGGCTCGAGTGAGGAAACCTTTCCATGTGTTTGAAGCCGCTGTGAGCATGCGCTTTCTGCAAAAGCGCAGCAAGTTTGGGAAGGTTCGCCGAACGGGTTCTAACGTGCATCAACGCTTCCTGCTGCCGATGTGCCGTGCACAAGCGACCGTCGCGACGGTCGCTGCGGCCCCTTTTGCTTCCTTTTCCGGCCGAACGGAAAAGGGAGGGCCTGCGCGGCCTGAGCGCATGCTTAACTTTTTGTTTTTATGAAAGCAATTTACAACTGACAGCATTAAAAGTATTTTTTTAAACATTTTTGCTGAATCATCTTTGTGTATTTTGATGAATGGATATACCTTTTTCAACAGCCTGAAAAACACCGCCCAATGCGAATGCACTGGGCGGTGTTTTTGATCAAATGCTGGAATTATGCTTTTTTGGTAACGACCAGGCTGTCTGCATCGCTGTCAACCACAAGCACAGTGTTCGGCATGAGATCGTCGGAGATCATCCTGCGGGCAATTAGGGTTTCCACATGCTTTTGAATGAAGCGCTTGAGCGGCCTTGCGCCGTAAACCGGGTCGTAGCCATTCTCCACAATGAAATCCTTCGCAGCGTCTGTCACCTCGCAGGAGATCTGCCGGTCGCTGAGCCTGCGGTTGAGGTCTTTGATCTGCAAATCGACGATCTTTCGGATGTCGTCCTTCGTTAGCGGCTTGTAGAAAACGATCTCGTCGAGCCGGTTGAGGAACTCCGGCCGGAAGGAACGGCGCAGCAGGTCGTTTACCTCCGCTTTGGCCGCGGCGCTGATCGCGCCATCCGGCTCGATGCCGTCGAGCAGGGCGGAGGAGCCGAGATTGGAGGTGAGGATGATAATCGTATTCTTGAAATCCACTGTGCGGCCCTGGGAGTCCGTGATGCGCCCGTCGTCGAGCACCTGCAAGAGAATGTTGAACACATCCGGATGCGCCTTCTCGATCTCATCAAATAGGAGCACGCTGTAGGGCTTGCGGCGGACGGCCTCGGTAAGCTGGCCGCCTTCCTCATAGCCCACATATCCGGGCGGCGCTCCGATCAAGCGGGAGACGGAAAACTTCTCCATATACTCCGTCATATCAATGCGCACAATGTTATGCTCGTCGTCAAACAGGCATTCCGCCAGCGCCTTTGCAAGCTCTGTTTTGCCCACGCCCGTCGGGCCAAGGAACAAAAAGGAGCCGATCGGCCGGTTGGGGTCCTGAATGCCGGCGCGGGAGCGGATGATGGCTTCCGTCACTTTGGTGACGGCTTCATTCTGGCCAATCACGCGCTCGTGGAGGATATCCTCCAAGTGCAGCAGCTTCTCGCGCTCGCCCTCCATCAGGCGGGAGACGGGGATGCCCGTCCAGCGCTCGACGATGCGGGCAATCTCTTCTTCGGTCACCTTATCGCGCAGCAAGCTGTTTCTCTGCTCTTTCTCCTGCGTGTGTTTTTCCTCTTCCTCCAGCTTCCTTTGCAGGTCCGGCAGCTTGCCGTATTTGAGCTCCGCGGCCTTGTTGAGATCATAGGCCTGCTCTGCCCGCTCAATATCGGCGTTGAGCTGTTCGAGCTGCTCGCGCAGCTTCTGTACCTTGCCGATGGAGGCTTTTTCATTATCCCATTTCGCCTTGAGCGAGTTGAAATGCTCGCGCATCTCCGCAAGCTCTTTACGAATTTCAGAGAGATGCTCAAGTGAAAGTGCATCCTTCTCCTTTTTCAGCGCTGCCTCTTCAATTTCAAGTTGAATGATCTTGCGCTGAATCACATCGAGCTCCATGGGCATGGAGTCGATCTCCGTGCGGATCATAGCGCAGGCTTCGTCAACGAGATCGATGGCTTTATCGGGTAGGAATCGATCCGTGATATAGCGATTGGAAAGCGTTGCGGCGGCGATGAGCGCCTGATCCTGAATTTTGACGCCGTGGAACACCTCAAAGCGTTCCTTCAGGCCGCGCAGGATGGCGATGGTATCCTCCACCGTCGGCTCGTCGACCATTACGGGCTGGAAGCGGCGCTCCAGCGCAGGATCTTTCTCAATATACTGATGGTATTCGTTGAGCGTCGTTGCGCCGATGCAGTGCAGCTCGCCTCGTGCAAGCATGGGCTTTAAAAGGTTGCCCGCGTCCATGGAGCCTTCCGTTTTGCCTGCCCCCACGATCGTATGCAGTTCGTCAATGAAGAGGATGATTTTGCCATCGCTCTTTTTTACTTCGTTGAGCACTGCTTTCAACCGCTCCTCAAATTCGCCGCGGTATTTCGCGCCTGCGATCAGAGCGCCCATATCGAGGGAGAAGATCGTCTTATCCTGCAAGCTGTGCGGTACGTCGCCGCGCACAATTCGCTGGGCAAGCCCTTCTGCGATCGCCGTTTTGCCCACGCCTGGCTCGCCGATGAGCACGGGGTTATTCTTTGTTTTACGGGAGAGGATGCGGATGACGTTGCGAATTTCTTCATCCCGGCCAATGACCGGGTCAAGCTTTTTGCTGCGCGCGCGCTCGACAAGGTCGTCGCCGTATTTTTTCAGCGCGTCATAGGTATCTTCCGGCGTGTTGGTCGTTACACGTGTGGCGCCGCGCACCCCCATCAGAATTTTCAAAAAGGTGTCCTTTGTGATATGATAGTCTTTGAAAAGCTGCTTCAATTTATCGTTGGCGTTGTCGAGCAGGGAGAGAAAGAGGTGCTCAACAGAGACGAATTCATCCTTCATATTGGCGGCAATTTTTTCAGCCGAGTTCAACGCCTGATCCACATCCTGCGCCACATAAATTTTGTCAGCCTCCCGGCCCGTGCCCGTTACCTTGGGGATGTTGGCGAGCTGGAAGGTGAGATCCGACAGCATGGCCTGCGTATCCACCTTCATCTTGACGAGCAGCTCATGGATGAGCCCCTGCTCCTGGGTTAGCAGGGCGTAGAGCAGGTGCTGCTGCTCCACCTGCATATTTTGATACTCAATGGCAGTATCTTGGGCTAGCCCGATGGCCTCCAAAGATTTCTGTGTAAATTTTTGTGCGTTCATTGTCATAACCTTCCCTTCTCTGCGGACAGCCTGAATTGATCTGTTCAAGCGGTTTTGCCTTTTTCAGCGGCGTTTTAAAAAAGCGGAGCAGCCAGGTCCTTCCCTTCGCAGCTCCGCTTGTTTTAGCCGATGTCAATGCGCCGGCTCTCGGGCTTTTTGGCGCCGCGCTTCGGCAGCGTCAGCCCCAAAATACCGTGGCGGTAAGAGGCGGTGATTGCATCCTCTTCGATGCCGGTGAGGTCGAAGCTGCGCTCATACGCGCCGGAGTGGCGTTCCCTGCGGATGAATGGGTGTTTCGTTTTTTCTTCCGCATCGTTATGCACGGCGCGGATGGTTAGGCAGCCGTCCTCGATGTCGATAGAAATTTCTTCCTTGCAAAAGCCGGGCAGCTCCGCCTGCAAAAGAAAGCAATCTTCTTTTTCAACGATATCGGTGCGCATGGAGACAATTTCTTTTTCCTCCCGGCGAAAATCTTTTTCCATCCGGTAAAAATCACGGTCAAACTCTTTAAGCATATTCCGCTCGCTGCGGGTCAGGGGAATTAATTCAAACATAGCCGATCGCTCCATTTCTTTCAGATTCTATCCGTATTTTAGGTTGCTTTGTTTATGTTCTGCTTCCATCCGGTTTTCCCCGGATCAATGATTTTAGCATACCCGGTATTTATGAAAAAAATAGATATCATTTATGACGGAAGTGTAAACATTAGCACTCGATTATAACGAGTGCTAAATTGGGCGCGTTTCATATTACCCGATGGAAAGACACAAAGAATACATATAGGGGAATTACAATATCCTCATCAGGAATAGAAGGAGGAGCAGACGATGCGCTACCGTTTGCTGGCCGCAGAGGATGAGCCACAGCTGAGAATGATGCTGTGGGATTACTTTACGGCGAAGGATTTTGATGTGACCACCTGCCGGGATGGGGAGGAGGCGCTGGCTAAGCTGGAGGAGCAGGCGTTTGATATCGTGTTTCTCGATATTATGATGCCAAAGCTCGACGGCCTGACCGTCTGCCGTGCATTGCGGCGGGAGAATCCCGTGCCAGTCATTTTCCTGACCGCGCGCAGCGGAGAGGAAAACGAGCTGCTCGGCTACGGGTTCGGCGGGGATGATTATGTCACGAAGCCGTTTTCGCTCCCCGTGCTCCACGCGAAGGCGCTGGCGCTTATCAAGCGGGCCAAGGGGAGGGGCCTGACCGCGCGCATGCTGGAAATGGGCGGGATTCAGGTGGACGACCTGCGCCGAGAGGTATCGGTGGATGAAACCCCGATTTCCCTTACACCGAAGGAATACGAGCTACTGGTGTGTTTGATGGAGCACAGGGGAATGGTGCTTTCGCGCGAGCAATTGCTGCGCAGGGTATGGGGCTATGCCTATGACGGCGATATCCGCACCGTGGACACTCATATCAAAAAACTGCGTAAGGCACTCGGCCGACGAGCCGGAGAGATCCGCACGGTGATCAAAACGGGCTACCGCTTCGAGCCGGAGGAACCGGAGGGGTAAGCCTCATCTGCTGTTTTGCGAAGGAGGGATGCATATGGACCGGCAGTTTTGGCGAGAAACGCGCAGGTCGGCGCTGGTGCTGCTGCTGCTGTTTTTCACGTCTGGCACGATGCTGGTGGTAGGCAAAGCGGGAAGCAACGAGTATGGAACCGACCCGCTGTCAATCAGCGTATTGATAGCTAATCGGCTGGCGCAAACCACATATTACCAGCAGCATGATGCGGAGGCCTATAGCCCGAACGATCTTGAGCTGTTGCAGGAATATGTGCGGCAGTTTGCGCAGGAAGGGACATTTCTAAGCTTGATCCTATATGAGGAGGATGTGGATCACATCCGGGCGGTAAGCGGAAACTACCTAAGCCTTTGGTCTATGGATTCAAATTTTCCAACGGTGGACGCCCAGCTTTATGTGGCGCTCGACGATGCGGCGGAGAAAGAACGCGCTGCCTTGACGCAGGCATTGCATCAAGGCCGTCTTGTTTCCGTTACGGGTTATCGGAAGGGCAATGTGGTTTATCCAACCCAGATTGTATGGAAAATGTATCAGAATAAAATGAATTGGAAAACGCTGAAGAAAGAAAACGTTGCGGATACGAAAACCATCGCCTTTTCTCTTCCGGACCAGCTGGAGCAGGCAGAACAAATCGTTTTAAATGGTGATCTGCGGTTTGAATTTGTGGGGAATCAGGATTCCTATGCGGTGCAAAACGAATCGGGCGGTAAACAGCGGCACATCATGCGCGCCTTTCGGGAAGCTGCCCGGATGGCGCGGTCAGAGGATCAGAAGTATCGCACGGGCAAGCTTACGGATTTTGCGGTGAACGGCTTTAGCTGGAGCAATAATGCGGTGAAAAACGCATACAGCCTGCTTAGCTGCGTCCGTCCGGCGGAGAACGGAGGACCCGCCCTTTACCTTTCCGTCAATCTGGTGAATTACCCGCTGTATGACGCGCTGAGTGATTACGGCGTCTATCTCGCGGTGCTGTTTTTCTTTTATCTCTGCATTTTTATTGCGCTGCTCACGCGCAAGTTCCAGGCCGTTTATCTAACGCAGAGCCGCGCCTCCCAGCGCCAGCGGGATTTTACGAACGCGCTTGCCCACGAGATGAAAACGCCGCTGGGCGTTATCCGGGGCTACAGCGAGCTGATGCAGGAGGGGATTGCCCCGGAAAAGCACCCGGCTTATCTCGCCGGGATCGTCGGCGAGACGGAGCGCATGGATGCGATGGTGCTGCAGATCCTCTCCTTTTCCCGGATTGACACGCGGCATCTGCCGGTGCGCCCCGTTTGCTTTGCAATTGACGCGCTCATCCGCGAGCAGCTTGCGGATTTCCAGCCCGGCATCGAAAAAAAGCAGCTCACTCTTTATCTGGAGGTTCCAGAATTCCTCTATGTGACGGCGGATGAAAAGGGGATGGCCCTGGTTTTGCGGAACCTGATTTCCAACGCGGTGAAATACGCGCCGCCCGGCAAAGCGGTCAAGCTGCGGGCATTTTCAGAAAAGCGCCGCGTTGTGGTTGAGGTATTCAATGAGGGACCGCCGGTTGCCGAACGGGATCTGCCATATCTGTGGGACGCGTTTTATCGAGCGGAAGAATCCCGTACCCGTGAAAACGGGGGCAGCGGCATGGGCCTTGCCATTGTAAAAGCGGTTCTAGATCAGCACAGAGCGCGTTATGGCGTATATAACAAGAGCGGCGGCGTATATTTTTGGTTTTCTTTGCCGAGCTGAAAGGAGGAGGAACGAGAGATGTTTTACAATCTGCGTCTGAGCGCGCGGTGGGTTTATTGGCTCTGTATCGCCGCTTTTTTTGGCTTTGGCGTGAGCAGGTTGCCATCCTGGTACGGTTATATTGGCGTTCCGTTCATCTATGCGGTTTACCTGCTGCTCCCGGCATTTTTCATTTTTTTATTCTCATTTGTGAAAAGCCTGGCCGCCGTACGCCGGGAGAAGCGAACGGGGCGGGGCGCGCCGGATTATCCGGTGGACGATGTTGTAATCGCCTGGGTCGGGGCAGTGATCTTTCCGCTTTTGCTGTTTTTCCTGGAAAATCGAATCGTATGAGGCAAGCGGCGCATACTAAGCGCAAAAGGCTGCATGCCGGTTTTGAAAAGTGGAGAATCGTGTGGAAAATGGTGTTTTCCTGCGGCGCTTATCCTGTTCGGCAGGAGAAACCGGATAGGGGAAGGCCTCCGTGAAAGGATGAATGATTGTTATGGAAACCTTCTATGCCCTTTATGAAAAGCTTGCGCGCGGCGCGCTTGCGGGCGGGCATGAGGCGGCGCTGCGCGAGGTGGAAAAGCTTGATTTTGACCCGCACCAGCTTGACTGCCTGCTTAACCCAAAGCGCTACGCCCCGATCTGGCGGCTCGCCCCCTGTGACTGCGGGGAGGGGGAATCCGCCTGCCAGGGCGCTTGCCCGTTTCATGCCATCCGCCGAGATGAAAATGGCAATATTGAAATCGACCAGCAGGCCTGCACAGGGTGCGGCCTGTGCGTAGACGCCTGCAAAGCGCAGAAGCTCACGCAGAGCAAGGATATTCTGCCCGTGCTGGACGTTGTTGCCAAGCAGGATGCGCCGGTCTACGCGCTCATTGCTCCTGCCTTCGTCAGCCAGTTCAGCGAGCGGGTCACGCCGGGCAGGCTGCGTTCTGCATTTAAGGCGCTGGGCTTCGCGGGCATGGTGGAGGTGGCGCTGTTTGCTGATATCCTCACGCTGAAGGAGGCGCTTGATTTTGACGAGTTGGTGCGTTCGGAGGAGGATTTCCTCCTGACGAGCTGCTGCTGCCCGATCTGGATTGCCATGATCCGCAAGGTATATGGGAGCCTCACGCCGCATATCCCGGCATCCGTCTCCCCAATGATCGCCTGTGGACGCGCGGTGAAGCAGCTTGTCCCCGGTGCCGTCACGGTTTTTATCGGCCCATGTGTTGCAAAAAAGGCGGAGGCGCGGGAGGCCGATATCGCAGACGCGGTTGATTTTGTGCTCACCTTCCAGGAAATACAGGATGTGTTTGATTTTGCCGGCGTTGATCCGGAAAATATGAAAGAGGATTTACGCGATCATTCCTCCCGCGCAGGGCGTATCTATGCACACACTGGCGGCGTGAGTGAAGCGGTCAAGACCACGCTCGAACGGCTGCGCCCCGGCAGGCATATTCCACTGAGAGCCCGTCAGGCGGATGGCGTGCCCGCCTGCAAACAGATGCTCAATGAATTGATGCAGGGGGATATTCAAGGCAATTTTTTGGAAGGCATGGGCTGTGTGGGCGGCTGCGTAGGCGGCCCCAAACGGCTGATTCCGCGGGGGGAGGGCGCGCTCCACGTGGCGCATTATGGCGAGGCAGCGCCTGTGCGCACGCCGGTTGATAATCCCTATGTGATGGAACTCCTGCACCGCCTGGGCTACGAAAGCGTGGAAAGCCTGACGCAGGAGGATACCATGTTTCGTAGGCAGTTTTAGAGGCTGCGTGGGCGTTTTTCACGTTCCGTAAAAAACGTTGACTTTTGTAGGCCGCTTGGGTAAAATAGGAACATCCCGTATTGGAGAGGGAAGGAGTGTGCCGGCATTTATGCAGGTAAAGGAGCGGATACCAGCCGCAGCCGCTGCGCAGCGGTGTGAGCCGCAGGGCTTTATGCATCGCATGCGGTTTACATATGAGGCGAGGCGCTGGCTTCGGATTACTATTTTTGTTGTGATTGCCGCTGTCTGCGCGGCCTTTTTTTATGCATTTAACTTGCAAACGGCGCTGATTGCCGATGATTATAACTATCGCTTTATCTTTGGCACGGCAAATCAACGGGTGGAGCATATCTTTGATATCATTGAATCCATGCGCGCCCATTATCACACAATGAATGGGCGGCTGATTTTACATTCCTTGACGCAGCTGTTCCTATTGTGGGGGAAGCCTGTGTTCAATGTGGTCAATACGGTGGGGTATCTTCTCTTCACAGGGCTGATCTACTGGCACTGCAAGGGCACGGGGCGGCATAGCCCGGCGTTATATTTCGGCGTGCATCTCATGGTGTGGTTTTTTATCCCGGTATATGGGCAGACCATGCTGTGGGTAGACGGGAGCGCAAATTATATGTGGGGCTCGATCCTGCGGTTGGCCGCATTGCTGCCGTTGAGGCTGCATGTGCAGGCGGCCCGGCCGGCGGCCGGCAGCTGGTGGTGGCTGCTGCTTTCTATCCCGGCTGGGGTGATCGCCGGCTGGACCAATGAAAACTCCGGCGCGGCTTTTCTCGTGATCGTGGGGCTGTTTTTGCTTTATAACCGGGCCAACAAGGGGCGAATCCCCCGGTGGGCGGTTGGCATGCTGGCGGGCGCCGCCGTGGGCTTTGCTGTGATGATTGCCGCGCCGGGCAACCATGTGCGCCTCGAAAATAACCTTGGCGTGCCTGTCACGGCGTTCCAGAGGCTTTGGAATGGCATTACCGTTTGCAACCGCAAGCTTTTTTATTACCTGCTCCCCGTGTTTGCCCTTTATGCTGTGTGCCTTGCCCTGCTGCATTTCTTTGGCCCGGAGGGCAAGCGGGAAAAGCGCCAGAGGATGCTGCTCAGCGGGATCTATCTGCTTGGCGCGCTGGCAGGGGTTTATGCTATGCTGTTTGTGCCGTATTTTCCAGCCCGGGCGACATTTGGATCGGTTGCATGCGCAATTGTCGCTACAGGGACGCTGTACGCCGGAATTCGCCTGGATCAAACAGCGCCGCGGGTGATCCAAACGCTTGTTTTTGTGAGCTGCATGGTGGGCGCGGCCGTGATGTATGGCGAAACGTATTTGGATAATGCGCAAGCATACCGGCAGATTCAGGAGCGAGAGGCCTATATTGAGCAGGAGAAGGCCGCGGGGCGCTTTGATGTGGCGCTCAGAGACGTCCGAGTGAAAAAGAATATGTATTCCCCATACTATGGCCTGGCTGATGTGGAGCCAAATCCGCAGCATTGGGCCAACACCTCAAAGGCGCGGTATTATGGCCTGCATTCCATTACGTTGAAAAATCCATAAAAAATTGAGAGTAAACCCCATGTGCTGCGGGAATTCTGCGGCATATGGGGCTTTTTTGGATGATTTCTCTCCGTCAGAGCATACTATATCCTGCTAACGATTGAAAAAAGGCAGGCTGATAGGAATGGATTCGATTTGGCAAGCGACAAGTGAAATGCCTCATTTTCCAACCCTTGTGGGAGATTTAAAAAAGGATGCCGTTGTGGTTGGCGGTGGAATGGCAGGCCTTTTGACAGCGGCACGTCTCCGGCAGGCCGGGTTGGATACGGCGGTGATCGAGCGGGAAAGCATCGCATCCGGCGTAACAGCGGGCACAACGGCGAAGATCACTTCGCAGCACGGTCTTATTTATGATAAACTCATCCGCCGTTTTGGCCATGAGCGCGCGCGGCAATACGCCCATGCAAACCAACGGGCAATTGACCGCTTCTGGGAGATGGCAGCGGAGATTGGCGCTCAGTGTGCCATGCAGGAAATGGACGCCTATGTTTACAGCACGTCGGGCGGGACAAAAACGCAGCGGGAGGCTGCTGCCGCGCAGTCTCTGGGCATTCCCGCCTCGCTGGTGGTCAAAACGGACCTGCCGTTTCCGGTGACCAATGCCGTGCGATTTGCAAAGCAGGCGCAGTTCCATCCGCTCCAATTTCTCGCTGCACTTGTTCAAGATATGGAAATTTACGAGCACACCATGGCCACGGCAATCGGCCCGGGAGAGGTGCTCACTCCCGGTGGTGTGATCCACGCAAAGGCGGTGGTGCTCGCAACGCATTTCCCAATCGTCAACGTACCCGGTTTTTTCTTCTTTCGCATGCATCAGGAGCGCTCCTACGTGCTAGCGCTTGAAAACGCCGCGCCTGTCGGCGGGATGTATATTGGCGAAGAGAAAAACAGCCTCTCCTTCCGCGACGCGGAGGGCCTCTTACTCTTTGGCGGGGCGGGAACACGCACGGGCAAAAATAGAGAGGGCGGCAATTTTGAGCAGCTGATGCAGAGTGCAAAGGTGTTTTATCCAGCCTGCAAGGCCGTATACCGTTGGGCGGCGCAGGACTGCATGCCGCATGATCAAATCCCTTATATTGGCCTGCTCAGTGAAAAATGGCCGGGGGTTTATGTAGCAACCGGCTTTCAGAAATGGGGGATGACCTCCTCCATGGCTGCCGCGGAAATTCTGACGGACTTTATCTGCGGGCGGGAGAACGGGGACGCGCCCGTTTTTTCCCCACAACGGTTCCATCCTTTCGTCAGCACGCCAAAGCTGCTGATCGACGGCGCGCAGACGGTTTACAGCATTGCAAAGGAAAAGCTTGAAATCCCACGGGAGACTCTTTTTGCAATCCCGAACGGCACAGCTGCGGTCGTCAAGGTAGAAGGGGAGAAGGTGGGCGTATATAAAACGCCGGACGGCGGCGCGTATTGTGTCACCGTGCGCTGCCCGCATCTCGGGTGCAGGCTTGAATGGAACCCGGCGGAATTGTCATGGGATTGCCCGTGCCACGGGTCAAGGTTTGATTACACGGGGAAATTGCTCAATGATCCCGCACAGACAGGGATAGAAAAGGCTGAAAGATAACGTGTCAAACAAAAATGATCTTGATGGAACTGTGAAACGGAGCGCGTTTTGCATGAATCCTTATGAATTCCCTGGCTGGCACGGGCGGACTACATCCCGCCCGTGTTTTTCTATCACTTTCGTAGCCTGGGATTGACTTTCCTCTTCTGGAATGATTTAATAAAATTGACTGATTGTTTGTTGATACCGTGATGTGGCAAGATGTTGTCATAGCATTTGGATAAGGGGAGAACGAGAAATAAAAAGACAAACTCAGAAGCGGCTTACGATTGCGGTAAAGATTTTGGCGGCGGTTGTGCTCATTGCTGTGCTGGGCGGCGCGGTCGCGTTTTTTCTGATGACGGATTCCTGCGAGAAGGCCACGAACGTCTGCCTTCAGATTAGCGCGCAGGATGGGCGCGGAGCGCTGCAAATTTGCCGGGTGGGCACTGGGAACGACTCTATGCCCGGTCTTGACTTCTTTGTCACGACACATGGCGATCCAGATGCGCCGCAGGAACTTTTTATCTATCGCAGATGGCCGATAGACCGCTTATCCAAGGTGATGGATACCGTCGGAGGCCCCTATCAGAATCTGGCGGTGGGGGCGCTGTTGTTCACGTCGCCGGAGGGAGAGAATGAAAGGAAGCCGCTCCAATCCATGCTTTTTTACTCGGCGAATGAGGAGAAAATCGCCCGCTGCCGTTACACCCTGCGCATCAGAGACATTTCTGATGATGAAAGCACGCAGGCCGTGATGGAAACAAGCGTGATATCCAGCAGTGAGTTTCTTTTTTCCGTTCTAGGCCTGGGCGAACGATACGGTAGGGAGATCACCCTGACCAAAGCGTCTTTTTACCGGCTGGATGGGTCGGAGGTCTATACGCTGCTATTTGGTGTAGAGAGTACATAAATGATAAAAGGCGAAACGTAATTAGGTTCCGGTAGAAAAATATTATCATATGGAAGATAAGCAAGAAACAAAACTACTTTATGAAATAAGAGGTTATTCATGAATGATCAAATCGATATCGGATACATCGATCATTTTGACGAAACATTTGACTACTCCTATGCTGATGAGGATATAGCTTATAAGCAAATCTATGAAATGCACCATTGTGTTTCGATCCCGGAAGAAACATTCTCGCTGTGGGGGAAATATCTATCAGAATTGCCCACCTGTTTTTGCTCTGTAAAACATCCGGGGATGGGGGTGGACGCTTGTGGTGTCACGTTGATTCCGCCCACCTCCCTTCCGCCGTTTCTTTCAGTGATGCAAGCGTCGCATAGCGCGGCGGATTATGACCAGTTGCTGGCGTTATTAAATCACGCGCTTGATCTAAAAAAATATGTAATTTGTTTTGGAATATAGCCTGGCACACCTTAAAAAATTTTTTACGCTAAGTAAAAACCTATCAAAATTTCCTTTTGATACAAGGGGTTGATGCTGGTGCATAAACGTACAAAGTAATAAGCTTTGCTTGCAATTGGAATCGCAGCCTTAACTGTTCCCTTGGCCGTATCATATTTAGATAATTATTACGATTTAACAAATTGAATAGATTCTGAATTTAACAAACATTATCATGGATTAAATTTTCATGAAAAGGCTATTGACTGTTCTAATGATCTGCTTACAGGTGGTGTTTTTGTTGTCTTCATGTGGAACTTCTTCCAAACACAATTTATCTCTTTTCACAAAATTTAATGCTGACATTGTAGGTAGTGGAGTAGAAAAAACAATTGTATTGGAAACACAGTATAGCTCGAATACCACTCTCACGATGGAAGTGGGTTTACTGGAAAACTTTGCACCTGTTTCTTTTTTTGCTTTGCAAAATAATAAAAAGATAGAGGATAACTTGTTCTCATTAGATTTGGAAAATACTGGAGAAAAAGTTCTGGGTTTAGAATCAGAATTCTCTTTTAAGCATTTATCTAATCAGAGTAACCTGATGCTTTTTGTTAGATTTCCTCGCTTGGTCGAAAGCGGAAATCCTTATGCCTATCATTTTTTGCGCCTTCAGACTGGGCATTGTAATGGCAAAGTATCGCACACACCATATGTAATGGAATCTGCTGAAAAAAATAACAATCAGGTTACGCCTATTTATGTGAATTCAGTGAACTCTAAAGATCGTACAGTTGAGTTACATATTAATCCTGAATTGATCTTTGACGGAGATTTTCATACCCTATATGAAGAAAATAAAAACTTTGATTTTGAGTTTATCTTGATCGGGATTCAGAGAAACCGTTTGATACCGATCAATTCTGCAAACTATTTGTTTTGCAACATGAGATTGGCGGATTGCAAAAGGATTTTCGTTCAGATTCCTTCTATAACGGATCCCGGAACACCAATCTCATTTATTTTGATTCCTTTTCCCTATTTAGATTATGTGGGAGCGTCACGGATTGAAAAAGTCCTTTATAATTCTGTTTCACATTGCAATGTTGATATAGATGACTAAATTTTAGAATGGAGCTTATATGTTTATGAAAAAATCCATACGATTCAGTGCATTTCTTTTGACCCTTCTTTTCACTATGAGCATGTTTTTTACTATGTCGTACGCAGCAGAAATCATTGACAATAGCGATTCTTCAACAGAAATTACTGCAACGATTACGGGCACCGATAACACGTTGGCTCGCGCAAATGCATATGCGGTTGTAACAGGAAAAGTAAAAATTCATGATGACAATCATATGTTCAACAAAGCTGTTGAAGTGTGGGCTGTAGCTGATACCTATTATCTTTCTTATTCTTCTGGCACCGCAGACGGGATTCCTGATTGGTATCTTACAGCGAAAGCACTGATTTCGGTATCCAATGGAGATGTTAGAGGTTGGGTATCTTCACCTTCGAAAGAAGTGTTTAATAAAACGTCTGTTACAGAACAAACGAAGGTGATTCATGCGAAAGATGGCGGCAGCGCAGATGCAATGGGATTTCATGCGGCTATGGATTATTATCGTGAACCGCAGTGGAACTATACTTCTGAAGATAGCGAGAGATTTTAAATGATTCCCGTCTTTCAGTATTTTGAAAAGCGTAAAATTTTTTTCGCTATCGCTTGACAACCGCCCCTCCCGGCGTTATAATGCATCCAACATCGTTTATATGGTCTTCCAATTCGAAATGCATGGACAGAGACGTCTGTTATTCTTCCTGCTTTCAGAGAGCCCGTGGGTGGTGAAAACGGGTAGCAGCGGTAACGGGAATCACTCTTGAGCAGAGGTCTGAAAGCCTTCGGGCGAGTAAGCGCCTTCGTCGGGCCGCGTTAAGGCCAGGGGCTTGTTGGAGCCCTGAAGGGCGTTTTTCCGGCTTTTCCGGGGAAATACTGAATTTGGGTGGTACCGCGGGTTTTGTAAATCAAATCCCGCCCCAAGGATTGCTTGGGGCGGGATTTTTGATTTTGTTTGCTAACAAATAATTCAACTTTACAGAAAGGGTGAGTGTCAACATGGAACTGAAACTGACGGAGGTCGCGGAGCGCATCCGCACGCTGCGGGAGATTATGGGCTTTACCACACAGGAGATGGCGGAGACCATCGGCTGCACCGAAGCGGAATATGAGGCGGCAGAAAATGGCGAAACGGATTTCTCCTTCACCTTTTTGTTCAAATGCGCAGATAAATTTGGCGTGGATATGATTGAAATCCTCACGGGTGAAAACCCGCATCTGCTTTTTTATTCAGTCGTGCGAAAGGGCGAGGGGCTGCCAATCAAGCGCCGCTCCGGCTTTGATTATTACCACCTAGCCCCGTATCTCAAGGGGAAATTTTGCGAGCCGTTCCTCGTTACCGCGCCCTACAAGGCGGAGGAGCAGGAGAAGCCCATCGAGCTCTCTACCCACGAGGGGCAGGAGTTTGACTTTATCCTCAAAGGTTCGCTCAAGGCGCAGTTTGAAAACCATACGGAAATCCTCCATGAGGGCGATAGCGTGATTTACGACTCCTCCCATGGCCATGGCATGATTGCAACCGGCGGCGAGGACTGCTTGTTCCTCGCAATCATCCTGAAGGTGCAGGATGAAAAGAAATAAACGATCCTAATCAATTTTTGGAATGGAGGAGTTTTCAATGCTGCATGTGAATGAGAGATATGTGGACGAAACCCGCGATGAAAAGGGCAATGTCGTCGACTACCAATATAAGTATCCGGAAAATTTCAATTTTGCCTACGACGTGGTGGACGCGATCGCCGAAGCTGAGCCGGGCCGCCGGGCGATGATTTGGTGCAATCCCTGCGGGGAGGAGCATGTTTTCACCTACGGCGACCTGAAACGCTACAGTGACAAAACCGCCAACATGCTGCGCGCCAAGGGCATCGGCAAGGGCGATATGGTCATGGTGGTGCTCAAACGCCACTATCAATTCTGGTTTACTATCCTTGCGCTGCATAAGCTTGGCGCCGTCATTATACCCGCCACTTTTTTGCTCACCAAGCATGATATTGTCTACCGCGTCAATTCCGCCTCGGTCAAGGCGGTCATTTGCACCGGGCAGGGCGACGTGGCCGCGCATTTTGACGAATCCGCGCCGGAATGTCCGACGCTGCAAACCAAGCTCATGGTCAACGGCGAGCGTGACGGCTGGGAGGATTTTATGACGGAGATGGAGAAAGCACCGGAATCGTTTGCGCGCGTTCCAACGCTTGCGAGCGACCCTATGATTCTCTATTTTTCCTCCGGCACAACAGGCAACCCAAAAATGGCGCTGCACCCCTACACCTATGCCCTGGGCCATCTCGCCACCGCGAAATACTGGCACAACGTCGACCCGGAGGGCATCCACTTCACCATTGCGGACACCGGCTGGGGCAAGGCGGTCTGGGGCAAGCTCTATGGGCAAATGTTTATGGAGAGCTGCGTATTCGTTTATGATTTCGAAAAGTTTGTCGCGTCAGATATTCTCGATAAGGTATCGCAGTATGGCGTCACCTCCCTGTGCTGTCCCCCCACGATGTTCCGTTTTTTCTTGCAGGAGGATGTGAAAAGCTGGGATTTAAGCAGGCTGACCTACTGCACCATCGCGGGCGAGGCGCTGAGCCCGGATGTGTTTAACAAGTGGTATGAGGCTACTGGCATCAAGCTCATGGAAGGCTTTGGCCAAACGGAAACGACGCTCCTGATTGCCAATCTCGTGGGCATGGAGCCGAAGCCCGGCTCCATGGGCAAACCGATCCCGCAGTATGATGTGATGATCGTGGATGAGGATGGCCAACCCGTCCAGCCCGGCGTGACGGGAGAGATCGTCGTAAAGCTTGATCATGGTAAGCCGCTTGGCCTTTTTGACTGCTATTACCGGGATGAGAAGCGCACGAAGGAGGCCATGCACGACGGCCTCTATCATACGGGCGACACCGCCTGGATGGATGAGGACGGCTACTATTGGTATGTCGGTAGAACAGACGACGTGATCAAATCCTCCGGCTACCGCATCGGGCCGTTCGAGATCGAGAGCGTGCTTGCGGAGCACCCGGCGGTGCTTGAATGCGCGGTCACCGGCGTGCCGGATCCGCTGCGCGGCAATGTTGTAAAAGCAACGATCGTGCTGCGCCCCGGCTTTGCGGCAAGTGAGGAGCTGAAAAAGGAGCTCCAGAATCATGTAAAGAAGGAAACCGCACCTTATAAATATCCCCGTGTGGTCGAATTTGTCGATGAGCTGCCTAAAACGGTCAATGGCAAAATCCGCCGTGTGGAAATCCGGCAGAACGATCAAGGCAAAAAAGCATAACGCAAAATGGCGGAAACGATGATGAATATCAGCGGGAGCAGCTGTGGCATGTTTAGCAGCTGCTCCTCATTCTTTTTGGAAAATCCATGGTGAAAAACGAATTTGAAAAATTTTCAAAAAGGGCTTGCATTTCTTGTGGCAATCCGATATAATAAATCTCGCGCTCAGGAGGACAGGCCAGTCCAGCCCTGTGTTGATTGAGAGATGGACGTTTAGCTCAGCTGGTAGAGCATTCGCTTGACGTGCGAAGGGTCAGCGGTTCGAGTCCGTTAACGTCCACCAGAAGAAATCCCGTAACTGCGTTTGATTTTGCGGTCACGGGATTTTTGTTTTTTATGTTTCATTTCTATCTGTGTGCAACGCGTGTGCAACTGTTTCCGTATAAAGAGCGCTTGCTTCTTTTAATTCCCTTTGATCCGGGTGAGAATACCGGGCCGTTGTCTCGATTTTGGTATGCCCGAGAATCAGCTGCACATAACGAATATTAACTCCTGATGACTGCATCAACGTTGCATAGGTGTGTCGACATGCGTGTACAGGAAGCGTTCGTACGCCTGGGATCTGGCGCATAAAAGATTCGTATGCTCGGTTAAAATTGCGTGGATACATCAGAGTGCCGATTGATGTGCCAAAAATATATTTCCCTGCCTTGGGAATCCGATCAATAAAATCAAATACAATATTTGGCGCTGGTACATCCCGAATGCTACCCGGCGTTTTTGCTTTTCCGTTCTTGACGTCTGGAACGCCATCCAACTCATAGACCGCGCGTCTAATATGGATTATGCCGTTTAAGCGATCCAAATCCTCGGCTTCAAGTCCCAGCAGCTCCCCGCGCCGAATACCTGTTAGAAGCAGCGTAACGACCGCTGCCGCAATCTGGCGTGCTGCACGATTAAGCGCTTGGTTTTCAGTATCTTTTTCATAGCTTTTTGCGAACAAAATAATCTGTCGCACTTCATTGGCTGAATACGTTTCGATTTTCTTTTCTTCTTTATGAGGCGTGTGGAGCTTGCGGGCAGGATTCTTTACGCATAGATCATTTTCCTGCGCTTCCGCGAAAGTAGAACGGAGCAGGGAAGACATCTTTTGAATATAGGATTCGGATGCCGTTTTGGAAAAATCATTTAAAAACTTCTGCAATTCTACCGGTCGGATATCTGACACCTTTCGATGCATTAGATCTTCTGGGATTTTATCCCGCAGCAATTCTAATTGATGATAGGAAGATGGAAGCATAGAATCCTTTCGGCAGCTGGTTAAATAACGTTCCATCCAGGCTTTCAGCCTTATTTCGCTATCTAACGGGCGTAGATCGTAGTTACGCAAGAATAGCTTATACTGGTTCCGGCAGTCTGTTTTATTCTTCCCCGTGAAAGATTTGCGCTTGCCGTCAATGTAGATTTGGTAGCGAACCTTCCCGCTCGGCAGATCAGTAAAGGTCCCTTCCCCGTTTGCTTTCTTTGCCATACTGTTACCTCCTGAAAATGGGCGCAAAAGTGCCCGGACTTGATTTCTCAGCCGGGCTTTGGTACAATATGGCTGAATGGTTGCGATCCCATTCGTACCGCTGGCCCTGCTGGTGGTGGCCGCTCGTTCCGTGTGCTAGACGGAGCGGGCGGTTTTTATTTACTCAGTAAATGGGGATTAAGGTATAATTGTGGTATACAAATCTAAAAAATCATGTATAATAAATAGTAGGGGGTGAATTCGTTGTGGTGGTTTATTAAAGATAAGATCAGAACCCTCCATACTTTTATATTTCAATATTTATATGTATCCGTCCTTATTTTAGCAGTCCCGTTGATCGCTTGTGATTTAAAATATGGCATTTTTAATGCCTTTTATAAAGACATCGGATCCCAAGCGGCTCTTGCTGCCATTGCAGGAACTTTCATCGGTTTTCTTTTGACGATCGCTACGGTTTTCTTGGCATTACCAAATTCTAACTATATGAAAAGGCTAATTGAAACAAAGCATCATATAATTTTTATACGCATTATTATTATTGGGATCATCTCATATTTTCTTACAGTTCTCTCTTGGATTATCGGTACTTCTTGGATGCGCGTGTCTTTATATTCTTTTATTCTTGGAAGTTTAGAGGTTATCGCTTCAATTTATTATTTATATCATTTAGTAGTTCATAATTTTGTTGATTTCCCTAGATAATGCATGTTTTATATTATCTAAATTTTCTTGCGGATTAGTATCAATTTTTATTTTTGCAGAGCTAACAAATGATTTTTGAATAACATCAAAGCTCTGTTCAATATCTTCATTGGACATGCCTGTAATTTTAAACGAGGAATAGGTGTCAGGTGGGAGTTCTTTTACATTCTTTAAAAATTTGGGGCCGTATTGCTTTATACCTATTTTAACTTGATATGTATCAACGACTAAATCTAATTTGTGAGCATCTAATTGCCCTAAAGTCTGATATTTATGATCTGCATTCTTCTTATTATATGAATATTCTATTTTTTTAATTTTCTTAAATTTACTCATGCCTCGACCAATATCTGTTATAGAATATGGAATCATATCAAGTAGGCACATACCTTCATGAAAAAAGGCTGGCAAAACCTTTTCCATTAGCCCCGCCTGGCGATTATAAATAACGGCAGCCATTAGATTTCCAAAGTCCACGTAAAAGAAGGTATAATATTCAAGAACCTTGTTTGGTTCGTTGCTGTCTAAAACCGGTGCGGTATGATTAGTATCTGTTTCTCGGAATTGCATAAATGGGTTAGGAGAGGTTTCTTCCCTGCTGTAAACTCCAAATACATGTTTATCATCAAAGGAATTGATTTCGAATCGATGTACATGTGAAAAATCAGAATAGGGATAAATCATACATCCAGTGCTAAATATTCTTTCAAACATTTGATGTAGTCTCTGTGATTCAGTAGGGGCATTTATTCCGAAAGAAGGATTTGGAAACATTCTATAGAAGTATACACTTTTCTCAAAAGGCTTGTTTTCCATAATTATCTCTCCAACAATTGACAAAACATGACGTTTTGTCTATAATTTTGTTGGAGAATCCCATACAGGTTTTCTCTATTTCCCCAGTCGTCCGCTGTTGCAGCAGCGGGCGGCTTTTTATTGAATAAGGCCTTCGCTTCGATATATATGGTCGGCGGTTTTAATCATATCTTCTGTTACGTCAAAATATTCGGCCAACTGCCAAACCTCCGTATACCCTTGATCAATCGCCCTGCGTAGAGCGTCATACGGGACCAGCATATGTACCGCCGCTTTATTGGCTTTGTATTCGTGTTTCTGGATCAAATCCAAGGAACTGGAAAGCGCATGTGTGCTGCCTGTTTTACAGTGACCGTATTCATGGGCCAGAATGCATAGTTCCTGCGTGTAGGTTTCAAATTGATCTAAGTCAAGAAACACGCCATAATGTCCGTCCAGATAGATTGTAACCGCGTTCAATCCAGTCCTTTTATCATATACTCTGATGCCGTCTTTTTGCATTTTCGCATATAAAGCGTAGAGTTTTTGGGCGTTCAACCGAGAAACCTTCCTTTTATTTGTTTTCTTCCCCGCTCTCTTTTTGCTGTTGTTCTTTGAAGAATTGTGCAAGCTCAAGCAGCTTTTGCTTGTTTTCGGGCGTGAGGTCTTTGGCTTCGTTGTGCATTGCATAGGTAAAATCATCAAATGTAATTGCGTCTGCCGATTGGGTAGGCGCTTTTTTAATATCCGTTTTTCCGAGCAAATAATCGGTCGATACTCCAAAAATATCTGCGATACGTAACAGCATATCGTTATCGGGTTGGCTCGATCCGCTCTCCCACATTGCGACCGCTGAACGAGATACGCCTAATTGTTCGGATAATTTTAGTTGACTATATTGATACTCGTTACGAATTTCTTTAAGCCTTAACACGCCCTTCACCTCTTGTTATCATTATATAGTCAATTTAATTGACATTCAAGAGAATGATTAAAATATATTGTCAAGAGTATTGACATATGTATTTTATTGCGCTATACTCTTGTCAAGATATTTGACATGGAGGTGAATTTAATTGACAGCGATCAAATTGCTTCGAGAAAAAGCCGATCTAACGCAGGAAGAGGTTGCGTCCAAACTTGGAGTAGGCCGAACAACCGTATCTATGTGGGAATCCGGAATGAGCATGCCCAGAGCTGACTTACTCCCTGACCTAGCGAAACTTTTTTCCTGCCGAATCGATGACTTATATTCTCAAAAAACAAATGTCGGCTGAAAGATTTTGTCTTACCACACACAAAAGACAAACACTCTTTAAATTTGTCAGCTACTCAGTTCACAAACCGCGCAATCCTCTGAGACTGAGATCAGCCGTATCGTCCCATCTGTATCTAGCTCACGCAACGCACCGATCTCAAAATCCCGGTCGTCTGTATCGAAGGAAAGCGGGATATAAATTAATCCCTTGTCATCCCCAGGAAAATTTCTTACAAAGTCCAGCATTTGCTCTTTTGCCATGTTTATCAACTCCTTTGGGATAAACATATCGTATTCTACTGGAAATGGCAAATTGTTGAGACAAATTGAATTCAATATGAATGCATTTCGACTGCAATATGCCTTCATTTCATCCCCAGAGGATAACCGTACATTTATCTTATCACGCCCGCTCCCTACTTCCAACTGTTTGATTTTGGAAGTAGGAGGCAAAGTCCCAAGCATGGGACAGTGAGCGAAAGGAAGGAGAAAAAAACATGCTCAATAACAGAGGCCCTATGACCCGTGAAGAGATCCTCCAAAGCCAGAGGGACTACCTGACTGCGGAAGCACTGTCCGGCGTGTTGGGCACCAATCCAAGCACATTGCGCAACCAAGCCCACGAGGATGCGGAACGAGGGACGCAGCATCTCAAATTCCCATATATCATCCTCGGCAAACGAGTTCTTTTCCCACGCATCCCATTTATTCGGTTTATGGGATGGACGAAAGGGGAGACCGCATTATGATCGCCTATCTGCTGGAAGCCCTTGGCGGAGCGCTCGCAATCGCCTTTATCGCATACTACACCTGGCATGAGGACAAGCTAATAGCGTTTGAAAACCGGATCGCAAAAGCGGTCAAGGAGAGGATTTCGCGTTATGCAATACAAATACTGTCTCAAGTGCAGGCTTCCAAGCGGCCGCAGTACAATCGCTGCGGTAGGAAACAACGCCGTCGTACTCGAACGCCTGAAACCTTTCAATGATCCAGATTACTGGCTTGAGGAAAGGATAAGCGCCACGTCAACAGCCAAACGCGCAGGGAGGCCAGGCAAATGAAGAAAATCAAGATAGGCGACCATGTCCGCGGGACCGCAGGCAGCCAGGGATACTACACGCAGCCTGGCGAGCTGCTGGAGGCTGTTGTAACTGCTCTCAATCCGGATGGAGATGTCCGGATACGTGTCATCAGGCACACAAAATTTGACGCGGAGAAAATGCCAGAATTTGAAGTGTCGGCTGGAGAAATCGAATTGATTGAAGAGGAAGGAGGATAATGGTGAAACACGTTGTCTTGTATAGTGGCGGCCACAGTTCCGCATTGGCTGCCATAGAAACCGTCAGACAGTACGGCCCGGAAAACGTGATATTGCTGAATCACGATATTAATCCGCGCACAGAGGATGCGGATATCAAGCGGTTTAAGCGGGAAGTTGCGGAGTACCTTGGCCTGCTAATCACATACGCCAATATGGCGGACGTGAGCCAAAAAGATCATTTTGACGTGTGCGTCGAACAAAAGGCGTTTAAGTACGGGATGCAATCATCTGCGATCTGCACACGCAAACTTAAAACGGAGCCGTTCGCGCGCTGGCTATCTGGCCAAGATAGCAGCAGCCTCGAACTTGTGTATGGGTTTGACGAAACTGAGCAAAAGCGTATCGCACGGCGAACACGGATTATGGGGGAGCAAGGATACCGATGTGTCTACCCGTTAACGTCCCAAATAGAATTACGCAACATCGAAGATATCGGCATCCGTAGGCCAGATACATATAAAACGTACAGGCATGCAAATTGCATTGGATGCTTAAAGGGAGGGCGGCAACATTGGTACTGTGTCTACTGTCTGCGTCCTGATATATGGGACAAGGCCAAATGGGCGGAACAAAAAATCGGATATACCATCCTGAAAGGCACACCCTTGTCCCTACTGGAACCCATGTTTGCTGAGTTAAAGCTATGTCAATTGCAGGCAACCGAGTTGATCAAGCCGCAAACATTTTGGGCGTCAGCTAGACGGTTGCTTGCCCAAAACACAAAAACCGCCGCTCCCGACACGGCCATGTCAGAGAGCGGCACGTAAGAAAACCCGAATCAAAAAAGGCGATCCTTACAGCTACAGTGTAGCATTGGGGGCGCTGGAAGTCAAGGAGGCATATAAAATATGACCTTTGCCGAACGGGACGAACTCGCGATGGAGCTCTGGAAGGAGGGAGAAAACCATGTATTACGAAGGGATTGGCCCGGAGCGCGGAAAGCGCGTCTCCGGCGAAGACGCGCCGGCTTATGCAATGGTACGTTGCGGGATCGGCCGGATGCAGGATACCCCGGAAACGCCGGAGTTCCTGACAGCCCTTGTGGATTGGTATTTCTCGGGCAACTGGATCCGGAGGGAGGGTGATCCGCATGATTCCTGACCGCGGAGTTGACTTTTACATAACCGGTACGGAAATCGTGGAAGTCCATTTCCCCAATGGGGATCTCGCTTGCCAGTGGTGCCCCTTTTGCAAGCGGAAAACCTTCCGCGGAAATACCCGCGTTATCTGCGTCAAGACCTATGAACCGCTCAATGAGATTTATGAAACCCGGCGGGGCGACGACTGCCCGCTGGCTATTCAGGAGGTGGATACATAATGGGAATCCCTGTCCTGATCCTCGGGGAATCCGGCAGCGGGAAAACAACCGGCCTGCGCAATTTTGAACCGGGGGAAATCCTGGTCTTCAGCGTGGCCAACAAGCCCCTGCCATTCCGCAAAAAACTCAATACTGTCAAAAACGCGACCTATGGATCCATCGGCGCCGCACTCAAGCAGAAGCAATACAAGCGGTATGCTATCGACGACAGCCAGTATCTGATGGCCTTTGAACTCTTTGACCGCGCGAAGGAAACTGGCTATGGGAAGTTTACGGATATCGCCGTGCGCTTCCGTTCCATGATCGACTACATTTCCCGGGATCTGCCGGACGATACGATCGTCTACCTGCTGCACCACAGCGAGATCACAGACAGCGGTAAAATCAAGGCCAAGACTGTAGGTAAAATGCTCGATAACCAACTCACCGTTGAGGGCCTGTTCTCCGTCGTCCTGTATTGCAGGTCAGACGGGCATCGATATCACTTTGAAACCCAAACCGATGGGTATACAACGGCGAAATCTCCTAAAGATATGTTCAATCTTCTGGAAATCGACAACGACCTGAAGATGGTGGACGGTGCCATCCGGGAATATTGGGGTTTAAATACTGAAAAATAACAGGAGGAGTACATACGATGAAAGCATTCAATGGATACGAGCCGAAACGGAGCTATGTCAGGGAGCAGCTGCCCGCGGGCGGCTATGTGGTCAAAATCATGGACGTAAAGCTCGTGCATAACGACTGGGGTGACATTCTGCTCCTGAGCTTCGATGTGGAAGAGGGCGACAAAAAAGGCTTCTTCCGAGACGACTACAGGGGCCAGACGTATGAAGACAAGAAATGGCGGGGAACCTACCGCCTGCGCATCCCCGCAGACGATGGCAGCGATAAGGACGCATGGGCGAAAAACGCCTTTAACAACGCTATGTTTGCCTTTGAAGACAGCAATAAGGGTTTCCGCTTTGACTGGGACGAGAACAAGCTCAAAGGTCTGTTGGTAGGCGCGTTGTTCCGCAACGAGGAGTGGGAGATGAACGGACGGACTGGCTGGACCACAAAATGCTGCTCGCTTATTCCGGCGGATGATATCCGCAGTGGAAAGTTTAAAACGCCGAAGGATAAGCCGCGTCAGGACAGACCGGCGTCAACGCCTTTTGAAACAACCGGCCCTAAGGATTTCGAGGCGCTGGACGATGATGACGACCTCCCGTTCTGAGCGCGATGGCGGAATACAACCATTTTGAGATTGAACGGATGCTGGAGAGCATGGTGGTGCTGGTGGATACGCGGGAGCAGGATACCCCTGCCCTGCGGCGCCGCCTGAAGGCAATACAGTATCCGTATGAGCGCTGCAAGCTTGACTATGGGGACTACTCCTGCCGGTTTGTAAGCCCAGCGGGAGAGCCCATTAGCGCGGCAGGCAAAATCTGTATTGAGCGCAAGATGAACCTTGACGAGCTCTGTGCCTGCTTTACACGCAGTCGAGCCCGGTTTGAGCGGGAATTCATCCGGGCCAGAGAGGATGGGGCCAAGGTCTACCTGCTAGTAGAAAACGCGAACTGGGAAAAGGCGCTCAGCGGCGCCTACCGCAGCCGGCTGAACCCTGCCGCGCTTACCGCGTCCCTGCTGGCCTGGAGCGGTCGGTATAACCTTGTTCCTGTCTTTTGCCGGAGTGAGACCTCCGGGGAACTGATCGGCAGGATCCTGCGCTATGAACTCAAAACGATTCTGGAGAGGGGCGAACTGTGATGGCGGCTGGGTGGGTCAAGCTGGACAGACAAATTCAAACGAGCTGGCTGTGGGAGGAAAAGCCTTTCTCCTATGGTCAGGCGTGGATCGACCTCATCCTGACAGCCAACCATCGAGCGGAAAAACTTTTCTTGGATGGGGACCTGATTACTGTTGAACGCGGAGACAAGGTAACCAGCTTGCGCAGGCTTTCTGATCGCTGGGGCTGGTCTGTAAGCAAAGTTTCTCGTTTTTTAGACCTTTTAGAGCAGGATGGAATGATCGTCCAAAAACGTGACACCAAAAAAACAGTCTTAACCCTTGTAAACTATGGGAAATATCAAGGTCAGCGAGACAGCAAAAAAACAGGATCGGAACACGAGCGTAACACGGTCGTGACACGGTCGAAAACAAACAAGAATAATAAAGAATATATAAAGAATGAAGAAGAAGGCGCGCGCGCGTCCGGCGCAAAAACGCCGGAGCGCCCGGCCGGGGAAAAATCGATTTTTGAAAGGATGCGGGAGTGATGGGCTACGAGCTGAAACCATCGGACGTGTATGACCTGGCCCGCGTCCTGGACGCCGACGTCCACGAAAAAGGCGGGGAGCTTTTCTTCACCTACTGCCCATACTGCCGAGGTGGGGAAAGCAGGGATAAGAACACTTTCTCCGTCAACCTCACCAGCGGGGCCTTCAAATGCTTCCGCAGCGGATGCGGGAAGGCCGGGCACTTCGTGGAGCTGGCCCGGGATTTTCACTACCAGCTGGATTTCGACAATGCCCCCCACCCGAAGGTGTACCGGGAACTGCCTCAGCGCCCGATCCCCATCCGGGAGGGCGCGGTTACATATCTTCAGTCCCGCGGCATTGGCCGGGCAATCGTGGAGCGATACCGTATCACCACCCGGAAGGACCGGCCGGACATCCTAGTCTTTCCGTTTTACGACGAGAACAACGTTCTGGCCTATGTCAAATACCGCAACACGAGATTCAACGGCAAGGGCAACAAGGAGTGGTGCGAGAAGGACGCAAAGCCGATCCTCTTCGGCATGGCACAGTGCGAAGGGTTTGACCATCTGGTCATCACCGAAGGCCAAATCGACAGCCTGACGCTTGCGGAGTGCGGGGTTCCCAATGCGGTATCCGTCCCGAACGGCTGCAATGGCTTCACGTTCCTGGAAAACGTGTGGGACTGGATCGTGCAGTTCAAAGAGATTGTCGTTTTCGGCGACTGCGAGCATGGGAAGATTACGCTTCTGGATACCTTGCAACGGCGGCTGCCGAACGTCGTCAAGGCGGTCCGCATGGAGGACTATCTCGGCGAGAAGGATGCAAACGATATTTTTTGTAAGTATGGGAAGCAGGCAATCCTTACCGCCGTGGAGAATGCGGAAGTGCCGCCGGTGAGCAACGTCAAGCGCCTGTCCGACGTGGAGAGCGTGGATATCTACAGCCTGCCGCGAATCTTCTCCGGGATTCCGGAGCTTGACCGCATTATCGGCGGCTTCTACTTCGGCCAGCTCATCCTGCTCACCGGCCGGCGCGGCGAGGGCAAGTCCACCTTCATGGGGCAGCTGATGGCAGAGGCGCTTGACCAGGGTTATTCCGCCCTGGCCTACAGTGGCGAGCTGCCGGACTACCATTTTCGCCGCTGGATTGATCTTCAGCTGGCAGGACCCGATCATATCGTCGAAAGCCGCAATATGTTCGACGAGCCTGTTTACTCTCTGGCTCCAGGCGTGTCAGAACGGATTGGCCTTTGGTATCAGGACCGGGCGTATCTCTACGACAATAACGCTGTAGATGGCGAGGAATTGGAGAGCCTGACAGAAACGATTGAACACACGATCCGGCGGTACGGGGTGAAATTCATCTGCATCGATAACCTGATGACAGCAATGGATGTAGAGGTAAAGGAGGATCTGTACCGGGCGCAATCCGCATTTGTTAAGAAACTAAAACAGATCGCGGTGCGGCATGATGTGGTGATCCTGCTGGTCGCCCATCCGAAGAAGACACGGGAGCAGCTGGAAAACGACGACGTATCCGGCAGCTCGGACATCACGAACCGGGCGGATGTGGTGCTGACGTATTCCAGCAACGCAGACAAGCATGAGGATAACCCGGAGGATTGCGACAGCAAACTGTCCGTTCTGAAAAACCGCCTGACCGGGCGGATCACCCGCAAGGGGCAGGAAGTCGAGCTGTATTTTAGTCGGAAATCAAAACGGATTACGAGCAAAAAAGGATTCGAAAACGGTGTAAAGGAATACGGCTGGCTGAAAGAGAAAACCGCCCCAGGTAGCCGGGACGACTTTGAGGAGATACTGTGAGGTGTGTCATGGAGTTGCAGGAAATTGAGCGGTGCGCGATGCACAACGAGCCTCTGCCTGACGGCCTTGGGCAGCCGGAGCAGTATGCATATCTCTGTCTGCGCAGGCTGTACCAGGACTATTACAGCAGACGGATCCCAAAGGAACAGGCGCAGCGGGAGAAGAAGCAATGTTGTCGGGCGTACCGGGAGGCGCATCACAGGGAGCAACAACGATTGGAGACCATGCGCGCGCAGTTGGAAGCGGTGAAAGCTTCCGGTTGTGTCCTGACACAGATTATTCAAACAGCCGATACGGATGATTATGCTGATCTTCTTCTGGCCGCGGTAAAATGCCTGTGTCTACTGCGGGGCGAAATGGTCAGTTATGGGCTCATTGAGCAGAAGATTAACAAACGGAGGCAATCCGATGCGGAAAATACGCAAGAGTAAACCGCCGGAACAGGCGATTGAGCAATACACGTTTTACGGCACGGTCGTATACACCTGCCCATACTGCTCTGCCCAACTAGGGGGGCTGAGACAAGCAGGAGGCCGGAGACCTGCCCGGAGTGCGGGCAGAGGATTGCTTATGAGGAGGCACAATGATGAAACGGAAAATCCGCTACATGGCGTATAGCGCCATATATACTGCCCGTATCCACGCCAATGTGTTGTGTCGGTTAAGATTCCTGGCAATCAAGGCCATTGCAAAGCCGGAATACTGGCCGGCACATCACAAATGGTGCCCTACATGCAAATATCGCTGTTTGCAGCGAGCGGGCGTTTATGAGCGGGCGCGCGAGGCCTGGGGAATCAAGGAAGGGGATCAGTAAACAATGCCAAAATGCCATCATATCAAGTTAAGCGTCCAATTTTGCGACGATGTGCTGAATGGAGACAAGTGCTTTGAAGTCCGCGAAAACGACCGGGGATATCAGAAAGGTGATCTTGTACAGTTTGAACCGTATGACCCGTACAAACTAATCACCCACCATCCGATCAGAGAAAAAACGTATATGATTACCTACGTTTTGAGCGGTTGGGGGATTAAAAACGGATATGTGGCTTTTGGGATTAAGGAGGCGGAGGGATAGAAATGGCAAAATTTTTTATGGACGGAAAAGTCTATGATACCGAGCAAGCTGAGAAGGTATTCGCTTCACGTGGTTATGGATTTATGTTCGAACTGCCGGAAAATCTTGCAATTTATCACACGAAGGCAGGAAATTGGTTTTCCGCGGAGGAAAGTCTCTTGGGGAAAATAAGCGCACAAATTGAAACAGAAGAAATCGAAACGTATGAACGTTTATTTGGGGAGGTAGAACGGGCATGACTAGAGAGAGTAATAGCTCTGCCAGCTTTGAACCTGGGGACTTTTGCTTGTACGCATTTGGCAAAGAAAACAAATCCAAAGCCGTGGTGGAAGTCGTAAAGGTATTGGACGATCCACGTGGAGTGGCGCAAGTTAAATTTCACAGGGTTTTGGCGGATGATACCGGTAACGGCTTGTTCAACTATCTGCGCCGTACAGGCGATACGATGAACGCCAGCTTTGAATATCTTAAAAAGTTGTCCCGAAAGCAGGTGAAAAAGTGACCGTCAAAGATGCCGAGAACATATCTTTCTGCCCTTATTGCGGGTCAGATGTTGGGTACTACACCAAGGATTATGCTCGTGGGATGATTAGATACTTCTATCGATTTGATGGCAGCGAAGCGGACAACAGCGGCATGTACAACCTGCTCAGTTATCGCAATGGTGCCTATGCTTATTGCGCAAACTGCGACAAAAGGCTATTCAGGATGAATCAAAGGGAAGGATAGAAATGCCAGAAGTAAACATTTATCAACCATGCATTACGCGAATTTCCTACCGGCAGGAAAAGGGAGATTCTGATTATGGCACCTGCCTATGGGCAGATTTTGAATTTGACACAATCAATTATCGCTTACAGATCATGTCTGACTGTGGAAATTATTCTTACCAGTGGGTTCCAACGCCGGGGAAAGAATCATTTTTTGGATTGTGCCGGAGAATCAAGCCGGATTATTTACTTAGCAAAATTTCATGTGAAACTGCAATCGACCGAAACGCGACATTAAAAAGCGCAATTGATTTAATTTATCAAAATTTTGGATATTTTGCCGACTTTGAAGATGACTGGGAAACGCTGCTTGAATGCGAACTCGCTGCTATTACGAACGATGCAGAAATCGCAAACCATATTGTGGGTTTTGCAGATGAGTGCGGAATTGAAGTTGATCCCGGAGAAGCCTTGTGTTGCGTCCAAAAGACTTACCCATCAACAGCAAAGCGGATTGTAAAAATTTTTGAAACCTGCATAAAGCCTAAAATTCCGAAGGAGTGAACAACCATGATCAAGCTTGACCCCGGCAAGCTCGCCCTCCAAATAATTTGCACCAGTCATATTCACGCAAATATTCTGTGCAGATTGCGCTTCATCGTAGTCAAGTCGGTTGCAGGTGTCAAACATTGCCCGATCTCTCCCGGCTACTGCCCTATATGCAAATATCGCTGTTTGCAGCGAGCAGGCGTTTATGAGCGAGCGCGCGAGGGCTGGGCAAAGCACGGGACATACATTCCCTCAGAAGAAAAATAGAGAATAAATAAAATGAATTGGAGAAGTGGAAATGATGTCTGATAAACTACCCATTTTTAAAGATGGCGAATGCCCTTACTGTCATTACGATACGCATGCAATAGGTAACGAACCATTGCGATGCGAATTATGTGGGTGGATCGATATGAAGCCGAAAACGCACGAAATAAAGATTTTGGAAAGACCTTACATAGCCGCTCATATTGGAATAAAACCTTGGGAATATCGTAAAGATGATCGATGCTATAACGTTGGAGATATTTTGTGTTTATATTTGTGGAATAAAGGGATAGGCGATTATGAAGGGTTCAGTATTAAACGGCGGGTTACATATATCCTGCGCGGCCCTGCGTTTGGCATCCCAGAAGGCTATTGCATCATGACGACGGAGAAAGTGCAACAAGAGGAGGCGAGCGGGGAAAAAATAAAAAGGGGTGAATATTAATTGGTTTTAAAAAAAGACCTTGATGGATACAAAAATATTGATAAAAAAATATCAGCTCTAAAATTGATGATACAGAAACGACAATGCGAAATAGTTCATGATTCTGTAAAAGGCTCATATATAGACTATCCATACACTTCTCATTCTGTATCAATCTATGGCGTTCGTCCCGATACGGATAGGATGATTAGAAAGTGGAAATCGGAGATAATAGCGCTTGAAGCCAAAAAAGAAGAAGTTTGCAACTATGTAGATGCGATTAAGAATAGTAGAATCCAAACCATCATGTTTTATCACGTTTTGAATGGTATGGATTGGGATGAGGTTGCTGCCGCAATGGGCCATCATGATTCAAAAGACGCTTTACGCATGGCCTATACCCGTGAAACAAAAAAATTAAAATAAATTTTCGTAAGCGTTCGTTTTGTTCACAATGTTCGTTTTGTTCGTTTATAATGAATAATGGAGAACGTGTAAAACGCACTCCCTTTCACCTCTTTCTCCTTCGCCGCCTTTCCCCGGGGCGGTAATACCGGGGAACTATTGCAAAGGAGATTATTATGGATAAATTAACACATTACCAAGTTAATAAACTCTGTAAATTGAAGCCGCAAGGAATCGTTACTATCAAATACCATGCGGGAGGAGAAACAATCCCGGTTCAACTTAAAACTCAACTGAGCCTTGTGGAAACTTCCGACTTTGTGGATTATGTTATCCTGGGGTCCTTCACAGATGATGGCGACTATAATCCTGAATATCAGGAGTTGATGATATTCGGCGCAGTTCTAAGATTTTTAAGCAATGTTCCATTGCCTGAAACGGAAGCCTACGAAGGTGTAGAGAGGCTGGTCGACCTTGCAACACTGCATGAATTGATGAATTCGACAGACCTGCTCACCCGCATCCGCGCCATGTATAATTCCGAGGACGAAGACGAACGCCGGCTCTGGAAGCTTTTTGACCGGCTGGATTGCATGGTGCTCGAAAAGATTTCGTTCCTCCAGCAGAAAATGGCTAGTAAATAGTGATCTCAAAAATATACCAGAGAACCGCCATCCCTCAGGCGGTTCTCTATTTTTATCCAAAGGCAGGTGAAACTAAGTGGCAGCGTTAAGATACAAAACTGCGAAAGAAATGGAAGAGAAAATAGATAATTATTTTGAATCATTGAAGGGCCAACCGCTTTTAGATTGCGAAGGTCAACCTGTTGTATGCAAAGGCCGAATTGTTTTCTTAGAAGAACCCACGCCGCCTACAGTCTGCGGACTAGCGTTGCATCTTGGTTTAAAAAGCCGCCAGTCTTTATTGAACTATAAAAACCGATCCAAAGCATTTGAAGAAGTGATATCCCGGGCAAAGCTTCGAATTGAAGCGTATGCAGAAGGAAGATTATTTGATCGAGACGGATCACGTGGAGCACAGTTTACGTTAGAGAATAATTTTGGATGGAAAAAAGAAGATGCATCAAGCGATGGAGAAGGAAATAACCTTATAGATGCTATAGCAGAAAGTTTAAAGGATTTGAACAAGCGTGAAGTATGATAAGTTCAGCCAAAAACAAATAAAGGCCATGCTTTGGTGGAAAATGGATCGTTACAGAGGCTTTGATGCTATTGTTTGTGACGGCTCTGTACGATCTGGGAAAACCCTGTCAATGACAATAGGGTTTATTTTATGGAGCCTTGAAAACTATCAAAATCAAAACTTCGCTATTTGTGGTAAAACAATTGCCTCAATACGGCGCAATATTGTAATGCAATTAAAGCTATGGCTGGGCGGAATTTGTGAAATCGTGGAGCACCGTAGCCAAAACTACATAGATATATCTATTCGAGGTAAAAAGAATCGGTATTTTATATTTGGAGGACGGGATGAATCAAGTTATTCATTAATTCAAGGTATGACGCTTGCTGGTGTGCTGCTGGACGAGGTGGCGCTTATGCCTCAATCCTTCGTGGATCAGGCTCTCGCCCGCTGTTCTGTGCAGGGGTCGAAGTTCTGGTTTAACTGCAACCCGGAAAACCCTAACCACTGGTTTCACCGGGAGTGGGTTGAGGAAGAATATGGCAAAAAGAACAGACTTCATCTTCACTTTACGATGGATGACAATTTAAACCTGACACAAGAAGTAAAGCAACGCTATGAAAGCATTTACACCGGTGTGTTTTATGAGCGCTATGTTCTTGGTCTGTGGGTTGTGGCAGAGGGTGCAATTTACCCGATGTTCCGAGAAAAAGAGCATCTTGTTCCGTGCGAGGAGAGGAAATACGATCAATATTATATTTCTTGTGATTACGGGACGATGAACCCTTTCTCAGCAGGATTATGGGGAAGATATAAAGGCGTTTGGTACAGGGTAAAGGAATATTATCATAACGGACGCGCCAGCAAGAATGTAAGGACGGATGAACAATATTATAAAGACTTGGAAACCCTTGCCGAGAATCTGCCAATACGATCCGTTATCGTTGACCCGTCAGCAGCGAGTTTTATTGCATGTATCAGGAAGCATGGAAGATTCAACGTAACTTCAGCAGAAAACGATGTGCTTAACGGTATTCGAAATGTGGCAACGTGCCTACAGGAGAAAAAAATCCTATTTAATGATTGCTGCAAAGCTACAGTATCCGAATTTAAATCTTATGTATGGGACGAAAAATCCGGAGAAGACAAGCCGACCAAGGAAAATGATCACGCTATGGATGATATCAGATACTTTGTCAATACAGTAATCAAACCCAAAAGAGGATTTATCACAGCTGGAAATCTTACATTCAGGTGATCTTTATGATACAAATGACGCAAGAACAATTCAAAGGGTACGGAGCAGAAAATATTTCTGAGATAGCTGCGTTCGCGCGCCCATACCTAGAACACAGAATTGACCTTTATAAAAAATACGCACGAAAATTGAACGAAAATCAGTTCATGGGAGAGGGCGATGCCGGGAAGATCGTTGTTGCCTTTGAATACTATATCGTCAATATGGTTCAAGGGTATCTTGGCGGGAAATCTCCTATGTATTCTGTTTCAAGGCCTTCAGATTATACGCTTTCTAAAAATGAAAGAGGAATCATTCAAAAAACATCAAATAAGATCAGAGAAGCCTTTACCGGGAAGAAGCCAAGATATAGTGATGAGCAAAAAAAAGCATATGTGGATTCGTTTTCGGAAGCAATTGAATATATCAGGCGATACAACGATGATGCCGCAACGTATGTAGAGATCGTACACGATTATCTCATAACGACTGCGGCATATATTTATGTTTACGAGAACGAAGATAACGAGATAGTATATACCCGTTTCGATAGTAAGCAAACGGCTGCGGTATATGATTACGCTACTCCTCCGAACATGATTGGCATCGTCAGAATGTGGAAAGAAAAGGATATGTCAGGGAACGATATTGACGTAATCGAACTGATTGATGATTCCTTACGACGAAAATTCGTTGATCGGGTTCCGCAAGAACCGGAAGAGCTTCATTGGAACGATGTCCCATGCGTTGCTTTTGAAAACCCCGATGGGATCGCAGTGTTTGAACCGGCGCTCGAAACGATCTCTGCTTATGAAACTAATTTAGGCAACATACGTAGCATGACGAAATACAATGACGAAGCCAAACTCGTTTTTATTGGATATCGGTACGAAAACGACCTCACGAAAAAGGATGAAGATGGGAATCTTGTGCCAAACCCTGACAGGGAGATTGAAGAAGAGATCATAATGAGAGCGCGTTCTTTATGCATTGATGGCGCAGACAGTACGAGCGGCAGCATTTCGTGGCTAATTAAGGATGTAAATTACGATGGAATTCTTGGAACCTTGAAACAATACCACGATCTGATAACGATGGTCACAGGCGTTCCGAACATGACAGATGAAGCGTTTTCCAACGCTGACAACGCATCTGCATTAGGATACAAGCTCTATGCGCTCGACCAGTATTGCGCTACATTTGACCGGATTGCAAAAAAAGCACTTCTTCGCCTGTGGGAACTGATTACTGGCCGACTAAATCTCAAAGGTGAAAATTTTGATTTTAGAGATATTGACATCAAATTACAAAGGAACATACCAACTGACCGGGATAAAAGCCTTTCACGCGCCATTGACGCTTATAGAGGCGGCTTAATCAGTCAGGAAACAGCAATCAACGAAAGCCAAATCGAGGTAGATGCAAAGGATGAAATGGAACGGCAGAAAACAGAGCAGGAAGAAGATTTTGAAACCATGAAGAAGCGCAATGAAGAATTGAGAACCGAAAGTGAAGAGGACGGAGATGAAGAACAGTCAGAATCAAATCAAGACGTTCTGGAAGATTCCTGACGCACAGCAGGAAAAGCTACTTTCATTGGTTGAAACTGAGCAGAAAGAACTATCGGACACCTTGCAATCAGTTCTTGACCAATTCGGAAATACTGAAATGAAAGGCTACCTTCCAAGACAGAAAATAGAACGTCTGTATCTCGCAATCAGAAGATGGGAACAAGATGGATATGACGAGGGTGAGATGCGGCTATGGATGAATGATTTAAAAAACCGTCGTAGAATACGTGGCGAGGAAGCCTTTTTCATGTTTCTTTTCGCCTCAATGGTGGACTATAACCGTGCAGTAGCGAAGCGGAGCCTCCCTTTTCTGACGGCTTCCGCAATAGCTGCATACAACCATTCCTATAAGATGGCACATGCTGTTACTGGAAAAGGGAAGAGGCAGGAAATCAATCAAAATTTTGTGAAATCATCCCTTGACGGAACGCTTCCGTCAGGGGGCGACTTTTATTCTGGGTTAGAGAATGATGCACATTACCGAGCGCGTCAAGTTCAAGAACAAGCCATATCCAACTTAATTCAAAAGAAGCCCCTCGATATGAATTCTCCTGAATTTGTACGAATCATGAACGCACAAAAACATTGGCAGCTAAGGAGAACGCACGCTTCGGTAGCTGGCGGATACGCCGGATACTACGACATGGTTACATCTTTCATGGTTCATACCGCTGTTGCACAAGCGTACAAGGATGCACAAGTGAAAGAATACAGGTTTATTGCGGTCATCGACGACGTTACCACGACTACATGCAAAGGATTGAACGGGCAAACGTTCCGCATGTCGGATATGAAAATGGGGATCAACTTCCCGCCCACCTACCCGCCGCCGCATCCATGCAGAAGCATTACCGAGCCGATCAAATAGGAGGGATAAATGTGCAGGTTATTGTTGGGGAAAACTGCTATGAAGTAACCAAGCCGGCAGCAAAAGCAATAATGAGAGAAGCGAAAAATGCGGCTTCACATGGAACGGTCTACGCTATCCAAAAAGGGAAATTCATAACGCTTGTAAATCACAAGGGAGACGGACGGTATTTCCGTGAAAACGGATTCAAAATCTACAGAAAAAGGGTGGTTTATGGTGGTCATCATCATAGATGAAGACGGTAGGGAATACACCTCGTTCATTTCGCAAACTCTGGATCGGCTCAAACAATACGATGTGAGAAGCCTCGCGATTGTTGCGCTGACAAATGGCGAAGACGATTCCGTTACAGCTTATTGGAACGCATCGTTGAATGATATCATAAAATCCAAGGATGTGATTGAATATGACGCAATAGACCGGTTTATTGAAGCCAACCTTCAACGGTATCAAGCCATTTTAAACGAACAACTTGAAAACGATGATTAAGGGAGCTATAAAGGCTCCATTTTATCATACAAAAAATCGACGAAAGGAATGATTACATGCCAGAGACAAATGAAAATTTGGAACCGACCCCCAAAGGCGAAGAAGTGAACTACGATGACCTTCTTAAATCCGATGAACGGTTTTCTTCATGGCTTAAATCAAAGACCCAAAAAGCAGCCGAAACCGCCGTGCAGGAAGCGGGCCGGAAATGGAAGATCATGCACGACAACAGCATGAGCGAAGCGGAGCGCTTGCGCAGTATGACGGCGGAGGAACAAGCGGAGTATTACCGTAAAAAGTATGAGGACGCAGAAGCATCCCATCAGCGTAAGGAAAACGCTCGGAAACTGGAAGGAGAAACGGCTTCCCTGTTTTCGCAGAGCGGCATTCCCAACGAATTCCTTCCCTTGTTTAATTTTGAGACGGCGACCGCCGAAAGCGTAAAAAGCCAGGTTGGGCTGCTGTCCCAATTCGAGTTTTACCCGAAGGGGACGTTTGAGCAGAAAGTTCAGGAAGGGATAAACCAGAAGCTCCAACAAAAGCCGCCTACCTCGTCATCCTCCGGAGGCGGAGACGAAGACTTGGACGCACAGATCAATAAGGCGTTTGAATCTGGGGATCGGGTAACGTACATCAAACTCATGAACGAAAAAGCGAAAAATACAAAAAAGGAGTAATTTAAATGGCAGACCAGATTGCAACCAGTTTTGAAACCCCTAATTACTCTGGATTGCTTTTCAACAAAGGCAATACCAGAACGCCGTTTTCTTCTATGATTGGAGGCAAAACAAAATACACTGATCATGTGGAATTTGCTGTTGGACAGGAATACACCACAGACGGCGGAACACAGCCCGCGATCAGTGAAGCGGCATCTTTGACAGCTCCAGAAGCATCTGTAAAGAAAAGAAAGCAGACTACCAACGTAACACAGATTTTTCAAGAATCTGTTGGCATTTCTTATGCAAAGATGTCTAACATGGGCACGCTCTCCGGCCTGAACGTTACGGGCCAGAAGGCGAATCCTGCGGATGAACTGGCGTTTCAGGTCGATGCAAAAATGAAAAAAATCGCCAGGGATATCGAGTACACTTACCTAAATGGTGTATACGCAAAAGCAGATTCCGATACCAAAGCCAACAAAACACGCGGCATTCTCCCGGCCATTACATCCAATATTGTTGACGCTGCGGGGAAGCCGCTTACTGTTTGGATGCTGGCTGATGCGCTAAAAGTTATCTATGAAAGCAACGCACCGACAAACGGATTGGTGGTATGGCTTGATGCTATTAGCATGTTCCAACTCAACGCCGACGCGCAAATGAACGGAAACACAATTGTTCCGGCAAGCCGTGAGGTCAACGGAATCAGTTTATCGAAAGTTCTGACACCGTTGGGGGAGGTAAACCTTTACCTAGGAGAATTTCTTCCAGCCGGAACCGCTGGAATCTTCAACTTTGATGTGATTTATCCCGTTGAGCAGATGACCCCAGGCAAGGGAAATTTTTACCTTGACGCACTCGGAAAAACCGGCGCGGGTGAAAAATACTATATTTTCGGGCAGACTGGTCTTGACCACGGCCCGGAGTGGTATCACGGCAAGATCACGGGGATTTCCACAGAATTCAAGGCTCCAACCGGAGTTCGTGATGTAAATGTGTTGAGTATGCCTGAGGCTACGGGTACTTGATATGGATATTAATGCAGAGATCGAAAAACTTATTCCAAGAATCTCCGAAGAACTCTCCGCATCTGATGCATTGAGCCTGAGAGGCATATATGAGGACGCATTGGAAATCGCCCTTGCCAAATCCCACAGAACGGAGCCGAACGCCGCGCTTCTGGTTCTCGTTCGGAACTACGTGCTTTCCGTATGGAATAAGCGTGGCGACGAAGGGATGACCGGTAGCGGCGCGGGTGGGCAGACATTCAGTTATGAGGATGCGGAAGAAAAATTATCCAAAGAAATCGTAAGAGCAGGATTGCGGGTGCCGAGACTATGAAAAACAGTACGCTTGTGACAATATGGTATTGCAGCCCTGTTTCCGTCAACGATGGAGGAGAAGTTCTTCAACACTTCGTCAATCTCAGAAGCACAAAAACAAACATTCAGACAGACCGAAGCGAACTGGATATTCAGTCATTCGGGGAATACGTGGATGAAATTGCGAAGCTGCGCTTCACGAAGCTTCCAGAAATCCAGAAGGGCGACGCAATCTATTTGCGCCGCCCTTCTCCTATTGGGACATTTGAAAAAGAAGGTAAACCGTTCACTGACTATGGGGCGGGGGAGTACCGCGTTTTGCAGGTTCTCCCCTCGTTTGTTGGAGCGAACCCCTTTCGGAACCCAACCACGGTTATTATCCGCGCTGAAACGAGGTGAACCATGTTTGAGATCAAAATAAATGGGCTGCAAGAGCTTGAAAAAAAGATCGCGAGGACGATATCTGGAATGCCGGAAGCGGCTCGTCGCGGCGTGGAAAAAGGCTTAAAAACCACTGCCGGAATTGCAATTCGGCTTGCGCCCGGCGTTGTTGCAAAATCCATAAAATTTGAAATCCTCAACGCCGATGGGAATGAAGTGGCGGGCCGGGTGTTCACTGACACGTCCATTACGTCTTTTGCGCCTTATGTTGAGTTCGGAACCGGCTTGAAGGTTGACGATCAAGGGAACCCGGAAGCAATACGCCTGAAGCGTGCAAAGAGCATACCGTGGTATATTCATGTTTCGATGGTTCCAAAGTCGTTTGAAAAGTACGGGTATCCGAAAGTCAAAATCAATGGTCAAGAGTATTGGGAATGCGACGGAATGTATCCGCATCCCTATATGCACCCCGCCGCATTCCAAAACCGTGAGGGCACAGTGAACGCCGTTACGGTTGAAATCATCAAACTATTCCGGGAGGCTGTGGTATGAGGCTCTATGCGTTCAGCACGGAAGGGATCACGCGGAAGATAACCGGCGCTATTTCGGAGATTGAAAGCTTCGGCAAAGACCGTGTGATTCTCACCAATCCGAGCGCCAGCGCGGAATTCCCTTGCTGTGTTGTGCAGCCTCCGCTTCAAAAGGAAGTTTACCTTGATGCGGGGCGCGACCTCTCAATCACCGTTGAGGTATGGGGCAGCCGGCAGATAGAAGTGCTTAGACTGTTCGATCAAACGTCAAAAAAGCTACAAGGATTGAATTTGAAGCTCACAAACAACACGCCCCTTCACAGGGACGAAATCACAGGCAAATGGCGTTACGGCGGATATTTTGAAGGCCGCTGGAATGCAATTACAAATCACATTGAAAGGAATTGATGGTATGGCAGAATTTAATGCCGACGCAAAGACTACGCCGAAGGGCACAATGCGAACAGAATTGTGGTATGCGAAGAGTGGAGACGGCGCAGAAAAGAAGCAAATCTTCATGGTACAGGAAATTCCGAAGCTCGAAAGCGCGCCGGAGCAGATTACCTATACGGCGCTTGAATCTTCGGAGGAATTTGCGACACCGGGTAAAAAGAAAAGTGAACCTCTGGAAGTTCCGGTTTTATATGTTGCAGAGCAGCACAAGGAATTAAAGACGATTTCAGAAAGCCATACGCGCGTGTGGTTTTTTGTAAAGCTTCCGGACGAAACAGCAGCCGAGAGTGGCAAACCGTTAACGTATAAATTCCCTGGGACCTTCCATCTTGCGGGAGACGCAATTTCAGACGGTGACATGATCAAGGACACGATCACTATTTACAAGGATGGCAAGGTTGAAGAAACCGAAGGGCTTCCGTCAGCCGATCTGTGAGAGTAAAGGAGAAAAACAATGGTTATTACAACAAAAGAGAATACTGTGGAAATCCGCCTCACCACCCGGAGCATGGCAGTGTTTGAGGAAAAATTTGGGATCAAGGATTCAATTCAATTTTGGAAACGTGCGGCGGCAGGTCCTAACGTTAAGATACTGGCAACGGCCCTATTCACATTTTCAAAAGAGGTTTCCAGTTTGGACGATGCCTTTGACCTTATTGACGAATGCAGGACTGAGGGAAAGACCATCTATGAGTTATACGAAGAGTTGATTCAGGAGGCAAATGGCGGCGGTTTTTTCAAAAAAATTTACACCGTAGAGGAGCTGAAGGAGGAAATGAAAGCACCGGCGCTCGATCTGGAACAGATTGTGAACTCTGCGGTGAATACTATGGCGAAGGATGCAATAATTGGCGCGGTTTAATTGCTGCGATACGTCCGGAAGCATACAAATGCGGGGTCAAGCCGCTTGAATTCCAGGAAATGTCACTCTTCGAAGTGCACGAATACATTGAAGCGTATCACGAACGCCAAAAAGACAAATTCAGGTATGAGGCGATTCTATTAAGCGGGCTTGCGTCCCAAGTCATAAACGCATTTTCACAACAACCGAAGAATTTGACGCTCAAAAAGATGTATCCCGAACTCTTTGAAGAGCCAAATCAAAATATCCCCCCGGAACGCAAAGAAAAGGCGATTGTTCAGACATGGAAAGCGTTCCTTGACGCATAAGGGAGGCTCCGTAAGGGGCTTCCCCTTCATTTTGGATGAAATCTGGTGATTATATGGCGGTAACGGTCGAAGAAATAGAAATCATTGTCCGCGCGAAAGTCGAAGAAGCATTAAAAGAGCTACGAAAAGTCCAGCCCGAATTACAAAAAATCGGAGCCGCCAGTTTGTCCAATATGTCCAGTCAGGCAAAAACAATCGCGCCTTCGGTCTCCAAAGCGGCGGAGGCCGTGAAGAAATCCAATAAGGAGATTCAGGCAGCGGCAAAGGCTGCTGCGGATCAATATGGTGATCTGAACAAGATCATACAGGAAACCGAAAAACGCGCAAAGAACGCGGCAACGCATACAACGATTCAGCAAAGAAGCGCTGATTTGGGTAAAGAGGGTAAAGTGCTAACCCCTACTGCGCCTCTCAATGCTTATATGCAAGACAAAATGTCATATGAAAACCTCATGGCGTCCATACAGGGAAATTGGTTGGGAAGTAATGTGGCATCTCAGACGCAAGAGGCTACAAAACAGGCGCAAGCGCAGATAGAATATATATCTCGCATGAAGCAAGAGACGAATCGAGTGATTGCGGCCCTCCGAAAGCTTGGCCCTGTTGGTCGGGCAGCGGCGCAGGCAGTCGCGGCCGCAACGAGCCAAGCAACTGATGAAGCAAAGAGATACGAAAATCAAATTAAAAAAACCGCCAAAACGGCCCAAAAAGACTTCGGGAGCATGGGCTACTACATAAAGAGGGCCCTTATGATGACTGTTGTTTGGGGTGGAATGCGGGCGGTCACTTCAACGATCAAAGAAGGGATTCAATCCGCTATTGCCGCGCCGGAAACCGAGAACCTTTTCAGGGTTGCCCTTGGGAACATGGCAAACGACGCGGAGCAATTCGCCGTGCGGTTAAAAAATAACCTTGGCCTTGATGAATATATCACAAAGGATATGTTGGGAACTTTCCAGCAGATCGGAACAGCGGTTGGCGTAGGCCAGAGCACGGCATACGGAATGAGCAAAAGCATGACGATGCTTGCAAACGACATGGCAAGCCTCTACAACGTAGACCCGCAGCAGGCTTATGAAAACCTGCAATCAGCCCTCACAGGGCAGGGAAGGGCCGTTCGAAAGTATGGCTTTGTCATTACCGAACAAACCATCAAAGAGGCTGCATGGCGCAATGGACTGGTCAAAAACGGGCAGGAATTAAACGAACAGCAAAAATATGTTGCGCGCGGAATCGCTTTAATGGAACAGTCTAAAAACGCGCAAGGCGACATGGCAAATACGCTTGGAAGCGTACAGAACCAGCTTCGCGTTTTAAAACAAAGGATTGACGCAGCAAAAAGAAGCTTGGGACAGGCATTTATTCCCGTGATCCAGGCGGCGCTTCCTTGGCTGAATGCATTTGCCGTATTGATCGAGCGAGCGGGAACCGCGCTTGCCAAGTGGACATACAGCAAAATGGGCATGGATTACGATGCGGAGATCGCAAAGCAGAAGCAGGTTATCAATGGCTATAACGGAATTGCGGCGGCAGAGGATGAAATCGGAGATTCTGCGGAGAAAGCCGGGAAGAAGGCTCAAAAATCCTTGCTTCCCATCGACCAAATCAACCGCTTGCAGGCCCCGGCAGAAAACAACATCAAAACCTCTTCAGGGGGCGGCGCGGGTTATGATCCAGGATGGGGATACGAAGTGGACACCGGGCCGATAGCAAACTTCGGGGCGTTGGCGGATAAACTAAAAGAAAAGCTTGAAAAGATTTTGCCGGTGGTTACGACTATCGGAATAGCGTTTGCAATGTGGAAAATAGGAAAACCAATTTTCCACGGGTTGGAATTGATTTTAGGCGTAAAGGGCTTGAAGGGCGTATTAGAAAAGCTTGGACTATCTGGCGGAGCAGTTGCAGGCGTGGCGGCGGCAGTTCTTATTTGTGTAGCGAGATTTACCGAGCTGTACACCAAAAGCGAAAAATTCAGATTAGGGCTCAAAACGATTTGGGACGGTTTTTTAAACGGTGCGAAAACAGCACTAAATTGGATTAAAGAAAAGTTTACAGGGCTTTATAACTACATCTTCCCCGAGGAAGTCAGGAATGAAATCTCCTCAGCATTAGATGCGCTGGATATTGATTTTGGAGATTTGGGGATTACGATAGCAGGTATAGCCGCCATGTTTATACCTGGCGGTCAAGTAGTAGGTGCTATCCTGCTGGGCTTTGAGGCCATCACGCTCGCTATTCGCGGCGTTGGATATGCTGCTGAGGATTACATACAGCCTGTAGACCTATTTCAAGATAGCATCAGCAATGTTACCAAAACGAAGGTTGAGCCGTTTGTGCAGCAACTCCGTACTCTGGATGATGCAATAAAGACCATTGATTGGGGAAATAAAATTGTTAAGCAGGAGGATGTTGATAGCATTGCGCAAAAGGTTAAAGCGATTAGGGAAACCATCGTCAAGGAACTGGACGCTGATCACAACGAGGCGCTTGCAAATTTAAAACCTCTCAAAGATAATTTAGGCAGTGAAGCATATCAGCAATTGGTTTCCTCTACCGATAAATATTATGAGCAGCAGAAGCAGAAAACGCAAGATGCAGAATCTCAAATCAATGCGATTATGAAAGCTGCTGCTAAAGATAACCGAAAATTGCGTGAGGACGAAAAAGAAAAAATTGCGCAGTTGCAAGAACAAATGCAGACAACAGGAATTGAAACCCTTTCTGAAACCGAGGCGGAATCCCTTGCAATCATGCGCCGCATGAAAGAAAACTCCACTCGCGTTTCCCTTGAACAAGCCAGTGAGATTATCAAAAACGCAAAAAAAACACACGACGAAAAGGTGAAGGCCGCTGAAACCGAGTACGAAAAGACCATATTCTATGCAAAAAAACAAAAAGAGGCCGGAATCATCACTGAGGAACAGTACAAAGAACTTGAGGCGGCGGCGAAAGCTCACAAAGAAGAGCAAAAAGGAACCGCCGATGATACCTATTATGGCGTGCTTAATAGCGTCAAGAAAAACCTAGGCGAAACCTCAAAGTACATCAATATTGAAACCGGAGAGATTAAAAAGAACTGGCAGGTATGGGGAGAGGATATCGCCAAGAGAGCCAGGGAGACGTGGGAAAATATAAAGACGGGTGCTTCTGAAAAATGGGAAGAAATCAAAAATGTGTTTTCGTTTTGGGGAAACAATATTAAAGAATGGTGGAACACCGAGTGGGCGCCAAAGTTCACAAAGAAGTATTGGAAAGATAAGTTCAACTCAATTCTCGACAGTGCAAAAGAAGTGCTTGCCGACTTGAAAAAACGCTTCGAGGGATGGAGGGCTAAAATTAAAACCCCACACATGTATTGGGATAACAAAGACGGGTTCAACACATCTGGCCTGATTAAGAAGGCTCTCGAAGCGCTGAACCTTCCCACTGTAATACCGAAGTTAAAAGTGCGATGGTTGGCCACAGGCGGCATTTTGGATCGTGCTCAGTTTATAGGCGCGGGGGAAGCGGGCGCAGAGGCCATTGTCCCCCTTGAAAGGAACCTTGGGTGGCTGAAAAAGCTTGCTGAACAGATCGTAAATGAGATGGAGAGTTATGCAGCTATCCCAACTGTGACCGTAGATCAATTCAGGCTTCCGCAAAACAGAGTAAACTACTCTGGCGCAGAGATAAGGGCGAATACAGCGGGGTCAAGTGATGCCGACCGCGCAAATTCTGCGCTGATTCGTCAACTGATTTCAGAGGTGCGGGCGCTACGAAATGATGTAAAGCGCATTGACCCGTGCGTTCAGATTGGAGATGATAAGATTTACAATAGTGCCGTTCGCGGAGGCAAACGGGAAGCATTGGCAACAGGAAGGCCGGCATTTGGGATATAATGCCGGTCAAATTACATTCTTATTCTTTAAATATAGACAAAATAATCCTGATATGATATAGTAAATTCAAGAAATTAAGGAGGGAATAGAATGTATTGTCAAAAATGCGGAACGCACACAGACGGAAAGTTTTGCCCGAATTGTGGAGCGCCTACCCAAGAAGAAAAAGCCGAAACTACGCTGAATGGTCAGTCTGTAAGCACTGCCACACAAGAATCGGTTAAAAAACCGAAAAAGAAAATTCCTACATGGGGAAAGATAGCGATAGCTATGGTGGCAGTATGGATATTACTATTTGCCATATTTCAGGAATTCGGAATGAGCTTAATTGTAGCATCATTGATTGGGGTCATTGTTTACTTAATCAATTTGATTGTATCAGCCATCAAAAAGCGCAATGTGAAATCTATGGGGATTGCACTTGCAGTCTGTGTGGTATTATTTATTGTGGGTGGTATATCTACTGGAGATGGCGCAGAGACAGAGCCTAGCGGCACAGACCCAAGTATTACACCAGCGGTAGTAAACAAAACTGAATCAAATAAGTCAAATGAACAAACTAAAGCGGCTGAAACGGAAAAGCCTAAATCAACAGCTCCTACAGAAAACCCTGAAAAGGCGTATAAAAACCGTTGTAAAAAAATATCTTATAAAGAACTAGCGCGATATCCAGAAAAATACCAAGGTCAGAGTATCAAGTTTACCGGGGAGGTAGTCCAAGTGATGGACGGTCTTTTCGGAAGTGGCCATGCACTCAGGGTTAATGTCACAAAAGACGAGTATGGATTATACGATGATACAGTTTACGTGGAATATCTTCCTGCGTCCGAAGAAGGAGGGAGGATATTAGAAGAAGACATTATAACCTTTTACGGTATGGCAGATGGATTGGAAACATACGAATCCGTTATGGGGCAACAAATTTCAATACCTAAAATTACAGCAATGTATATTGACATAAACTCGTAAACACATATTTGAATAAGTAAACCCGCGCCGCTTCACGATAAGCGGCGCGGGGATTTTATATGCAAAAAATTAATATTAAGGAGCAGGTGAAATGTTCAATCCGCGCTCCACGCGGAGCCCGACATCAAAAATACACGATCCACGCCTATTTTACAATATTTTGCAAGCCCCACCACTGGAAAAACATAACGCTTGACGAATCGACTTCGCGGAACTATCATATACTAGAACAAACGTTCTTGCGGAGGCGAACAATGGAACGCTCAATCATGCATGTCGACTGCGACAAATTTTATGCATCTGTGGAGTGTTTGCATCATCCGGAAGCCAGAGACAAACCAGTTGTCGTTGGAGGGGATCCGGAACAGCGTCACGGCATCGTCCTGACGAAAAATGAAATTGCCAAGCAATACGGGGTCAAGACCGGGGAAGCCATCTGGCAGGCCAAACGGAAATGCCCCGGCCTTATCATCTTTCCGCCGAATTTTCCACTGTATGTCCGATTCTCCCGTCTGGTGCGGGAAATCCTGCTGGAGTATACGAACCAGTTAGAGCCATTTGGCATTGATGAGTGCTGGATCGACGTAACTGGCAGCGAGGGCTTGTTTGGACGTAGCGAGACGCTGGCAAAAGAGATACAACAGCGCATCTGGAAAGAACTCGGTATTACGGTCAGCATCGGCGCGAGCTGGAACAAGGTAACGGCGAAGTTGGGCAGCGACTACCGCAAACCGCACGGCCTGACGATGCTGTCAAAAAGCAACTACAAGGCAATTGTCTATCCGCTGCCGGCATCCGACCTGCTCTACGTCGGCGCGGCAACGATGCGTAAGCTTCGAAATTACGGCATTTACACCATCGGAGAGCTTGCAACCGCCCCGGACAGTACCCTGCATGGGATATTCGGCAAAATCGGCTTGATCCTCAAACAGTTTGCGCTTGGTAACGATCAATCCCCGGTCAGCCCCTATGGCAGCGAGATAGTCATTAAATCAGTAGGCAACAGCACGACCACCCCGCGTGATCTTGAAACCGATGAGGATGTGAAGCTGGTCTATTATGTGCTGGCGGAGAGTGTGGCGCGCCGGATGCGGGAGCTCGGGTACAAGGGCCGAACGGTGTGCATCTCCGTGCGGGATAATGCGCTGTCCTCCTTTACACGGCAGGGAAAAGTACCGCACTACACCAACATCAGCAGTGAAATTGAAGAAAAAGCAATGGAACTCTTTCGAGCGAATTACCGATGGGAACGGCCGATTCGCAGCATCGGCGTAAGCGTGACAGACTTTGAGCATGACAGCATTTGTACGCAGTTGGATTTCTATACGGATGAAGGCAAGCGCGAAAAGCTGGAGGCGCTGGACAGGGCGGTTGACGGTCTAAAGCAGCGCTTCGGGAATTTCGCGGTACAAAGGGCGACATTATTAAAAGACAAGACCTTGACACAATTCAATCCCTATGAAGACCATACCATTCATCCGGTGGGATATTTATAAACCAGTGAGGGATGATAGGGATGCAGGATATCAGGCGCAAGGTATACGTCAGTGTATTGGCTGAGATGACGCCTACCGGTTATGCCCAACCCAAGGTAATCACTTGGGAGGATGGCACGCATTATGAGATCGATCAAATTAAGGATGTGCGGAAAGCCGCGTCGCTCAAAGCGGGCGGCGCTGGAATTCGCTATCGTGTCCGGATCGGCCGGACGGAAACCAACCTTTTCCTGGAGGAAAACCGCTGGTTTGTAGAAGGGAAGTGAAGCAGATGTGCGGAAGATACACAATATCAATCGACGAGCAGGAAATACGGGATATCGTGAATGCAATCACGCGGCGGCATCCGGACGCAGAGTTCAAAACCGGTGAAATTTACCCCACAAATCCCGCGCCGGTGTTGCTGGCTGACCAAGACAATATACTACCGGATGTGGCGGTGTGGGGATTTCCCAACTTCCGCAGCAAAAGCGGCGTTATTATCAACGCCCGCGCGGAAACGGCGCTGGATAAAAAGACATTTCGCGAGAGTTTGCTTACACGCCGGTGTGTGATACCGAGCACAGGATTTTTCGAGTGGACAAAAGACGCGAGGAAACAAAAGTACTTGTTTCGTGAATCTGGGAAGTCATTATTGTATATGGCCGGAATTTACAATGATTACGGCAATGAGCGAAGGTATGTGATCCTCACCACGGATGCAAACCAGTCTGTTCAGGAAATTCACAGCCGCATGCCGGTTATCGTGCATCAGCAGGAGATTGGGGACTGGATCAAAAACGAAACCGCAATGTATAAGATATTGGAGCGTGTACCTCCGGTGTTGACAGCCGCGCAGGCATAGATAAAATAACGAAAGCGTTTATCCCACCGGGGTAGGCGCTTTTTATATACACGAAGGGCAGGAGAAAAAATGTTTACTCCCGGAGATAATCCTATCAGATTGGTAGACGGTCAAAAAGTAAAATGTCCCTCAAAATATGAATACATTCTCAGTGATGTTTCAAAATCTGACGCAGGGCGTACAGAAGATACGGTGATGCACAAAGGAAAAGTGGGGCAAACAGTTTCTCTAAACGTTGGATGGGAGTTTCTTACCACCTCTGAACTTTCGCGGCTGCTGAAACAATTTGATAAAGAATATATCAGGCTTGAATATCTGGATGCAAAAGCAGGGGATTTTCTTACGTCTGAGTTTTACGTGAGCGACCGCACGTCGCCAATGTACAACAGCGAATTAGATAAATGGGAAAGCTTAGAGTTTTCCATCATCAAACGAAGCGGGAAGTGATATTTTGTATAACATTTCGTCGGAAGCCCTTGCGGTACTGCAATCAGACGCGCCACAAGGGATTTCTATTCACGTTAATGGAACAGGTGGGGAATTGAATTTAACGGAATCTGATTTTGTGGGGGATATCACAATAACCCGGCGCTGCGTGGCTGGGGAGAAAATAGAGATCGGTACCGCGATAGCTTCCGAGTTCAAGGCCACACTGCAAAACTATGATGGGCGGTTTGACGGGTTCGTTTTTGAGGGCGCGGAGCTGTTTGTACGTTTTTCTGTCCCCGTTGGAAGCGGAGTTGAATATATCCCCATAGGATACTTTACAATCGACGAGCAGCCCCGCAAACTGTCTACTATCTCAATTACTGCGCTCGACCGCATGGCTAGATTCAACCGGTCGTATGATACAACTACGGCCTATCCGGCATCTCTGTACCAGGTCCTTTCTGACGCATGCTTGAAATGCGGCGTACCTCTAGCAACAACATCGGGTAGCCTTATAAACGCAACGTATTCGCCTCCGAAACGCCCCGAATCGGACGGATTGACTTATAGACAGGTTGTTGAATGGATTGCGGAATTGGCCGGTACTTGCGCTTGGATTGATTGGGATGGGAAACTCAGATTGACATGGTATGCGGATACGACAACCCGAATATCGCCCTCAGACCGTTTTACCTCCGATATGCAAGAAAACGATATCACAATTACAGGCATGCAAATCGTGGCAAATGATGAAACGGGGACAGTTTATCAGTCGGGCAACGATGTATATGCGTTGAACATTGAAGGAAACCTTCTTGCGCAAGACAATTTACAAAATCTATGTGATGCACTGCGCGCCAAAATAGATGGCTTTACATACCGTCCTTACACCTGCACGACGATGGGATATCCTCACCTGTGGCCGCTTGATAAAATTATCTATGAGGATAAGGATGGCGTGGAGCATGTCTCAATTATTACAGATCACACGATTAAATTAAATGGAGCATCTGCCATAGCTGCCAAAGGCGAGACCACGCAGCGAAATGGCTACGCAACCTCTGCACCCCTTACATCAAAAGAACGGGCCATTTTAGAGCGTATGAAGGCGCAGACCAACCGCAAGTTGTCCGCCATGCAACAAGCCGCTTTGGAACTCAACGAAACAATGGCAAACAGCATGGGGCTTTATAGCACGACAACCGTAAACCCCGACATGTCCGTTACCGCTTACTGGCACGATAAACCTACGCTTGAAGATTCTCAGTACATTTACACCCGGAACGCCGGGGGATATGCGTGGACTGATAGCGGATGGAACGATGGGGAGCCCGTCTGGCAATACGGAGTGACCAAGGACGGCATTGCAATCCTCAACGTACTCCACGTCTACAAGCTGACTGCGGATTATCTCGATGTGCGGGGGCTAACTGTTACCAATGCATCCGGGACGGAAACCCTGAAAATATCCCCACAGGGCGACGTCTCCCTCAACGTCAAAAGCTTAAGCATCACGGGGAACCAGGTGGCGACGCAGGGGGATTTGACGAGCGGGATCAATGGGCTGCAAATTGGAAGCCGGAATTATATTAAGGACAGTGTATCAAGAACTTTAACTGCCAATTCCACGAGTGATTGGTATTATAACAACCTATACACAGGCTTAGAAAATACGCAATACACGTTTAGCGTAGGCAAAATTTCCGTCATTTCGGGAAGCGCAACCAAGGTATCCGTTTTGATCTATGATATAAATAACGCAAAACTCATTCAAACGATGTATTTAAATGTGTCCAATAGCAAGCAGCAAATCTCGTTTACCCCGCCACCCAGCAGCGCCGCCTTGAGCTTATTAATCTATGCAGGCGTTGCCGGAAGCACGGCTGGAAACAGCCTAAAATACGAACACATGAAGCTCGAAAAAGGATCAAAAGCCACCGACTGGACGCCCGCCCCGGAAGACCGCTCCTATCTCGTCAACACCCTCTCCCCCACGCAGGCGGACGGCCTTTGGCTCGGCAGCGACGGGAAGCTGTATATTAATGCGACAAATATCACCGCTGGGTACTTAAACGCGTCTAGAATCAAATCTGGCACCTTACTATTAGGCGGCTCAAATGGAGTTAATGGCAATTTAAAGGTTGAGGGAAATTATGCAGATATGTATGCGGAATCATATAATTTAAACAATACGCTATATACGTCTTCGTTATCATTCAGAGATAAATCGGGAACTGAACTTTTTTACGCAAGGCCGGTCAAACTTGGTACACTTGAACAGGTTCAGGTTGGAGGACGGCGTGCGTTTTATATCAGGTCTTTAAGCGAGAACGGAAGCACAGCAGCAGAGTTATATCTTGGCGGACCCAAATCAATGGGCACAACAGGTGCAATTGCTTCTATTAGCGCTCCGGATGGAATTGAGTTAGATGGATACATAATGGCATCTGATAGTGTTAGGCTGGAAAATAGTAAAACCATATATGGCAGGACAACAGGTGATGTTTCGCAGCCGATGATCGGAAAATCCACATCCAATCACACGATCGTTGGAAACGGGAATCAGTCTGGCAACACAGAGATCTACTCCAAATCCGGAGGTAGCATATCTTTGTGTTTAGGCGGAACCGAAAAATTTAGAGTAGACGATAGCGGAGCGGCCTTATACGGAAACAACACAAATATCCGCTCCATTAACGGCGCGCCAATTAAATTTTATATCAGTGGCCAGCTATGCGGATATATCGATAAAAGCGGCTGGCACAATCCATAAGGAGGCATTACATTGGCACTCATCAAACCAGGTTATCATTTTCGCGGCCTGAATGTACAAAACGCTTATCTCCGCATCAGCAATCTAGAATACCTTTACGCCGACAAGAAGGTGGCCTATCTAATATCAGCCTACGCAAACAAGAAAGCTTCTGAAGGGGATTTGCGGCTTGACGATTATTATGTCGGAATTACGGACATGCCCCTCGGTGGCAGCGTTCCCGACATCCTCCGCATGATCTACGAGGACATTAAAATGAAGGCGCAGGACGCGGATTCCTATCCTGAAATCGCTGAAAAATTTGCGGACTGCATAGATGACGTGGAGGAAGACTTACCCTCCCCCTCCTATGCCGAGCTCGCCGCCGCAACCAATATCCTGATGGGAGGAGAAAACGCATGAGCATCATCGACGAAGCCCGCGCCATGCGGGCAAGCTATATCGCCCTTGCGCAAAGCGCCCCGGATGAGCTGCTTTCATCCGGGGATTATTTATCGGTTTTTGATCCGCTGTGCGGGGATGGCGGCCTGATCCCCGCGCGCAGCGTGCGCCGCCATGAGGGGAACCTTTACCGCGCAAATGCGGATTGCTGGGATCGGGAGGACAATTGGCCCAGCGCCGCGCCCACCCTCTGGACGCAGGTCACGCCGGACGAATGGCCCGCCTGGGTGCGGCCCTCCGGCGCGCATGACGCTTACAACACCGGCGACAAGGTGACGCACAACGGCAAACAATATACCTCACAAATCGACGGCAACACCACAGAGCCGGGAACAGACGAACGCTGGTGGAGCGAAACGAAAGAATAACCAAGTGGAGGAAATATACTATGCAAGAATATCTTACCCGCCGCAAGGCGGAACTCCAGCAGGAATATAACAGCCTGACGCTTCAAAAATCGAATTTGAGCAGGCAGTTCAAAGCCTGCCGGGAGCGCATGGCGCAGCTACGCGGCGCATTCGCCGAGCTGGAAGCGCTTGCCCAGCAACCGGCATCTCCGAATATTTCCGAGCCGCAGGCATAGCAATTCCCCCATTCCATAAACATGAAAGGATGAACGCATCATGCGAACCGTACGCATTGATTTCACCAACCAATCCGTTTCCTATCCGGATGGCACATTGGCCGGCCGGCGGGGCGAACACCTGATGACACAGCTCATCATCAGCCTGCCGGAGGAAATGGGGGCTTCTGAAATTGAATATTATCGCCTCGCCTTCTGCCGGTATGGCAACGAGGAGCGCATTTTAACCAATCGGATCACAGAAGCCACGGAGGGCGACCGCGCATACCGCTCCGGCAACCTGATTTATTGCAAGCTCTGGCACGATTTAACGGATGCGCAAGGCCTCTTTTTCAATGTGGAGGGCTGCCGTGAAAAGAACGGTGAGGAAGTGCTGCTTTGCAAATCGCCCCGGGCTCGCCTTAGCTTCCAATCTGCCGTTTCCGGGGAGGAATCCGCCGCTGACACACCGCTCTCTTCCCCGCGGGACGGCATCACACCCCACATTGGGGCAAACGGCAACTGGTTTCTCGGCTCCCAGGATACCGGCGTTTCCGCCGCTGGCCAAAAGGGGGAGCCGGGTGAAGCAGGTGCGCCGGGCACACCCGGCCAGCCCGGCATCACGCCCCATATCGACAGCGCCACGAAGCACTGGATGACCGGCGATACGGATACCGGCATTTCAGCCGAAGGCACGCCGGGCCCACACGGCGCAAACGGGGCGGACGGCGTGAGCCCCACTGTTTCAGTCGCAAGCAACACAGGCACGGAGTACAGGCTCACCATCACCGACAAAAACGGATCTATCACCACCCCAAACCTGAAAGGGCAGAATGGCGCGGGCAGCGGCAGTGTTTCCGTAACGGTCGGTGAAACAACCACCGGCGCGCCTGGCTCAAACGCCACCGTCACCAATTCCGGCACAGCCTCCGCCCCGGTGCTGAACTTTACCATTCCGCGCGGCGACAAGGGGGAAACAGGCCCCAAGGGAGAGCCCGGCATACAGGGTCCAAAAGGCGATCCAGGCCCAGCAGGCGCCAACGGCAGGGACGGCACAGACGGGGTAAGCCCCACTGTGGCGGTTGCAAGCAATACGTCCACAGAATACAAACTTACCATCACCGATAAAAACGGCTCCATTACTACCCCTAATTTAAAAGGCCAAAACGGAAGCGGCGGGGGCTCCGGGAGTTCTTCCTCCTTTACTACACAGGACGTCCCGCTGGTGTGGACGCGAGACGACGATCTAAAAGTCCTATATGCACCGATTGATATCAGTCCGGAGAATTATGTGCGTGTGATGCATGTTGTATTAACGACGGACGGCGTGATTAATAGCAACAGCGCACTCCTTAACGTCCCGGGCATAATGACCTTTGGCGCAAGCACACCAACACCTATATATTTGGCACGGCTGTTCACTGTGGCTCCACTAGATGGATTTGTAATATGTGCAGATATTTCGAGAGCATTGACAGAGGGGGATATAGGAGATCTTTCGATTAACCTTATCCCATCTATGTTTACTCAAGCCACGCTATATATCTTACAGGAGGGATGACCGATGATAGACGCAGAGATGATTGCGCAAATAAATGCGCTGGGCAGGGAATCGCGTGCGCATAACCAAGCGCTTGCAGAGCAGCGGGAGATCTTGCTCCGTGCCGCTGCGCAAACCCTGCCGGAGGATGTAGCGGTTACAGTGCCGCTGATGTACCCAGCGTGGGATTGGCAGTCCTGCAAGCGGGATATGATCGTCAATTACAACGGCCAGCTGTACCGGGTGCTTAACACGCCCACCGATAACCGCCCGCCAGATGCGGAGGGGATGCTGGCCGTCTACCGCCCGATTGTACCGGCACACGCTGGGACAATGGCTGACCCCATCCCTTGGGTGTATGGGATGGATTGCAAGGCCGGGCTGTATTACAGCTATGCGGATCAACTGTGGCTATGCAAGTCGGATATGGCCCCCTGCACCTGGATACCGGGCACGGCTCCAACGATGTGGGAGCAGGTTTCCATTTAACGCACCGGCTACATCCCGCAATAATATCATAAAAAGGAGGTTCTTTTTTGAACTGGGAATTGATTTTAAAAATTTTGATTACGGCAGGCCTCGTTCTACTCGGTGGCCTCTCCCTCTATTGGAAGCAAAATACCAAGCTTCAGCAGCAGGCTGGACAGCTGATCGGCGAAGCGGAAAAGGCCTTTGCGGATACCACCAAGGCGGGAGGTCAAAAATTTGAATGGGTGGTGGATGCTCTCTGCCGCATCCTGCCTGCACCCATACGGATTTTCTTTCCGCGCAGTGTGATCTCCTCGATTGTACAAAATGCTTTTGACGCGATTGAAGCGTATGCAAAAACACAGCTTGACCGATTTCTCAGCGAAAAATCCGACGCCTGCGCGGAATGACCCAGAAGGTTGGGAGGCGGATGAATGGATTTATTAGAACTATTAAAAACCATAGGCGCTGCGGCGGGAAATATTGTAACCATCTCCGGCTGCCTCGCCTTATGCATCCGTCCGATTCGTGAAAAGCTGGCGCGCTTTATCCGGCGCGCCAGCCGGACGGATGCATCAGAAAAAAGGATCGCGGATATGTTTGCCATGCTAGAGCAGCACATTGAAGCGGATCAGGCAAAAATCGTGAGCAGCGAGCTGCTCAAAAAGGCTTCCACCGAGCTGTTATATGACAGCCTCGATAAAATCTACCGCGATTATATCGGCGCTCCGGGCATCCCTCTCTCCGTCCGGCAAAGGCTTGTGAATTTGTATGCCGTCTATGCAGGCCTGGGCGGAAACGGGCATGGCGAAATCATGTATCGTGAGCTGCTGGAGCTGCCGATCATTACAGAAACTCCATTACAGTAGGAAAGGAGCATCTCAATTGGCTGCAACAATCTACATCGCCGCCGGGCATGGCGGGAGCGATCCGGGCGCGGTAAGCGGTAAATACATCGAAAAAGCGCTGACCCTCAAAACCGCGCTGGCTTGCCAGAATTACCTGAGAAATTACGAATGCGAGACCGTCATGGCCCGCACAACGGACAAAAGCTGCACAGTTGCTTACAAAATGGAGGAAGTCGAGAAGAAACGGCCCTCCCTCGTGCTCGAAATCCACTATAACGCCGGCGGCGGGGAGGGCTGCGAGGTCTACTACTGGCACACGCACGCGCCCTCGAAGTCACTAGCGCAAAAAGTGCTTGCTGAAATGGTGAAGCTCGGCCAAAAGAGCCGGGGGATCAAGGAGAGCAAGGCGGGCACAAGCTACAACTTCGGCATGTGCCGCCAGGCGGCCACAACGGGTATCCCCTCCATCCTCGGCGAATATGCGTTTGTAGACAACGCAAAGGATCAGGCGAAGATCAACTCAGATGCGAAGCTCAGGGCAGTCGGTGAGGCGTATGCGAAGGCGGCGGTCAGCTATCTTGGACTGCGAAAAAGGAGCACGGCGGGTGATGCACCCTCTACCAAGCCCGAAGCCATCGGCGTGGGCGATATCGTCCAGTTCGCGGGCGGGAAGGTGTATGCCTCCTCCACAGCGACGGCGGCAGCCAGCACGCGCGGCGCGAGCAAATGCAAAGTAACGGCAACCGCACCGGGCGCAAAGCATCCCTTCCACTGTATCAGCGAGGATGGCAAGGGCGTGTATGGCTGGGTTGATGCGGCGGCTATTGAGCAAAATGGCGAGGCGGCCCCTGTTCAGCCGGTAAACCGGTATCGGGCAGGGCGGAAAATTGCGATTTCCAATGCCTCGCTTTATGCATCCTCCACTGCAAAAACCGCAGCGCGAAAGCTTAGCGGAACGTATTATCTATATGATGGCAAAGCTTTCAGCGGGCGCTACCGGATTACCCCACGCGCAGATTGGGTGGGCAAAACACCAATTGCAGGCTATGTAACAGGCTATATCGGCCAGGCGGATATCCCGCCGCATTAAGGCAAAGCTAAAGGGCTTGCCGCCTGCTATTCACAGACTACAAGCCCTTTCTGCTGCTTAATTAATTTTTTTGTCTAACTTTTTGGGATCACTTCAAATCATATCGCAGGGCCGGTTTTTTCGATGATGAAAGAGATAAGTAGTCGCACAAAATCCGCCATGGATACACGGCAAAAGAGCTTCGCGCTGTTTATGCAGGCAGGCGAACGATGTTTGCCCGCAGGCCGCGGAATCAATAAAAACGACGATGGCTCTCACATCAACTGCAAGCCCGTTTGTGATGCAGCCTGCCGCAAGCTTACAGAGCAAAGAGAAGCATTCAGCTTATGGATCAGAAACGGTTACCGGCTATTCTTGATTCAATGATGAAAAAAAGCCATTCCCATCACTTTTTCAAACCGGGGCAAAATCCCTTCTCCCCTTTTCTTTAAATGGCAATAATTTTGGCACATATCATAGCCCGGTATCACATTGCCTTCTATGAGCAAAGGCCCATCCACCCCAATTGCCACATCCCAACCAATATATCCGACCTGCGGCACAACCAAAGCCGCCCTTTTTACTAACATTACCGCCTCATGGAAGCACGGCACCTGAAACCCCACAAACGGAACGCCCGATTCCGCATGGCAAGCATAAAAGCGCTCTTCCAGCTCGCAAAAAGCGTCATGAAACACCATACCGTTTTCATCCACCGGCGCATACATCCCGCCGCTGCAAATATTGTCAATGCACTGCCCTTTCCCACCCACGCGGATGAGTGCATACATCACATAGGGTTCCCCATTTGTCAGCAAGGTAACAACCCGCAGCGTATTGATCGAGCCCGGATGCAGCCGCTCCATCTCCGGGTGCTGCCGGATTGTCTCCTCCACGAGATATTGCCCGCGCCCGCGCAGCTGGTGATATAGCGCACTTGAATCCGGATACTCTTCCACAAAAACGCGGCTAACGCCCTGACCGCCAAAGCTATCTACCTCTTTGGCAAAAAAATCCTCCCGATCCTTTATAAAGTCGGCAAAAGCCGCCACATCCGCCGTGCGCAGATCGAGCCATTCCCGCCCGAGGAAGCGATGGAACCGCTCATTAAAGGCGCATTTTTGGTCAAAAAGATACGTATACGCTTTGTCGTTTACCGCACGCACGAGCGCCAGGTTATCATCCATCGTCATGAATGTTTTACGCGCTTCCCCATGGATAAACGCGAAGCCAAACACCTTATAATCCAGATATCCAATCCCATAGCGCACCACACACCAAAGCATGTCGATCAAAATCAACAAGCGAGGCCTGTGCGATTCCCGGCTGATCGCACGGATCAGCCGGAACATCCGCTTCAAGCTCGACGCATGCATCCGCCTTAAAAACGTTTTCCACTTCATTGCATTTCATCTGCTCTCTGCCATTTTTCTGCGAAATTTTCCTCACCTTCAGCTTGTGTGAAAAGGCATGCGCTATACAGTGTAAAAATTGGCGAAAAGAAGCCTGTTGTAATCGCTATGATTATGGCATAGAAGAAGATGATCTTGCTTCCAATAGAATAAATTACAAGCATTTTAACCAAATTGATAAAAATAAGTAACCATTGTAAAAAAATGAAAATTTTTGTGATACACAAAACACGAAAGATGATTTTTCAATGCTTTAAACATGGTTCAAACCTATTTGGCAAAAAATCCGCGGGCCATCCTGTGACAGCCCGCGGATCTTCACTTTATTTTCTGACCGCGCGGGGCGCCTTACGCCTGCTCCAGCCGCACCTTTAAGGTTTTAATTTCAAACGGCCTGAAATGCAGCCGGAGCCGGTTGCCTTCCACTTGGAGCAAGGCCTCATTTTCCTCCATCATATCGCACTGCGCCGCCATTTCCATTAAACGCCCGAAACGAATGCTGCAATCTGTCGCACGGTTCCACGTTTCATAAAGCCGCAGAATCAGCGCATCGCTATCCTCCGCGCGCTTCACCGTTTCCAGGATAATGTTATCCGCATCCACGCAGGCGAGAGAAAAGCGCTCCGGCCATGCACCCTTTTGAGCATTGCTAAACATTGTGTAGAGTGGGCAGTTGAGCGAATAGCCCTCTTGCACCACACGGGAAATGGCAGCCGGGCCTGCGTGCGGATAAAGCGAGTAGGTAAAGGTGTGATGGGTGCAATCCTGTTTCGGCTGCGGATCGTTTGCGCTGCGCAGCAAGGTGAGGGCAATATGCCCATCCTTTGCCGAATAGCCATATTTGCAATCATTGAGCACAGCAAGGCCAAAGCTGTTATCGCTTAAATCCGCCCATTTATGCGCGCAGGATTCAAACTGTGCAAAATCCCAAAGCGTATTTTCATGTGTTACTCGCTCAATATTGCCGAACTGGATATCAAACGTCGCCTTCACGGCATTGACATCCACCGGGAAATCCGCTTTGAGCAGCAGATAGCTGTCGTCCCAGTCGATTTCATTGCGGATATCGATCCGATCCAGCTCTGCGTAAGCCGTAATATACTGGCGGATCACAGAATGCAGGAACTTTCGCTCTACGAGCACCACGGCCCGTACCGGCCCACACTCAAGCACTTCTGCATGGGATACATCGCTCAAAACCCAGGATTTTTCCGTATAATAGGCCTGCACATTCCAAGCCCTGTGCTCAAAGGGACGGTCTTCATAAACGATCAGCCGATTGAGCGGCTCGCCCTGCGGCGCTACGCTGCGCCCGGTGCGCCGGTCAATCAAAGAGGCAATCTGCATTGCTTCATCAAAGGTGAGATCAAAAAACGGCGTATGCATCTCCCGAAGCGTAGCAGTCAAAGGCGTTGTCTGCCGCTGTTCGCCCGCCTCAACCGATATGGCGCAATACCCTTTTGCCGGCACCTCCGGCGAGGTAAAAATGATCTTTCCGTCAAAAGTTTTCTGCCAGGGGAGCACCGCGCCACTTTGAGGATCCCGCAGGAGGAAGCCCGTGTGCTGCGGGCGCTGCATCTCAGCCACTTCCCTGCGTGAAAAGCCGAGCGTATTAAAAAGAAGCAGTGAATCCCGCGCAAGGCCCACCCGGCGCGAAGCCTGCTGCAATGCCTTTTCCAGCATCCGTCCGCCTGTGCGGTGCAGGTCCTCATACTGCTTTTGGGAATCCTCATATACCTCCCGGATCGATGAGCCAGGCAGGATATCGTGAAACTGGTTGAGCAAAATCACCTTCCAGCCCTCTAACAATGCAGCAGATGGGTAGCTGGAAAGATGGTCGAGGTTCACAAGGCTTTCGAGCGTTTCCAGATCATGATAGAGGAATTCGCTTCTTCGGTTCCACCGCTTGGCAGAGGCCTGTGCGGTCAACGTGCCGCGGTGATGTTCAAAATAGAGCTCCCCCACCCATCGAGGCAGCCGTTTCCTCCCCGCTATGTCCTTTTGAAGCCGGTCAAAATAATCGCGGGCGAATTGGAACTCCACCTTTGGGCAGCCTTCAATGCCCATATGCATCCGCCTGCCTCGCTCTAGCATGCCATGCGTCGGGCCTCCGCCGCCATCTCCGTGGCCAAAGGCAAAAAGCACATCGCGGTTGAGATCCTTCTGCTGATAGCGCTGCCAGCAGCCGATCACCTGAGATGGATTCAGATCCCCATTATAGGTGGTGATCCAATCCTTCTCCTCCTTGACCGTATCCATGGTGGAAATAAAATGCGTGAGCACCTCGCTGCCGTCGATGCCGCGCCAAAGGAAGGTGTCGTAAGGCAGCTTATCATACTCATTCCAGGAAATCTTGGTGGTCATAAAATAATTGATCCCGCATTGCTTCATAATCTGCGGCAGGGCGGCGCTGTAGCCGAACACATCCGGTAGCCAGAGGATTTTGCAGTCCGCGCCGAACGCATTGCGGAAAAAACGCTTCCCCACCAGAAATTGACGCACCAGCGATTCCCCGGAGGAAAGGTTGGTATCCGCTTCCACCCACATGCCGCCCTCCGGCTCCCAGCGCCCCTGGCGCACGCTCTCCCGAATGCGTGCAAAGATCGCCGGGTGCTCCTGCCGGATAAACTCATAAAGCTGCGCCTGGGAGGACATAAAGCGATAGTCGGGATATTCTTCCATCAGCTTGAGCACTGTGGCAAAGGAACGGCTCGTTTTATCGCGCGTCTGCCGCAGCCGCCACAGCCATGCCACATCAATATGCGTATGCCCCACAGCGGAAACAGTGGCCTCCATCTCACGCTTTCCATAGAGCTCTTTTTCCAGGTAGGCGGTCGCTTCACGCACGCTCTCTAAAAAATCCTCGCCATAGGGGAGATGAAACGATACCAGGCTCACCGCCTCATTGAGCGTTTGAAGGAGGTGAATCCGGGCAAGCTCGTCCGGTTCTTTCAGGTTTGCCACCTCGAGCGGGGTGCGCAGGTGCCAATAAAGCTTTTCCACCTCATCATCCACGCTCAAAAGCCGCAAGCGCGTGCCGATCTTGCCCTCATAATCTCGGCCCCCCGCATACAGATTGAGCAGCATTTCATAATGCTCCCCGCCCTGCGCACAGTCGAGCAGCCGGGTGCGGGTGTGGTTGCTGTCAAAGCCCTGAAGCGCCTCCCCATTGGCATAGAGCAACGCTTGTGGAGATCCCCAGGCCCACTTCTTCCCCTCCTGGGGAAGAATTTGGTAATAGACGGGCCGCCCTGCAAACCGGGTGGGAACCGTAAAGGAATGTTTCATCCACGCATAGCAATCCGCATAGCCCCAGGTATCATGCTCTGTGTCGAACGGAAGCCACGTCCCCTCCTCCCGCTGCTCATAGGTAAACTTTCCATCCCGAAACCATACGCCTTCCAGGACCTCCGTATCGTAAACGAAATAATTTGCCATCAGCGCCTCTGTCAGCTCTGCAATCCGCTTGGAGAGCTGATAGCGCTCCCCGTTTTTATCCCGAAAATCCACATCAAAATGCCTCATATTGCGCCTCCCCGTCAAAAGAATCCAAAAGCATTTTACCTGAATCGAAAGCACAATACAAGATAAAATAGGGGGCTGCTGCAAAATGCCTTACAGTTTGCAACAGCCCCTTTTTAAAAACCGTTTTCACCTCACGCAGGCAAATTTTGGGCTTTGCGCGCCCGAAACCATGGTTTTTCTTATGACGAGTATCCGCAATGAGCGTTTTGCAACGCGCCCATTGAAAAAAGCATCAAATGAGGCCCTCTGCTCCAGCTCATGTGGGCTCCGCCTGATCGAGAATCGGCTTGAGAAAAGCCTGTGAGGAAGCGCCATGCGCACGGTTGTAGCGCCCCAATGTATAAAGCCAATCTAAATCGCCGCCCTTGTTCGGGAGGACGTTTACCTTCTCCGCACAGGTAAACGCCGCTTGAAACCCCATCTCCTTGAGCACTTCTTTGGAGGATTTACAATGCGAACCATAGGGATAGGCAAGCGCGGTAGGAGCCTTTCCCGTCGTTTCCTGGATTTTTTTCTGATTAAGCTCCAGATCCTTTCGCAGGAGGGCTTTGTAGCTTTCCTTATTCTCTCCTTTGTTGATGGTGCAACCGCGCCGCTTTGAAGTGATCGTATGCATATTATTGGTATGGCTCTGGATTTCCACCAGACCGCTTTTACTCAGCTCTCCAATCATTGGCCAAGTTAGGTAGGAGTAGTTGAGGTGATGATCCTCTTTTTTGGTAAACGTATCCGCATATTGCCCGACCACCGCCATCACAGCGCACATATCATATTTTTGCAGGAGCGGAAAGGCGTAGGCGTAAAAGCTCTCGAAGCCATCATCGAATGTAATCATCAGCGGCTTTTTCGGCAGGGACTTGCCCTGTTTGGCATAATCGATCAGCTGTTGAGTCAGGATGGGAGTAAAGCCGCGCTCCTTGATATATTTTAAATCGCCTTCAAACTCCTTGACAGAAACCGTGTATTTCCCCTGCCTGCCCGCATTCGGCGAAATGTTATGATACATAATGATTGGCAGCTTTTGCCCCGCCGGTTGTGCCGGGGCCGCCGCCGGGGCCGCTTTCTGCATCTGAAAGGCAAGCATACTGGCGGCGAACAGCACCGCCACAACAAAGCCCATTCCCAAAAGCCGTTTTTTCCGATTATCCATGGATGACGCTCCTTTGCGAACCTCTCGCGGCATTTCGGTAACAGAAAGCCGCTTTATATTCTATGAGGCACGCTGCGGCAAAAGACTATCTTGTTTTCCAGGGCAAACAAAGCGGATATTCCGCAACGGCACAGCATATAGATACGGTACGAAACTGGTATGGAAACGATCAGGGAAGGGAGATGGCCGCAGCAATGTTTGCCGTGCTACAGATCAGGCCGCAGGAAAACGGTTTCCTGCAAAAGATCAAAGAACGCATGCATCCGGCAAGGCCGCAGGCAATTCAGGTTGCAGTGAAGGGCGGCACGCCTTTTCTCTGTGTGGAGGCATCCCGCCGGAAAGGAGAGCTCCCCTGGGAAGAGATCGCTTTCTGTGCCGGGCGCTGCGCTGGGAGAATGCTGTTGCCGGACGGAATCATTCCTCCAGACGGTGGCTCGGTCAAAGCGTTTTTGCCAGATGCGCTTGCCCCATTGATTCTATTTAATACGGCCTGCGACGTCCTCTCGCGCAGACGGCAGCCACCTGGCGAAGAATGCATCACACTGCTTGACCCAAAAGGAAGGCTCGCGCGGCGGGCAGGCCGCCTGCTGGCCTTCGCCTCCCTGGTACGGGTTGTCACAGATCATGCCGCCATATATGAGCAAACTGCTGAGCAGGTTATGGAGGATTATGGGGCGGCGCTTTTGATTCAGGATACCTTCGCCGGTGCGCGGGACAGCACCGTTGTCATCGCGCCGGGCGGCCTGAAAGAGAGCTTCTTTCCAGAACGGAAATGCGCTGTTTTCACCAATCAAGAAAGCAGCGGCGGGTATCTCTGCATCACTGCCGAAGGGATCAACCTGCCAGAGCCTTACTTCCGCCTGATCCCGGATGGGATCAATCCAGATCAGTTTGCGGGCGCGCTATATGAAGCGTCCGGCCTGCGGGAACTCAGCAGGCTCACCTATACCCGGCTAAAGCTATACGGCACAACGACCAATCCCGGTGGCGCGGCGCGGATGCTCAGCGCGGTGCGGGAGGAAAGCAGCGGCAATCGATAAATCCACCTCTTACAACCGATAGCCGGCACTTTGCCTGTGATAAAACCTCCGCTTTTCCCGCACGAGGCAAATAACCCTGTGCTGAAACTCCGCACGATGGGAATAATCAAAACCACTAGTAAACTAGTGGTTTGCTCAGACCCCAGAGGGGTCAGTACT
>ERZ1027264.73-NODE-73-length-97675-cov-9.246630_pt1 | contig 97675 bp, 73 predicted proteins | sample MGYA00519258_ERZ1027264 | MGnify/ENA primary metagenome ERZ1027264 (study PRJEB26926, sample SAMN06164692) | human gut metagenome | biome: ENVO:00009003; feature: ENVO:2100002; material: ENVO:00002003 | host: Homo sapiens | place: USA | collected 2012 ...
CGGACAGAGTATTTTTCATCTTTATAAATACACTCTATCTCTTGCTTAAAATCATTAACATCACTCATATAAACCGACAAAATAATTTCAATACTCGGAAATTCTATGCACTTGCGATAACCCCCAACTTAATCATTCTTGTTTCCCATAAAAACGCTTCAGTTAGACTAAGTAATTTTAATTGTTCTCTTGAGGCTGCAGCTTTCGATAATCCGGGCTGAACTATATGAACTATATATTCAATCTCATACAAACTTTTTACTTTTTCCCTAATTATTGAAAGTTGCTCTTCTGTTCCTAATTCGTATCTATTTTTAGGCCCTGAAGCCCCACGTCTTAACATTCGACCAATAATATGTTCTGGTCTGGTATGAAGCCAGCTTACACACTTTTGCGCTTGTCCATTAACAGCATATAAATCATTGATTCGAGCCCCGGGACGGTCCTCTTGAGAAAATTTCAAATGGAACAATTCCACTTTGACTTTTTTATTAACGTCATCAACTTCGATCGCGATAACATCCGCGATTTCCCCTGCATTGTCATCATCGAATATTATGTCGAAATTTTGTTCTTTAAGTTTCTGTATCACATGATATTGAATACTCGTACTATCTTTCTCATTACCTTGTGATTCGTTTTTAATATTTACACCTGCCCAATCCCAAACTTGAATTTTTTCTCGATCGAATAATACATCCTCATTTCTATATTCGGCCATATATTGGCCTTGTAAAGTAGTTCCATCAACAAACCGGACAGTAGGGAAATAGCGGTCTTTACACAGGAATTCAGATAATGATAAGGTACTACGCCCTATGTTAATGCAAAGAGGTGTTGAAACATTATCTATTGATACATTTCCATCTATAACTTTATAGGTATAATGGGAATCAAAGGCATCGCTTCTAACGATAAAATTTAAAGCTCCATTTGCTTGATTTTCTGAAAGTAAAATATCTATACAAATCAAAGGTTTCATGTTTTTTTCATTTGTTCCTATATAGATATTTTTTTCAAATTCACCGATTATATTTTCTGGCCATTCAATAGAAATTGCACGTTTGTTCGGTATGGCATCGACAGAGACATATTTCGTTGCATGTTGCATAACCATTTCATCGTTGATAGATGAATCTAAAATTTTCGCACCGATTGAATCACACCATTTCGTAAATTCATTTATATTGTTTATTCTTCGAGACCACACTCGTCCTCTATATGAACATCCAACCGATGTTTCCTCGCCATTTTCATAGCCAGTAACAAAGATATTCGACTTAATTTTATTTTTCTGTTGAGCTTCAGTTAATGCCTTTTCAATATCTGAACCTGCATACATTGTAAAACTTCGGAGTGTATTTAATGCGTCTTTTAAGCCTACATTGGTTACTTTTATGCGATTAATATGCCCCAGACATCTAAATATACTCGTTGCATCTACTATATTTGCCGTTTTGTCTGTAACCGCTTTGGCTAAATCTTCGAAAAGAGAACCATTATCCGAACAATTAATAAATAATAACTTTTGTCGGACATTACGATATATGATATAGAGAGTCCAGTGCATTTCGAATAAATCTTCAATCTTTCCGAAAGCAACCTTATCTTTTTTACCTGCAACTATTACAATTGTGTTTCCCTGCTGATTGGTGTCGTAATAAATTTTTTCATATTGCTCTATAGCTGTTAGCCCTTCGGCATATCTTTCAGGATGCCATTCTTGTTCATTAATCTTATAGATGACAGCACTCAAAGCGGGTAAAAGGTTTTGGATTGGTAATTCTTCCGGAAACTTCTCAAATCCTTGTATAAATTCTCGCAATGAAATTTGATTATCAATTCTTCCTTCGCTTAAATAAGGTAATAACCGATTCCAATCAGCATCGGATGCATATAGGTGCTCGATTTCTTTTTGTGCATCAATATCTGCTATATTCACAATTATTGAAGCGCACCCTAAAGAATCATCCATACTTGTTCTTGTAAAACGTCCTATTAATTGCAAAGTTGTAGGCAAGCTTTTTTTGATATCATGAAAAGCTGCAATTTTCAGTTTAGGCATATCGAAGCCTTCCCCAAACATATCAACGCATACAATGATCTTACATTCACCGGCAATTATTTTTGCCTTTATCTCCGATATTGACCTTGTAGATAATTTTGAGTGTATAGACAATGGATTGTATTCCGGGAACGAATCAGCATAGATTTTTTGAATAATCTCGGCTCTTGCAATACTATTCACTCTTGCCATGAGGACATGGTCATATCCATTTTCGATATCCAATCTTAATTGTTCGATAGCTTTGTTTGCTATTATTTGATCGGATTGTTTGGAATTCCACTCAATAATCGGAATATAATTTATTGGCTTGAAATATCCTTCATCTTGCGCTTTTCGTAAAGGATAATTGAATATTATTTTACCTCCTATAGGTTTGTCGTCATTTCGAAATGGCGTTGCAGTAAACTGGAGAACCTTGGTGTTTTTAAAAGAATCTTTTACAACCGACCATGATCTTGCTGGGGTGTGATGTGCTTCATCCACAAACAAATGAGAACATTGGTTTGCGATTGCCACTTGTACAGGTTTAGACAAACTACCAATAATGCTAATTGTCGTAACCACAACATTGCACTGCTCCATAAAAGCAATGGCTTCTTCTGCAGAACATGGACGATGTGACATTACTCCAACAATCGGTTTCAAGACGGTTTCTTTGATTAAACCGAATTGAGGGTTGCTCAGTAATCCCAATGATGCTACTTTATTAGATATTTGTGTTCTTAACGCATCTGTCGGAACAATAATCATTGTCTTGCTACAAGTCGCTGCTATCAACAACGATAGCATAACTTCTGTTTTACCTGTTCCGGTAGGCATCACGACAGTCGCTGGATCTGACGAAATTTCCCAATGTGACAGAACTGCATAAACAGCTCCAATTTGAGGGGACCTCAAGCCTTTGATATTTCTGGTTATATCCTCTTTTTTTAAGAATATTCCGTCTTTCCACGTATCCAAAATCTGGTTTGTTGTTCTTCCTCCAACCACCGGATTACTATCTATTATTTTACCAATAGCCGCCATAACCATAAAGTTTAATGTACGATCTTCCCTATTTATTATATATAGACTTCATTACCAGCCAAAGTAACGGCTATCAAAATTAGTGATTTTGAATCAAGTAACCATAAAAACACAACACAAACTCGCATATTTTACTAAATTTCAAGAATAATTAGCTACATTTGTAATTGGATAGAGTTCGCTCGTTCCAGACATATTGAGAAGAAGCGTTATGCTCATCTTGTAACTTGAAAACGTAGGAAATTTTCAATTAGATGCAAGGATGGCATAGTGGTTCTCACGCTTTAGCGTGGGCTGCTATCACTACATCTGCATCTATGGGTTTCCTACGACCTTCAAGTTAAGACGTGGCATTGCAGTTCCACGCTTCGTGTTACTATAAATATCCTTGTGGAAACTGGAGGATGCAAATAACTTAGTTATGAAAAGATTGATCCTTTTACTCTTGTTTTTCGCAGTGCTAACTTCATGTAGTGTGACAAGAACATACATACGTGATTATGGGAAACAAATTGAATTAGTCAAAACGAATTTTCCGGAGATATACGATCTATATCGTCGTGGTTCCGTTATTATTGATGATGTATATACCTACGAAAAAGATGGCAAAGAACGAGTGGGCATTCATTATCATTACAGATAAATCTATAACATAAATATAAAAGCCACTATGAAACAGATTTTCTTAATTTTAAGTATTGTTCCATTTTTGTTCGGTTGCGTGCAGACAAGAGAACAAAGAGGAGCAGAGATTGCCAAGTCGGAAATGATGAAACGTCTTTACGATGCGGATAGTTACGAACCCATTGAAACACAAATAGACAGCGCATATACTTCTATTTATACGGATTTAGCTGTGATTAGAGCCGTCCATGATTTAATCGAGCTAAATGCGGATGAGCAAAAAGAACGACTGCAACGTCAATACAATTCCGCAAAATCGTCGGCCGCTATTTGGAGCGATTCGAGAGGATGGAGCAGCTATGCCAGAGAAAAATATCGGCAGGCCAAAGAAGAAATGGACGATTACGCTAATCAACTCAAAGAATTGGACGAGGAGGTCAAGGTTAAAATGAACGTGATTCGAGACCATGCAAATGCGGTGAGCGAACACCAATTCTGCGGATGGAATATTTACCATAGATTTCGGTGCGCGAATAGACTTGGCATGCATCAGATCAGCGATGTTTTGATTATCGTAGATGAAAATATGGAATATGTCAATGGCTGTTTTATATTGGATGACGACGATGATTACAGTTTAGAAAAATTCAAAAAAGTTATAGATAAGGCTATTGGCAAAAGACAAAAATAAATATCAAGAGGCTGTCTAACAAGTCTTATTTTAACGATTTCACCCCTGCCAGAATGCGCTCTGACGGGGTGATTTTCATATTCGGAGGCTTGTTGGACAGCCCCTTAAGTTTATCGTTTAAGACCTTTGGATTGTCGTCGTTCCCGGGGGAGAAACTGACATAGTTTTTCAAATCTTTCTTTGCACCACTCCTTAAACAGTATTTTGTCGATATTAAGTTGCAGTTTTCGTTTGTCGGTCGGGTCGGGACTTATTTGAGCAGTTACTCGTTCAACTGTAAATTTGCAGTTGTGTTCTTTGGAGTATAGTTCGCCGCTGTATTCGAGGGGTTTGCCCTTGATAAGCGTCGCAGTTTGTTTGTCATCGAAGCCTATCGTTCGACAAACGCTTTCCATGCGAATCATTTCGCGGAAATAGGGAAACCATTTTACTGCTTTCGAGAGAACGGTTTTCAGCAATGATACCTCCTTTTCATGTCGCTTCGTTAGGTTCGCTGTTTCGGTGGCATGCCGTGCTTGCATTGCCGTCAATTCTCTGCTGTGGTCGTTCTGCATAGTCTGAATTTTCGTTTGCAGCATCTCGATTGTTTCATCGCGTGCGGCGACCTCTTGTCGCAGCATTCCGATCTCCTGCTCCTGCCGTTTGACTTTCGACGTGCCGATCATTGAACCAATACCGTCCAAAATGGTCGTACCGACCTCGGCGGCGGAGTTTTTCAGCCGTTCAGTTTTCAGCTCTCCTTTTACTGCCTTCAGTTCGATTGTGGTTCGATGCAATTCTTCGCGTGCAGCCTGTTTTTGCTTGGTGACATGTTCGATGGCTTTGCGTTTCTCCGCCTCGATGCGGAGCAGTTCGCCGATGTTGTCTTGCAAGTTCTGCTGTTGGGCAATGGCATTGCGATAAAACTCTTGAGTCGTAACGTGTCGGGCTTTCGAGCCGTCAATACCCCGTTGCAGACCGTATTTAGCCATTGCTGCGGCATAGGTATCTTGATACTCTTTTAGCTTGACACGCGACATTACGTCATCCGCACACAGTCGAGGCCGAGTATTGGATTTCGTGTGATATTTCCGTTTACCCGATTCGGTGGATTTTCTCTCGCGGACTTTGCGGCGTTCTCCTGTAACGATGGGAACGACCGCCGCGTGGATATGCGGTGTCGCTTCGTCCATGTGTAAGACTGCCGAAACGACATTTTCGGTACCGAAAGTTTTTCGCAGCCATGTGAGGTTATCGGCGCACCACGCTTTCAAACGGCCCTCTTGGGCGAGGCGTTTCATATCTTCTTGCGAGCCGGTCAGCATAACCCGGATTACCCGTACTTGATTCGTACCGATTTTGCGGGTTAATCCAGCATGGTTGAGCCGATGGTTGATTGCCTCCGTTCGGTCGGCGACACCTTTCGGATATTCGACGAGTTCTTCGTTCAGATAAGTCAACTCCGGTATGGCGTTCGGCGGCATTTTGGTACGTGCGATATGGGCGGTCATCGGAACTTCGTTATCCGGCGACTTATCCAAATGCAATACGACGTATCCCATGATAGTAGATAGGTTTTAGGTGATTGATACTTGCGTGGTTTGTATTTCGACCGCATAGCGGTCGGCGGCCGGAACGGTCGCAAAGGGTTTCCAAAGGGTCGCCCTTTGGCCTATTGGGGCTTTTTCAGCGACATGAAGTGTTGCGGTTCAGAAAAAGCCCTAATAGGCTATGGCTTTTCTGTGGAGGAAAAGTCGCGGGCGCGAAGCGGCCGAATGGTGAGCGACGTTATAACTTGCGACCGCGCGACCGCTGGTGCTCTTTCACGGGACGACGGCCTCGCAGATAGTCGTTCAGATCGTTGTGCGGCCGATAGTGAACGGATTGGTCGGAGAGGTTGCGGCAGACAATTTTCAACTCAGCCGTCGCTTTGCGGCCTGCCTCGTCGTTGTCGAGGTAAGCATAAACCTGTTCGTGCGACGCGATGAACGGAACAGCTTTGGCGAGGTTCGTTACCGAGTTCAGCACGGCGACATTGTACGGCGGGGTCGGGTTGCGCTTGAGCGTCAGGAACGAGAGGTAGTCCATAAATCCCTCGAAGACGAGGCACGTCGGATAATCGCCATGTCGGGTCGTCGGGGCTTTCGATGTGCAGCCCTTGAAATAGCGGTTGCGCAACTCCCAACCTCCGGCATTGTTGCGGAATCCGACGGCGAAATAGGATTTGTTCGCCACGCGATAATGCACCTCCGAACAATGTCCCCGCGCCGTATCGAGGTCAATGCCCCGCTCCATGAGGTAGTCAAGCAAGGCGGGATTTTCCAGCAGTCGCACCTTCTCGACGATAATTGAGGGAGAACGTTGCGGAACAGGATTCTTTCCGGTGAAAGAGAAAACGGGCATCCTGTCAATATGTCGTTCCAGCTGCCGCATGGCCTCCCCGGCCTCGCACCGCTCCATGCGCATCACGAGGTCGATCAGCGTGCCGCCCTCGCCCAACCCGAAGTCATACCACAAATTCTGCCCATAGTCCACCTTAAAACTTGGTGTTCGTTCTTCACGCAACGGTGAAAGATAAAAACCGTATCGCGGATTGTCTTTGGCTGGACGGATGCCCTGTGCGGCGAGATAATCCCGTATCGGAAACTTATTGACTGTTTTTGCGTCCATAAACTGTTTTTCTTTCAATCGGTTTATCGGTACGTTCGGGGTTTAACCCGCCGTACCGGTTTAGAATGATTTAATAATATATACCCCAGTTCCGGACTAAACCGCCCGCAAGGGTCAATAGTGGAAATCGGGATTGTAGCAGTAGAACCTATCCTCCTTGACGATCATCCGCTTATTCTCCAAAAAGACTTTGAGCTGCTTGGCCTTGTTGATGCCGAACGAATGACCGATCGAGGCATAGCTGCTCTGCAACCGTCCGATAAGTGATGAATAGGAAACACGGTCGGCTTCGGAAAACAACAGCTCCAGCGCTTCGCGGTGCTTGTCCGCGCTGACCTCTGCATAGTCGAAACTCTTGGCGGCGGTCGTTTGCCGGAGCTGGTAATCCTCGACCAATTCGGGCAAGCCGTCAGCGTTGATGCGAAACGCGAACGGCTCGAAATCCCGATCGCGGATGTGCATCGCCGCGACGGAGCTTATATCGCGTTCGAAGTCGTCTTTGGTGATTTGCAGGACGGTTTCGGCCTTGTTGTTCAACTCCGTGCCCAGATGTCCGCGCGTATTGTCGTCGCCCTTGTTCAGATGCAACACCGTATGGATGTGGATGCGCCGCTCGTCCGTCCACTGCATCAGTTTCGTGATGAGGTCGGTCGCCTCGCCCGGACTGTTGATGTCGTGCGCCAAATCGCGGATGCCGTCGATAACGACCAGTCCGAGGTTGTCGAGGTCATAAATAGCCTCCTCGATCTTCCGAAGCCGCTCTTTGGTGGCATAGCCGCGCAGGCACAAGAACTCCAACAATGGCGGATGTGCATCGGTCGGCAATCCCGCCAGCCGCAGAATCCGGCATAATACCCGCTTGCAATGGAAGCGGCTCTGCTCCGTATCGACGTAGAGGATGCGCCGCTTCCGGGGCGGCAAAGAGGCCGAATAGTTCAACACCGTGCCGCCCGTCATGGCTGCCGCCACGATCGCGCAGACATTGAACGTCTTCTTGCTCTTTGCCTTGCCCGTAGAAGCGCTGAAATTCCCCAAAGTCCCGATGACCGAATCACCGACCCGCAAAATTACGGGAGGAGCCGCGAACTCGTCAGTTACCAACAGACGGGCAGATTGCCATGAAGAGGACGAAGCCGCCGGAACCGAATCGGAATTTCGTTGCGCGCTCATCGCTACTTCTTCTTCGAAGAATGTCCGAGAACATATTGTTGTGCCTCGGCTTCGATCTGCGCCTGCGTCTTGACGGGATTGCGACGCAACCACGCTTCCAGTTCCGCACGCTCGAAATAGAGCATCTTGCCCTGCGGCTTGTAGTGCGGAATCAGATTGCCCGACGTCAGTTTGTAGAGGTAGCTTTTCGAGAGGTTCAGAAAACGGCTGGCCTCCTCGAAGCTCAGCACGTTTTTGGTGTGGAACACCTGCTTTTCGAGTTCTGCAACCCGCATCTCAATACTTTTCTCCATAATTTAGATAGATTTAAAATAAAACAAAATGGAGTGCATGCCCTCCGTGTCTTGTAACCGTTACGGGGGCAAATGTATTGACGATAAGCTTGATAGCAGATTGACCTATCTTTGAGGTCTCAACCCATTCTCAAAGTCTTTTCACTTGCATAAGGTACCTTTCAAGGGTTGCGTATTTTCCCTCGACACCGACGTCGCGGATGTAGTTGGTCGCCGTGGATAAGTCGCTTTGATTGATGTATTTATCGCGGGTCGTATCTTTCGAGAGAAAGAGTTTGTGATTGGCAATGACGGATTGCCAGTTCGGCGTTATCAACCCGCGGCTGCTCAATCCGGAGAAAAAGAAAGCAACGAGGCGATTGTTGTTTGACCGCACGATCGCTTCGGGTTTGCAGGCGAAAATAGCTTTCAACTCGTCCGCCGACAGCGATACGTTGAACATTTTGACATCATTGACAGCCGTAGTGAGGTAGGCGATCTGCTCGTCGGTAAGTATCGAATCGAACGGATTCTCCGTTTCTGCAATGGGCGACGCGGCAATAGCTGACTTCGGCGCAGATTCAGGCAAGGATATTTCCATTTGCCGCAAGTAAGCTGCATAACGTTCTCGTACGACGACGTTTACGACAGCAGAAAAATAAGGCAGTTCGGCATCGTAGGCCGTGTTGTCCTGCTCGTATCGGGAGTAGTCGAACGAGGGTGCGGAGAATGCGAGGTACTTTTTCTTTTCACCGGCATTCAGCGCCTCGAAGAATCCGCCCTCCCAAAGGAACGCCGGTTCGGAGTAACAGAACCGGAGATCGGACAGTCCGGAGTGGTGCAAATACAACTCGGCCAACTCGTCGGCAATCCGGTTATACTCCAGCCTTTCCTGCTCTTGCCGCTGCTCAGGGGCAAGTCGTGCGGTTTTCGTCGCAATACGCTCCTCCAATACCCGGCAAGCGTGTTTGATGCAACGATCGAATATCTTTTGCAGCTCGTCGAACTGTGGTTTCAACTCTATGCCTTCCATAATCCGTCTTGTTTCATACGAAGATACGAAAAACGGTTGAAAAAGAAAAACGTGCGAATCGTTGTCCGCACGTTCCTTTACATCACTCTGTCAGATTCGGAATCAACCCGATAGCCTCCTCTTTCTTTTTGTCCACGATTTTGGCGTAAATCTGCGTCGTGGCGATATTCTTGTGTCCGAGCAACTTGCTGACGGTATATAAATCGGCACCCAAAGTCAGCATCATCGTGGCATGGGTATGTCGGGCGACGTGAAACGAGATGTGTTTGGTTATTCCGGCGACTTTCGCCCAATGTTGCAGCGTATCGTTCACCGTCCCCTCGTGCGTCAGCGGAAAGATAAAATCGCTATCGCTTGCTTCGCCGCGCTCCGGCAGCCACTTCAACGCCTCGTCCGAAATCGGCAGGTAAAGCGGTTCTTTGGTCTTTTGCATCGTGATTTCGATGCGAACACGCCCTCCGCTCCGTTGCAAGTCACACCACTTCAACTTGCGAATATCGCTGACGCGCAGGCCACACAAGCAGCTGAAAAGAAAAGCCCGCTTGACGATTTCGTGCCGACACTCGGTATTTATCAACGTCTTCAACTCGTCGATCGTCAGATACTCGCGGCGGCTCGGCTCCTGCCGCACCTTGCCTGCGAAATCGAACTCTTTGGTCGGATTGACGGTGATAATCCCCTCCTTGTAAGCGCGATTGATAGCCGTTCGGAGCGTTCCGTAGTAGGCGACGACCGAATTATTGCTCAATAATCCACCGCCGATTTTCCGCAATCCGTAACGGCTAGCTTTGGGGGCTTGCCGCAAAAAGTCGGTGAACTCCGCGAGAAACTCCTTATCGACATCCCGAAAAGCGATGTAGTCGCCGCGGAACAGCTTCAACTCACGAATCGTATTCAACACGGTACGAGCATAGTTCGTACTTCCCCGCTCGACGGATTTTTTGCGAATGTTTTCCAGATAATCGAGCAGGTTCGCTTTGGACTTGTTCGTGTTCTGGAAACCGTGTGCGTCGTTCTGCACCTCGACGATCCGTTTGCTCTGAATGGCTTTGGCAAGGGCAAGCGTCGCTTCGTTCTTCGCCTTGTCCTCCCGCGTCCGTTCGGGGATAAGGTATAGTTTCAGAAACTCGTATTTCCGTTTGCCGCCGACATAGTTCTCCTTACGAATTACGTCGCCCGTATAATAATCCAAATAGATAGATTGATTTCCGTTGGAGAGTTGCTTGAACCGGATTCGCACCGGCTCCTTCAATTTGACCGTCTGTTTCTGCTTCGCCATACCCATTCCCGTTTATTGCTCCAACGGCAAATATAGCGAATTTGTTTTGTTACTACGGCATCTTTGAGTAACAAAATAGTAACAAATATCGGGCAATTATAGGCTTTATCGGGAAAAGTATCGAAACAACCGAAAATTCGATAATAAATATAAAATACTAAATAACAGCTATTTATATTTGATTTTTCACCGCTTCTCTGTCCTTTTTATAGATCTGATAACTATTCACGAAGTTCTGCCAGACAATATATGCCGTCGGGGCGATCGAGGAGATCGGGTCGAGGAACGACTGCGACATCCATACGGCCAGCACCGTGTTTTTCTGCCCGAGCGACTGCCCGCCCGCCGGGGCGTCGCCGTAGCGGCGTCCCAGCGTGCGCCCCACCTTGAACTGCACCAGGCAGATCACCAGCGCCGCGAATGCCAGCCACAGTTCGGTCGCGGGCGAAGCATCGTGCAAATCGAGGATAAAGGCCGTCGTACGGCCGATGATCACCACCAGCGACACGAGCCACATGTAGAACGAAATCTGACTGTGGTTCCCGATCCATTTCGCCGCCCCGGGCAGCACGAAACGGCAGAACTGCGCAGCCGCGAAGGGCATGATCAGCAGCGGCGCGATACGTGCCAGTATCTGCGTGAAGGAGCACGCCCCCGTCCCGGCAAACGACAGGACGACGGGTGCCACGAGCGCGATCACCATGTTGCACACGAGGCTGTAGGTGGCCATCGTCGGGACATTGGCCCCGAGCATCCCGGCGATCACCACCGCGGCCATCGCCACGGGCGCCAGCACACAGATCATCGCCCCCTGCGCCACGACGGGATTCAGCGGCAGCAGCAGGAAGTAGACCGCCACGCTCACCACGACCTGAAACAGCAGCAGCCAGAAATGCAGCATCGAAGGCTTCATCTGCCGGGGCTTGACGCGGCAGAATGTGACGAAGAGCATCAGGAAGATCAGCGAGGGTGTAATCATCTGGTGCGTCCACCCCTCGAGGGCGGTCACGGGGCGGCAAAGCAACGCCCCGACCACCATGGCCGTCGGCATGGCGACGGTCTTGACATTGCGGTGCAGGTATTCCAGTACGTGCATTATTTCAGGATTTCAATCGTTAGGACAACATGCTGCCCGGCGGCCGTCCCGATCCCGCACACCGTACCGTCCAGCGGGTCGGGGTCGAGCAGGAATCGGCAGACGTCGCCGTCCCAGGGGTGCCCGTCGAGCGAGAGGATGCGGTCGCCGGGGGCGATGACGTCCGCGAGCGCCTCGTCCCACACCTGCCCGACGACGAGCTGCCCGGCGGAAAGGGCCAGCGTGAAATTACAGGCGGGCTGCGGCGGGGCTTTCGCCTCGCCCCCGCGGGGTATGAACAGGAAGCGCTTGCGGCGGAAATCGAGCACGACCTGCCCCCAGTCGAACAACTTGCAGCCGAGGATCCGGTTGTGGCCGAAGGTGCGCTTGACCGGCATGTCGGCAATGGCCGTCCCCTGAATTTCGAACCGGGGGATCGTACCCCGGAAATGGCTGTTCACCCTGTTGCGGTTCGTCCAGCCGACAGCCGTCGCATATCCGTCGGCCCAGCGCAGGCTGTCGATGAACCACAGGGGCGGGGGCGCATCGCCGGAATCGGCATAGGAGAAATGGAAATAGCCCGCCGAGCCGGTGTCGAATTTGACGTACATCCGGGCCTGCCTGTCGCCGTTGCGGCATGTCACCGGCAGAAACGGGCATCCGCCGCCCAGCTCCATGCGCGACATGCGTCGGCCGCGGGGCAACCCCAGACTGCGCACATCGTCCGTGACGGTGATCGTCGAGTCGGCATTGGGCATACGGACGGCGCACCAACGCAGCAGGTCGCACCCCGCGATGCCGTCGACCCGCAGGCAGGCGAAGACCAGCGAAGTGTCGGGCATGACCAGCACCGGATGGTCGCGGAAAAGCGCGTCGCCCATCCGCAGGCTGTCGAGCCGAACCAGGTCGATGGGGACGACATGCCCCTCGAAATCGCGGACTTTCTCGGTTTTCACGGTCTCGGCACCCAGTTCGCAGCGCAGCGATTCGCTGATGCAGGTGCTCGTCGCCCCGGTGTCGAAGATAAACCGGCGGGGGCCCGCAGGCGTGCCGAGCACCACAACATATTTGCCGTGCTCGACCGTATAGGGCAGGTCGAACCGCACGGCAGGACGCCGCGCGCAGACCTCCTGCACCGCGACCAGACTGCACAGGACAAACAGCAGGCGCTTCATCGGCACACCGGCCTTACGAAAGCAGTTCCCTGACCTTGGCCGAAATATCCTTGCCGTCGGCACGTCCGGCGAGCTTCTTCGTGACCACGCCCATCACCTTGCCCATCTCCTTCACCGACGTGGCGCCGACCTGGGCGATCACGGCCCTGACCTCGGCCTCCAGCTCTTCGGGCGTAAGCTGCCGGGGCAGGAACTCCTGGAAGACGGCGACCTGCGCCAACTCCTCGGCCGCGAGGTCGGGGCGGTTCTGCTCTGTGAAGATCGCGGCGGAATCGGCACCCTGCTTGGCCAGTTTGGAGATGATTTTCAGTACGTCGGCATCGGGCAGCTCGGCGATTTCCGGGCCCGCGGTCTTGGCCTCGATGATATACTTCTTGGCATTGCGCAATGCGCCCAGGCGCACGGTATCCTTGGCCTTCATGGCCTCCATGATACCTTTCGAAATCTGTTGTTCGAGTGACATAATTTATCTATTTTACAAAAAACAATCGTTTGTCCGTCCTCTTTCGGGGCGCCCCGCCGGGCGGCACACGGCGCTTGGGGCGCCACAGCCGGAGCGTAACCGCCGCAAAACCGGCGCCGGAGGCCGGCCGCACGGCCGGCTAATCGTCCCCTCCGCTCTTCCCGCCAAGCAGGAAACCCAGTATGTCGGCCATCAGCCGGTCGCGCTGCACATCGCGCTCGAGGGCTTCGAACGGAAAGCCCATGACGAACGTGCGGCTGTCCGCGCAGGCCACGCCCGCGCAGCGGTTGTTGTCCACATAGCGCATCACGGGGAAGGCCCCGCCACCCGCGGGTCTCAGGGCATCGACCCGTTCGACCCGGTATCGGTCGGGGCGGAAATCGTTGACATAGCGGTACTCGTCGCGCGAAAAACCCGCATGCGAAGTCACGACCCGCACCCGGTTGCGGTCGGCGGCCTGGTCGCCGTCGTAGGTGTAGTGCAACACCTCCTCGGCAAAAGCGCGGTCTTCACCGGTGGCCTCCCCGCCCGTCCAAAGGTCGGTCGCCACGTAGCTGCCCGACACGAAAAGGGCTCCGTCACCGGCCATATAGCGTCTCAGGACATCCTGCAATTCAGGCGAAAACGTTTTGAACGCATACCCCGCCACACCGCGCCCGATAGTCACGGAGCGCTGTTTGCCCAGAATCAGGTCGACTGCGGAATACTCCTCCAATGACACGCCGCGATCCTCCACCGCCCGCACCGAGGCCGAGCAGAACGAATAGCCCGCCCGGGCTATGGAACGGCCGTGCACAGAGGGATAGTCGAACGTATTGCCGCCGATTACCTCCGTCTCGTAGTCACAGTTGCAGGCGCCGAGGGCGATGCTGTCGACCTCGCACCTGGCCATCGCCAGGTCGAACACCTGCTGCCCGCCGATGAACGAAATGTCCTGTTTGTCGGGCACCCCGCCGTCGAGCTCGGTATAGAACCCGGCCAGCGAATCGCGGCGCATGCTCAGCGGGGCGCTGATGCGGTCGAATCCGTTTACGACCAACACGTTCCCTTTCCCGCCGGGGATACGGCAGGCGGCGACGACCTCGCTGGGAAAACTCTCCCCGCCTTCGTTCACGGCGGTCACCTTATAGCTGTAAATGCGCCCCGGTTCCTGCTCGGAGAGCAAATAGGGCTTGTCGGTATAGCGGCCGTTGTCGAAGCCGCCGTCGTCGATGCGCGTATAGACCACATAACCCGTCGGGGCGGCAGTGACTTCGAGCGAGTCGATCACCGGCGACCAGGAGACAGCTACCTTTCCCTCCCCGGCGACGTGCGTGGAAAGAGCCTCCACGGGGAGCGGCTGCACCACATAAGGTAATCCGTACTGCGAACTGATATACTGCAAGATACCCTTATAGATAGCGCGGCTCACGAGGAACTTGAAGCGCGGGTCGCTGCCATAGCGCATGTCTGCGAAATTCTGGTGCGAGAGCAGTTCGAGCAGCATGGTCGGGGCACCCGGCACGCGCGCTTCGTAATAGGCGCGGTTCCAGAGCCCGCGGCGGTTCCATTCGGGTTCGCAGGTACGGCGGATGTCGGAGACGATCTGCGTCATGACGATGTCCGTCAGGTCGCGCGAACGATAGCGGTCGGCACCGCCCTCGAAACGCCCCTTGTTCTCGCGGGTATAGAAGATGCCCAGCGTGCCGATGGTCTCGTCGTTGAGCCGCACGCCCGCATCGGAATGGAAGGCCAGCGCCATGTCGACCGGAATCCGCAGTCCCGTGCTGTCGGGCATCCGCTCCGAACCGCCCATCAGGGCATTGACCCAGTGGGCGCGCGACATGTAGTCGTCCTTATAATCGTCGGCGTTCTCCTTCGGGGTGTATACCTTCGGGTCGAACCCCGCCCACTGGAGCCAGTAGCGGGCGCCCTCGCAGAAACGGGGATAGCCGCTCGTCTCCTCGGCATATTCGACGCCGGGACGGCGCAGCGAATCGCTGACCGAGCGGGCGACATTGCCGTAGCCGCCGCCGACCTTCACGGCGTCGGCCGTGACGATACGTCCCGCCTGCCGCGAGCGGTTGGTGAGCGTTACGACCGGCTGCTCACCCGGCCCGAAAAGGAAATGCCCGAGGTAAATCCATGTCCCGCCGCCCATCGTCTGGTTCACGGCGAACGTACTCTCGCCCCCGAGGTGATGCACCGTATACTGCGCGTCGTCGGTGCTTCCGGGTACCGTTTCATAGCTTACATAGACGGCGTATTCACCCCGCTCGGGGATGGAGGCACGCCACGCGGCGCGGCTCTCGGCACCCCCGGCGACCGTCCGCACACGGCGGGTCGTACCATCCCGGAACGGGTTTTCGCCGGTGCGGTATACCTGCCGCGTATGCGCGAACCCGACACCGCCCAGCTGCCATTTCTCGGGGCCGTCCGTCTCGGCGTATTGCCCGGCGGCATCGTTGTCGGCCAACACCTCGTATTTCTGCACATCGCGCTCGCGGGGCAACATCACGCAGGCTCCCGCATTTTCGAGCATCGGCACCAGGTAAGGCAGCACATAGCTCTGGGTATAGAGGTCTTCGCAGGTCATCCACAGCCGCGAACGCTGCCATTTCCAGCGGTTCGCAGGCTGGTCGAAATAGCGCCCGTGGCTCTGCCACAGCGCGATATGGCGCCCGGAGAGCCCCTGCGTGGGAGCTGCGGGCGAGGACTGGCGGACGACGAGCGGCCGCTGCGAACGGTTGACGAAGGGCACGACCTTCTTCTTGCGCAGCAGTTTCCTGAACTCGGCATCGGTGCGGTAGGCCATCGGGATCAGCCCCCGCACTTCGCGCTTGTCGGAATAAAGCTCGATGGAGGCTTTACGGTACTCCGGCGGCAGGACGGCACGCACCGAGTCGTACATGGCCCGCAGGTTCTGCTCGCGGAACGGGTAATAGGAAAGCCCCACCGAGGTGTAAATGCGCACCCGCTTGCGCGAGGCGTCCACGCCCTCGATCCGGACAAAGCCGCCCGAAACCTCACGGGCGACGATACGCGACAACGTACGGCCGATCTCGCGGCGAGTCACGGCGTCGACCCCGGCGGCCGGGGCTTGCTGCCAGCCGAAGCAGAGCAGCAGAAAAAACGACAGGAATTTAGTTTTCATTCTTCTTGGCAAGCAACAACATGCCGGCCATGGTAAAGACGGCATTGTAAATCAAAAGTTCGAACCCGATCCGGTAGTCCCACGCCTCGCGCGCCCAGTATTGCACGAGGGCGCTCAGCACGGGGGCGGCAACGGCGACCACGGGCATCCAGCCGTCGCGGATCCTCAGGCGCGTGAACATCCCAAAGGCGAACATACCCAGGATCGGCCCGTAGGTATAGCTGGCAACCTTGTAGACGAGGTTGATGACGCTGTCGTCGGCCAGGTATTCGAAGCCGAGGATCACCAGCGCCATGCCGACGGCCATGCCGACGTGCACGCCCTTCCGGATGCGGGTCAGGCGTTCGTCACCGTAGCGCCTGGTGCCTTGCAGGATGTCGACCGTGAACGAAGTCGTAAGGGCCGTAAGGGCCGAACCGGCAGCTGAATAAGTACTCGAAATAAGCCCTATAACAAACAGTATGCCAACAAATACCGGTAATCCGCCCTCGACAGCCACCAGCGAGAATACCTGGTCGCCCTTTACGGGCATCGCAAGGCCGGTGCGGCCGATGTAAATGTAGAGCAGCACACCCAGCACGAGGAACAGGAAGATGACGAATATCTGACTGACGGCCGTCAGGACGATGTTTTTCTGCGAATCGCGCGGCGTGGCGCAGCTCAGGTTCCGCTGCATCATGTCCTGGTCGAGTCCCGTCATGGAGATCAGCAGCACGACGCCCGCAAGGAACATCTTCCAGAAATAGCGGTCGGAGGAGGGGTCGTCGAAGAAAAACACCCGCGAATAGGGCGACGCGGCGACCTCGCGGGTCATTTCGCCGAACGACATGCCGAGCGCCTGCATGATGAAGACGATCGACAGCACGAGGCTGCCCACCAGGCAGAAAGTCTTGAGCGTATCCGTCCAGATGAGCGACTTGACACCCCCTTGCTGCGTATAGAGCCAGACGAAGAGCATCGTCACCAGCGCATTGAGCCAGAACGGCAGCCCGTAGTGGCTGAAAACCAGCAGTTGCATGACGGCGCAGACCACGTAGACACGCAGCGCGGCACCCAGCATCTTCGACACGAAGAAGAACCATGCCCCGGTATGGTGCGAGAGGATGCCGAAGCGCCCGTCGAGGTATTCGTAGAGCGACACCACCCGGAGGCGGTAGAAGGTCGGGATGAGCAGGAACGCGACGACCAGCTGCCCCACGGTGAAACCGGCGACCATCTGCATGTAGGAGAAGGAATCGACGGCGACCGAGCCCGGCACCGAGATGAAAGTCACGCCCGAGATCGCAGCCCCGATCATGGCGAAAGCCGCCATATACCACGGCGTGCTCCGGTTGCCGGTGAAAAACCCGGCATTGTCGGCACGCCGTCCAGAAAGCCAGGCGACGACAAAAAGTACGGCTATATAGCCCAATACGGTGGCGATAACGGCGAGAGGTGTCATAAGCGGAGTCAGCGTTCGGATTTAAGTTACAAATATAGCAAAAAAGGCTGTACGGCCGCAATCGAAGGGCATTTTTCGACTAAAAAAACAACATCGGGGAACGGCTTGCGCCCGCCCGGGGGCCGTGCCGGAAAAAACGGCCGGGGTAAACGGGAGAACGAACGGCAAAGCGACCGGAAAGGCCGCCCGGCAGAGATGCCGCGCAGCACCCGCACACCCGGGAAACCGACATGCAGCGCAGGAATAAGTATTTTTACTGAAGGTTTGCACGGAGCGGCCAGCTATCTTTGCACCAAACGAACAACACCATGAAACAGGAACGACATGCGACGACACTCGCGGAGGATTTGCAGGAGGCTTCGGCCAACACGGCCGAATACGGGGAGTTTTTCACCGGGTTGACGGGGATCACCGACAGGAAACCCGTCGACGACGCATTGGGCGAGCGAATACAGGGCTATGTGCTCGGCTGGCTCGAGGGGCATCCGCTGACGGCATTCGACGACTATTCCGCGACGGCCTACCGCCGCACCTATCTGGGCCGATCGCCGGAAACGGGATGGGAGGCGATCGTGATGAGCTGGCAGGAGGGCAACCGCACGAGCATCCATGCCCACCCGCAGTTCGCAGGCTACCACTTCGCCGACGGCAGGTTCCGGCTCGAAATCTTCGAGCCCGCAGGCGACGGCACGGCACGTCCGGTGCACAGCGCCGAGGTCGAAGCCCCGTGTGCATTCTTCGCAATCGGGAAGCCGGGATGTTTCGACAACCACATACACCGCATCACCTGCCTGAGCCCCACGGGGCACAGCCTGCACGTCTATTCGGACGACGCACTCCGCGGCGAGGTATACGGCGAAGCGGATGAATAAGCCCCGGACTCCCCTCCCGCTCCCCTGCTCCGGAGCGACCGCAACCGCCCCCCCCGGGAATCACGGCAGCAGGGACAACGGGTAAAACCGGAACACCGTGACTGTCCTCCCCCGAAACCACAGATGCAGGGGCATGGGTAAAACCGGAGCAGCCGCCCCCGAATAATCAGGTAAAAACAAGCCCCGGAGCCACACTTCCCGCCCGGGGAAAACAAACCCCGGAACAGACGTTCCGGGGTTTTCCATGCAACGGGGGTACCGCGCTGCTTCATGCCTTGCGGTAAGACAGCGCCCCCGAGGGGCACTTCTCCACCTGCGCAATGATCTTGTCGGTCGTGGAATTCTCCAGTTTCACCCACGGACGCTCCGAGGGACGGTAAACTTCCGGCAGCATCTTGACACATACGCCCGCATGGATGCAGAGATGCGGCTGCCATACCACGACGATCTCGCCGTTGGTATATTCGATACGTTTCTTTTCCTGTTCCATATAAATAATGTTCATGTGTGTCCGTCAGCAAGCAAAAATAGCAAAAAAACGGACACGATGAAGGCGGAGAGCGGCGGATATGTCAACAAAACCAGTTTTAAGGTATACATTTCTGGCGCACCTGCCGGACACGGCAGCGCCGCGCCGGGTATCGGGCGGCGCCGGCAGCCGAAGCACGAGATCCCAGAGAGCGGCCAATGCAGGGTTACCGGGCGGCGGCCAAAGCACGAGACCCCGGATGGCAGCCAAGAAGGGTTACCTGGCGGCAGCCAAAGCACGAAATCCCGGGGAGCGGCCTAAGCAGGATTGCCGGGCGACGGGCGGCGCCAGTGATCGTGAGACCCGACGGCGGCGGCCGGGAGCCCGGACAGCAGGCATTGCCTGCGACAGAAAGCAGGAACCAGCCATTGCGGACGTCCCGAGCCCGGATACCGGATCCGGCTGCAGGGCCCGGATGCCGGCATTGCAGACACCCGGACACCGGGAGTGCAATTTTTGCAAACTCCCCACACCGATTGCCCGCCCCCGGAAACAGGCCGCAAGGGACAGGCGAAGATCACGCCTAAGGTGTTCTGGGTTGATTTTGGAAATATATTAAAAAAATTTACTTGGAATTTTGTTTTTTCGGACAAAATACATACATTTGTCCCAACGACAGCATACATGGCAATATTTCACCATATCCATCATCACCATCACCACTTTCCGAAGGGGTAAGACGGATATGCACATGTAAACGAAACCATAAAGTTTAACAAAAGTATATACGAAGCTCACCCCCTGCGGGTGGGCTTTTTCGATGCTTATGCCGCGGGCGGTGTGCCAAAAACGAGACAAAAATGCTGAGAATCGCAATCCAGGCCAAGGGCCGACTCAACGAACAGAGCATCGAACTGCTCTCCGAGGCGGGCATCCGCGTCGCCGAAAGCAAACGCAAACTCATCTCGCGCGCCGGGGGCTTCCCGCTGGAAGTGCTCTACCTGCGCGACGACGACATCCCGCAGGCCGTGGCGATGGGCGTCGCCGACCTGGGCATCGTGGGGCTGAACGAAGTGGCGGAGAAAGGATTCCGCGTAGAGCAGGCGATGGATCTCGGGTTCGGGAACTGCCGCATCTCGCTGGCCGTGGAACGCACGGTGGCATACGAAGGGCTGGATTATTTCCGCGGCAAGCGCGTCGCCACCTCCTACCCCAACATCCTCACGCGGTTCTTCGCTGAAAAGGGCATCGACGCCGAAATACACACCATCGAGGGTTCCGTGGAGATCGCCCCGGCGGTCGGGATGTCCGACGCGATCTTCGACATCGTATCGTCGGGCGGCACGCTCATCTCGAACGGGCTGGTCGAAGTCGAGAAGGTCTTTTATTCCGAGGCGGTGCTGATCGCCAACCCGGAAATGGACGAGGCGAAGCGCCGTGAAACGGCACAGCTCACCTTCCGCTTCAACTCCATCCTCGAAAGCCGGGGCATGAAATACGTGCTGATGAACCTCCCGGCGGAGAAACTCCAGGAAGCGATCGTCATCCTGCCCGGCATGCGCAGCCCCACAATCCTGCCGCTGGCGCAGGAGGGATGGTGTTCGATACACGCCGTGATCAGCGAATCCCAGCTCTGGGAACGCATCGAACGGCTCAAGGAGATCGGCGCGGAGGACATCCTGGTGCTGACGCTCGAAAACATGATCCGCTGACCCCGAAAAACACCCGGATATGGAAATGCTGAAAATCCACAACAACCCGCCGCGCCGTGAATGGCCGGCCCTCACGGCCCGCTGCACGCGGCAGGAGGGCGAAATCACGGAACGGGTCGCCGCCATCCTCTCACAGGTGCGCACGGGCGGCGACAAGGCGCTGCGCGACCTCGTGGCCCGCATCGAAGGTTACGTCCCCGAGAGGTTCGAGGTTTCCCGCAGGCAGCGCACCGAAGCGGCCAAAGCCGTGCCGCAACGGCTCAAGACGGCGCTTGCGATCGCCAAGTCCAATATCGAAGCCTTCCACAGGGCCCAGCTCCCGCCGCAGGTCGACATCGAAGTGATGCCCGGCGTGCGGTGCGTGCAGCGTGCCGTAGCCATCGGCCGCGTGGGGCTCTACATCCCGGGCGGCAATGCCCCGCTCTTCTCGACGGTGCTGATGCTCGCCCTGCCCGCCCGGATCGCCGGGTGCGGCGAGGTCGTGCTCTGCACCCCGGCCGGACGCGGCGGGAAGATCGCCCCCGAGGTGCTTTTCGCCGCCGACCTGTGCGGCGTCGACCGCATCTTCGCCGTCGGCGGGGCGCAGGCCGTGGCCGCCATGGCCTATGGCACGGAAAGCATCCCGCACGTCGAAAAAATCTTCGGCCCGGGAAACCGGTACGTCACCCGCGCCAAGCAGCTGGTAAGCGCCCAGGCCGTGGCCGTAGACCTGCCGGCAGGCCCTTCGGAAGTGATGGTGCTGGCCGACAACAGCGCCCGGGCGGAATTCGTCGCCGCCGACCTGCTGTCGCAGGCCGAGCACGGAGACGACAGCCAGGCCATCCTGGTCTGCCGTACGGAGCGTTTCGCACGGCAGGTAACCCGGGCCGTCGAGGAGCAGATCCGGTACCTCAGCCGCGGCGAGGCGATCCGCAATTCGCTGGCCAACAGCCGGATCGTATTGTTCGACGAGGAGTACAAGCAGATTGCGTTCGCCAACGCCTATGCCCCGGAGCACCTGATCGTCTCGATGCGCGACGCATGGGGCATCGCCGCCAAGATCACGGCCGCGGGCAGCGTCTTCATCGGCAATTACTCGCCCGAAAGCGCCGGGGACTATGCCTCGGGCACCAACCACACGCTGCCCACGGGCGGCTGGGCCCGTGCCTGCAGCGGGGTGAACATCGACAGTTTCATGCGCAAGATCACATTCCAGGAGCTGACGCGCGACGGGCTCGACGCGCTGGCGCCCGCAATCACGGCCATGGCCGAGGCCGAAGGGCTCGACGCACATGCCAACGCCGTGCGCGTCCGGATGAAAGGAGGGATACTATGAAACCGCTGTCGCAGTTGGTGCGCCCCAACATTCAGGCGCTGCAACCCTACTCCACGGCCCGCGACGAATATGCGGGCGGCGGGATCGACGTATGGCTCGACGCCAACGAAAGCCCCTACGACAACGGCGTGAACCGTTACCCCGACCCGCACCAGCGGGCGCTGAAAGCCCTGATCGCGGAACTGAAAGGCGTGGACGCCGGACGGATCTTCATCGGCAACGGCAGCGACGAGGCCATCGACCTCGCATTCCGGATCTTCTGCCGGCCGGGGCTGGACAACGCCGTGTCGATCGCCCCGACCTACGGGATGTACCGCGTGGCGGCAGCGACGAACGACGTGCAGATGCGCGAAGTGCCGCTGGGAGCCGGCTACTCGCTCCCGGTCGGGGCGCTGCTGGCGGCAGCCGACGAGCGCACGAAGCTGATGTGGCTCTGCTCGCCCAACAACCCCACGGGCAATGCGTTCCCGGCGCGGGAGATCGAAAGCCTGCTCCGCCGCTTCGACGGCATCGTCGTGCTGGACGAAGCCTACATCGACTTCGCCGACGGCGGCGGGTTCCTGCCGCGGCTGGGCGAGTTCCCGAACCTGATCGTCCTCCAGACGCTCTCCAAGGCGTGGGGCATGGCCGGGCTGCGGCTCGGACTGGCTTTCGCCTCGGAGCAGATCGCCGGCCTATTCGGCCGGGTGAAATACCCTTACAACATCAACACGCTCACGCAGCGGGCCGTCGCGGAATCGCTCCGCAGGGACATCTCGGCCGAGGTGGCGGCGATCCGCGCCGAACGCTCGCGCCTGGCGGCGGCACTCGCGGCATGCTCCTGCATCGGGCAGGTCTACCCGTCGGAAGGCAACTTCCTGCTGGTGAGAACCGCGGCACCCGACCTGTTGTACCGGGAGCTGGTCGCAGCGGGGGTCATCGTCCGCAACCGTTCGCGGATCGCAGGTTGCGAAGGCTGCCTGCGCATCACGGTCGGGCGCCCGGAGGAGAACGACCGCATGTTGGAAACCGTCAAAAATTTCCGCCCATGAAAAAAGCGCTCTTCATAGACCGCGACGGCACCGTGATCGCGGAGCCGCCCGCAGATTACCAGGTCGACAGCCTCGAAAAGCTGGAATTCATACCCGGTGCGATCTCGGCGCTCCGGACGCTCCGGGGGCTGGATTTCGAGCTGGTGATGGCGACGAACCAGGACGGGCTGGGCACGGAGGCCTTCCCGGAGGAGGATTTCCGGCCGCCGCACGAAAAAATGCTGCGCACGCTCGCAGGCGAAGGCGTCGCGTTCGACGACATGCTCATCGACCGCACGTTCGAAAGCGACGATGCCCCGACGCGCAAACCCCGTACGGGCATGTTCGGCCGCTACACGGACGGGTCGTACGACCTCGGGGCGAGCTACGTCGTCGGCGACCGGGCGACCGACATCCTGCTGGCGCGCAACCTCGGGGCGAAGGGCATCCTCCTGGCGCCTGCCGCCGAGGGGCGCAGGATGCTGCGGGAAGCAGGCGCGGAAGAGGCATGCGTGCTCATCACGGACTCGTGGGCCGAGATCGCGGAATACATCCGCCGCGGGGAACGGCGGGTCGTCGTGACGCGCGAAACGCGCGAAACGCGAATCACCGTACGGCTCGACCTCGACGGCCGGGGCTTCGGCACCTGCGGGACGGCGGAGAACGAAATGGCGGAGAACGAAATGGCGGAGAACGGAACGACGGAAAACGGAACGGAAGGCAGACCGGAAAATACGGCTGGCAGTAAGAACGGCACATCTGACGATGCGGCGTACGGCACCTGTGGCGCTGTACGGAACGGCGGAAAGGAAACCGGAGCGGGCACCCTGCCGGAAACCACGGAAAACGGACTGTCGCGCAGCCCCGGGAACGGCACACCGGGAAATCGGGCGGAGAGCCCCGGCACACCGGGCACGGACATCCCGCCGTGTTCCCCGGCGGGATGCGGCTGCGCCCCGGGCGACGGGATTTCCACCGGGCTGCGGTTCCTGGATCACATGCTGGCCCAGATCGCCCACCACGGCGGGGTGTCGCTCACGGTGGAGGCGCACGGCGACCTGGACATCGACGAACACCACACGATGGAAGACGTGGCGATCGTGCTGGGCGAGGCCATCGACCGCGCCCTGGGGTCGAAGGCGGGCATCGGCCGCTACGGCTTCGCACTGCCGATGGACGACTGCCGGGCGCTGGTACTGCTCGACTTCGGGGGGCGCATCGACTTCGAATGGGACGCCGAATTCCGCCGCGAGCGGGTCGGGGACGTCCCGACGGAGATGTTCCGCCACTTTTTCCACTCGCTCTGCTGCGCGGCACGCTGCAACCTGCAGATTTCGGCGCGCGGCGGGAACGACCACCACAAGGCCGAGGCGATCTTCAAGGCTTTCGCCCGTGCGCTGCGCATGGCCGTGGCGCGCACCGGCTTCGGATACGACATACCCAGCAGCAAAGGCATACTATGATAGCGATCACGGATTACGATACGGGCAACCTGCGTTCGGTAGCCAATGCCCTGCGGCGCATCGGCGCCGAATTTACGGTCACGTCCGACGCCGCGGTGCTGCGGCAGGCGGACAGGGTGCTCCTCCCGGGCGTGGGCGAAGCCTCGTCGGCAATGGCCAAACTCCGCGAACGGGGACTGGATGCGCTCATCCCCACCCTGACGCAGCCCGTACTGGGCATCTGCATCGGCATGCAGCTGATGTGCCTGGACAGCGAGGAGGGAGACACCCGCTGCCTGGGCATCTTCCCGGCGCACGTCGTGCGGCTGAGAGGCGGGGAAAATCCGCTGAAGATTCCCCACGTAGGCTGGGACACCGTCGGCAGGCTCCGCAGCCCGCTTTTCGACGGCCTCGGCGAAGGCACCTACCTCTACTATGTCCACTCCTACGCGGCACAGGCGTGCGACGCCACGATCGCCCAAACCGACTACGGAGGGATATTCAGCGCCGCCCTGGGGCGCGGCAATTTCTTCGGCACGCAGTTCCACCCCGAAAAGAGCGGGCGGGCGGGCGAGCGGATACTGCGCAATTTCCTAAAACTCTGATGACATGAAAATCGAAATCATACCCGCAACGGACATCATCGGCGGCGCCTGCGTGCGCCTGACGCAGGGCGACTACGGCCGCCGGACGACCTACTACCGCGACCCGCTGGAAGCGGCGCAACGCTTCGAAGAGGCGGGCATCCGCCGGCTGCACATGGTCGACCTCGACGGCGCCAAGGCGTCGGAGCCCCGCAACCTCGCCGTGCTGGAGCGTGTGGCGACGAAAACCTCGCTCGAAGTACAGTACGGCGGCGGAATCAAAAGCCGCGGGGCACTGCGCAGCGTATTCGGCGCAGGCGCCAGCCGCGCCATCTGCGGCAGCATCGCCGTGCGCGAACCGGAATCGTTCGCCGAATGGCTCGCCGAATTCGGCGGCGGGAAGCTGATCCTGGGCGCCGACATCCGCGACGGCGCGGTGGCCGTACAGGGATGGACAGAGCGATCCGAGATGACGGCGCAGAAACTTATCGCCCGCTTCGCACCGCAGGGGCTCGCGCAGGTCATCTGCACCGACATCGCCCGCGACGGGATGCTGTGCGGCACCTCGGCGGAATTCTACGCCGGGTTGCAGGGACAGTTCCCCGGGGTGGAAATCACCGTGAGCGGCGGCATCGCCTCGATGACCGACATCGAGGCGCTCGACGGCGCGGGGCTGCGCAGCGTAATCGTCGGCAAAGCCCTCTACGAAGGACGTATCACCCTCGAAGAACTGGAAAGATGCTTGCCAAACGCATAATTCCCTGCCTCGACATCCGCGAGGGACAGACCGTCAAGGGCATCAACTTCGTCGGGCTGCGCAACGTCGGCGACCCGGTGGAGCTGGGGGCGAAATACGCCGCCGAAGGGGCCGACGAACTGGTATACCTCGACATCAGCGCCACGGAAGAGGGGCGGCAGACCTTCACGGAGCTGGTCGCCCGAATCGCCGAACGCATCGACATCCCGTTCACCGTGGGCGGAGGCATCGCATCGGTCGCCGACGCCGGGCGGCTGCTCGACGCCGGGGCGGACAAGGTCACCGTCAACAGCGCCGCCGTACGCGACCCTGCGCTGATCGACGCCATCGCGTCGAAATACGGGTCGCAGTTCGTCGTCGCGGCCATCGACGCGCGGATGACCGACGGCGTATGGCGCGTCACGACCCACGGCGGCAAGCGCATGACCGACCGCGAGCTTTTCGCATGGGCGCACGAAGTCTGCCAGCGGGGTGCGGGCGAGCTGCTCTTCACCTCGATGGACCACGACGGCACGCGCGACGGCTACCCGTGCGAGACCTTCGCACGGCTGGCCGAGCTGCCCATCCCCATCATCGCCTCGGGCGGCGCAGGGTCGGTGCGGCACATTGCCGACGTGCTGACGCTCGGCCGTGCCGACGCGGCGCTCGCGGCAAGCATCTTCCACTACAACGAAATCCCGATCCCCGTGCTCAAACGGGAATTGAGCCGGCTGAATATCAACGTAAGACAATAGACACCATGGAAATCACAGCAAAACCCTTCGAGGCGCTCGACGCCGCGAAGCAGGCCGACGGACTGATCCCCGCCATCATACAGGACGCGCGCACCCTGCGGGTGCTGATGCTCGGCTACATGAACCGGGAGGCTTACGAAAAGAGCCTTGCCGAAGGCCGCGTCACCTTTTACAGCCGCACGCGCCGCCGCCTCTGGACAAAAGGCGAAACGAGCGGCAACTACCTCGACATCGTATCGGTCACCGCCGACTGCGACAACGACACGCTCCTCATACGCGCCATCCCCCACGGCCCGACCTGCCACACCGGGGCGGCGAGCTGTTTCGACGGGGCCGCCGCCGGGACGGAAGGTTTCATCCGCTACCTACAGGGCGTCATCCAAAGGCGCCATGCAGAGATGCCCGAGGGCTCCTACACGAGCAAACTCTTCGACCGCGGCGTGAACAAGATCGCACAGAAAGTGGGTGAAGAGGCCGTGGAAACCGTGATCGAAGCCGTGGCGGGCAACCGTGAGGCGATGGTCTACGAAGCCTCCGACCTGATATACCACCTGCTGGTGCTGCTCGAAGCCACCGGATGCTCGATCGCCGACCTCGAAGCGGAGCTGGCGCGTCGCCACAGCTGAAAAAGCGGCACACCGCCCGGGAACAGAATGAGCATGAGCCCCACGGCGCAGCACATGGAAAAGGCCGGCATGTCTTCCGACATGCCGGCCCGTTTATTCACCATGCCGCCGTCCAACGGACGGCAGCACGCCGTTACTTGAAGACCAATGCACACTGCATGCCCTTCTCGGCGCTGCCCGAAGCGGCCTTGGAGTTGAGTACGGTTTCATGTTTGTTGACACGCATGTTGGGCGAGCTGGAGCCTTCGAACGACATGGCGGAGACGCAGCCCAGCTCCTTCATGACCTTGGCCAGGTCGAGCATCGAAACGCCGACGCTGCCCTCGACCTGCTGGCCGCAGAATGCGAAGACCTTACCCTGGGCCGTGACACCGACCGCAGCACGTGCATACGCGGGATTGTTGGCATACCAACCGCTGTTACTACCGTCGTTGCAGATCGTCTGCGCTTCGGTCAGGACATTCCCGTTCCACAAAACCATCGGGATTCCGGAAACGGCCGTCTTTGCATCCCACACGGTACCGTCGCTCTGAATCCGAGCCGTGAAACTGCTGCCGTCCCTGAACGGGAATGCATAGAGTTTACCATCGAACTTCTGCGACCAGGCCATCTTGTAAGCACCGTTGTTATCCTGTCCGATCGTAGCGAACGAATTGATGGCATGAGGATCCTGAACGAACTGTCCGTCACGGATGATGGTCTGAACTGCGGTACCGGCAGAAGATACACCGACCAGGTATACGTTCCAGCTGCCGTCCAAACTTTCGAGCTCCTGAATCGTCTTAAGATCGGAGCCGTTGCCGACAACGCCCATCGTCGACTGCGGGCCCATGATGGCGATGTAAGCGATATTATTGTCGACGCCGTTCAGCTTCGTGGTCTTATAGACCTTGATATATTTGGGCAGCGTGCCGAAACTTCCCGTCTCGTCCGTCCAGCCCTGGCTCAACAGGGGGTCGGTATAGCCGGTCTGTTTGACGACATAGGTGTAGTCCGTCCCGCCATAGGTGACCACCAGCGTCCCGTCGGCGAATTCGAGGTCGAACGTCCGGTCGGCGGGGGACTTCAGCGAAGCGCCCGGCACCAGCTCGATGTCGAATACCATGGCATTGACATTCATGCCCGTCTTATAAGCGATCGTGATGGTGTTGCCGGCGATGACAGCCTCTTCGTCCCCGACCTTCGCCGAAAGGATCGGGTTGGGGATATCCTTGGGCTTGGCCGACATCAGGTAGGTTTCTTCGTGGAGGTAGCCCACGTTCACGACGACGCTGTAAGGAGACGTGAGGTTGACCTCGGCGGTCGCCGTGCCCGGCGTTTTGAGGATCGCACCCCAGGTCATGTCGAACGTAACCTTCACTTTGGAAAGGTCGGTCATGTTCTGGAACTCCCCGAAGGTAATGGTCTTGTCGGCATCCGAAATAACAGCGGAGATCGTCGAGTCGCCGTCGGCAGCCGTCACGGAAACGAAAGGCTGGGAAACTTCCGAGGGCCATTTTTTATCGTCGTCCGAACACGATGCAATAAGAAACGCACCCATGCAGCACAACAGCGCAGTCAACAGGGGGGGGGTAAAAAGTTTTTTCATAATCAGGTATTTTAGATTGAATAATTATGGGTTAGTTCTCCTTCGGGTACTTTAAGAAATTTATTCGGGGAAAATCTCAATACAAGTAATTAATTTTACAATAGGAATATCAGACCACAAGCATCACACTTATATAATATAACAATCCATTTTAAAAATATAAATGCAACATTATTTCCACACGAATGTAGTAATAATATTTATTATGACAATGTTTTTTGAGCAAAAAAAGTTAATAAATGAACCCCTCAAAGTAATATTTTTTGGATAACAAAATACAACTAACTGATTTTATGCGACATAAGAATACATAAAACAATCCGTCAGGACAAGGCAAGGCGGACGGGCTCGGCGACCGCGGAGAAATAAAACCGGGCGGATCGGCGGTCGGAAGGGGCGGGAGTATCGGGAAGGGAAAGGCTGACAGACCGGAAGAGCAGTCGGAGGGGTGTCAGAGGGCTGTCGGGCTGGAGGCAGGAGGGTTCCGTGAAGGAGGGAGCCGGAGCGGATGAGGGCTATACGATCATCTGGTTAAGTTTACGGTATTCACGCGGAGTTTGATGGTAAACGGCCCGGAATGTCTTGTAAAAATGGCCCAGGTTGCGGAATCCGCAGTTGCTGCAAATTTGTTTGATCGGCATGTTGGTGATGGCCAGCTGCGTGATGGCATAGCGCATACGGAATTCATTGACCAGTTCGGTGAGCGTCTTGTAGAAATGGATGCGCACGATTCGGTTCACATGGTCGATATTCCGATCGCACAAATCGACAAAGCCCGCCACGCCCCGGGCAAAATGCTCGGGGCTGTTGTATTTCTGAATGGCATTGAAGAGCCACAAGGGGATCTCGGAATTATCCTCGACCTCCTGATTGGCCGTAATAGTCCGGAAAATAAAGAGCAGCAAACTATCCAGCTGCAGCCGGGAGCGCCGGTATTTCATCGCCTCTTCGGCTCGCGAAGAGAGTCTTTTGACGATATCCTGCGAGAGTTTGATATGGAAAGGCAGCAGCGTGGAGCACCAGAAATAGAGGTTGCTGTCCCCGAAATAGCGGCTGCGCAGAAAATCAATCGTTTCGGTCGGGAATGCGATGTTGACCAGGGTGATCCCGCGCCCCGTCGCCGAAAAAGTATGGCAGTCCCGCGGGCGGATCATCACCATGTCGCCGGCCGAAAGCCTGACCTGCCTCCCGTTGACATGATGGTACCCGGTGCCTTTTTCGATCCACAGGATTTCGGCATAATCATGCGTATGCAGCGATAAATCCTGGCTCGACGTAATATTTACCCGGGCAATATGAAAAACTTCATTGGCGCTCAGGAAATAGGATAATTTAAATTGGGAGTCCCGCTTCATCGGATGGCATTTTGGGCAAAAATAGCATTTCGAAACGATATTAGCAACCCTGCCCGCCCATTCCCGCACGCCGAAAAACCCCGGTTCACCGCAATTCGGGCGAACCCTGCTATATACTAAGGTAATATAGGCCCCCGCGCAAATCCGGCAGCGAAAAAAAATATTCCTCCGCCTTCGGGGTCGCCACGCAGGAAGGCTGGGAATAAACACACTGGCAAGCAGGAACCCTCCGGACGAGAAACAGCGAAATATCGGAATAACGTAAAAAAGCTTCGAAATGCAGGAAACTTTGTCGGTGCTACATGTATTTTCATCCGATATATTTGCAATAGTAAAATAAGTCCCGGAAATGAAAGGAATCATCACGACCATACAACGCATGTCGATCCACGACGGCCCCGGCATCCGCTCGACGCTCTTTCTCAAGGGCTGCGACCTGAGGTGCGCATGGTGCCACAATCCGGAAACATGGAGCAAACACCGTCAGTTGCAGTATATCGCAAGTAAATGCATCCGCTGCGGAACCTGTATTGCGGCCTGCGACCAAAAAGCCCTCCGGGCCGGGGAACGGCTTGTCATCGACCGTGCCGGCTGCAACCGCTGCGGCAAATGCACCGAGGTGTGCCCGACGGGCGCCATGTCCTGGATAGGACGCGAAGTGAGCGCAGACGAGGCAGTCCGCGAATTATCGGCGGACAAAATCTTCTTCCGGACTTCGGGCGGAGGCGTCACGCTGTCGGGCGGGGAGCCGTTGCTGCAAACCGGTTTTGCACGCGAAGTACTCGGCGGCTGCCTCGCGCAGGGAATCCATACGGCCGTCGAGTCGAACCTTACGGAAAACTGGGATGTCGTCGAAACGTTTCTCCCGCTGGTGAAACTCTGGATGTGCGACCTGAAACTGGCCGACCCGGAACTCCACCGCCGCTGGACGGGACAGGGCAATGGACGGATAATCTCCAATCTGAGGCAACTCGCCGACAAGGGGGTGCCGATAATCGTACGCACCCCGGTCGTCCCCGGCGTTAACGACACGGCGGAAGCCATCGACGCATTGTGCCGCATCATATCCGGTTTGGGCGGGAACGTCGCTTACGAACTGCTGGGCTTCCACCCCCTCGGATTCGGCAAGTTCGATGACCTCGGAATGACGAACCCCATGGCGGGCACCGGGGCCCTCGACGGCAGCATACTGGAGGAATTAAAAAAAATACCCCGGCGTTACGGAATAAAAAGCAAACTGTAAAATACCGATTATATGAAAGATTACAACGAAAGGATCGCCCGGCTGCGGCTGCGCAAGCTGGCGCAAACGCAGGAAAAAATACGTGTCGAAGGCGCCCTCGACGAGGATGATTACGGGCGTATCGTACCGCCCCCGGGGGTGTGGCATATCCTGCCGAACAACCCCGACGGATCGTTTTACGGGTACGACGCATGGGCGGACAACTTTTGCGACCTGATGTCCGTACACCCCGTATATATCGACCCCGACGATGCATTCGCAGGGCGGTGGATGTATTTCATGTCCAAGATGCGACCCAACAAATGGAATCCGGATTATCCGTACGACCATCTGAAAGAGAACATTTCCCGATACGACATCATCTGCGGCATCGGCGACGACGCACACTTCGCCCCCGATTATGAAATGGGAGTACGGCTTGGATGGGGCGGGCTGGTCGAACGCATCGAACATTGGAAAAAGGTCAACACGACCCCGGAGCAACAACATTTCTATGCACTGCACCTGCGGGTGATCCGGGCCGTGCAGGGCTGGATCCAACGCCATGTGGACGAGGCGCGTCGTCTGGCCACAACATGCGGCGACCCCGAAAAAAAGGCGCTGTTGACCGAACTCGCAGACATGAACGAACGAATCATCTCCGATGCCCCGGCGACCCTGCGCGAAGCCTGCCAATGGATCATCTGGTTCCATCTGGCGTCCCGCACCTACAACCGCGACGGCGCCGGGGGACAGATCGACTCGCTGCTGCGCCCTTTCTACGAACAGGACAAGGCAAACGGGATCCTCGACGATGAAACGGCCGTATATTACCTGGCCTGCCTGCTCATCAACGACCCGATATACTGGCAGCTGGGAGGGCCCGATGCATCGGGCCGCGACCAGACCTCGCACATCTCGTTCCTCGTCCTCGAAGCGGCGGACAAGATCAATACCTCGCTCAACCTCACCGTACGCGTCCACGACGGGCTCGATCCGCAGCTGTTCCGAAAATCGGTGGAATACCTGGTGAAAAACAAAAACGGATGGCCGCGATTTTCCGGGGACAAGGCCCTCGTGGAAAACTTCATGCGGAACGGATACAGCGCAGAACTGGCACGCAGGCGCATCGCCGTGGGCTGCAACTGGATGTCGCTTCCCGGATTGGAATATACGATGAACGACCTTGTGAAGGTCAATATGGCGCGGGTATTCGAAATTGCCTATTACGACACGGTGAAGGATCCCGCCCCGACGACGGAGCGCCTTTGGGAGAAGTTCGCACACCACCTCGCCCTAGCCGTGCATACGGCCGCCGAAGGAATCCGGCATCATCTGAAATACCAGAAATACAACGAACCCGAACTGCTCCTCAACCTGCTGAGCCACGGCCCGATGGAAAAAGGGGTGGATGTATCGGACGGCGGAGCGGAATACTACAACCTTTCGATCGACGGCGCCGGGCTGGCAATCGTCGCCGATTCCTTTTCGGCGCTCGAACAGCATGTCGAACGGCAGAAACACCTGACATGGGAACAGGTTACCGGAGCCCTGCTCGACGATTTTGCCGGTACGGAAGGTGAAAAGATCCGGCTGCAGCTCCGCAACAGCGGACGCTACGGAGCGGAAGGGTCGGCCGGGGAATGCTGGGCGCTGCGAATCAAAGACGAGTTCACGGCCCTGGTACGCCGCGAGTCCGAACCGGAACTCCGCCGCTGCTTCATCCCCGGATTCTTCTCCTGGGCCAATACGATAGGGTTCGGCCGAAGCGTCGGGGCGACACCCGACGGCCGGCGGGCCGGGACGCCTATTTCGCACGGGGCGAATCCCACGCCGGGGTTCGTTGCCGACGGGGCTTCGCTTTCGCTGGCAACCGTCATCGCACGCATCCAGCCCCGCTACGGCAACACGGCGCCGATGCAATGGGAACTCGACCCCTCGTTCGCGCACGAGGAAAATGCGGAACTGATCGGCTCGATTATCAAAGCCCACTTCGAAATGGGAGGCACGCTCATCAACGTCAACATCATGGATAAGCAAAAGGTGCTCGACGCGCACAAGGATCCGTCGAAATATCCCGATCTGGTCGTCCGCGTCACAGGGTTCACCGCCTATTTCTCGATGCTCTCGCCCCAATTCCGCCAATTGGTCGTAGACCGTATTCTCGTAAGCTGACACGACTCATACCCGAACAAACCTGCTAAAATGAACCTGAACATGAAAATTATCGATTGTTATGCCCCGCGTGAAGCGGGCTACCACCCTTTCCTCATCGGGCCGGTGTGGCAAACGGCCGTTCTCAATTATGCCCCGGCGGAGTCGCTCGAACAGATCGACAAGCTGGACGTACACCACCAGACCGACGAGTTGTTCGTATTGCTCGAAGGGAATGCGGTACTCATCGCCGCGGCGTTGGACGACAGCGGCATCGCAGGGTACGACCTGCAGGACATGCAGCCCGGCATAGCCTACAACATCCGCCGCAACGTATGGCACAAAATAGCCATGAGCGAAGGCAGCCGCGTGCTGATCGTCGAGAATGCCGACACTCACCGGGGCGACTTCGAATTCCGCGGGCTTTCCGCACAGGAGCGGGAAGAACTGTGCCGCCGGGTGAGGGATTGCAGAAACGCCTCAAAATATTGATATTATGGAAACGAACGTCTTATCCGGATTGTTACTGATCCTGCTGGCCGGCAGTTGCTCGGGCGTTTTCTCCGTCCCGTTCAAATTCAACCGGGGCTGGGCCTGGGAGAACAACTGGTTCATATGGAGTTTTGCCGCGCTGCTGGTCATGCCGTGGCTCATGGCATGGCTGACCGTACCCCGGTTGGGAACACTCTACGGCGCAGACCCGCACAGCACATCGTTGGTGGCGCTCTTCGGCCTCACTTGGGGTGTCGGAGCGATTCTGTTCGGCAAGGGGATAGATTATCTGGGCATCTCGCTCAGCCTGCCGATCATGCAGGGGCTCATCAACTCCATCGGCACGCTCATGCCGATCGTACTGCGCGATCCGTCGGAACTGGCTACTCCCGCCGGGCTGAGAATACTTGCGGGAGTGGCGGTTATCCTGGCCGGCATCATACTCTTCGCGCTGGCAGGAAGCCGGAAGGAGCAGTCGGAAGGCTCCCGCCAGACGGGTGCGCAGTCCCGCTCCCGGTTTCGCAAAGGATTGGTCATCTGCCTGCTGGCCGGTATATTCGGCCCGATGATAAATTTCGCATTCGTTTACGGGGCCCCGCTGCAACAGCAGGCCGTAGCCCTGGGGGCCGCCCCGGTTTATGCGGGCAATGCTGTCTGGAGCGTCGCTCTGACCGCCGGATTCCTGATCAACGCCGCCGAATGCATCCGGCTGTTCCGTCGCAACCGCACGTGGAAGCACTATGCATCGCGTCGCGTACCTGGCATCACGCTGGCCGCCGTCGCCGGAATAGTATGGTACCTGAGCATCATGCTCTACGGGATGGGCGGCAACCGGATGGGTGAAGCCGGTGCCTCCGTGGGCTGGGCGGTCATGCAGTCCGTAGCGATCATTGCGGGGAATGCCGCAGGAATCTGCTCGGGCGAATGGCGCGCAACGACGCGGCACGCCCAATGGCCGATGGCAGCCGGACTCTGTTGTTTAGTCCTCGGGGTCGTGATATTATCGCGGGGATTATAGTCTCGAACCTAAAACCTTAAAAATATGGATCTGATGAAAATTTTTGGCAAAACGAAACTCGCCGGTTCCCTTCGGAACCTGGCCTTGGCCTTAAGCTGCGCCGCAGGAGTGTTATTCGCCTGCCCGGCAGCTGCGGAAGAGCCCGCAGACCGGGTTCAGGGCGTGGTGACCCTCGAATCGGGCGAACCCCTGGCGGGTGTCACCGTCATGGTCGAAGGCAGCCATACGGGCGTGACTACCGATGCCGACGGGCGCTTCGAACTCAAAGGCGTAAAAAACGGAACCGTATTGGCCTTCTCATTCATCGGCATGGAGCCGGCAAAGGCCACCGTCACGGGCCCGACGCTGCACATCAGGATGAAAGAGAGCGCAATTGCAGTCGAAGAGGTCGTAGCCATCGGTTACAGCACCGTCCGCAAGGAAGAACTTACGAGTTCCGTCACCCGGGTCGACGCTTCCGATTTCAACGGTGGCGTTACGACCAGCCCCATCAACCTGATCAGCGGCAAAGTCCCCGGCCTGACGATCCGCAATACGGCGGGTACGGATCCCAATGCGGCTCCCGAAATACAGCTCCGCGGCGTAGGGTCGATCCGCGCCGGAAGCACGCCCCTTATCATCATCGACGGGGTTTACAGCACGATGAACGACCTGCAGGCGATCAACGCACAGGATATCGCCTCGTTCAACGTACTGAAAGACGCATCGTCCGCGGCGATCTACGGCACGCGGGGCAGCAACGGCGTCATCATCGTCGAAACGAAAAATGCGGAACAGGGACGCGCACATATCGACTACACGAGTTATTACTACACGGAACGCGCCGCCCGCAAACTCGATATGATGTCGGCAAACCAGTATCTCGACTACCTGACGCGCCACGGGCAATCGGCGGCGAACAACGATTACGGGTTTTCGACCGACTGGACGGACGAGCTGTTACGCAACAACTTCAGCTATTACCAGGGCGTCTCCTTTTCGACGAGCGGCAAAAATTCCTCGCTGCGCGCCTCGGTCGGTTATCGCAATTCCGAAGGAATGGTGCTCCGCACGGGGAACGAACAGCTGATGGGACGCATCAACTTCAGGCAGGATTTCTTCAACCGGGTGCTGAGCATCGAGGGAACGGCGAGCGGCACGGACACCAAAATGCAATATACCGATTACAGCGCATTCATGCAGGCAATGGTATACCACCCCACGGCTCCCGTCTACGGCGCTGACGGCAAATTTTTCGAATACGAGGGCGTGGGGCCCTACAACCCCGTGGCCATGCTCTCGCAGGTGGATAACCGCGGCGAACGGTTCAACTATGCGGGCAACATCACCGCCACGCTCCGTCCGGTAACGGGGCTGAAGGTCGTGGCATCGCTCTCGTCGAACAACGAGAACTACGAAGCGAGCAAATACGTGAGCCGGGAATCGAGATACAGCATCCTGGGCAATTACGACGGCTCGGCCGAGATGAGCAATTACTTTTACAAGACCAATACGCTCGAAGCCTATGCCGATTACAACTGGACGGACAACGTCCACAATTTCGGCGTGATGGCCGGTTACTCGTACAGCCAGACCAAGCGTACCTGGTCGAACGCATCGAATGCCGGGTTCCTGACCGACGCACTCGGGCCGAACAACATAGGGAACGGCACATGGCTCGAAGAGGGGCTCGCATCCATGGGACGGGGCGAAGACGAATCCAAGCTCATTGCATTTTTCGGCCGGGTGAACTATTCCTACAAAGGGCGCTACCTTTTCAACGCCAGCATCCGCCGCGAGGGTTCGACCCGCTTCGGCGAAAACAACAAATGGGGCTGGTTCCCCGCCCTGTCGGGCGCCTGGCGCATATCGGAAGAACCTTTCATGGCCGGGGCGAAAGCCGTCAGCAACCTCAAGCTGCGCGCCGGGTTCGGCATCACGGGCAACCAGGACATCCCGCTCTACGCCTCTATTTCCAAATACAACGACCTGGGATACGCCTACATAAACGGAAGCTGGCAGAAGGTCTACGGCCCGACGACCAATCCCAACCCGGATCTGCGCTGGGAGAAGAACACCGAGTACAATGTCGGCGTCGATGCCGGGTTGTGGGACAACCGCCTGACCGCATCGGTCGATTACTATTACCGCAAGACCACCGACCTGCTCGACTGGTACGACGCGCAGGTTCCGTCCAGCATCTACAATACGATATTCACGAACGTCGGGACGCTGACCAACCAGGGTGTAGAGGTCGCCCTGGGTTGGGATGCCGTGCGCAGGGAAAACCTGACATGGCATATCGACGGGAACTTCTCGTACAACGCCAACGAACTGGTTTCGCTTTCGAACGACACCTACAAAGCCAACCACATTCCCTACAACACGCTCAGTTCGCCGGCCAACGGGCAAACGACCTACATTTTCGAGGCGGGATATCCGATCGGCACCTTTTACGGACTGAAATACCGGGGCTTCAACACGGCCGGCAAATGGGTTTTCGAAGACTACGACCACAACGGCTCCTATACCGAAGACGACTTCACCTATCTGGGCAGCGGCCTTCCCAAGTGGAATTTCAGCCTTTCGAGCTCGCTGACCTGGAAAAACCTCGATTTCTCGTTCCTGTTCCGCGGTGCAGCCGATTTCATGGTGCTAAACACGAAGCGCATCTATTATGAAAACTCGGTGTCGCTGCCGTTCAACCTGCTCGCATCGGCCATAGATTCGCCGCTGAACGACTCCGCCGTATTCTCGGACTATTACCTGGAAAAAGGCAACTACCTCAAACTGGACAACCTGACGCTGGGCTATACGTTCCGCTTCCCGAAACTCTCATGGCTGGATCACATCCGCATCTATGCCACGGCCACCAACCTCTGGACGATCACCGGCTATACGGGAGTCGATCCCGAAGTGGGTTCGGGGCTTACGCCGGGATTCGACGACTCGGGCTATTATCCACGCGCTACGACCTATCTTTTCGGTTTAAACATCAAATTCTGAGACAACAATGAAAAAACTGATATGTATCCTGTCGCTGTCAGGGGTCATGGGATGTACGGACTTGACGGAAAACATGTACAATGACCTGAACAAAACTAATTTTTACACATCCGCCGCCGAATACGATGCCGCATTCATGAACCAATACGCTTTCCTGCGCAGCATGTCCTGCTGGAACGTCTACTACCTCCAAGAACTGACCACCGACGAAGCCTGCCTTCCGCAGAAAGGCCGCGACGGATACGACGGAGGCATCTACCAGCGCCTGCACTGGCATACGTGGACGACACGCGAAGAGATCATCGAAGGGGCATGGCTCGAACTCTACAAAGCCGTCGGATTCTCCAACCAGATTCTCGCGGACATGAAGGCGGCCGACAATAAGATTCTGCCCGCGCCGACACAACGGTTGTTCATCGCCGAAACCCGTGCGCTGCGGGCGTATTTCTACTGGATGCTGTGCGACCTCTTCGGCAACATCCCCATCGTGGAAAGCGTTTCGGAAGAGAATCCCGCCACGCGCAGCCGCAAGGAGGTTTTCAGCTTCGTCGAACAGGAAATCAATGCCGTAAAGGAGCTGCTGCTCAGCCACTCCGATGCCAACAGCTACGGAAGGTTCACCCGCGAAGCCGCCCTCGCCCTGCTGTCGCGCCTTTACCTCAATGCCGAGGTCTATACGGGCGAGTCGCGTCTGGACGACTGCATTACGGTTTCCCGAGAGTTGCTTCAGTGCAACTTTTCGCTCGACAACACCTGGGACGCGCCCTTCGCCTGGGAAAACGAAAACAGCAAGGAAAATATCTTCGTCATTCCCAACGACGAGGTAATGGCCAACGAAATGAGCGCGCTGTTCTATCGCAATATCCACTGGTCGCAGGGCTCGCAATGGGAGTGGAAGAACCCCAATGGCGGGTGGAACGCAATCTGTACCGAACGCAGCTTCATCGAAAAATACGACATCGTCAACGACCGCCGCTGCAAATACGACCCCCGGAACGGCTATTACGGCCAGTTCATGTGGGGCCCGCAGTTCGACCAGGGCGGGAACCCGATCCTCGGCACGAACGAGTTTGCGGGGCAGCAACTCGACCTGACGTTGGATCTTCCCGACATGGTGAACAACAAGGAGAACGCCGGAGCGCGCAACATCAAGTATAAAGTGAAAATCGGGGCAAAGGGGCTGGCGAACGACTTTGTGATATTCCGGCTCGCGGAAACCTATTTCAACCTTGCCGAAGCGACCCTCCGGCAGTCGGGAACTCCCGACACGGAAGCCCTTGCGGGCATCAACGCGCTGCGCTCCCGAGCCGGAGTCCCGGCCTATACGGCGCAAACGCTGACACTCGACGAACTGTACGACGAAAAGGGACGCGAGATGTGCTACGAAACGGCACGCAGAACCGACATGATCCGTTTCGGGCGCTTCACCCTGCCCATGTGGGACAAAAACTATACGGACAACCCGAGGGTGACGATTTTCCCGATCCCGTATACTGCCGTCTCGATGAACCCCAACCTCAAGCAGCACCCCGAATATGAAAACATGTAAAACCAGAAACAACCGACCGTTATGAATATCCGACATTATCTTTGCGCATTGCTCTGCCTGCTGTCGGCAGCAGGGTGTTCCGACGAGAAAACCCCGTCGCTCGACTATACCGCAATAGACGAACTCATTGCCGAATGCACCCAGCTCCACGATTCGGCCGAAGAGGGCGAGGGACTCGGCGAATATGTAAAAGGCTCGAAAGATATTTTCCAAAAAAGCATCGACGAAGCCTCCTACGTCCGCAACAATACCGACCGGCAGTCCGCACTGGACAATTATTGCGAAAAGCTGGCTACGGCACGCGACGTATTCGCCGGCAGCAAGGTGTCGCCCGCATGTCCGCTTTTCGACGGCACGGGATACATAGATTGCGGTGCGGCGGCACAGTTCCTCTCGGCCAATATGACCGTCGAGGCATGGGTTTACATCAATGAAAAAACCGGGGGCAGCATCATCGGAGCCGAAGGTTCCGATACCAACGGCGGATTGGGCGGCCTGCTGATCCGCCTGGCCGAAGGAGTGGATTACGCGATCGACTTCTGCATGGTGAACAATACCTGGTCGAGCTGCCTGTCCGGGGCCGGCTCCGCACCGCACAAACAATGGATACACATCGCAGCGACTTTCGACTCGGAGAACATATGCCTCTACCTGAACGGGGAATTCGCTTCGGCGATCAAAATCGCCCCATACGTCCCCGACTCCGACGGCAAATTCATCATCGGCGACCTGGCGCTTTTCAGCGGCCGGCAATTCCGTGGCAAAATCTACGACGTACGTGTCTGGAACACGACCCGCACCCCGGAACAGATTGCCTCGGCCTACGACCGGCTGCTTACGGGCGACGAGGAGGGGCTGGTCGCAAACTGGCAGCTCGCAGTCAAAAGCGGCGACAATATCGTCGACGTTACGGGCCGCTACCCCGCTACGCTCGTAAACATCAAATGGTCAGACCTCGACAACCTTTAACCAACAGACAACCGACATGAAAAAAGCACTTAATTCCCTGGTTCACATATTGCCGATGCTGGTATTCGCATTTTCGGCAACGGGTTGCAATGCCGTAATGCCCGACCGAATCATCGGCAGCAATCCCGAACAAGAATACGGCGACAACAACTACATGCAATGGGCTCGTGAAACCCTGGCCGCCATCGACCGGGATCTGCGCATCGACGGGACGGATTCCTACTACGAAAACCAGGATCGCACACAGGTGTCCTTTATCTGGGGGAACATTTTCCTGCAATACACCTACGCCGAAGGCGCCGGATTGCGTGCCGACGAATGGAAAGGCGCGCTCATGTCCTGCTACCAGAACCTGGAACGCCACTGGTCGCCCGACTACAAAGGCATTGCAGGCTACTGCACGCTGCCCGTAACGGCGGGCACCCCCGACCGTTACTACGACGAGAACGGCTGGATGGCCATCGGGCTGGCAAGGGCATACGAGCAGACCGGAGACCGGACATACCTCGAAAAAGCCCGGCAGGCACTGAATTTCACCATGTCGGGCGAAGATGACGTGCTCGGCGGAGGCATCTATTTCCAGGAAACCTTCGCCCAATACGAACCCCAGAAAAATACGATTTGTTCGGCCGTGGCTATCCTGGCATCCATGAAACTTTATGAGCTGACCAATGAACAAGGGTTCCTCGAAGACGCCCGGCGCATCGAAGAATGGACGCGGGAAAACCTGCTCGACGGCTCGGACGATTTATTCTGGGACGCCAAGATGGTCGATGACGGGGCGGTCAATACCCAGAAATGGTCGTACAACGCGGGATTCATGATCCGCGGGTGGCTGTATCTATACAAAGCCACAGGGGAAGAGAGTTACCTGCGACAGGCCAAAGCGACTTTGGCATCGGCCGAAGCACGCTGGTTCAACCCGGTCAACGGTTCCCTCAACGACCCCGGTTATTTCGCATTCGCGCTGGTGGATGCGTGGTTCGACCTTTACGACCTGGAAAAGGATCCATCCGTGTTGTCCAAGGCATTGCAGGCAATCGGATTTATCCACGAATCGCTGCGCGACGCAAACGGCCGTTACCCCGAATACTGGAATGCGCCGCTCACACAACCCCTCGCTGAATACGACCTGCGTATGCAGAGCTGCGTGGCTTATCTCTATATGCGTGCGGCCGGATATATCCGTAAATAACGACTGCGATGAAAAGAGTCCTCATTCCTTTCGCATCCCTGCTGGCCGTATGCTGCACAAGCACGCCGGAATCACATGTCAATCCGCTGATAGGCACCGAAGTCTGGCAGGGCGGAATAGCCATCGCCGGACACGAAGAGGCTTCGGGATACACGTTCCCCGGCGTAACGGAACCTTTCGGCATGACCGAATGGACGGCCCACACCCTGCCCGACAAAAAACCGGGGACACTCCACCACCGCGTCCCCTATTGGTATGCACACGAATACATCTCGGGATTCCTGGGGACACATTATCCCAGCGGAGCCGTAATGTTCGACTACGGGGCCCTGGAGCTCATGCCCCTGACCGGCACGCTGAAGGTCCGTCCCGAGGAACGCAGTTCGTCGTTCCGGCACGAGGCCGAACGGGCCCGGCCGTCGCTCTACGAGGTACATCTCGACGACTATGACATTCAGGTTCGGATGGCGGCGACCAAAGCGTCGGCGGTCTTCGATTTCGTTTACCCGGCCTGCGACAGCGCCTACGTCGTAGTGGATGCCATGCCCTCGCTCTTTACGGCCGGGGCACCGGCCGAAATCAGCATCTCACCCGAACGGCGGGAGATCTCCGGCAAGAGCGCCATGACCGCACGGGCCTATCGCGAGACGGGATTTTTCGTTGTCCGCTTCGACAAGGAGTTCGAAGACTTCGGGACTTTCAACCAAAACATGGATTACCCCGAAGTCATCGAAAACCGGTATCTCTTCACAGAAAAGGATGGCAAACTCGTAAACGGCCTGCGGGGTGTCTATACCCACCAGTCCGACTGGCTGGGGGCCGTGCGCTCGGAGCGCATCGACCCTGTCGTGGATTTCGACTGGGACTGGTACCGTCCCGCCGACGATATCGACGTAAAGGATTACCAGGTAACATGGACAGGGAAACTCAAAGCGCCCGAAACGGGCAGCTACCTGCTCGGGCTGCAATCCGATGACGGGGCACGGCTCTGGCTCGACGGGGAGTTGGTAATCGACGACTGGGGCCCGCATGGTTACAGCATGACGCCCACACAGAAAAACGTAATGCTGGAAGCCGGTCGAATGTATGATATCCGTGTCGACTACTACCAGCATGAATGGAATTCGCGGGTCAAGCTGAGCTGGATCCGGCCCGGAGATGCAGCGCGGAAATTACTGCTTCCCGGAAATAAACGGTTGGCATGTTCCACCAAATGCGGAGCCTATGTCCGGTTCGAGGCCGCCACCGGAGAAACCGTAAGGGCATGGGTCGGGACATCGTTTATCAGCGAAGAGGACGCCCGTGCCAACCTCGAACGCGAAATCGCCGGAGCCGGGGTGGATAAAATCGCCCGCGCAACGGCTGCAAAATGGAACGAGGCCCTCGCCTGCATCGAATTGCCGGGAGCCACCGAACAACAGAAGCAGGTCTTCTATACGGCGCTTTACCACGCATTCCTGCTGCCGCGCAGCATTTCGGAAAACGGCCGATACAGGAGCCCGTACAACGGACAAGTCTGCGAAGGCGAAAGTTTCACGGATTATTCCACATGGGATACGTTCCGGGCACTTCATCCGCTGCTGGTGCTTCTGAAACCCGACCTGGCGTCGCACATGGTCACCGGACTGCTCAATGGATACGACGAAGGCGGTTGGATGCCCAAATGGCCGAACCCGGGCTACACGAACTGCATGATGGGGACGCACTCGGATGCGATCATCGCCGACGCCTATGTCAAGGGAGTCCGCGGATTCGACGAGCAGAAGGCGGCCCGTGCCATGCTCAAGAATGCCAATGTGAAAGGGAACCATATTGCCTGGGGACGCCTCGGAATCGAGGATTACAACAGCCTGGGCTATGTTCCGGTCGACCACTACCGGGAATCCGTAGCCCGGACGATGGAATTCGCCTACGACGACTGGTGCCTGGCACGTTTCTTCGAGGCGAAAGGGGATACGGAAAAGGCCCGCGAATACGATCTGCGAAGCCAGCGTTTCAAAAACGTACTCGACGCCGAGACAAAGTTGGTGCGCGCCCGTCGCAGTGACGGCACATGGGCAGCGCCTTCGGATTACAATATCAGCGTCTGGAGCGGGTTCAACGAAACGGGAGCCCTGAACTACCGCAAGAACTACACGTTGTTCGCACCGCACGATGTCCCTGCCCTGATCGAATTCATGGGCGGGAACGATGCCATGGCCGCTTTCCTCGACGACATTTTCGACAACGGGATATATTATGTCGGCGACGAATTTTCGATGCACGCCCCCTACATGTATAACCTGTGCGGGATGCCGTGGAAGACGCAGCGACGCGTTTACGACATCGTAAACACCTACTATCTGCCGCAGCCGAGCGGATTGCCAGGCAACGACGACTGCGGACAGCTCAGCGCATGGTATTTATTCAGTGCCATGGGATTCTATCCCATGTGCCCGGGTTCCACCGAATACCAGCTGGGAATTCCCTGCCTGCCGGAAATCATACTGCATTTGCCCAATGGCAGGGATTTGCGCATCGTCTGTGAGAATTTCGGATCCGGCAACTGCTACGTACGATCGGTCACCCTCAACGGGAAAGCGCTCGAACGGCCGGCAATAGACCATGCGGATATTCTCCGCGGCGGGGAATTGAGGTTTTCGGTCGCCGATACCCCGTCGGAAACCTGTTTCACCAGTAAATCCCGGTAATTGCCGCCGAAGGATCGTTTGAAACGGATATACTTCGCGGCGACTTGCCCCTGCCGGTTGTCCGCCCCGGAGGCTCGACGGCCCGACACCCATCGAATAACGCTGTAAACGAACAATTTACAGCGTTATTTCTTTATCATAGAGAGACATCGGGCATAAAAAAGGGGGGGCAGGGAACAAAAAAGGGACACCTTTTACAAGGATGTCCCTTTTTATTTCGTAGCGGGTCCGAGACTTGAACTCGGGACCTCATGATTATGAATCATGCGCTCTAACCAGCTGAGCTAACCCGCCATTGCATTAAAGCGAGTGCAAAGGTAATAGAATTTTTCATTCGTGCAAAATCTTTCGGCAAAAAATCACCGAAAAATTCGCAGTCCGGGGCTTTGGCACCGATTTTGCCCCGCCTGTGGGCAAACAGAACGACATGTCGCTGACAGATACATCACGCAACGAAATTACCAATTCCCTGAGCATACTCAAGGTAATCGCCGGCGTAGTCCTGCTCGTCGCGGTCTCATGGGAAATCATCGGCGGAGACCACACCCGCTTTTCGCATACCTACCTGACCGTGCAGCTGGCGGTCTGCATCCTTTTCCTGTGCGATTTCTTCGTACGCTGGGCGGCAGCCGGGCATAAAGGGCGCTTCTTCGGGCGGAACATCCTGTTCTTCCTGATCTCGATCCCCTACCTGAACATCCTCGACTGGAGCGGCGCAAACCTACCCCGCTACTGGGCCATGCTGATCGGGGTGATGCCGCTCATGCGGGCGTTCCTGGCGCTCTACGTGGTCGTGCGATGGCTCGTGGACAACAAGATCCGCCAGCTATTCACGGCCTACATCTTCACGGTCGTGGTCTTCACCTACATCTCGGCACTCGTCTTCTACGACTACGAAATACTCGTCAACGACAAGCTCCACGGCTTCGGGAACGCCCTGTGGTGGGCCTGGATGAACGTCACGACCGTCGGTGCCGAAATATTCGCCGTCACGGCCATCGGCAAGGTCATCACCATCCTGCTGCCCACGCTGGGGATGATGATGTTCCCGATCTTCACCACTTATATATTACAGGAATACACGCACAAAAAGGAATCCGACCAATAAGACCGCCCGGCCCGGGCGGCGGATGCCCCTATCCTGCGGGAACCGCACGAATGCATAAAAGGCTGTCTGCGCCGTGCAGACAGCCTTTTACACCTGTTTGCGGAACTATTTTTTCTGCTCCCTGAGCAGGTCGCGGATCTCCGCCAGCAGCAACTCCTCCTTCGTGGGTGCGGGTTCGGGCGCAGGCGCCGGAGCGGCGGCCTCTTCCTTTTTCCGCATCAGCCGGTTCATCAGCTTGACCATCAGGAAGACGCAGAATGCCAGGATCGTAAAGTCGATGCACTGCTGGATGAAGGCGCCGTAATTCCAGTAAACGGGTTCGGCAGCCGCCTTCACGGCAGCTTCGCCGCCGCCCGTCACGACGTCGCCGACGGCATGCACGGCACTCGAAGTCATGTCCCGGAACTTCGAAATGTCGAGCCGCAGCTGCGAGAAATCGGTATTGCCGATCAGCGCCCCGATCGGCGGCATCAGGATGTCGTTCACCAGCGACGACACGATCTTGCCGAACGCGCCGCCGATGATTACACCGACGGCCATGTCCATCACGTTCCCCTTGAGGGCGAACTCCTTGAATTCTTTTAGAAATGCCATAAGTCTGAGGTTTAATTATTTGATGGTGCAAATATACTGTTTTTCCGGAAAATCGCACGAAAAAGGACAACCGACAAACAGCCGGTTGCCCTTTCTCCGGACGAATGTGCCGGACGGGATTACCCGATCTCGACCAGTACGGCGTCGGTAGCCACGTTCTCGCCGGGCTGTACCAGCACCTGCTTTACCGTGCCGGCGTAATCGGTCGTCACGGAATTCTCCATTTTCATGGCCTCCAGGACTGCGATCTCGTCACCGGCCTTGACCGTATCGCCCACTTTGACCTTGAGTTCGATGATACGGCCGGGCAGCGGCGCCGTCACGGCATTGCCCGTGATGACGATCTTCTTCACCTCCTCGGCTTTCTTCTCCTCGGCCTTGGGCTCGACGGGTTTGGCCGCGGCGTAGGCCTTGACCTTCATGTCCGTGAGGAAAGTCTTGGCTACCATCGGGAACAACTCGAGCAGCAGCACCTCCTTCTCGTTGGCGGCGAGCTTCACACCTCCGGCCTCGGGAAGTTCGGGGTTGGGCTGCATCTGGTATTTCGACGTATCGTAGGGGGTTTCCTCACGCACGCCGCAGATCTTAAAGCGGAATTCGGGGTCGATTTTCACGGGCGTGTGTCCGTACTCGCCCTTGACCAGGCCGACGAACTGCGAGCTCTTGTTGGTGTACATCGGACGCCCGGCCTTCTCGTCGAGGGCGCAGTTGACGGCCTGCGCACCGACGATCTGCGAGGTCGGGGTCACCAGCGGCGGCAGGCCTGCGGCCAGGCGCACCGAGGGGATCAGCTCCATGGCGCGCGGCAGGATGTCCTCGGCCTTGAGCTGCTTGAGCTGGGCGACCATGTTCGAGTACATGCCGCCGGGTATCTCGGCCTTTTGCACCAGTTCGTTGGGAGCCGGGAAACCGAAATAGGCCTCGATCTTGCGGCAGGCGTCGATCGTGCCGTCCTCATCGTCGGCCTTGGCGGCCGCGATGGCCTTGTCGAACAGGGCGTCGATCTCGGCGGGAAGCTTGTCGGTCAGCGGGTTGAATGCCTTGGGTTCGGGTTTGTCCGCGCCGAACACCGACTGGTTGAGCTCCTTGCGGATCTCGCGCAGCTGGGTGTTGATCTTAGCCACGGCCTCCATGTTCACGCCGGTGTCGACACCCAGTTTGCCGCAGAACACGTGGATCAGCTCGATGGCCGGGGCACCTGTGCCTTCGGCGAAATACCAGCAGTTGGTATCGACGATGTCGACGCCGGCCACGATGGCCGCGAGCACCGAAGCCAGGCCGTAGCCGGGGGTACAGTGGGTATGGAAATCGACCGGAATCGAGATGTTCTTCTTGAACAGCTTGACCAGCGTGGCGACACGGCGCGGCGGGATCAGGCCCGACATGTCCTTGATGGTAATCATGTCGGCGCCCAGTGCGGCCATCTGTTTGGCCTTGTCGAGGAAATAGGCATCCGTGAAGACGGGCTGCGGCTGTTTCTTGCCCATCAGGCGCTGCATGAAGGAGGGTTCGGGATATTTCGGGTCGACCGTATAACATACGGCGCAGTCGGCGATGCCGCCGTATTGCTTGACGTATTTGATCGTCGATTTCACGTTGTCCACGTCGTTCAGGGCATCGAAGATACGCATGATGCCCAGCCCGCTTTCGATCGCGTTGCGGCAGAAGCCGTCGATCACGTCGTCGGGGTAAGGCGCATAGCCGAACAGGTTACGGCCGCGCGAAAGCGCCGTGAGCTTCGACACCTTGCCCACAGCCTTGTAGATCGTCTCCAGGCGCGTCCACGGGTTCTCGTTGAGATAACGCATCACCGAGTCGGGTACGGCACCGCCCCAGACCTCCATCGCATAGAAATTTGCATCCTTGTAGAAGGGCAGGCAACGGTCTACCTGTGCCTGCGACATGCGCGTCGCGAACGAGGACTGCTGTCCGTCGCGCAACGTAAGGTCTCTGATTTTGAGATTTCTCGCCATTGTGATATTTTTGATTAAGGGTTCTTGTTGCCGCTTTTACTGTTATTCCAATAACAAAGATAATAAACAATTTGAAATTCCAACCATTTTACAGGGATTTTTCACAAAAAACACCGGAAACGGTTACTTTTCGTAAAAGCGCCCCGCCCGGAAGCGCCCGGCGGGCTACGCCTGAATATCCTGCTCGGGGACGAACAACTGCTTGTACGACGTCCCGTCGAGGTACTTCTTCTTGAAGATATTGACGCAGAAGACGAACATCTCCAGCATCAGCGGCCCGAAAATCACGCCCATGAACCCGAAGAGCGACAGCCCGATGAAAACGCCGAAGATCGTCACCAGCGGATGCGTATCGGCCATCTTCTTCTGCATGATGAACCGCACGACGTTGTCCACGTGCGTCACGACCAGCCCGCCGTAGAGGAGCAGCCCGATGGCCGGCCCCCAGTCGCCCGTCAGCGCCATGTAACCCGCAAGCGGCAGCCATATGAGCGCCGTCCCGAAGATGGGGATGATCGTTGCGAAACAGGTCAGCACGCCCCAGAACAGCGGGCTCGGGGCGTTGAAGACCAGGTAGCCCACGAACGCCACGACGCCCTGCACGACGGCCAGCAGGGGGATGCCGATGGCGTTCGAACGGACGATCATGTGCACCTCGCGCATGACGCTGCTGCCCACGTCCCGGTTGAAAGGCAGTATCTCGCGGCAGTAGCCTTCCATGCGCAGGCCGCCGATGAGCATGAAATAGAGCACGAACAGCAGCACGATGATGTTGATGCCGAAATCCATGATGCTGCCCAGCACCCACTGCCCCAGCCGGGGGATCACGCCCACGAGCGACGTGATGTTCTTCTCCTGCCAGAGGTTGTATCCCGTCTTGTCGTGGATCAGCGCAGCGATGTGCTTGAGCGGCTCGACGACCGACTCGGGCGCGAGGGCGATGTCCTGCACCTGGTTGACGACCATCCAGACGATCAGGCTGATCGGCACCAGGAAACACAGCACCGCCTCGCCCAGCAGCAGCGACGCGGCCAGGCTGCGCCGCCATTTGCGGCAGGCCGTGAGGTAATGCATCTGCCGCCGGAGCAGCACGTAGATCGTCATGGCACCCAGCACCCCGCCCAAAAACGGGGTCAGCTCGATGAAGATCGTGACCCCCAGTCCGAGGATCAACACGAAAAGCGAATAACGCCAGTATAGTTCCTTGAAAGCCTGCATGCGAGTCAGCTGCACAAGGAACGTGCCGCACGTGCAAGGCAGTGCCCGTCAACAGGTTGAAAAATATTTGAACAAAATTTGCGGTGTTCTGTTGCGGCTGTGAAATATTTGGTTTAAATTTGTATAAGCAAATTATGGACGGCTTTATGGAAATAACGGTTTCCACCGGCACCCTGCATCACCGATACGGTGCGGGAGAAGGTATGCAAACCGGACATCGGCTATCGCCGGGCACGGCCTGCGATACGCAACAACGAGGGGTATCTCACACGCGGAGTATCCCTCGCAACTTTATACAAACCCCGGCATACCATGGATCTCAGAGCCTTCCCGAAAGGCTGCCGGGGGTTAAAATCCTGTGAAACTTCCGCCACCCCACCGGCGGGAGCGGAAAAATCCCCGATCTTAGTGCCGCGAACCACGACACCACGCTATGAAGAAACCGAAATATCCATTACACTCTTTTATTTACTAATCCATTAAAAAGTATGAGAAAACATTTACAACATTTCCTCATGACGGCCGCCCTGATCCTGTTCGGAGTGTCCGCCGCTGTCGCGCAATCGGCAGTTACGGGTAAAATCGTAGATGAGACCGGCGCACCGCTGATCGGTGCCTCTGTGACCGTACCCGGCACATCGCAGGGTGTCAGCACCGACGTCGACGGCAACTTCACGCTGAAGACCGATGCCAAGGAGATCGAGATCAGCTACGTGGGCTACGTCCCGACCAAAAAACCCGTCACGGGCCCGAACGCACGCCTGGGCATCATCCAGATGGAGCCCGACGCCGTGGCATTGCAGGATGTCATCGTCATGCAGTCGGTGGCCGTGCAGCGCAAAACCCCGGTAGCCGTATCGACGGTCAACGCCGAGGAGATCAGCTACAAACTCGGCGGGCAGGAGTTCCCCGAAATCCTGAAATCGACCCCGGGCGTCTACGTGACCAAGGACGGCGGCGGCTTCGGCGACTCGAAGATCAACATGCGCGGTTTCCAGGCGGCCAACGTGGCCGTAATGGTCAACGGCGTCCCCGTGAACGACATGGAGTGGGGGGGGGTATACTGGTCGAACTGGGCCGGCCTCTCGGACGTGACGCGCAGCATGCAGACCCAGCGCGGCCTGGGCGCCTCGAAAATCTCGTCGCCCTCGGTCGGCGGTTCGGTCAACATCGTGACCAACGGCATCGAGGCCAAGCAGGGCGGCACGTTCTCGTTCGGCGTAGGTAACGACGGCCTTTACAGCCTTTCGTTCAGCCTCTCGACGGGCCTCACGAAGAGCGGCTGGGCACTGTCGGTACTCGGCGCGAAGCGCTGGGGCGACGGTTACATCCAGGGAACCAACTTCGAAGGCTACAACTGGTTCGTCAACATCTCGAAGCGCATCAACGACCGCCACCAGTTGTCGCTGACCGCCTTCGGCGCCCCGCAGAAGCACGCGCAGCGCCATGCCCTCGACGACGGACTGAAGATCGAGGAGTGGCAGAAGGCCAAGAACTTCATGGGCGAAAAGGACATGTACCGCTACAACGCCGAGTACGGTTTCGACAAGAACGGCAGGCAGCGCTATTCGCACTTCAACGAATACCACAAGCCCCAGATCTCGCTGAACCACCAGTGGCAGATCGACTACAAGTCGTCGCTCTCGACGGCGCTCTACATGTCGATCGGACGCGGCAGCGGCTACTCGGGCCAGGGCCGCACCTCGGCAGACCGCAACATGTGGAAGGGTACCAACTACGGCGTGCTGAACACCACCTTCCGTAACCCCGACGGCACGTTCGCCTACGACAAGATCCAGGAGATGAACGCCGCCAGTCCCGACGGTTCGCGCATGATCATGTCGAAGAGCAACAACAACCATATGTGGTACGGACTGCTCTCGACCTATACCAACCAAATCTCCAAGTCGCTCGAACTGTCGGCCGGTATCGACGTGCGCTACTACATCGGCGAGCACAACAACGAGATCATCGACCTCTACGACGGTAAGTACTACATCGACGACGACAGCCGCAAGAACGTCAAGGCCGAGCAGAACGCCGCCGCAGCCGATCCCAACTGGAAATACCAGAAATTACAGGTCGGCGACAAGGTTTACCGCGACTACGACGGCCACGTACACCAGGAAGGCGTATTCGCCCAGCTGGAGTGGACGAAGAAAAACCTCAACGCCTTCGTATCGGGTTCGGTTTCCAACACCGGCTACTGGCGCTACGACCGCTTCTACTACGACGCCGCACACGCCGAGTCCGAGCACGTGAACTTCATCGGTTACACGGTCAAGGGCGGTGCCAACTACAACATCAACGAGAAACACAACGTATTCGCCAACCTGGGCTACATCAGCCGCGCCCCGTTCTTCTCGGGCGGCGCATTCCTGCAGAGCACCACGAGCAACGCCAAGAACCCCGACCCGCTGAACGAAAAGGTCTTCTCGGCCGAGGTAGGCTACGGGTTCCGCTCGGGCATCCTTTCGGTCAACCTGAACGGTTACTACACGCTCTGGATGGACAAGTCGGTCGTACGTTCCAGCTCGATGGCCAACGGCGACTACGCCCGCGTGAACCTCTCGGGTGTGGACGCTCGCCACATGGGCCTCGAACTGGACTTCGTACTGCGCCCCAACCGCTGGCTGGACGTGACCGGTATGCTTTCGCTGGGCGACTGGCAGTGGGACAGCGACTCGAAGGGCTACATCTACGACACGCAGGGGCAGCCCCTGACCAAGGCTTTGGACGGCACGGTCGCCTCGGGCATCATGGCTGAAGACCACGCATGGCTGAACCTGAAGCAGAAAGGCATCAAGGTCGGCGGTTCGGCACAGACCACCGGAGCCCTCGGCGTCACGGTACGCCCGATGAAGGGCCTGCGCGTCAGCGCCGACTGGAACGCCTACGGCAACAACTACGCCGACTTCTACATCGGTTCGCAGACCAGCCTGAGCGGTAACTCGACCGTCGACGTGAAAGACCCGTGGAAAATTCCGTGGGGACACCAGCTCGACCTCTCGGCCAGCTACGCCTTCAAGATCGGCAACGTACGCGCCACGATCTACGGCAACGTGAACAACGTCTACGACTACAACTACATCATGGATGCGCAGTGCGCCGCAGCCGACGAAGGTATCTGGCAGAACGTATATGCCGTCATGTACTCGTTCGGTCGTACCTATACCGTAAGACTGAAAATTAACTTCTAATTACAGCGAACCATATGAACAAGCATATTGTAAAATACCTTCTGGCCCTTGCGACGATAGCATTCGTGGGGGGGGGTTGTAATGTCGACGATTACAACGAGGAGTATCTGGACGGGTTCAACCCCGACAAGGAGATCACCGACGTCCAGGTGCTGAAATACACGATGACCGACGCCGACTACGCCAGCGTCGCGTCGAACGCCGCCAACAAGGCGATCGCCGAAGCCGCAGGGCCCGATGCAGTGGCAGCCCTGGCCGCCGTAGGCACTGCAAAATGTTTCTCCGATGCCGCTTCCGCCACGACGTACCTGCCCGCATTCCTGGCTGCAGGTTACGACAGCTACCTCTCGAACGGCTCGACTGTCACCGTTACCTATAAGAACCAGCGCGGCGAGATATCCGAGGCCATCACCGGCATCGCTTCCGCCTCGACCTACAAGCTCAAGGCCGCCGACTACGAGGTAGCCTGGGGCGAGGAGATCACGGCCGACTACTTTACACCCGGTAAGCCGGCAGCCAACTACCTGCCGCGCATCCTCAAGGAGGCCGTCAAGAACGCCGAGGCCGGCGACTACGTCATCGCCGAATACGCCTACTCCGAACAGGAGCCTTCGACCGGAGGCGGCGAAATCCCCGAGACCATCAACAAGATCAGCGAAATCATTGCCCCCGGCGACTATACCGTGCAGGGCACCGTTTCGGCTGCCTATGCCCGCGGCTTTATCGTCGACGACACCACGGGGGCTATTCTGGTATATCTGAACGCCCCGTCGAACTACTCGCTGGGCGATGTAGTGAAGGTCAAGGGTGCCGTTACGGAATACAACAGCGGCATGCAATTCGGCAACACGGCCGAGATCACGCTCGTGGAGAAAACCAAGAATTTCGCCTTCCCCACGGCACAGGCCATGTCGGGCAGCGAGCTCGACGCCTACCTGACCGCAGCGTCGATCAAATTCGTCAGCCTGACGGGTACGCTCTCGATCAGCGGCAACTATTACAACCTCAATGTGGACGGTGCCGCGACGGCCACCGGCAGCCTCTCCTTCCCCAACAAGGGGCAGATCGACGGGAGCCTGGACGGTAAGAAGGTCACCGCGACCGGTTACCTCTTCTCCGTCAGCAAGAGCGGCGGCGCACCCAAATTCGCCAACATGATCGTCGCCACGATCGCCGAGGAGGGTTCGCAGCCCGAATTCACGCCCGTAGGTATCGTCGCATCGGCCGATCCCGGCACGTTCAGCGTAAAGGGGCAGGTCGCTGCGACCTACAAGCGCGGCTTCCTCATCAACGACGGCACGGGGTCGATCCTCATCTATACCAATGTCGACCCGACCGGAACCTATGCCATCGGCGATCTGGTCAGCGTGGAAGGTACCACTTCGGCTTATGCCGGGCTGAACCAGTACCCCGCGGCATCGACCGTCACCAAACTCAATACCGAGGCCGATACGTTCACCTACCCCGCGATCCGCGAGATGGACGGTACCGACATGGACGGCTACCTGACGCTGACCACGGCGCAGTACGTGCGTTACACGGGTACGCTGAAAATCGACGGCAACTACTACAACGTCATCAACGACGAAGCGCTGACGGCACAGGGCAGCCTCTCGTATGTCCTGGACGGCGCCGTAGACACAGCACTCGACGGACAGGAAGTCGTCGTGGAAGGCTATGCGATCGGCGTATCGAGCGGCAAGTTCCTCAATACGATGGTCACTTCTGTCAAGTCGGCAGCCAATGCTTCGGCAGCTTCCTTCGGCATGACCCGCGCCGCGGTGACCAAGAACCGCTATGCGATTTACACCTTCGACGGCACGTCGTGGGCAGCCGCAGAAAACACCACGATGGTCAACCCCGAGGACTACACGCAGATGGGCGCCACCAATCCCAACTTCAGTTCGTCGTTCTCGCAGGACACCTACCTGCCCCTCTACCTGAAGTACAAATATCCCTACGCCCTGGCCGAGGAGAAGATGAACGTGGCATACCACTTCTACGACTCGACGGACAAGGTAACCCTGCTCTTCGCCGACGAGTACACTTACGACGGTGCGGACTGGATCAAGACCGAGGACACAGAGACGCTCGACGGCCCGTTCAAGAAGGTCAGCGGCAAATGGAACTTCGACCCCAGCATGACGCTCGTCGTGGCCCCCGACCGCAGCGCTTACAGCAAGAGCTTCTACCAGGCTTGCGTGGACTGGGTGCTCCAGAACAAGGACGCCGCCTATACGACGGACAACCGCAGCGGCAGCCGCCTCACGGATGCGGAGTATTACAGCGGTTGCGCAGCAAGCTACACCAACCTGAACTGGCGTATCAACACGCTCCCGAAATATTATTGGAGCGAAGCCGGCGACGACGTATCGGCCTACGACAACTGGGGGTCGGACGACAAGGAAGCAGCACGCGCTTCGTACCAGGCGTTCTACGACGAAGTCGAAAAGCGTTTCGGCGAGGTAATGTCGGCCGCCCTGGGCACGCTCTACCCCGATGTCAAGATGATCTCCGGCATCGACGTGATCTACACCGTACAGATGATGCTCTACACGCAGCACATCGGCTCGGGCACGGGCAAGGTGACGCACGCATTCGAGTTCAAGCTCGTCGACACCGGCAAGTTCGAATACGTACGCATGTACGCACTCTCGCCGGAGTATGAACTGATGAAGGACGCCAACTTCGAATAACGGAATCCGATCCAAAGCAAAGGGCCGCCAAAGGGAGCACCCTTAAAAAATCGGGGATACGGCAAAACACTGCAAGCATCACGAATATAGGTGTTTAGCATTGTAGACGGATAAGTCCCGAAGCGGTTTAACCGCATCGAAAAGCAAGGTTCGGAAAGAGTTGCGTTACCAAATCGTTACCGCGACTCTTTCCGGACTTGTTTTTATAGGTGATTGTTTTACAGTCCGTTGCACGCTATTTATCAGCAACAAATAACTCTAATTCACGTATTACTAACAAAGATTTTAGAGTTATGACACGCAGCACTTTCAAAGTCCTTTTCTATCTGAAAAGGCAATCCGAGAAGAACGGCAAAGTCCCCATCATGGGGCGTATCACCGTGAACGGCACGATCTCGCAGTTCAGTTGTAAACTGAACATCCGTCCCGCATTGTGGGACACACAAGCCAACAAAGCAGCGGGCAAGAGCGTCGAAGCCCAGCGCATCAACGAGAAGTTGGAGAACATCAAGACCAACATCGGCAAGCAGTATCAGCACATCTGCGACCGGGATTCGTATGTCACCGCCGAGAAAGTCAAAAACGCATGGCAGGGTTTCGGGGACGGCTATCGGTTACTGATGCAGACTTTCGACGAATATCTCGCCACCTTTGAAAAGCGTGTCGGCAAAGACCGGGCGGCTAGCACGCTTGAAAATTACAGCAAGGCCCGCCGTTACCTCGCTGCCTTTCTGGAATACGAATACAAGATAGAGGATATACCTTTCAAGGAGTTGAAACGGGAGTTTATCGAAAAGTACGTAGTTTATCTCTCCACCGTTCGCAATATGCTTCCGGGCAGTATTCATACGCCGGTTAAGAAATTGAAATTAATGACCTACACAGCATTCAAAAACGGATGGATAACCGCCGATCCGTTCACGGGTTTTCATATAAACATCACCTACCGCGACCGCCGTTTCCTTTCCGAAACGGAACTGAGGGCCGTGATGAACGTAAAAGTTCCGAATTACAAAACAGCGATTGTCCGGGATATTTTCGTGTTCTGCTGCTTCACGGGACTGGCCTATGCTGACACAGAAGACCTGACCCGTGACGACATTCACACGGACGAACGGGGCGATATGTGGATCATCGACAACCGGGTCAAAACGGGCACGCAGTTCCGGGTAAAGCTCTTGCCCGTGGCCAAATGCCTTGTCGAACAGTACAGCCGCTTACAGTTACCGGGCAGCAGGGTATTCCCGACTAAAGACCGCAATTCGATGAATATGTCGATGCGGCATGTGGCAAGACATGCGGGTCTCACGTTTTATCCTACGATGCACCTTGCAAGGCACACATTTGCAACCACGGTTACGCTGTCGCAGGGCGTGCCGTTGGAAACGGTCAGCAAAATGTTAGGGCACAAACATATTACTACGACCCAGATTTACGCCAAGATTACCAATGACAAAATCGGGCGGGACATGGACGCGCTGACCGAGAAATTGGACGGCAAGTTCAAGATAGCTCAATAAATAGCTACAATGAAATGCGGGACGCACGAGCCATCCAAAGCTCCGTTGCGTCCCGCATCATTTTATCCCCGACCGCTTAAAACGGGTCTTCGGTCGGACGGTAGTTCTGCATCAGCGTTTCCCGGATGCCTGCTTCGGGATAGAGAATCGTTCGCTCTCCGACCACGGTAAAGGGTATCTGCCGCGTATCGCGCAAGGTCTGCAACGTACGGACGGAGATATGCAGGTATTCGCAAACCTCCTCGCCCGTCAGATAGCGTTCCTGCCGGATGGACGGTTGGTAATGCTCCGCCACAGCCTGCATCGTCCGCTCCGCGCATTCGATCTGCGACAAGGCGGTTTTAACCTCGTGGCTCTCCCGGCTTAAATAATCCATCGGCATAAGCTATTCGTGTTTTACGGTTTTTGATTGCAGGTAATCGGCCACGTCGCTCTCGCGGTAGAAGAACTTTCCGCCGATGGCGGTGCAAGGCAGAATCCGTTTGTCCCGATAGCTTTGCAGGGTACGCTTGGTGATACCCAACGCCCGGCAGACATCTTGGCTGTCGATTCAGCCGTCCGAAGTTTGCGGGTTGAATTTCTGTTGCAACTGCTGTGCGGTCGCCGACAGGGATTTCAATCTGCCGAGAAGCAGTCTTCAGGTCGATTCCTCGATACAAATAACTTTTTCCATAATTTTACTTTTTTAATTATACTCATGTTTTCCGCAAGTGAGATCGTCCTCACGTATCGCGGATTCTGTGTGCTCTGTTCATACCCGGTTCATTTATCACTTTTGCAAAAGTCGTTCGTTCAAAGTCAAATATAAAGTAAATAGTAGTGCGTCCGACCTCATGTCACTCGCTGGCACTCGCAGTCCGCAATCGTCCTTTTTGGCCGCTATTTATCTTACCTACTTCCGACAAGATAACCCCGATTCCCGCCTATCCGACTACGTTGCCGCTCCAGACCGTTGCAGGCCGTTCGACCTTGTTCCCGGTGCAATGATACAACGGCATTTTTACATTTCAAAGTACTGATAGTCAATTGGCAGCATATGGCGTTACATTGTCGTCATTTGTCTCCGTAAGACGATCTGTTACACCGATAGGAAATAGTCGGCAACGGCGTGAATAGGCATCATACCCGGCTCAACATGACCGTTTGTCTGTTATATTTGCATCGAATCCAAACAAGCGTTACGATGAAAGACAGAAACCCCCGTACCACCGCCCACTATGCCGCTCCCTGCTGAAGAGCTGCCCGCCCAACTTTTGCCGATAACTCACGGCATCTTTTCCACTACTGAATCCCCGAAACATTTCGCCCACGCCCTTGCGTGAGCATCGATGCGGCACGCCCCGCACGCCCCGCCCCTTGCCACCGCCGACCTTCGGCGGCGCGGCTTGAGGGGCTGACCCGGCATGTCGTGATCGGGGCTTTCGCCCCGGCATCGACTGCTCCCGGAAGCAGAGGAAGCAAGGTTGTACCTCGGGGCCCTCAAAACTCCCTCACGGGAGCTTTGCGGACACCCTCGAACAACCTTGCCCTGCGGTGCTATCCCATTTGCCGCACTCCCTCGCAGGGTCGCACGGCAAAGCGTCAGCCGCTCCCGATGGTCGCAGCAGACTTGGGATTTCGGGTGTCTGCGACACACGTTTACGACCTCGCCCCATCGGGCTTCGGTCGGGGCGGCCATACGCTAAACTTGTAAGGGGTTGCGTATGTCCGAGAACCCAAAGAACAAGGGCGGCAGACCGCCCAAGCCGACCGCCGAGAAACAGGCGGCGGAGATCAAATTCCACGTCACGCCCGACGTGAAAGCCCGGCTGCAAAGCGATGCAAACGCAGCAGGCGTGGATTTGGCCACTTATTGCCGGACAAAGGTGCTGACCGGGCAACCGCCCCGCCGGATTCCGCCTGAATTAGTGGCACTCGTATCGGAGTTGATGCGCGAGAAAAACAACCTGAATCAACTTACCAAGATCGCCAACACCGACCGGGACACTCGCAGGATCGGGGCGCGGTTGGAACGGCTGATCGGATTTTACGACGAACTATCCGCCCACATCAAAAGCTATTTCCATGATCGGAAAGATCGTCACCGGTAAATCGTTTCGGGGAGCCGTAGAGTATGTGCTCAAGAAAGAGAACGCCCGCCTGCTCAATGCGGATGGGGTCGATACTTCATCCGTCGCCGCTGTGATCAATGGCTTCAATTTTCAGCGCAAAGCCCGCCCCGAAAAAGCGCAGGTAGTCGGGCATATTTCGCTGTCGTTCCACAAGGACGATGCGCCGAAGCTGACCGACGACCTGATGCGGAAATTGGCAGCGGCCTACATGGAACGCATGAGGATCACCGACACGCAGTATATCGTAGCACGGCACAACGACACCGAGCATCCGCACCTGCACATTATCTACAATCGGGTGCGATACGACGGGCTGTTGGTTAAGAGCCACAACGAGCGATTCCGCAACGTCAAAGTCTGCAAGGAACTCAAGCAGCAGTACGGATTGACATTCTCCAAAGGTAAGGAGCATGTTAAGGTTGAGAAACTGCACACGCCGGACAAGATTAAGTACGAGATTTACGAAGCGATTAAAGAAGCCTTGCCGCTCTGTTCGTCGGTCGAGGAGTTTGCGGACGAACTATTCGACCGCAACCGTATCCGGCTCGACCTGATCCATCGGGGCAACGATCCCGCAAGCGAGGTGCAGGGCGTAACCTTTACCAAAGACGGCATCACGTTCAAAGGCTCGCAGATCGACCGAAAATTCAGCTACGGTGGATTACAGAAAGCTATCGGGGAAGAAAACCGGAAACGCGAGCAGGAACGACAGAATACACCACCGCTGACTGACAGCGAAGCGGAACTTCTCAAATTCATCTGCGGCGAGAAATACGATCCGGCGAAACTCTCGCAAGAACATCGGGACAAAATCGCCGAGGGTGCGCGAAAAAACCGCAGGACGGCGATTCCTGCGGCAGAAGTTGTGTGCCCGGTTGTTTCGGAGCGGCAGAAGATCGACCGGATTGAGAATTACAAACTCTCGCCCGAGCAGCAGAAGCGGCTCTATTCCCCCGACGGGCTGACCTTGATTCGCACGGTCAAAGACGAGCGACAGACAATCCGGTTTAGCGTAAATCGCAGCGATGCAGACCATGATATATTGGTGAATTGTCTTTTAGCATCCGAGAAGATCAACCGCAACCCAGTCGTCTTCGGCATACAGCTTACCGACGAGCAGGTCACCACGATCAAAGAGGGCGAGCCGATTTACCTGAAAGGGATGCAGAACAAGGGACGGACGTTCGACGGTTATTTGGTGATGGACGACACCTTGAAACAGGGTTGGGCGTTCAGCAAAGAAGACCCGCGAGCGTGGGTAAAATACGGCAAATATGAAATGCGCCTGATGGATAAGGTACTGATCGAAGCGGGATTCATCACGCGTGCCCTCGTCAAATGGTGGGGTGGCATGGGACAAACAGCACGTCCCTATCTCTGGAAGCAAAATCCGACAGATACCGAGTATCGGGAGAATTGGGGCGATCCAAGAAAACCACAGCAAGAGGAGAAACAAGTTCGACGTGAAGAGCCCATTATGCACAAAAAGAAAAGAGGATTTGGAATATAGCAATTGTTATTATGTTGCCATAACATACAGCTATTTTACAAAAACTTACAATTACCTAGTATGTGATGATTTAAAACAGTATATTTTTCAGAAATAGCCATACATATTCATAAAATTACTACCTTTGCTATCATCCAAAACAACCAACTCTAAATTGCTAGTCTTATGAAATGTCCTTTTTGTCAGCAAGAATTGCCTACCGGAGCAAAGTTCTGCAATAAATGCGAAAAACAGATTATCTGTATCGAATGTGGTAAAGAGTTGATTCCTGCGTCAACTTTATGTGTATTCTGCGGAACCTCTATTCAAGTTCAAAGGTCAAATAATACGTGTATTAATCAATTTGAATATAAGGAAGATATAAATGGTAAATCTTTCAAGGCGTCTTTCACAAATGAAACGGCGGGAAATGTAGTCGAAACTCTAGCGCAGATTCTTCCATCAAATGCATGGTCCAACAGGCATAAAACTCTACCTCAATATACAAATGTAGAAGAAGTTTCTGAAGATACTATTTTGACTGACACGCCCAATAAAGGACAGGAAAATATTCAGACCGATAATGACAAGAGCCGTTTGGCTCAAATATTCAGATATAGAGGTGAGAAACTATACTTACACGAGTCACGCCTGAAAGCAAATAGCAAATCCGACTACGCAGGAAGGCTAACTATACTTTATTTGTATTATAAATACACGAATAGAGAAACTGAGGTATCCCGAGCGGAAACAAATGATTTTCTGAAAGGAGAGGGATTCGATAATGACGGTAATTATAGAAAATGGATAAGCAGTAATAAATCGTTATATAATATAAACGACAGCAATTATTGTCTTTGTCAAGAGGGCATAGAACGTGCAAAAGAATATTTAGCAGATGTTTTTGACGAGTCCAAAACTGATGTATGGACAAAAGGAAGCAAGACAAAAACAGGGGCGAAAACTACAGCGAAAATTTCGTCATCTAAAGCAACAGGCAGAACAGCCAAAAACCATTCGTATTCATTAGTAACAGATATTGATTTTATCCCCAAGGGTAAGGATTCGCTCAAAGATTTCATCAAAAAATACACCCCATCTAATAGCCAAACATATAATACACTCTTTGTATATTACTTAAGAACGATACTAAAGTTGCAGAACATTGGGGAGAATCATATATATACATGTTATAAGCATATTGGTGTCAAATTCCCTAATAATTTATATCAAAGTTTGGTTGACACAGCAAGACGGAAAGGATGGATTGACACTTCTAGTATAAAAGATATAAAACTCACTACTAGCGGGGAGAATGCAGTTGAACACGAACTAAATGCAACGCGCAAATGACATTAGATGAATACATTCAAAGAATTGATAATTTTATTGAGTTGACACCAGCAGAGAAGATCCCTTATTTTGCTTATTACATTATCAATTACACCGAGAAATCAAATTTTACAGCGAAAGATATTGATGATTGCTTCTCTATACTATGTTTCCCAAAATACTCGAATTCAGCAGCATACTTAACTAAAAGAACAAAACGGCCTACAATAGTATTTATAAAAGACAAAAATGGCTACACTCTTGAGCGATCTTTTACTCAAGAAATAGCTAAAAATATTGGCGATAAAGCTATCATAAAATATTCACAGAACTTATTCCCAATAGAATTATTAGATCACACAAGAACATATCTAATAAATATGGGGAAACAAGCAATTGGCTGTTACGATTATGGTTGGTATGATGCATGTCTTGTAATGACAAGAAAGCTCATAGAAACCCTTATTATTGAATTGTTTGAAAAGAATAAAATTGAGAGCAAAATAAAAGATACAAGAACCAATAATTATTATTTTCTAACTGATTTAGTATCCTGCTTGCTTGGAGAAACCTCATGGACAATAGGACGAAACAGCAAAGAAGCATTACCTCTTATTACTAAATTGTGTAATCAAGGTGCACATAATAGACGGTTTAATGCGAGAAAATCTGATATAGATAAAATTGCCAACAGCATCAGAATAGTAATCGAGGAGTTAGTATTATTAATAAACTATCCAGATTGGAATATCTCTAAATAAGATTTAGAGTCCTCTTGTTTTTATACCTAGCAATGGTTTACTTGTAACAAACATACGAAATACAATGATGCTAAAGAATGACATTCCTCGTGAGTAACCTATGTATTTGAGGAAAACTACAATATATTGATAATAACCGCTAACTAACATAGGTCTTGATCGGATTCCACGACAAAGAGACGCCGTTGGCGTCCCTTTGTCGTGGAATTTATATCGAAAATAAAATAAACACCCTCGGTATTATTTCTTGCTTTGTTGCTCGTAATAGCTAATTCGCTCTTTGCATATCTTTTCTACAATGTCGCGTAGAAGTTCGATCTTCGGGATTAGCGCGTCGATGTCAGCCTTTGTAACGATGAAATTCTTGTTATAGCGGGCTTGCACGTAGGCATCCTGCAAGAGCTTGAACAGGCGTTGTTCCTCGTCCGTGTCCTGCGGAAAAGCACGGTATATTTCCAACGTATGTTTCTTGCACTGATTCATCAAGTAGGCAAGATCGTGTTCCTTATATCCGTAGAGGATAAACACCAGCGGAATTGTGCGCAGGAAATTCTCGGTAGCTTGGTGCAGATTAAAGGCGGACATATTCGGCCAGCCCTGCGACAGCGTAAATCTCGCAGTTTCTAAAAATTGGCAGGCTCGGCTGAATGTGCTGTCAAAATACTCCTGCGCCATTTCCGCTATTTCGGAGTAGTTCAGTTTGCGACGGCGAGCCAACTTGTATTTTCCGCTGTCGTACAGCATTACGCCGTCTTTCTTGATGTCAGTGTAGAAATAGCGGCTCTTGTCGAGAGCTTTGTTCAGTTCGCTGATGCTCTCATTGATAAATTGCGGATGAGTGTGAATTTCCCACGCCTTGTTCTCAAAAAACCGTCGCAGAATCTTCGCATAAATGGTGTGTTCCGTTACGCCCATACGACGCTCAGTGACGATCATAATATCGTAATCGCTCATAAAATAGGTCTTGACCCCGTATTCGATCCGTTGATCGTAATCGACATACGTTCCCCGCGCGTAACTGCCGTAAAGCACGACCATTACAACGTCTTTGATCTCCTCGCGGATGATTCCGACCAACTGGCGCAGGTCGCGCCGCTTTTCGGCGGGCAGGTAGTTGAGCGACTTTTTCATATTCACAAAGTTAGCAAGAAAAATTAAATCGTGCTCTTGTGATTCAAATTCTTTCATCTATCTTTGTCTTATCGTGATTCCATAACTGTATCGTTTCCGAGGGGCGGCAGGGCCGTCCAAAGCAACCGAAACAATTAAGATACAGATTATGCGAAATTACTTCGACTCGGCATAGCCGACGGACATACAATATAAAGGGGTTACAACTCTTTATACCAGCAGCAAACGTGGAAAACCTCTTTCGGGAGGGTTTGGAATGGTATATAGTTGTCTAACCTTGTTGTGTCTATTCGCTCCGGCGAGTAGGCGGACAAGGGCGCAGGACAGCTTCCATTCCGGGTTTTCCACGACCTGCTGCTGGGGCTGCAAATGCGCCCTCTTTTTTTGTCCCTAATTCAACCTAATATTTTATGGAACACGATCCGGTTTTGTCTGACCTGACAGCACCCTATATCTGCTCGGTAATAGCCGATCTGAAAGCCAACTATCATCCCTTTTACACGCTTTTTACCCATGCACCTCTGAATATGGTCAGTATCAATCTGGTCTATGACTTTCGGACGGGCAAAGGCTATGGCGAAACAGACCCCGACCCATTATGCTCTTTCTGCACGTTGGATTTTATATGGCGGGCCGAAACATTCCACAAATACGACTGCTTTACGGTCGCTCTCGATGAAGGCTTTTTAGTTGGCACAGAAGATCACTTTACAGCCGATATTGTCGAGTTTTTCTATGTGGAATTTCTCCGTCGGGAATGCCGTAGAAGTTTGACGGCGAATCGAATGTTGACACTATCCGAGAGACATATCGGGTTGTGCCGCCTTTCGCAAGCTGAATACCTCGAAATCAACGCAATCTTCACGCAGTTAAACGATGAGATAATCCGGGAATTGAAAGTCCAAAAATAGCCCGATATGAAACAGGATAACGAAAATTGGAAACGATTGTCCGAAGTAATCCGTACTACCGGGCACAATATCAACTCTTTCGCCCGGCATATCGGCCTACCGAGGGGTGAAAACCTATACCAGATTCAGCGTGGGAACAACGGTGTCAGTCTAGATGTTGCGACCCGGATTCACGACAAATACCCCGAATATCCGATTGCGTGGCTGATGTTCGGTATCGAACAACTACCCTGCGGACAAGTGGTGCGAATACCACTGTACTATGATTATGCGACTATGACATTCCCAACGGACGAAGTCGCAGACGAAACGCTGATCCTTTCTATATCTCTCGGACGCGATGCCGAATTTGCCGTTCCTTATTCTGACGATATTTTGAATCCCGGTTTACACGGGGCGATCCTGCTGATGAAACAGCATCGGGAAGAGGAAGTGATTCTGTTTGGAAATATCTATCTTGTCGATTTGAATGGGATGCGGTTGTTCCGGATTATCAAACAACACGATCAGAATCCCGACAGGCTTTGTCTTACAACCAATCAGCCGTCCTTGTTCAGCGATATAGTCGTGACGCGCGAACAGATTTCGGGGCTGTGGCGAGTGGTTGGGGCAGTGTGCAATTTGGTGAGGTAACAAAACGCAGGCAGGGCGCACGGAATTTGGATGATTCCTAACACGCCCTGCCTGCGGGGTTGATTCATGTGAAAAAGATGCTATAATTTTGATATTCAGAGAATAATGTTTATCTTTGAATAAGTTATTTGATAGTTGATATTTAGCGTAGACGGAAAATAGAACCGTTGCTTAATCGTTACTTATCCCCTAAAACAAAAATGTAACAGACTGATTGCTCAATCTGTTACACTCTTTAAGCGGAGCTCCTCTAAGGAGCGGCCCTTTTTATTTTTCAATCATCGGACGGATCGGATCACGGGACAGGGAAAACCGCTGCAAAAGGGGAAGCCGACGATTCGTGCGGGCGGAGCGAACGGACTGCGGGTACGGCTATACGGACGGAGTACCCGGGTATGGTCTCGGGCTGCTACCCTACTATTTCGGGCAGCAGGCTGCGGCGCAGCAGGTCGCAGGTTGCGGCCGGCGCCGAATGGTCGAACAGCTGCCCGCGGATACCCAGCGCCGCTGCAGCAGCGATATTGGCCGGGCGGTCGTCGATAAAGAGCGTCTGCGCAGGATCGAGTCCGTAGCGGCCGAGCAGTCGCCGGTAGATTTCCGGCTCGGGTTTCACCACGCCCTCCTCGCAGGAGACCACCTCGCCGTCGAAAAGCCCGTAGACGGGGAACCGGCGCAGGAAGTCGATGAACTCGCGCGACATGTTCGAAAGCACGAACAACTTGTAGCCGGCGGCCTTCAGGTCGCGGACAAGCTGTTCGGTAGGCTTCACGGGTTCCTGCATGTCGATCGACAGGCGCAGGTACTCCTCGCATTTCGCACGCGGGCAGGCATTGACCCCGGAAAGGATGCCTGTCACCTCGTCGAGCGTCAGCACGCCCCGGTCGTAATCCTCCCAAAAAGCCGGCATGGGCTCCGAACGGATGAAACTGAAAAAGTCGTGGAATTCCTGCGTACACTTACTTCTGTCGCGGGCAAAAAGTACTCCGCCCAGGTCGAAAACGATATTTTCCATGGGGCAAAGATAGCCATTTTTTCGTTTGGTTCATGATTTGCAGGCTGGCGCATAACAAAAACTCCGATTATGAACTATGGCATAAGCATCCTCTTCCGCGCCATTCCGCTTGCGATGGCAGCCTTCTGTTTCGCCTACGGCGCCTACGTTTTCGCCGCCGGCGACGACCCCTCGCGGCTCACGGCAGGCCCCGTGCTCTTTTTCCTGGGCTCGATCTGCATCGCGCTCTATTGCACCGCCGCCACCATCATCCGCCAGATCATCGGCACCTATACCGCCGCCGCGAAATACCTTTTCCCGGCCATCGGCTATGCGGTCGCCGCCATGACGGTCATCTGCGGGCTTTTCATCATCCAGTCGCACATGACCGGGGCGTTCGTCACGGGGCATGTAATCTGCGGGCTGGGGTTCATCACGGCGTGCGTCTCGACGGCGGCCACCTCCTCGACGCGGTTCAGCCTGATCCCCAAGAACTCGGGCGACAGCACCTTCTCGGTCAACCCCGCAGGCTTCACCCGCGGGCAAAGTTCGCTGCTGATCTTCATCGTGTCGGCCATAGCCGCCGGGGCATGGGTGTGGTGCATCCTGCTCTTCGCGCTGGGAACGCTCCCGGCGCATATCGTGGCGGGAAGCGTCATGTTCGGCATCGCCTGTGTCTGCACGTCGCTCATCGCGCTGGTGGCCAGTATCGCACGCCAGGCACGGGGCAGCTATACGATGGAAGAACGCCGCCGGTGGATGGGGCTGGTGCTCGCGATGGGCGGCCTGGCCTTCGCGCTGGGACTGATCCTCATCTTCACGCTCCGGGGCGAGGCGATCAGCTTCGTGGGCTTCGTGCTCATAGGGCTGGCACTGATCTGCTGGAGCATATCGAGCAAGGTCATCCTGCTGGCAAAGATCTGGCACGCCGATTTCCCGCTGGCCAACCGCATCCCGATCATCCCGGTGCTTACGGCCCTGGCCTGCCTGTTCCTCGCAGCATTCCTCTACGAGGCGGCACTCTCCGAGCCCAAGTATTTCGTCCCCGCACGCGTGCTGGCGGGCTTCGGCGCCATCTGCTTCACGCTCTACTCCATCGTCTCGATCCTCGAAAGCGGCGCGAGCAAGAAGTAATTCGCGCGAGCAAAAAGCAACGAGGCCCAACCCCCGGCGCGGACTTGCCCATACCCAGCCTGCGCCGCGCCCCGGTTCCAACCCTCAGCCGTATTTCCGGCCTTTTCTGAGGCCGACATGAAGCCGCCTTCACAGGACGGCATCCAATAAAAAACCACCCTTTGCGGGGTGGTTTTTTATTTCACAGCGGCCGGAGCCAGAACATCGCCTTTCGCAGCGGGCAGAAGCCAGTACAACGCCTTCGCCAGGAGCCGGAGCCGGGAGCCGGAGCCAGAGCCAGAGACGGGGCAACGCCCGGCCGCAGCCCTGCCTGTCCCGAATCCGGATTCGGGCGGCACCCGCCCCTCCCGGCAGGCAAGGCATCAGAAAAGGTGGCAGGCCACCGTGAGCCCGGCCATTACGATGGAGACCATCGACATCAGCTTGATAAGGATGTTGAGCGACGGGCCCGAAGTGTCCTTGAACGGGTCGCCGACGGTGTCGCCCACCACGGTGGCCTTGTGGCACTCGGAGCCTTTGCCGCCGAAATGCCCCTCCTCGACCATCTTCTTGGCATTGTCCCACGCGCCGCCCGCATTGGCCATGAACACGGCCAGCACGAAACCCGAGCTGAGGCCGCCGACCAGCAGGCCCATCACGCCGGCCACGCCGAACACGAGACCGACGGCTACCGGCACGACGATGGCCAGCAGGCTGGGGAACATCATCTCGCGCTGTGCACCGCGGGTCGAAATCTCCACGCAGCGGGCATAGTCCGGCGTGCCTTCGCCCGTGAGGATGCCCTTGATCTCGCGGAACTGGCGGCGCACCTCGTTCACCATGCTCTGCGCAGCACGTCCCACGGCGTTCATCGTCAGGCCGCAGAACAGGAACGACATCATGGCGCCGATGAAGATGCCGATCAGCACCGTCGGGTTCATCAGCGAGACCTGGTAATACTCCATGAAATCGAGGATCGAGGCCTTCTCGACCAGCTGCGAGGTGCCGTTGGGCAGGTCGAGCATCGTTATGCCGTTATGCAGCAACCCGATGCGGATCTCCTCGATATAGGATGCCAGCAGCGCCAGTGCGGTCAGCGCCGCGGATCCGATGGCGAAGCCCTTGCCCGTGGCAGCGGTCGTATTGCCCAGCGCGTCCAGCGCATCGGTGCGCTTGCGCACCTCGGGGCCGAGGCCGCTCATTTCGGCATTGCCGCCCGCATTGTCGGCGATCGGGCCGTAGGCGTCCGTGGCGAGCGTGATGCCCAGCGTCGAGAGCATACCGACGGCGGCGATGCCGATGCCGTAGAGCCCCAGCGACATATTCATCGGAGCCATCATATTCTCCATGTCGAAGCCGATGGCGCACAGATAGGCGAGGATAATCGCGGCACCGATCGTCAGGACGGGGATGGCCGTCGAGATCATGCCCGACCCGACCCCGGCGATGATGACCGTGGCCGGCCCGGTCTGAGCGCTTCCGGCGATCTTCTGCGTCGGTTTATAGGAGTGCGAAGTGTAATATTCGGTAGCCTGTCCGATGATGATACCGGCGACGAGCCCCGTGATGACCGAGCACGACAGCCCGAGCCAGTTCTGGATTCCCAGCAGGTAGAGGATACCGAACGTCGCGCCGGCAATCAGCAGCGAACTGAAATTGACACCCACGCCCAGCGAGCGAAGCAGCTCGCGCATCGAGGCGCCCTCACGGGTTCGCACGAGGAAGATGCCGATGATCGAGAGCACGATCCCCACGGCCGCGATCAGCATCGGCGCCAGCACGGCCTTGAGCTGCATTGCCATGCCGTCGGCCGTGGCGAACGCCGCCGCGCCCAGCGCCGCCGTAGCGAGCACCGAACCGCAATAGCTCTCATAGAGGTCGGCGCCCATGCCGGCCACGTCGCCCACGTTGTCGCCCACGTTGTCGGCGATGGTCGCGGGGTTGCGCGGGTCGTCCTCCGGGATCCCCGCTTCGACCTTACCCACCAGGTCGGCACCCACGTCGGCCGCCTTGGTATAGATACCGCCGCCGACGCGGGCAAAGAGCGCCTGCGTCGAGGCGCCCATGCCGAAGGTCAGCATCGTCGTGGTGATGACCACGAGTTTCTGCGGCCCCGACACCTCCACGAAGCGTTCGAGGATAATATACCAGAACGAGATGTCCAGCAGCCCGAGCCCCACGACCACGAGCCCCATCACGGCGCCGCTGCGGAAGGCGACCTTCAGGCCGCGGTCGAGCGACTGGCGTGCGGCGTTGGCCGTGCGTGCCGAGGCGTAGGTCGCGGTCTTCATGCCGAAATAACCGGCAAGCCCCGAGAAGAAACCGCCCGTCAGGAAGGCGAAGGGCACCCAGGGGTTCTGCACCCCGACGCCGTAGGCCAGGTAGGCGAAGAACAACGCCAGGATGATGAATACGATCAGCACGACCTTGTACTGCTGGCGCAGGTAGGCCATGGCGCCCTTGCGCACGTGCTCGGCGATCTCGCGCATGCGCGGGGTACCTTCGTCCTCGCGCTTCATGCTGCGGTAAAATGCCCAGGCTACGGCCAGGGCAATGACAGCAGCGGCAGGGACGATCCAGAAAATCAAAGGAATGTTCATTTCGATAGAATTAAGGTTTTTAGAGTTTGTCGAATCGGTTATTAATACAAATATAATAATTTATCCCGATACTGTACTTTCCCGGACGGGCCGATATACAGCACAAAAAATCCCGGCACGGGCACGCCCCCCCCCGGACAGCGCGAGGCCGGCGAGCAGAGGCCCGCAGCGTCGGGCTTCCGTGTCATTCCCGAAGGAAATCCGTATCGGCCGCAAACGGGCGGCGCTCCCGCGCCATGCGTGCAACGACACCCCGCAGCTTCGCCCCGCCCTGCGGCAACGAAAAACGGAAAGGAGCGAAGCCTTCGAAACGATTCGAATCTTCGCCCCTTCCCGTTTATGCGCCTGCGGCGTTCAGCGAATCACCGCACCGCTACGAGCCGAAGTTGTCGTAGAGGATATTCTCCGACGGCACTCCGAGGTCGTCCAGCATCTTGACCACCGACGCGATCATCATCGGGGGGCCGCACATGAGGTAGATGCAGTCCTCGGGCGCCTGGTGGTTCTTGAGGTAATTCTCATAGAGCACGTTATGCACGAAGCCCGGGGTGTATTTCACGCCTGCTGCATCCGCCTCGGGATCGGGACGGTCGAGCGCCAGGTTGAACTTGAAATTGGGGAACTCCTTTTCGATGGCATGGAACTCGTCCACATAGGGAGCCTCCTTCAGCGCACGGGCACCGTACCAGAACGACACGGGGCGCTTGGTCTTCTCGGTCTTGAACAGATGCATCAGGTGGCTGCGCATCGGGGCCATACCGGCACCGCCGCCGATGAAGATCAGCTCCTGCGTGTCGGGCAGGTTGTCCGGCAGGAAGAACTCGCCGTAGGGGCCCGAGATCGTCACCTTGTCGCCCGGCTTGCGGGAGAAGATGTACGACGAGCAGATACCCGGGTTCACCTTCATGAACCCGCCCGTAGCCTTGTCGAACGGCGGCGTGGCGATACGGATGTTGAGCATGATGATATTGCCCTCGGCCGGGTGGTTGGCCATCGAGTAGGCACGGAACGTAGCTTCGGGGTTGGTCGTGACCAGATCCCACATCTTGAACTTGTCCCAGTCGGCACGGTACGCCTCGTCGATGTCCATGTCCGAGAACTTGATGGCGTCGTATTTCGGAATGTCGATCTGGATGTAGCCGCCGCTGCGGAACTTGAGGTTCTCGCCTTCGGGCAACTTGACGACGAACTCCTTGAGGAAGGTCGAGATATTGCGGTTCGAGACCACGGTGCACTCCCACTTCTTGACGCCGAGCACGGCTTCGGGAACCTGTATCTTGAGGTTCTCCTTCACCTTGACCTGGCATCCCAGGCGCCAGTGCTCCTTGGCCATCTTGCGCGTGATGAAGCCGGTCTCGGTGGGCAGGATGTCGCCGCCGCCCTCGATCACCTGGCATTTGCACATGCCGCACGAACCGCCGCCGCCGCAGGCCGAAGGCAGGAAGACCTTGTTGTTGGCCAGCGTTGCGAGCAGCGTCGAGCCGCTTTCGGTCGTGATGACCTTCTCGCCGCCGTTGATGTCGATCGTAACTTCACCCGACGAGGTCAGTTTGGCCTTTGCAAAGAGAAGCAGCCCCACGAGGACAAGGGTCACCACCAGAAAGGCTATGATTGCAACTATAATAGTCAATTCCATTTTTCCGAATCTCTTTTAAGGTTAGAACTGAATACCCGAGAAGATCATGAAGGCGATACCCATCAGGCCGGTAATGATAAACGCGATACCGGGGCCCCTGAGCGCCGCGGGGATCTGCGAGTAGGTCGTCTTCTCGCGGATGGCGGCCATCATGACGATGGCGAGCCACCAGCCCAGGCCCGAGCCCAGGCCGTAGACGATCGACTGCCACAGCGACGTCAGCTCCAGCGCATCGACCTTCTGCTGCATGAAAAGCGAGCCGCCCATGATAGCGCAGTTCACGGCGATCAGCGGCAGGAAGATACCCAGCTGGCTGTAAAGCGTCGGCGAGAACTTCTCGACGGCCATCTCCACCAGCTGCACGAAAGCGGCGATGGTGGCGATGAAGACGATGAAAGTCAGGAAGTCCAGATTCACATCGGGCAGCCCGGCCCACGAAAGGGCACCGGCCTTGAGCACGAATTCATACAGGAGGTAGTTCAGCGGCACGGTCATCACCATCACGAACGTAACGGCGGCGCCGAGGCCGAGGGCCGTTTTTACGCTCTTCGAAACGGCGATGTAGGAACACATGCCGAAGAAGAACGCGAAGACCATGTTGTCGATGAAGATCGACCGGATAAAGATATTCAATGATTCCATACGCTACCCTCCTATTTTTCCTGTAAATCCTTATTGCGCGAACGGTGTACCCAGATGATGCAGCCCACGATGATCAGCGCCATCGGCGGGAAGAGCATAAGCCCGTTGTTGTAGTACCAGCCGCCCTCGGCCGCATACCAGCTCTCGGGAATGATGCGCCAGCCCATCAGGGTGCCCGAGCCGAAAAGCTCGCGGAAAAAAGCCACGATCACCAGGATCAGGCCGTACCCCAGGCCGTTGCCGATACCGTCGAGCAGCGACGCCCACGGCTTGTTGGCCAGCGCGAATGCCTCGATACGTCCCATGACGATACAGTTGGTGATGATAAGGCCGACATAGACCGACAGCTGCTTCGACACCTCGAAGACAAAGGCCTTGAGCACCTGGTCGACCAGGATTACCAGCGCGGCGATGACCACCAGCTGCACGATGATGCGGATGCGCGAAGGCACGCCGTTGCGCAGCAGCGACATCACCAGGTTCGAGAAACCCGTCACGACCGTCACGGAGAGGGCCATGACGATGGCGGGCTTGAGCTGCACGGTGACGGCCAGCGCCGAGCAGATACCCAGGATCTGCACGATGACCGGGTTGTTCGCGGAGAACGGCCCCGTCAGGAACTTCATATTCTTAGCCGAAAACAAAGGCTCTTTTTCTTGCTTACTCATTGTTTCCTACGTTTTCTTGGTTAGACTCATCCCGCACGGGGGCAAACACGACGTCCTCGATTGCGGCCTTACGCTTGGCCTCGAGCAGCGGCAGATAGTGTTTCAGGCTGTTGTAAAGCATCGCCGTCACGCCGTCCGAGGTCTTCGTACCGCCCGAAATGGCATCCACTTCATGCTCGGGATCCTGTGCGCCGCCCTTACGCAGCTTCACGGAAACGAACTCATCGCCCTTGAAAATCTTCTTGCCGACGAACAGCGCCTGGTATTTCGGCGTGGCGATCTCGGCACCCAGGCCCGGGGTCTCGCCCTTGTGGGCCATGATGATACCGGCCATCGTGTCCATATCCTTTTCGAGCGCCACATAACCCCAGACCGGGCCCCAAAGACCGGTACCCGTAACCGGGATCACCACACGGCCGTCCTTGGCCTCGAACACGGGGAATTTGCCGTCGTCGAAAGCACCCGGCAAGTCCTTGAGCAGTTCGAATACGTCCTGCCCCTCGACTTTCTCGCCCCGGGCGTCGACGACGTAGGCGTCGATGAAGGTGTCGTAGTTCTGCCCCTGCGCCGAGAGCGACGAGAGGATCGAGGATTTCTTTTCGTTCAGCTCGTTGGCATACTGGCGCTTCTGGAGCGAGAGTGCCGCCACGGCGAGCAGCGTCGCCACGATCACGACCATCACGGTCGAATACATTATAATATATGCGTTGCCGTTCTTGTCGCTCAGCATCCCCTTCTTCTTCGCGTCCTCGATCTCGACGAACGCCGAAGCGGGAGCCGCGCAAACGGGGCATGTTTCGGGAGCGGCCTTCCCTTCGTGGATATAGCCGCAGACTGTGCATTTGAATTTTTTCGTTGCCATATATCTCCCCTATTTCGCCAGTTTAACACGTTTCTTTCTGCGCGAGATGTTCGCCTCGACCACGTAGTAGTCCACCAGCGGAGCCAGCGCATTCATAAAGAGGATCGACAGCATCATGCCCTCGGGATAGGCCGGGTTGACCACGCGGATCAGCACTGCCAGCGCACCGGTCAGCAGCCCCACGATATACTTGCCCGTATTGGTCTGGGCCGAGGTCACGGGGTCGGTGGCCATGAAGACGGCACCGAATGCGAAACCGCCGATGATCAGGTGGTACCATGCCGGATAGGTCGTCACACCGATCGCCTGGAAGAAATAGCCCATCGCCAGCCCGCCGACGAATACCGAAACCATCGTGCGCCACGAAGCGACACCCGTGAACAGGAGGATCGCGGCGCCCAGGAGGATCGCCAGCGTCGAGGTCTCGCCGATACACCCCGGAATGAAACCGAGGAAGGCATCCATGGCCGAATAGCCCATCTGTCCCGTGGTGCTCAGGTTTTCGAGTGCCGTGGCGCCCGAGAAGCCGTCCACCACGCCCTCGCCCGAGGAGAGCCCTGCGATCCACACCGTAGCGCCCGACATCGAGGGCGTATAGGCGAAGAACGCGAAGGCGCGGGCCAGCAGCGCCGGATTAAAGACGTTCATACCCGTACCGCCGAACACCTCCTTGCCGAAGATGACCGAGAAGGCCGTGGCCAGCGCCACCATCCACAGCGGGATGTCCACCGGCATAATCATCGGGATCAGCAGGCCCGTCACGAGGAAACCTTCGTTGACCTCGTGGCCGCGCGCCTGTGCGAAGGCGAATTCGATGCCCAGGCCGACGACGTACGAAACAACGATGATGGGCAGCACCTTGAGGAACCCGAACCAGAGCGAAGCCCAGAATTCGGGCTGCACGCCCTGCGAGAGGAAATGCAGGTAACCCGTGTTATAGAAACCGAAGAGAAGCGCCGGCATCAGGGCGATGACCACCATGATCATCGTACGCTTCATATCATTGCAGTCGCGTATATGCGCGCCCTTCTGCGTCGTGGTGTTCGGCACGAACAGGAATGTCTCGAAAGCATCGAACGTCGACTCCAGGAAGCCCAGCTTTCCACCCTTGGTGAACGTGGGCTTGATCTTATCTACCAAATTGCGTAATGCGCTCATCGTTATGCCTCCTTAATCATTAAGTTAATACCGTCGCGGATGATCTGCTGTATCTCGATCTTCGAGGGGTCTACGAATTCGCACAGGGCGAAATCCTCCTCTACGACCTCGTAGATGCCGAGGTTCTCCATCTTGTCGATGTCGCCGGCAAGGCAGGCCTTCAGCAGGTACATCGGGTAGATGTCCATCGGCAGGTACTGCTCGTAGAGTCCCGTCACGACGAACGGGCGCTCGCCGCCGTTCATGTTGGTGTCGAGGTCGTAGGCCTTCTTCGGGCAGAGCCACGAGAAATAGGAGCGCGATACGGAGAACTTGTTGAAACGGGGCATCGCCCAGCCCAGCAGCTCGTACTTGTCGCCCTCGGGGATCACCGTAAGCTGATTGGCATAGAAACCGAGGAAGCCGTCGGCCGGGGTCTTCGTGCCGGTGAGCACGTTGCCCGAGATGATGCGTACATGGTCGCCCTCCTTTTGGGGTTTCACGTTGCCCCGGAGGATCGAATCGACCCTGGCGCCCGCGACGACGCGGCAGTACTGCGGTTTTTCGATCTCAGAGCCGGCTACGGCGATGATCTTCGTCATGTCGACGCGGCCTTCGTTGAACAGGCGGCCGATGATGGCCAGATCCTGGATATTGACCGTCCACACGACATCGCCCTTGTTCACGGGGTCGATGTGGTGGATCTGGATGCCGACGTTGCCCGCGGGATGTTTGCCCGCGAAGGTGTGCAGCTCGGCACCCTTGAGCATGGGCATCTGCCCCTCGGCCTTGGCACGCACCGAGAGGTGCACTTTGCCCGGCGTGAGGCGGCGCATCACCTCGATGCCGGCCTGGAGGTTCTTCTGCTCGTTGCGGAGCACGAAGTTGTAATCCGGGGCCAGCGGCGCGGAGTCGAAGGCGGAGATGAAAACGGCCTTCGGCGTGTCGTTCGGGTCGGCGATGATGCCGTAGGGCCGCTGCACGATCATCGGCCAGAGGCCGGAACGGAGCAGCAGTTCGACAATCTCCTCGCGGGACGCTTTCTGGAGGTCGGGCTTGGCGAACTCCTCGTAGCTCTGCGTGGCATCCGGCGTCACGGTTACGGAGAGCACCTTGCGCTTCTCCCCGCGGTTGACGGCAGCAACCGTCCCGCTGACAGGCGACGTGAAGAGGACACGCTCGCTGTACTTGTTGAAGAACAGCGGCGTACCGGCTTTCACCTCGTCGCCTACCTTAACCAGCAACTTGGGAGTCACGCCTTCGAAATCGAGCGGCGAGAGGGCATACTCCGAAGCCTGCGGCGCGTCGGCCAGAGACTCCTGGGCCTTTCCCCGGAGATTGATGTCGAGACCCTTGCGTAGTGTAATGATTTTCGACATGGTTAAAGATTTTGATTGTTATGTTTGGATATTTTTGGGTTAAATTTCGGGCCGGTTTTTGTTGTTAGCCTGCTAACAGCATAATTCGCGTGCGAAAGTACGAATTTTTTCCGAAAAATCCGTATGCATTATCTATTATTTTTTAATTTACTTAAAATTCGTACTTTTGTCGCAATGACTGCCCAATTCGTCAACATACACACCCACCGCCCGACAGGCCGGGGCATCGAGCTCCGCACCGCCGGCATCCACCCGTGGGACGCAGACAAAGAGGACATTGCCGCACTCGGCACGCTCCCGGCAGACGTACAGGCCATCGGCGAGACGGGGCTCGACTACGCCCGCGGCGCCGGGCGCCAGCGCCAGCTGGCCGCCTTCCGCGCCCAGCTGGCGCTGGCGCGCGAACGGCGGCTGCCCGTAGTGCTGCACTGTGTCAGAGCCTTCGAGCCCATCATGCTGGAACTGGCCGCCCGCGAGCCCCGTGCCGTGATCTTCCACGGGTTCATCGGCTCGCCCGAGCAGGCACGCCGCGCACTGGAGAAAGGCTACTACCTCTCGTTCGGCGTGCGGACGTTCTCGTCGCCCAAGACCATGGAGGCGCTGCGCGAAACGCCCCCCGGGCAACTCTTCCTCGAAACCGACGACAGCGACACCGGCATCGAAGAGGTCTACGCGCACGCGGCAGCGGTGAGAGGCACCACCGTCGAAGCCCTGAAACGGGCGACGACCGAAAATTACGAACGGATATTCGCCCCGCAAAATGGATAACTGGCTTGAACGCACCGAGCTGCTGCTCGGCAAGGAAAAACTCGGCCTGCTCCGGCAGGCGCACGTGCTCGTCGTGGGACTGGGCGGCGTAGGCGCCTATGCCGCCGAAATGGTCGCCCGGGCGGGCGTGGGACGCATGACCATCGCCGACGCCGACGCCGTGGCGCCGAGCAACATCAACCGCCAGCTGGTGGCCCTGCATTCGACCGTAGGCCGGCAGAAGGCCGAGGTGCTCGCCGACCGGCTGCGGGACATCAACCCCGCGATCGGGCTGACCATCGTCAACCGCTACATCCGGGACGAGGAGACCTACACGCTGCTCGACGCCGCCGCATACGATTTCGTGGTGGACGCCATCGACACCCTCTCGCCCAAGCTGGCACTGATAAAGGGGGCCCTCGACCGTTCGCTGCCGCTGGTCAGCTCGATGGGCGCCGGCGCCAAGACCGACCCCACGAAGATGGAGATCGCCGACATCTCGAAGACCCACCACTGCCCCCTGGCGCACATGCTCCGCAAGCGGCTGCACAAACTGGGCGTCCGCAGCGGCTTCAAGGCGGTATTCTCGCCCGAGGCGATGCGCGAGGGGGCGATGATCCTCTGCGACGAGCAGAACAAGAAGTCGAACGTCGGCACGATCTCCTACATCCCGGCGCTGTTCGGCATCGGCTGCGCCTCGGTGGCGATCCGCACGCTGATCGGGGAAATGGACTGACAACAAAACCATAAAACACATACGCCAATGAAACCGAACATCGTATTTCTGGACGAGTACACCCTCGGGGGTGCCGACCTGACCCGCCTGCACGAGCTGGGTCGGTACACAGGTTACAGCACGACCGCGCCGGACGAGGTCGCGGATCGCTGCCGCGATGCCGAAATCGTCATCACCAACAAAGTCGTGATGCGCCGCCAGACGCTCGCCGCACTCCCCGGGCTGCGCCTGATCTGCATAGCCGCCACGGGCATGAACAACATCGACCTCGACGCCGCGGCCGAGCTGGGCATCGCCGTCAGGAACGCCGCGGGCTACTCGACGCACTCCGTAGCCGAAACCACCCTCGGGGCGGCCATCGCCCTGCGGCGGCACATCGTCTACTACGACCGCTATGTCAAGAGCGGCGCTTACTCGGCCGCCGGGCAGCAGTTCCACTTCGCCAAACCCACGCACCAGCTCTACGGCTCGAAGTGGGGCATCGTGGGGCTCGGCGCCATCGGGCACGAAGTGGCGCGGCTCGCCGCGGCCTTCGGCTGCGAGGTACGCTACACCTCGACCTCGGGCGCCGTGCGCGAAGAGCCCTACCCCGCCGTGTCGCTTCCCGAACTGCTGGGCTGGGCGGACACGGTCTCGGTGCACGCGCCGCTGAACGACCACACGCGGGGGCTGATCGGCGCCCCGGAGCTGGCCGTGATGAAGCAATCGGCCATCCTCGTGAACGTCGCCCGCGGCGGGATCGTCGACGAGGCGGCACTGGCCGAAGCCCTCGACCGGGGATCGGTCGCAGGCGCCGCGCTCGACGTATTCTCGCGCGAGCCGCTGGCCGCGGATAACCCGCTGCTGGGCATCCGCGAACCCGACCGGCTGCTGCTCTCGCCCCACAACGCATGGTCGCCGCGCGAAGCCGTCGACGTGCTGGTAGGCTGCATCGCGGAGAATATCGAAGAATTCTGCAAGGCCCGATAGCCATGGAAGGAATGGAAACGGCAAGCCCCGGCGCCGCAACGGCCGCCCCGACGCCGGACGAACGCCGGCAGCGGGTTTTCGACTGGCTCGACGCCCGCGGCATCGCCTACACGTGGTACGAACACCCCGAGGCACCGACCATCGAGGCCGCACGCCGCTACTGGCGCGACGACGGGTCGAAGCACTGCAAGAACCTCTTTTTCCGCAACCACAAAGGCAACCGCCACTACCTCGTATGTTTCGACTGCGAACGGAACCTGGCCATCCACGACCTGGAACACCGCCTGAGGCAGGGCAAACTGTCGTTCGCTTCGGAGCAGCGCATGGAGCGCTGGCTGGGGCTGCGTCCCGGTTCGGTGTCGCCCTTCGGGCTGATCAACGACCCGGCCGGGCACGTGCACCTGTTCCTCGACGCCAGCCTGCAACGGCTGCCGGCCTACTCGTTCCACCCCAACGACAACCGGGCGACGGTGGTGATCTCCCGTGAGGAGTTCCTGCGTTACCTGGCGGCCGTAGGCAACACCTACGAGTTCATCGAGCTCTACTGACCCCGCCCATGCGGTATATCGAAACAAAAACGATCCTCTCGAAACTGCGGACAACCGACACGTGGTTCGGCATCACCTACAACATGAACCTCTACCGGGGATGCCAGCACGGGTGCATCTACTGCGACACGCGCAGCGACTGCTACGGGATCGGGGACATCGCACAGATCGCCGTGAAGCGCAATGCACTGGAGTTGCTGCCCGCCGAGCTGCGTGCCCGGCGGAAAAAACGCGCCACGATCGGCACGGGGTCGATGAACGACCCCTACATGCCCGTCGAGCGCGAGCTGCGGCTGACACGCCGGGCACTGGGCATGATCGCCGACGAGCGCTTCCCGGTGCATGTCATCACCAAGAGCTCCCTGGCGGAGCGCGACGCCGACATCCTGCAGGAAATTTCCGCCACCTACGCGGCGGTGAGTTTCACCGTGACCTGTGCCGACGACGCGCTCAGCGTCCGCACGGAACCCGGCGCCCCGGCCTCTTCGGAGCGGTTCCGCGCAATGGCGGCACTGGCTGCCAAGGGCATTTATACGGGTGTCACGATGATGCCGCTGCTGCCGCAGATCAACGACACGCGGGAAAATGTCGAAGCCATCGTCCGCCGGGCGAAGGACGCGGGGGCGTCGTATATCCTCCCGATGTTCGGCGTGACGCTCCGCAGCGGGTCGAGGGAGCATTTCCATGCCGCCCTGGAGCGCGGGTTCCCCGGGCTGAAAGCACGTTACGAAGCCTGTTTCGGCAACCGCTACGAATGCTTCGGCCCGAACTGCCGGGCGCTGGACGACACGTTCCGCAACCTGTGCGCAAAGCTGGGCATAGCCACCCGGATGGAGTTCTACCGGCCTGCATCTGCGCAGCAGCAAACGCTCTTTTAATTCCCGGAATTTGCCACGCTCCAAATAAGGGTTTATCCCGACACGTCACCCCTAACGAAAAACACCCCGGAATGTAGATTCCGGGGTGTTTTATTAAAAAGGCAGGCTATTTCATCTCCACGAGCGCCTTGCCGGTCATTTCGGCGGGCTGCTCCAGCCCCATCAACTTGAGCACCGTCGGCGCGACGTCGGCCAGGATGCCGTCGTGCACCGACTTCACGCGGTCGGAAACGACCACGATGGGCACGGGGTTGAGCGAATGCGCCGTATTGGGCGTACCGTCGGCATTGACAGCGTTGTCGGCATTGCCGTGGTCGGCGATCATGACGACCTCGTAACCGTTCTCCTTAGCAGCCTCGACAACTTTGGCGACGCACCCGTCGACGGCCTTCACGGCCTTCTCGATGGCATCGTAGACGCCCGTATGGCCGACCATGTCGCCGTTGGCGAAATTCAGGCAGATAAAGTCGAGCTTCCGCTCGCCGAGCGCAGCAACCAGTTGGTCAGCGACTTCCGGAGCGCTCATCTCGGGTTGCAGGTCGTAGGTGGCCACCTTGGGCGACGCGACGAGGATGCGGTCTTCGCCCGCGAACTCCGCCTCGCGGCCGCCGTTCAGGAAGAACGTCACGTGGGCATATTTCTCGGTCTCGGCGATGCGCAGCTGCCGCAAGCCCTGCTTCGAAACGAACTCGCCGATGGTGTTGGGCACGTTCTCCTTGTCGAAGAGGATGTGCAGCCCCGTGAACTTGGCATCGTAGGGGGTCATGCAGCAATAGTAGAGGGGCATGGTGTGCATCCCCTCGGCGGGCATGTCCTCCTGCGTCAGCACGATGGTCAGCTCCTTGGCGCGGTCGTTGCGGTAGTTGAAAAAGACCACCACGTCGTTGGGGCGGATCATGCCGACGGGCTGCCCGTTCTCGTCGATGCGCACGAAAGGCTTGATGAACTCGTCCGTAACGCCCTCGTCATAGGATTTCTGGACGGCTTCGACCATGTCCGACGAACGCTCGCCGATGCCGCTGACCAGCGCGTCGTAGGCGACCTTGACACGGTTCCAGCGCTTGTCGCGATCCATCGCGTAGTAGCGCCCGATCACCGTGGCGATCTTGCCCGTCGTGGCTGCGAGGTGCTTTTCGAGGTCGGCGACGAACCCCTTGCCGCTGTGCGGGTCGGTGTCGCGGCCGTCCATGAAGCAGTGCACGAAGGTATTTTCGAGGCCGTAGGCCGCCGAGATGTCGCACAGCTTGAAAAGGTGCTCGAGCGACGAGTGCACGCCGCCGTCCGACACGAGGCCCATGAAATGCATGTTCACGCCGTTCTTTTTGGCATGTTCGAACGCTGCCTTGACCTCGGGGTTCTCCAGGATCGAATTGTCGCGGCAGGCGCGGTTGATCTTCACCAGATCCTGGTAGACCACGCGGCCGGCGCCGATATTGAGGTGCCCGACCTCCGAGTTGCCCATTTGGCCGTCGGGCAGGCCGACGTTCTCGCCGTCGGTGCGCAGCTCGGCATGGGGATATTTCGCCGTCATGGCCGAGATATATTCGGGATGGACGGTCGAAATGACATCGGCCTTGTCGTGGCGGCCGTTGCCCCAGCCGTCGAGGATCATCAATAATACCTTGTTATTCATAATTATCCAGTTTTTAACTATTCTTTTACTTTACCTGGGCCATAATCAGTTCCACGGCCTTGTCGATGGCGGCCTGCAGCCCGTCGGGGTTCTTGCCGCCCGCCGTGGCGAAGAACGCCTGTCCGCCGCCGCCGCCCTGCATCAGTTTCGCAGCCTCGCGCACCACGGCACCGGCGTTCACGCCCTGGGCCGTGATCTCGTCGCCGAGCATCACCGTCAGCATGGGTTTGCCGTCGTTGACCGACCCCTGCACGAACACCAGTTTCGGGGAGCGGGCACGCAGGTTGTAGGCCAGGTCTTTGACGAACTCGGGCGTACGATCGGTCTGCGTGGCGATGAGCTGCACCCCGTGGCGCTCGGGCGTCGAAGAGATGATCTTCTCGGCCCACTGTGCGACCTGCTCGCGGCGCATGGCCTCGACCTCCTTCGAAAGCGTCTCGTTGCTCTCGAACATCTTCTTTACGGCCTGCAGCACCTGCGGGTTGTGGAGGTATTCGCTGATATCGCGCATCGTATCCTCGGCGGCGTAGATGATCTTCTCGGCCTGTTCGCCCGTGACGGCTTCGATGCGGCGCACGCCGGCCGAGATGGCGCTCTCGGTCAATATCTTGAAGAACCCGATGTTACCCGTGGCGCTGGTGTGCGTGCCGCCGCAGAGCTCGACCGACGTACCGAAGCGCACCATGCGCACCTTGTCGCCGTACTTCTCGCCGAAGAGCATCATGGCACCGCATTTCTCGGCCTCCTCCTTGGTGGCCTCGCGGTTCTCCTCCAACGGGTAGTTGGCGCGGACGGCGCGGTTGACGAGCATCTCGACCTGGCGAAGCTCGGCGGGGGTCATCTTCTGGAAATGCGAAAAGTCGAAGCGCAGGATCTCGGGCGTCACCATCGAACCCTTTTGTTCGACGTGCGCCCCCAGCACCTTGCGCAGCGCCTCGTGCATGAGGTGCGTCGCAGTGTGGTTGTTGGCCGCAGCCTGGCGTTTGGCAGCGTCCACGACGGCCGTGAACTCGGCCGCAGGGTTTTCGGGAAGCTCCTTGACGATATGGATAATCAGTCCGTTTTCCTTTTCGGTAGCCACGACGGCGATGCGCTCGTTGGCATTCTCGATATAGCCGATGTCACCGATCTGGCCGCCCGAATTGCCGTAAAACGGCGTGCGGTCGAAGACCAGCTGGTAGGAGGTCTTGCCTTTGGAGGTCACGCGACGGTAACGGGCGATCTTCACCCGCTCGGTCAGCGTGTCGTAGCCCGTGAAGACGCTCTCGCGAATGGGGAACAACTCCACCCAGTCGTCGGTATCGACGGCCGCGGCGTTGCGCGAACGCTCCTTCTGTGCCTGCAACTCGGTTTCAAAGGCTGCCAGGTCGACGCCGACGCCCTGTTCGCGGGCGATGAGCTCCGTCAGGTCGATCGGGAACCCGAACGTATCGTAAAGTTCGAAGGCGTCCTTGCCCGAGATCAGCTCGCGCCCTTCCCTGCGGGTCTTTTCGACCACGCCGTCCAGCAGGCTGATGCCCGTGGCCAGCGTACGCAGGAACGAGGCCTCCTCCTCCTCAATAACCTTTTCGATCAGCGCCTGCTGGGCCTTCAGCTCGGGGAACTGGCCGCCCATCTGCTCCACCAGTCCGGGAACCAGCCGGCAGATCGTAGGCTCCGTAAAGCCGAGGTAGGTATAGCCGTAGCGCACGGCGCGGCGCAGGATGCGGCGGATGACGTAGCCGGCCTTGACGTTCGACGGCAGCTGCCCGTCGGCGATCGAGAAGGCGATGGCACGCAGGTGGTCGGCGATGACGCGCATCGCCACGTCGCACTTCGCGTCGGCGCCGTAGGTCTTGCCCGAAAGCTGCGAAATACGCTGGATCGTAGGCTGGAACACGTCGGTGTCGTAGTTCGATTTCTTGCCCTGGAGGATCATGCAGAGGCGCTCGAAGCCCATGCCGGTATCGACGTTGCGCGCCGGAAGCTCCTCCAGCGAGCCGTTGGCCTTGCGGTTGAACTGCATGAACACGAGGTTCCAGATCTCGATCACCTGCGGATGGCCCGCATTGACCATCCCGCGTCCCGGTTCGGAGGCGATCTCCGCCTCGTCGCGCAGGTCGAAATGGATCTCCGAGCAGGGGCCGCAGGGGCCGGTCTCGCCCATCTCCCAGAAATTGTCGTGCTTATTGCCGCGGATGATATGGTCTTCGGGCAGAAACTGCTTCCAGTAGTCGTAGGCCTCCTGGTCGAAGGGGACGCCGTCCTCCTCGGAGCCTTCGAAAACCGTGGCGTACATGCGGTCGGCGGGAAGTTTGTAGACGCCGTGGAGCAGCTCCCACGCCCATTCGATCGCCTCTTTCTTGAAGTAATCGCCGTAAGACCAGTTGCCCAGCATCTCGAACATCGTATGGTGGTAGGTGTCATGCCCCACCTCCTCCAGGTCGTTGTGCTTGCCCGAAACGCGCAGACACTTCTGGGTGTCGGCCGCACGCGGATATTTGCGGGGCGCATTGCCCAGGAAAATATCCTTGAACTGGTTCATGCCCGCGTTGGTGAACATCAGCGTGGGATCCCCCTTGACGACCATCGGTGCCGAAGGCACGATCACATGGCCCTTGCTCTCGAAGAAGTCCAGAAAGGCCCGGCGAATTTTATTCGATTCCATATATAAGATTTTATCCGATTTCCACGTTTGTGATTTCGGGTTGCAAAATTACACAATTAAAGTTAAATTTGCATCCTATTAACCGGAGTTTTTTCCGCAATGAAGCAAAAAGGGCAGAGATTCGACACGCAGGCGCTGACACAGGAAGCGCAGGCGCTGACGCGCGACGTGGTCACGGCACCTTTCCGCCTGCGCACCTACCGCCTGATCCGGAAAATACTCATCGGCTTCATCCTCGTCTCGATCGCCAACGTGCTCTTCTCGTACTTCTTCTACACCCCCAAGATGTACCGCATCATCCGCGACAACCGCGACCTGGTGATCAAGTACCGCATCCTGCAAGACCGCATCCGCACCTCGCAGAGGCGCGTGGACGAAATCCGCCACCGCGACAACTACGTCTACCGCTCGCTCTTCTCGACCGACACGATGACCCTCGACGGCGTGTGGCAGCCCTATCCCGACACCAAATACGCCGCGATGGCCGGGGACGACTTCGCCCCGCTGATGGTCGGCACCTGGAAACAGCTCGATGCGCTGGCGCGCCTGCTCTACCTCGAATCGGTGTCGTTCGACGAATTGCAGGCATTCGCCCGCGACAAGGAGAAAATGTCGTCGGCGATCCCGGCCATATGGCCCATCGACCGCTCGGCACTGCACAACGACCATATCGGCGCCTTCAACATGCGGCGCATGCACCCCGTGCTGGGGTATATCCGCCCCCACAAGGGCATCGACCTGGGCTGCGACCGCGGCACGCCGGTCTACGCCACGGGCGATGCCGTGGTGGAGGTCGCCTCCTCGGGGGGCAACGGCGGATACGGGCGCATGGTGCTGCTGAACCACGAATTCGGCTACAAGACCCGCTACGCGCACCTGAGCAAAATCCTCGTGCAGCCGGGCGAACGGGTCGCCCGCGGGCAGGTCATCGCCGAAACGGGCAATACGGGCATCTCCTCGGGCCCCCACCTCCACTACGAGGTGATCCACAAGGGCATGCCGGTGAACCCGATCAACTATTTCAACCGCAACATGACCGCCGCGGAATACGACGCACTCATGGAGAAGATGCGCGATACGAACTTCGAAAAGCTCTGACATGGCAGGAAAGAAAGACCTGGAGCGGCTCCGCAGGCGTAAGCGCCGCAAACAGAACATCATACGCGCGACGGTGCACTTTTTCGTGTGGGCCGGGGTCGCCGTGCTCTACTACGTCGGGTTCTCGCTCTTCTTCGACACCCCCGTGGAGTACGAGCTCAAACACTCGACCGACCGCCTGCGCCGCGAATACGCCGCACTCACCCAGCGGTACGACTCGCTCACGACCGTCATGCACAACCTCTCCGCGCGCGACCGCAACGTCTTCCGCATCCTCTTCGAATCGGATCCCTACGACTTCGATTCGGAATACGAACGCCGGCAGGCCGTCACCTACGAAAACATCTTCAACCGTTCGTCGCGGCGGCTCAAGCTCGAACTGCGCGAACGGGTCGCCGACATGGAGAAGCGGCTCGACGAGCTGAACGCCTCGTACCTCGACCTGCAGGCGCATATCGATTCGGCGGGCAGCGGCTGCAACAACATCCCGGCCATCCAGCCCGTGATAAACAAGCAGTTGACGCTGCTCACGGCCTCGTACGGCATGCGCATACACCCCTTCTACAAGACCCTGCAATCGCATCAGGGCGTAGATTACACCATCCCCGAGGGGTCGCGCGTCTTCGCCACGGCCGACGGCGTGGTGCGCGACGTGGCGCTGCGCAACTCCACGTCGGGGCAGACGGTCGTGATCGACCACGGCAACGGCTACGAGACTTCGTACAGCCACCTCTCGAAGATCAACGTCCGCAAGGGCCAGCGCGTGAGCCGCGGCGAGATCATCGCCCTCTCGGGCGACACGGGCCTTTCGCTCTCGCCCCACCTCCACTACGAGGTGCGGCTGAACGGCATGCGCGTCGATCCGATCCACTACTTCTTCATGGAACTCACCCCCACCGAATACCAGCGCCTGATGCGCATCGCGCAGTCGGGCATGCAGTCGTTCGACTAAAAACATAAGGAGATGGGAAACGACTGGACAAAGGATTTCGGCTTTGCGCGCGAAGAAATTTTCCGCAGCGAAGAAACGCTCCGCACAATCCGCCATATCCGTGCCTCATGGGGCGGCGAACCGGAGTTCCTCTGGGAGAAATTCCCGGACTACGCCGTTTTCCGGCGGCAGGACAACGCCAAATGGTATGCCGTGATATTGACGGTGCAGGCCGGCAAACTCGGCCTCGCGGACCAGGGGCGGACAGAGATTCTCGACATCCGGGCCGATGCGGAGACCATGGCGCGGTCGCTGGACTTCGAACATTATTTCCCCGGGTACCATATGAATAAACGCACGTGGCTCACCGTACGGCTGGACGGCAGCGTACCCTTCGGGGAAATCGCCCCGCTGATCGCCCGCAGTTACGAACTGGCCGGGAAAAAGTAGCCCGTCATGCAAATCCGACTCATCCTGCTCGACTTCGACGGCACGCTGGCCGACACACGGCGCGCCAATACGCTCGCCTATGTGTCCACACTGCGCGAGGCGGGCTATACGCTCACCGAGGAGGAGTATGCGGCAAAGTATTTCGGTATGCGGTGCAACGAGTTCCTGACCCGTTACGGCATCGCCGACCCCGGGGAGCGCGAGCGGCTGCGGCTGCGCAAGATCGCGCTCTACCCCGCGTTCTTCGACACCGTGCGGCTCAACCGCCCGCTGTGGGAGTTCTGCAGGCAGTTCCGGGCGCAGGGCGGCCGCGTATGGATCGTATCGACAGGCAGCCGCGCCAACATAGACAACGCCATGCGCCACCTGGGGATCACGGTCGCGGGACAGCGGACGGGGAGCACGGGTGCGGCAACCTCGGGTGCGGCGGGCAGAGACTTGACAGGTGCGGATGAGGCATGGCTCCGGACAGCCGGCACGGCAACGATAGATGCAGGTACGCCAGCACACGCAACAGTCACCCCCGAGCCCGGCGAAGGGCCGAACGGCTCCGTGGACGGCATACTCTCGGGCGCCGACGTCGAACACAGCAAGCCCGCCCCGGACTGTTTCCTGGAGGCCATGCGGCGCGAGGGCTGTACGCCGCAGGAAACGCTGATCTTCGAGGACTCCGAAATCGGGCTCGAAGCGGCCCGCCGCAGCGGAGCGGCCTATTTCAGGGTAACGCTCTGACCATCGCGCCCAGGCCGTTCCCGGCATCCTGTATCCGGCATCCTGCACCCGACATCCGACGTCCGGCACCCGACATCCGGCTCCCTGTATCCTGTATCCTGTATCCTGTATCCTGTATCCTGTATTCTGCATCCTGCGTCCTGCACCTCGCACCCGGCACCCGCTGCCGGACGCACTCATTCCTCCGCGCCGTCCCCAACAGCATCCATCCGGCCGATCTTCCACAACCGAGCCATGTAATTTCCGGGAGTAATCACCATCCGGCAGCGGAACTCGTCCGCCCCCGTCACGACACAGCCGGTCAGCGCTTGCAGATCACGTTGAAATCGCAGTACTTGCAGGTATCGGCATCCTCGCACTGGCGGAACGGAACCGAGGCGTCGTAGAGTTCGGCGAGCTGCGCGCGCAACAGTTCCTCGAAACGCTCGCGGTAAAGCGTATAGCGCGCCCCCTTCACCCCCGTTTCTTTGTCATCGAGCTGCGGCGAATAGCCGGGGCGGTTCATGTTGCGGACGTAATAGAGTGCCGGTTCGACGTCGCAGCCGCGCGACCGGTGCAGCATCATCGCGTAGAGCAGCGTTTGCAGGATGTTCGAAAGGCGTTGTTTGCCCGTGCCCGTGAACAGGCTCTCCACACCGTCGAATTCGAGATGCGGCGCCCCGGTCTTGTAGTCCACCACCCTCAGCGCCCCGTCGTCGAGCGTGTCGATACGGTCGGCGATGCCGGCGAATTTCATCTCCAGGTCGCGCCCGCCCGCGCGGAAGCGGAACGGATAGGCTACGGGCTCCTCCAGCCCCGACACGGCGAAAGCATCGTGCGCAGCGTCGTAGGGCATCACCCCGCCCCGCAGGTAACGGATCACGATGTCTTTCACCAGCAACAGGTTGCCCGAATAATCCTCGGCCGTGGCATGTTTATCCTGCAAATAGTTCTCGTTGATGGCCGCCTCGACCGCCTGCGCCACTTCGCCCGTACGGATCATCGCACGCAGGGTTTCACCGGGATGCGCCTCGCCCGCAATGCGGGCGTAAAGCGTCTGCACGGCGGCATGGAGGATCGTACCGAACATCGGGGCGTCGACCTCCTCGGAAATTTCGTCATCGGCCTCCAAGCGGGCTATGGAATGGAAATAGAAGCGCAAGGGGCAGGCCACATAGCGGAAAAAAGCCGTCGGCGAGAGCGTCGCAGGGCTTTGGGCGTTGACGAAACGCTCCAGCCGGGCCATCACCCCTTCGTCCTTGGGCACCTCGATCGGCGCCGTTTCGGCCAGGTTGACGTCCACCCCCACTTCGACCTTGCGCACGTCGAAGCCGCTCTCGTAGTCCAACTGGTAGATATAGCGGCTCGGCTCGCCCGTCGACTTGTCGTCGGCGTGCGAGCAATAGAGCATGTGGACGGTCTTGGCGCGCTGGATCAGGCGGTAGAAATAGTAGGCATAGACGCCCTCGTGGTGCTCGGGCGTGGGCAGCTCGTAGGCCGCACGCAGGTTGTAGGGGATGAACGACGCCTGCGCCATATGGTTGCCGGGGAAATTGTCGTCGTTCATCGAAAGGATGATGACGTTTTCGAAATCGAGGTTGCGGGTCTCAAGGATCCCCATGATCTGGATGCCCTCCAGCGGCTCGCCCTCGAACGGGATGCGCAGCGTCTGCAAGTGCCGGCGCAGCAGCGAGGTGTAGACCTCGGCCGTAAGGTCGATATCGCACTCGTCGAGCGAGTTGCGCAACTTGGTGACCTGCTCGGCGATGACCGCCAGGAATTCGACCCGCTGCCGTGCGTCGTCGCCCTCGTAGGGCTGGCGCGCCACGGCGGCGACCACGTCCAGCATGTAGTCGGACAACTCGCGCCACGTCGCGGCGGGCGTAAAGATCCGTTTCAGCAGTTCGTTGCGGCCCAGCCACGCGGCATCGACCGAAATGCGGCGGTCGCGGACGATCTCCTCGTGCATCGTGCGCGTGAGTGCGGCGTCGCACTCGGCCACATAGGGGTGTGCGAGGATGCCGGCGACGTCGGCATGGTAGAACGTGCAGCCGTCGCCCTTGCGGCGGCGGTGGTTCTGCAACTCCACCAGACGCTCGACGAACGTGTAGGCCAGGCTCTGCCGCAGGGGGAAGCCCATCGTCACGTTCACCCGTCCGATATCGGCGGGCAGGGCGTACAGCAGCGGCAGCAGCAGGTTCTCGTCGGTAAGCACCACGGCGGTCTCCTTGCCCAGCGCGGGCCTGGCGCCCGCGGCGATGCCGGGGTCTTCCTCCCTGCGGCGGCGGGCAAGGTCGGCGAGGATCGCCGCGGCATACTTGCACTGCACGGCGTTCGAGACGGCGGCGACCGACACGATCTGCTTCTCCCCCCGCATGTTGTCGTGCCGAAGTTCCGTGCGGGGCGGGAACTGCGCCACGTTCGAACGCACGAACATACCCGCCTCCTGTTCGGGGTCGTCCTTATAATAGGAGTCGTAGTCCCAGTAAAAATCGGTTTCGGCCGCCGTGGCGAGGAACCCGAAAAGGCGCTTCTCGCACTCGGAAAGGGCGTTGAACCCCGCCACGACATAACGCCGGGGCTCGGGGAAGGCGAACCCGCCCCCGCGGATGCGGTCGGCGGCGGCGCGCTGCACCATGCCGTTGTAGGCGATGCCGAGCGACGAGAGACGCTCCCGGAAGCGGCGGTAGATGGGGCCGAGGGTCTTCCAGATCGCCAGGAAACGGCGTTTCTCCTCCGAAAGGTCGGCCTGCTCGCCGAACGAGGACCAGAACGAAAGGATGCGCAGCTGCGCGGGCGTGAGGTAGGAAATATCGGCTTCGATCTCCTTGATCTCCGAGATGTTGCGGAACAGCATCTGCGCGTCGATCAGGTATTTGTCGATCGTATCGAAGTCCGTGAGGAGCATGTCGCCCCAGAAATAGAACTTGTCGAAAGGTTCGTTGTGGTAGGCCGAGTAGACTTTGTAGAGCTCGGTGATGAGCCGCACGCGGTCGCCCGTATGCAGCCCCGATATTTCGCCCGTCAGGTCGTCGATCGTCACCCATTCGGGCTGCCACATCGGCCGTCCGGCGATGCGCCCCAGGGCATCGACGAAAAACAGCCGCGCACGCCGCGACGGAAAGAGCACCGCCCGATCGGACAGTCCCTCGCCATAGCGCGCATACAGGTCGGCGGCCACCTCCTCCAGAAATCCCTTCATAGCAGTTCGGACAGCCCCGGCGACTTTCCCGGCGGTATCGTCCGCCCGGAATCCGGAAGCCCCCTTCGCATTATTGTTCCATGAGACTATTCTACGTGGCTGATCTCACCGCCCATGAACTTGGCACCGCCGCGCACGACGGCAGGCTGCCCCTTATAGGTAATACGGGCGTTGGTCGTGGTCTTGCCGATGAACCGGTCGGTGATCCACAGCGACACGTCGGCCTTGCTCTGGGCATTGACCTCGGCCGACATCACCTCCAGCCCCGAGGCCGCGACCCTGCCCGTCGAGGCGAACAGCGTCAGGTAGCCCGCCTTGCCGGTGAGCGTCGCGCTGCTGCCGCCCGTGAGCTCCATCCTGAGGTCTTTGACATCGAACGCCGCCGTGAGCGACGCCTTGCGCCCCAGGGTCAGGTCGAGCAGCACCGCATCCACCGTTCCCTCGAACACGGCTGCGGCGCCCGACAGCGAAACGGACTGCAACGTATTGTAATAGACCGTCACCTGGGTGCGGTCGGGACGGCGCGAATCGGGCCTCTCGCTGATACGCAGGGTTTTGTCCTTCACCTCGGCGCGGAATTTCGATGTATAGGAGCCTTTCGTGTCGTATACGATCTTGGGGGCCTCGGTGTCGGGGACTTTCACGAATTTGATATCCAGGTCGGCATCCACCGCGACGGCCTCGAACGTGGTCAGCCACTCGTTATGTTCCGTAGGACTTACGGCACCCGCCTCCTGTGCACGGCCGGAGGCTGCGAAGAGCAGCATCACGGCGCTCAGAATCATCTTCTTCATACATTGTAGGTTTAAATACGTCGCTAAAATACAAAATTATTGCGAACCCCGGTTTGCCGTTCGGGATTTGTTTTGTACTTTTACTACCTAAAACGACATTTCGGACAGTGAGGGCAAGAATTCTGAATGCAAGCGCAGGGTCGGGCAAGACCTACCAGTTGGCGTACAAATACGTGCGCGACGTGGTCGAACAGCCCGGCATTTACCGCCACATCCTCGCCGTGACCTTCACCAACAAGGCCACCGAGGAGATGAAATCGCGCATCCTCAAGGAGATCCACCTGCTGGCCTCGGGACAGCCGAGCTCCTACCTCGACAACCTCTGCCGCGAATTGTCGCTCGATGCCGCCACGGTGCGCCGACGCGCCCGGGAGGTGCGGTCGAAGATCCTGCACGACTATTCGCGCTTCACGGTGCTGACGATCGACACCTTCTTCCAGCGCATCCTGCGCGCCTTCATCAAGGAGCTGGGCATCGACCTCAATTACAACGTCGAGATCGAAACGGCCTCGGTGCTGACCAAGAGCGCCGACACGCTCATCGAGCAGATCACCACCGACCGCGACCTGCAGCGCTGGCTCACGGACTTCGTGCAGGAGCGCATCGACGAAGGCAAGAAATGGGACATCCGCGACGGCATCCTCACGCTGGGCGGCGAGCTGTTCAAGGAGAAAAACAAGGACGCACTCTCGGCGGCCCGCCCGCGCGAGGAACTGGCGCGTATCGTGGGCGAAGCCACGGCGCACGCCGCGGCGACCAAAAAACGGATGCAGGACGCTGCGGCCGAAGCCGTACGGATCATCGGGGACGCAGGCGCCTCGGTCGCCGACTTTCCCTACAAAGGCTCGGGCTTCGCGGCCTATTTCTACGCCGTGGCGGGCGGCAGCTTCGAGCGCTACGGAAGCCGCGCGGAGGCGGCCTGCACCAGGGACGAGGCGTGGGGAAAACCCGGCAGCACGGCACAGGGGCTGCGTTCCCGGCTGCAACCCCTGCTGCGCGAAATGTGCGGCCTCTACGATGAGAACGTCCGCGCGTGGAACACCTGCGACCTGCTGCGCGAGAACTACCGCAGCTTCGCACTGCTCTCCGACCTCTATGCCAAGGTGCAGCAGATGTGCGACCAGGAAAACATGATGCTCCTCTCGGAGACCAAATACATCCTCTCGGAATTCATCGGCCACAACGACGCGCCGTTCATCTACGAGAAGGTCGGCAACCGCTTCGAACACTTCATGATCGACGAATTCCAGGACACCTCCGTGAAGGAGTGGGAGAATTTCCTGCCCCTGCTGCAAAACGCCATGGCGCAGAGCGAGGCGACCTCGGTGCTGATCGTGGGCGACATCAAGCAGTCGATCTACCGCTGGCGGGGCGGCGACTGGAAAATACTCCACTCGCAGGCGCAGCGGGCGCTGGGCGCGGACAGCACCGAGCTGGTCAACCTCACGGAAAACTACCGCAGCCTGCCCGCCGTGGTGGATTTCAACAACAAGGCCATCGGCCGCGTGGTCGAAGCCGACAACCGGGCGCTCAACGCGACGCTGGACGAAGCCGCGGCGCGGGGCGACATGGACGCCCGCACCGCCGCCGGGTTGCGCGACACACTGTGCGACGCCTACCGCGAACATGCGCAGACACCCCGCCGCCTGGGCGGGAGACCGGGCTATGTTTCGGTGGAGACCTTCGCCGAACGGCCGCCCGTCGTGGAGCGCATCTGCGAGGTGCTGGACAAGGGTTTCCGTCCGTGCGACATCATGATCCTGGTGCGCGGGGCGACCGACGGCGCCAAGGTGGCCGCCGAGCTGCTGGATTTCAAACGCCGCAACGACGACCCGCGCTACCGGTTCGATGTGATGACGCAGGAAGCGCTGATCGTGGGCAATGCCCCCGTCAGTTCGTTCATCGCCGCGGCGCTGCGCCTGTCGCTCAACCCCGACGACTCGCTCAGCCGCGCCGTCTACAACCACTACCTCGGCCGCGGGTTCGACCGCCCGCTGCCCGGGGACGAACGCACCTTTTTCCGTTCGATCCGGCTGCTGTCGCCCGAGGAGGCGTTCGAGCGGATCGTCATGCGCCACGCGCTGCACGACGACAGGCAGCAGACGGCCTACCTGCAAGCCATACACGAACAGATCATCGGCTTCTGCGCCAGCAAGATCGCCGACATCGCGCTGTTCCTCGACTGGTGGGAGCAGCAGGGGCAGAACCGGTCGCTGAGCGTCGACGAGAGCGCAACGACCGTCGAGATCACGACCATACACAAGGCCAAGGGGCTCGAAAAGCGCGTGGTGCTGATCCCCTGGTGCTCGTGGCAGCTCGATCCCAAGTCGGGCGGCAACGTGACGAACATCGTCTGGGCCGAGGCGCAGGGCGATGCGGGCGCCGTCGGGCGCTTCCCGGTGAAATACAAGAAGGCGATGGCCGAATCGGGCTTCTCGGCGGAGTACTACCGCGAGCTGGTCTATTCGCACGTCGACAACATCAATCTGCTGTACGTGGCCCTGACACGCGCCGCCGAGTCGCTGCACGTCTTCATCCCTCGCAAGGGCGGCAAGAGCGTCGGCGGGCTGCTGCTGCAAAGCATCGGAGCCGACGGCGACAAAGCGCTGCTCGACGGCACCGAAGGGCGCCGCACCGTGACCGAGGAGGGCGAAAGGTTCGAATTCGGGCTCTTCACGGGCCCCGTTCCCGGCGGCGGCAAAGCATCCGACGGCAGGCACGTCGTGCTGGAGAATTACCCCACGGCACGCGCCGACCTGCGGCTGAGACTCCCCTCGCAACGCTATTTCGAGGAGGAGGACGAGGTGGAACCCTCGCCCCGCAATTTCGGCATCCTGATGCACAAGGCCTTCGAGGAGGCCGACGACCGGCAACAAATCTACGAGGCCGTACAGCGGATGCGGGACGACGGCACGCTGTCGCCCGGCGAAGCCGAAGCGCTGCGGGGGATGATCGCCCGGGCGCTGGCGCACCCCGTCGTGGGCGAATGGTTCGGGGGCGGCTGGCAGCGCGTGCGCAACGAGAACGAGATCATTGTCCCCGGCGCCGGGTCGACCCGGCGCCCCGACCGCGTGATGATCCGCGGCACGCGGGCCGTAGTCGTCGACTACAAGTTCGGAAGCCGCGAACCCGGACGCTACCGCCGCCAGGTGGGCGAATACCTCGGCCTGCTGCGGCAAATGGGCTACACCGAATGCGAAGGGTACCTGTGGTACGTGAAACTGGGGGAGATCGAAAAAGTGGAAGGATAAGATGAACGAAACCATCGGCATCATACCGCGTGCGTTCCGCCGCCGGGGAGTGTGGGTCGCCTGTACGCTCCTGCTGCGCGCAGGGCTGAATTTCCTCGGGCTGGCCATGCTGCTGCCCGTGCTGGCGCTGGTGCTCGACCCCGGCAGCCTCGAGGGCGGCGGGGTGCTGGCACGCGCCTACGACGGGCTGGGCTTCGCCTCACAGCGCAGTTTCGCGCTGGCGGTCTGCGCGGCCGTGGTGGGCGTGATCGTCCTGAAGAGCCTGCTCGGGCTGTGGCTCGCCCGCGTCGAACGCAATTATATCTTCGCACTCTACCGCACGCTCTCGCGGCGGCTGCTCGTCACCTACCACGACCGGGGGCTGCCGTTCGTCAAGGCGTCGAACTCGGCCGTACTGGCCCGCAACGTCAACGTCGTCTGTCTGGCCTTCGCGGCGGGCGTGCTCAAACCCGCCGCCGCCATCGCCGCCGAGGCGATGCTGCTCGTGCTGCTGTTCGGGGCGCTGATGTGGTACACGCCCCTCGCGGCACTGCTCGCCCTGGCGGTCTTCCTGCCCTCGATCTGGCTCTATTACGGACTGGTGCGCAACCGCATCAACCGCTACGGGGAACTGGAAAACAAGGCGCAGCGCGAAAAGGCGCGGCTCGTGGCCGAGACCTTCCGCGGCTATGCCGACATCGAGATCAACAATGCCTTCCCGATGATGCTCCGCCAGTTCGACCGGGCGATGGATCAGGTGATCCGCACGCGCCTGCGCGAAACGGCGATCGGGCTGCTGCCCCAGACCTTCACCGAGGTCGGGCTGGCCGTGGGCATGGCCCTGCTCGTGGCACTGAGCCTCGGCGACGGCGACGGGCGGGCGCAAATGCTGTTCGGCGTATTCGCCGTGGCCGCACTGCGCCTGATGCCCTCGGTGCGCAACATCATGACCGGCTGGACGGCCATCAAATACAACCGCTACACGATCGGCATCCTGCGCGACGCCGCAGCGGACTGCCCCCCGGCGCCGGCTACCCCGAATCCGGGGAAAGCGGCCGCACGGAGCACCCGGGACTTCGCAGACACCGCCCCGGCCTGCGGGAAAACCCCGGAGGCAAGCCCTGTTCCCGGCACCCCGACAAATGCCCCGGGACAGCACAACACCCCGGAACGACATAATATCCCCGGACGGAGCGATACCGCAGAGTGCCGGGACACACCCGTCCCATCCGCCACCCCCGGCCCGCGCAGCACACCCGCCGCAACCGTTGCCCCCGGCAATTCCGGCAAACCCGGCACTCCCGGGAACCCCGCCGCCGATAGTATCCGCACCCCCGAAAAATTGCCCTTCAGCCGCGAGATCGCCGTGCGCGACCTTAGGTTCCGCTTCGCGGACGGCGGGCGCGAGCTTTTCCACGGCCTTTCGCTGACGATCCGCAAGGGCGAGCGCATCGGTATCCGCGGAGCCTCGGGCGCCGGGAAAACGACGCTCTTCAACCTGCTGCTGGGACTGTATGAGCCGACCGGGGGTAAAATCGTCATCGACGGCACGCCGCTTACGGCGGCCAACCGCCGGACATGGCAGAACCGCATCGGGTACGTCTCGCAGAGCCTCTTCATCGCCGACGGCAGCTTCGCGGCCAACGTCGCGCTGGGCATCCCCGCCGGGGAGGTCGACCGGGAGCGGGTCATGCAGGCGCTCCGCGCGGCACAGCTCGGGGAGCTGGTCGCCGGGCTGGCGAAAGGGATCGACACCCACGTCGGGGAGTGCGGCTGCCGCCTCTCGGGCGGACAGCGCCAGCGCATCGGCATAGCCCGTGCGCTCTACCGGCAGGCCGACGTGCTTTTCTTCGACGAGGCGACCTCGGCACTCGACAGCCGCACCGAAGAGGAGATCAACCGCTCGATCGCCGGGCTCGCGGCACGGGATGCCGGGCTGACATTGGTCGTCATCGCCCACCGCGAAAGCTCGCTCGAATACTGTAACAGGATCATAACGATAGGAGAATAAAACATGGAATACCTCATAGCCGGCATACGCATCGACATCCCGCACCGGTTCACGACAGGCGCCTTCGGCATGGCGCTGGCACCGTTCGCGGCCGGAAGCAAAACGGAAACGGACGCTGGCAGCAACCGTATGGCGGGCCCCGTGCCCGGAACGGCGACAACCGCAGCGCCCTCCCCGTCGGAACCCCCGGGAACGGACAGAACGGCGCCCCGCCCCGCGATATGCCCGGCAGGAAATCCGGGTACGGAGAGGACTGTCCCCTGCCCTGCGACATCCCCGGCGGGCACGGCACAACCAGACCTCATCCTGCGCACGGGACTGCTCGCCGGCGACACGGCCGGCTACTGCGAACTCGACGCATTCGACTTCACCGACGCCGATGCCGACTGCCGTTTCGGCCGCGACACGGAGGGCTACCTGCTCACCATGACACCCCGCGACGGCAGCGCCCCGGCACGGTTCCATAAAGCCTTCGGCAGCCCCGACGCCACGAGCGACATCTGTCTCTTATACACATCTCCGAGCCCACGAGACTCCTGAGCATCTCG
>ERZ1027264.111-NODE-111-length-79753-cov-7.365856_pt1 | contig 79753 bp, 78 predicted proteins | sample MGYA00519258_ERZ1027264 | MGnify/ENA primary metagenome ERZ1027264 (study PRJEB26926, sample SAMN06164692) | human gut metagenome | biome: ENVO:00009003; feature: ENVO:2100002; material: ENVO:00002003 | host: Homo sapiens | place: USA | collected 2012 ...
GAGATGCTCAGGAGTCTCGTGGGCTCGGAGATGTGTATAAGAGACAGAATCAATATAAGGTGGCAACGGAAGCCGGACGACTACAGATCATTAACACTATCATAATAGACCTACAGCACCGGTATCAAAAATACCTTGCAGAAGAAAAGGAAGAAAAGGCATTGATATTCGAGCGGGAAATAAGAAACATGCTCGAACAAGCCCGGAAAGAAGTAAAAGGCAATGAACTAAAGCTGACTGTAGACGGGAAAATAGACATTGTCGCTACTTTGCACGGGCACGAAAACGTTTCTCGTGTGTTCCGTACACTTCCCATCAATTCTATTATAATAGGTCTCGTCGCTGCAAAATCAGGTCTTGACCCTACTGTATTGGTACATCAGCTTGCAACAAGCTACTACAAGGACTTCAATGGTTTCAATAAAACTATTCTGGGTAGGGAAAAGATTATGCTTCCGGGCGATCTGATCCGTGCAGCCAATTGGGAAGAACTGGAAAAGCAAAATCAGAAGTTTTTGGACGAAATGACGCCTTATGAAGTGCAGGAGGCTACTTACATAGATGATGAAAGAAAAGCCTCTGTAAAGGACAGATTAAAGGCTTTACGGCTTAAATAGGGAAAGGGAGCTATGACGAACAAGGAAAGAAAGATAAACCTCTATATAAAAAGAGTGGAAAGGTTTAATGAGCTTTGTCCTTCCAACGGGTTCCTGTGGGGAAGTACGATCATAAAACCTATTACAAGACGGAATTTGAAAATAGCCCTGTCGGGAGAAAAAGAAGAAAGCATAGACCGGAAGATAAAAGGAGTTGAAAAGTTTATAAAATACTTGGAAGGGGACGCGGGTAGTGACGGAAGGAAAAGAATGCTACCGGAACTGAAAAAGTATCTGGTAAATGTAAAGGACGCGAAAATAAAAATATCCCCATCTATAAAAGTATTTGTAAACGGGGATATAAGATCGCGTTTGTCTCTTTTGGAAAAGAAAGACGGGAAATGGATTGTATCGGACTACCGGGGAACAGTATTGAAACTGAAAAACCAAGAATCAGCCCTTCAAAGGGAAATCTTGTTCAGATTGAAAGCAAAATATGACCGGTCGATCATACCCAATACAAAAACCATTTTCCGGGCTTATTCTTAACCCAGATACATCTCTCCATGAAGTTCGGGATATTTGGAATCACGCATAATGTTCCGTACCTTTGTCTTTGTCCAAGCAGGAACAGCATTCTTTACCGGAATGATCATAGGTTTCTTTTTGGGAGTTTCAATATTCTTCTTTTCGTAAGGCATACTATTAGTTTTTAAAGACGAAAGGGCTAAGAACCGATTTTTACAGATTGTGTTCAAAGCCCTTTCTTGATTAACGTAATTTACTAACAACGAGATTGTTAATGCGCCTACTCTGTTAAGGATTTTCGGCGGCCTCCTTTATTAAAACTTAGATTTATTTATAGAGGAATTTAGAATAGATTTTACTACTTCATGATCCACCTCCTTTCTTTTAATAGGGTTTGCAACTCGATTAACTATGAATAATTATACAGGAAATTTAGTTATTCGATTGTAATCCAAATATCTTCCCCTTTGTCCTGTGCTTCTTTTAGAATAGCAACAATTTTTTGTTCATAAGGTGTGGAATTGATAACTTTCCCTTTCACCTTGTTTTCCCCCACAAGAATACAGCCGGAGCTATCCTTGTCTGTATTCCCTCTGTGGATTCTAATACCCTCAAAATGAGGGACGTCCAGCAATAAGGGTAGTTCTCTTTTAAACCGGGGAGACATATTTACAACAACTTTGTATCGTCCGTAAGGAATAGCGGATTCACCATATACTTTTGTTTCCCCGTTGTCAAATTTACCGGACTTGTCCTTGTCTCTTACACGATCTTCCAAGGTGTCACAAAAATAAGTCTCATCAATGTACATCTTTCCTATTGTATAGGGATAATCAATAGGTGTTATTCTTTTTACTTTAATCTCCATAATCAATTGATTTTTAAAAGTTTATAATAAATCAAGCATGTCTTCTACTGTCACTTCCTTTAGGTTTATGTCGGGATATTCGTCTTTGATCAGTTCGTTTATGTATTCTACATCTTCAAACTTTTCCTGCTGAATCAAGAGGTTTCTAAAACCTATGAGATAGTTAAGTCTTACAGAATCAATTCTTGAATCTATTGCCATGCAGTAGTGTCTCAAGTTCTTAACTCTCAACCAAAGAACAAATACAGTCCCCAATAGGAAAACCGTTATTATTCCCAGTAATACAATGCAAATTGTCGAAAATTCCATATCTTTTATCGTTTGTAAGCCATTTTTTCTAACTCCACAGTAGTTATATTCTCCGGGATTGTTTTAAGGCGTTTGTAGCGTCCTCTTTCAATCCGTTCTATGAATCCTGCTCTGTAAAGATAAGTAATAGTTTTTCTAAGTGTGCCGTTAAAGAATAAATTGCATCTCGATATATCGTAAAATTCAAACGGACGATCCATGGAATTAATATGTCTAATAAGCTTTTGAAGCTCTGTTTCTTTCTTTCTACTCATATCTTGTTGTTTTTGAATTGTACTTGTGAAAAACAGGAAAGCGTATCTTCACAGACCGGCTTTCCCAAAATGAATCTTAACTAATATGGAAAATATAAACTGTTTCAGTCTATCTCTATATATGTTTCTATTTCTGTAAGGGTAACAGATTTAATAACCAGATCATTAATATCTGACAGAAAATCAAAATACAGCTTTGTTCTTTCTATGGCTTCCGTATCGGAATCGGATTTAACCATCAAAACAGCTTTCTGCATTTTTACTTTTCCTTTAGGGGTCGCTTCTGGATAGTAGGAAACGACTTTGAAAAATTTCTCTCCCTCTCCTACTACAGGAATAATGTCTGTTTCCTTGATAGGAGAAATCCTAAAATCTTCATTTGTTTCTTTGCTTCCCCAATCAGTAGTGATCGCTTCTACTTCCGTATAGGTGTAAGCCCTGACAAGAATAGTTCTTTTAACAGGTATTCTTGGCGGTTTAAAACCGTCTGGATTGTCTGTCCAGTAATTTATAGTTGATTCGAAATACATACTGTCATTAGATTAATGATTGTAAAATAATTCCTTTTGTAAAATCGCATTCTTCGCTACCTCTTGGAATGATAACGAAATTCTTAGACGGTGATTCCATCTTAAAATTGTAGGTTATTTCCGGGTCGGGAAGGAAAGATGCTTTTTCTATGTACAGAAACTTTTTGGCTTTCTTTCTCCATGCGGAAAAATCATAGGAGAAAAGCGGTATCCCTTCTGCCGACAACAAAGACATCCAGTTTCCCCACATATCCATTACAAGAAGTCCTGCTGTTGCCTTGAAGCTGTCGCCGGTATTTAAAGTAAAATTCATTACATGGTTGTAACCGTCTTTGATACACTCTGCGAGCTCCCTCCCAAATTCTGAATGATTTTTTAATGTGACTGCAAGAGTGAGATGCCCGGTTTCATATATCTCATCACATCTCATGGCTCTTGCGTCACTGTCTAAAGCAACAAGGACATCTTTTGTGATTCCGTCATTCTTCCCCATCTTCCTTTTTATTAGGGATAAGAAGAACGGATGGTACGCCATTACAGCCTTGGTTCAAAGGTATCTCATTCCATTTGCCTTTTGTAATGGCTTTCACTTTCAAGAATACATCCAAAGGAACACCCAACATTAACGGTTGCGGTTTATAGGAATGATCCTTTCTCCATTTTGCCATTTGAAGCTCGATGTTTGTCTTTACAGCTTCCATAGAAGGTAAATAAGATCCCAGCTCTTCTATTTTGCTTGCATTGAAAAGCGAAATTTTCCCATTTTCATGAGGAACAATGATATAAAATTTATTCTTTTCCATCTTCTTAGTTTTTGATGTTGCAAATGTAACAGTATACTGTTACATAATCGCTCTTTTATAGTTAAAATACGTAAAATTGTCAGTTTTTCTTTCTTTTGTTTGTTACTTATAAAGGCGATTCTTCTGTATCTATATGGCAATAAACCAGCTCTTCCTTTGCCCTTGTAATAGCAACGAACTTCAAGCAATCCTCTGCATACAAGGCTTTAGGTGTCTTTGCAAACTTGGAAGGAATTAATTCAGGATTTAAAAAGAAAACCCGTTTTGCTTCCAACCCTTTGCTTTTGTGTATGGTAGAAAGAATGATGCCGATTTTATCGTCAGAGAAAATGTTTTTGATCTTTTGTTTCAAAGCTAAAAAAGAACCAGGGAAACGCTTGTATAGAATTTCAATGATAGAAACTTTTTCTTTCAATGCCACATAAGAAGCGTTGTTGGTAATAGCGATTTCAGACAGACCTTTTCCTTTTAATTTAGAGACTTTATCGTCTAATAGGAGGTATAGGTCGTCCAAGCGTTCCTGTCCATCTAAAAGCCGGCAAAGACTTTCTCCAAAATCCCGTCCCATGATGGATGCTTTCTTTCCTTTTTCTAATAGCATAATAAAAGTAGCAACTAATGGATAGTTGTTCCGGCAAAGAATAAAATCTCCGCTTTCGGCTTCAAAAATATCACCACTTCTTATGACACCTTCTATTGCTGTGGGAACACATTCAGTACCAGGAAATACTTCGTTTGCTTTTTCAACAATTTTCTTTGCGCACCGGTAAGTAACAGAAAGGGGAAGGCAAATGGTATTGGGCATTCTTTTTATAGAATTGAATACATCCAAATCGGAACCCATGAAATTATAAATAAGTTGTTTTGAATCCCCTACAGCAACAAACCTTCCTCTTGGTTTGATATATCTTTGTAAAATTTCCTTTTGAAGTGTGAATAAATCCTGTCCTTCATCTGCCATAACAACTTGATACTTAGGAAAGTTCATTTCATCCACAAAATTATATGGAATCCATAACATGTCTGGAAAGTCCATTTTGAAAGATTTGTTGTCTTGTATTTTGGCACAATCCTTTCTCCATCTTTCATTGATTTTATTCAGATCATTTATCATTGAATTTTCATAATCCAAATCATATTCAATACAAAGCGCAGAGACATTTCTTTCGTTGATTTCACAAAGCGACAGCCTAATCTTTTCCCACAATTCTTGTAAGGCAAAATAATATCGCATTTTCTCTTTGTATTCCTTCTTCCTAAAATCAAATAATTCCATACAAAGAGAAAAGCATTTGTTTTCTTCAAGCTGCATTCGGAATCGAAAATTTTTCATTAATGTACGAAGTCCCATTGAATGAAAAGTGTTGCACTCTACTGTAGTAGGTAGTTTTGTTTTTAGCTCTTCTGCAATACTTTTGTTAAAAGCCATAAACAAACAACTTGTACTTTCTTTTGTCCGATTGCATAGCTCTTTGAGTGTATGTGTTTTACCTGAATTATGAGTGATAGTAAAATCTCCTAATAGAAATCTTTCATCTTTGTCAACTTTAAATCCATACCATTTTCCTACGCCTATTTCTTCTATCCAAAATCCTGTCCTTAAAACTGTTTTTATTTGTTTTCTTTCTTTTGCTTTTTTTCTCTTCACCTTTACTGGGATAATATTTGTATTGCCACTAATACTAATGCTATAATATTCCCCCTCAAAGTTTAAAGATTTTATTCTTCCAATCTTTTTACAACAATACGCTGCTAAACCAAGACTTCTACAAAGAAATACTACCAAATCAGATATTTCTTTGTATTTAGTAATTAATTGATAGCAATTATTGTTATCAAGGTGTCCGTCTCCATCTAATATGCCGGCAATAAGATTTAGCCTGTTTTCCTGTGAATTTATAAAATATTCTTTTGGTATATTCAAACGCCCCTTTTCTTTGGCAAAATTTTTTAATATTGCTCTAATAGGATTTATTCTACCTTTTCTCAATTTCACGTTTATACCATAGCAGCCTCTTTCTTTTCTTTTATGTACAGATACCTTTTCTTCTTCAAATTTAAAATTTTCAAGATAGTTTATTAATACTGTATCATTTTCATTTATAGAAAAATTAGAAACATCATTTTTATTTATAGAAAAATTAGAAACATCATTTTTATTTTTGCTTCCTTCTGCTATCCACAATCCTACAAAGTAAGGATCAAGTGGCAATTCCTGTTCAGGGAAATCAACTCCAGTCCTTTGTAATTGAAGTTTCATCTTTGCCCCTGTTGTTTTTTCAACAGGTCTCTTCAAGATTTTAGATATAGGATAGTCTACCAAAGGATTTAATTGATTTTCTTCTTTTTTTACCTTATTGTTTCTTGCTATATTTTGATCATAAACAGTCAATAAATGCTGACTATTACAAATCCAACTATCACCTTTAACTGGTTTTATTTTATATAGCTTATCAATACCTGTTGATACCGATAAAACGTTTCTTGGTGTTGAATCTACACCCATCACCTTGTCACCTACTCTTATATCCTGGATAGGTTTGATAGAACCATCGTACATTAATATGGGAGTGTCCTTACCCAAACACCCCGCAGTTGCTTCTACCACTATGTTTTTATTGGTATTCTCGTAAGCATCGAAAATAGCCAATTGATACTTGCTCCATTCCATAATTCTTTTCGTTTGCTTTTATTGTTGTTAATCTTCTTTTCTTAGATAATGAAGGAACTCAAATGGCTCTCTTATACCATCTAAATATTCTTCGTCCCATTCGTTATCGTACGCTTCCCTTTCAAAAGAAATGTTTCGATAAGCCTCTTTGAAGTTCTTGTATTGGATCAATCTTACGATCCACTCTATCCCATACCATAAATAGAAAGGCAGGATAAGAAGCTCTATTTGCTGTTTTAGATGAATGGATTCATGATTAACTGTTTTATCTCCCAACGGTTTGTACTCTTTCCTTGCGAAAATAAAAGGGAAAACAGTCATTGCTGCATATCCCTTAAAAGGGATCAGATTGTTATACACGACGATCTTTTTCATACTTACTGAATTTTTTATAATCTGCCAAATAATCAGCAATGAAATTTCCACAAACAATAGGATCATTGTAATCTTTCCTATGTCCCGGAATCCATTTGACCTTTATTCTTAATTTTGTGTGCTCCAAAACTTCCATGAAGATTTTCTCCCACAAGTCCTGATTTTCTACACACAAGTCCTCTTTCACCCAGTCTACAAATCTGTATCTCAATTGATCAGCCACATACTGACTATCTATATAGAAGGTAACGGTTGCCCTTAAATCCTTTTTAATAGCCTTTAAAGCCATTAGAACAGCTTCCGTTTCCCTTCTGCCTATAGTGGTATGAGAAAACCCTTTTCTTATGTGATACTCTTTGTCTTTCCATTTGATATAAACAGCAGAACCACCCAATCTTTTAGGATGTTTTGCATAGCAACTGCCGTCCGTCCAAACTTCAAGAACCTTTCCTTTTCTTTGCTTTTTCGCCATACTTCTTTAAAATCATCAAACTTGAATCATCCTCAAAACCCTTGTTCAACATATCGGTAACCGACTTCTTGTTTTTCAGCATTTCCCATAAATCCTTGTCTATGGTAGAAGAAGAAAGCAGGTATTGAATTGTGACCGGGTTTTGTTGTCCGCTTCTCTCCAATCTTCCTATTACCTGTACAAGATCACTTGGACGAGGTGGCAGTTCCAAAATAGCCATGTTCGAGCAAACCTTTTGAAGTCCATCTACTCCAGTACCTAAGCATCCTATATTGGCAAATAAAAGTCTTTTGGAAGGATCAGAAGAAAAGTCAGACAATGTTTTTTCTCTTTTCTTTCCAGTTGTCTCACCTATAACAAGCAGGCTGTTCTTGAAAAATTTTTGTATATCTTTCAAAATAGTGGAATGAGAACCGAATACGAGCAATTTATCGTCTTCGTTTGCTTCTAACCATTCTTCTATCCACTTTTTAATTGCCTTTACCTTTCCTTCTAAAGAAAGTTGTTTTAGAAGATTCATCTTTACCAGAAACTCTGCCCTTGCTGCCTTTTCTACCCTTTCTTCATCTTTGAAATGCTTAAAGATAAATTCCAACAAATCTTCTTCCGCGGACTTGTAAGCCTTCTTGTTGGTTATCTCGCATTCTATCATGTTTTCGGTTACAGGCGGAAGTTCTTTTAAAGCATCCCGTTTGCTTACATGGAAATAGCAACATTTGGTGAGAAGATCATTCAGTTCCTTGATATTGGAAGCTCCTGTTAAATCCATTCCAAAAAAAGTTTCTTTCATGTTGCAATACCTTTCAAAGAAATAGTGATGATAGGGATCATTCGGCGCAATCTCTTTCAATCTTCCTATAAGTGCAAGTATGTTCAATAGTTCTGCCGGACGGTTCATGATAAGCGTACCGGTTAATCCTATGATAGCAGAAGATTTCCCTGCTAACTTCTTAAACGTCTTGCTCCGTATGGATTTCCTGTTTTTCAGAAAATGAATTTCATCAGCTACGACAAGTGAAAATTTCTTTTTCTTCATCCCGTCCAGCCTTACTTCGATAGAGGTCTTACCGTTCTTCTCCGTTCTTTTCCCCAGAATATCGTAATTGATCACAAGGACATCAGCATCAAAATCTTCGGCTGGCGAAGTGGTGGAAATAACAGATACCTGTCTATTTGGATTTGCTTCTTTCCACTCTCTTAGCCAACCGGATTTTACAGAAGCCGGACATACAACCATACAAGGGAAAAGATCAAGAATTTCTGCATAGAAAATGGACGAAAGACTTTTGCCTGTTCCAACCGAAGAACCATTTACATGATTTCCGTGATTGATAGCATAGTAAAGATAGTCCATTTGATAGTTTCTCGGCTTTTTTAAGAGAGAAAGTCCTTCTATCAATAGTTTTATATCCTTTCTTGACAAAAGTTCCTCAAAAGGCTTTATTTCAGCTTTGCAACCTGTACGAACAATAGAAAGAGGATCGACTTCTTCTATTCCACAATCCGATACAAATTCTTTGAGCAGAATCTCTTTTGCGGGATCAGATTTAATATATAACTCCTTGTTGGTAGAATTTCTTTTGTAAGAAGAAATAAATTTAAGCCTAATCAGAGCTTCCTTGTCCAATCCGGCAAAATACCAATAATCCTTTTCCTTGTAATAGTACATCATTGATTTAACTTTATGTATTTACCCGGTAACGATAAATTTTTAAGAATACCATCAGCTTTGCCACCATAAGCAACGAAGCAATTATTTGCATTAGGACTTCTTCCTTCTTCCCCATTTATATCGATAAACCTAATTCTTTTCCTTAGAAAATAAATAGAAGTGGCTTTATCCCACACAAATTCATGAAACATTGTATTTCCCACCTTTGAATAAATAAGAGCTATACCGTTTCCATGTTCAGAAATTTTCTTTACAAATAGTTTAAGTTCTGGTTGAGAGTAAGGTGGATTAAGAAATACAAACCCTTTCCAATCCTGCACAAGCCCATCATCTTCTTTGGTAAAGCATTTCTTTGCAGTGTACCAATCTTTTTTAGGAGCACAAGGATCAAGATCAAAATCATTTCCTAACGCTTCTAAAATGTAAGGTGGTGTGTACCATTCTACTGTTGCAGCTTTACCACATCCAAATTTGGTTTCAAAATTCGTGTTCATTTCTTTCTATTGTCTATAAATTCAAAATAATATTTGTCATTCTTACACTTAATCTTCTTAATGATACAGAAATTCTTGATATTGACTTTTCCGTCTCTTTCCAGTTTGTCGAATATGACTTCAAAGAGTAGGAAGATAATTTTGTCCACAGACCGCATGGAAATAAAACTTCTGGCATTTGTTCTAAACCCGGCTTTATTCAATGCTTTCATGAAGTTGAAAGTTACCTCCCTGTAAATCTTATTCATTCGTTTTTATGTCAAATTAAACTACTCGAATTGATCGTCTTCATTAGGATCATAAGTTTCTTCATCCTCGAAGTCATTGATCCAGTCTTCTATATCTCTTTCCATCCTATTTTGATTTCAAATTCTTCCGGTGTCAAAATAGGAATGTTCAAATCCTTTGCTTTCTTTACTTTGGATGAAGAACTTTCCTTGTCTTTCGTTACAAGGATTGTTGTGTTTTTGGATACGCTGGAAACAACTTTGTGTCCTTCTTTTGCAAGACGTTCTTCCCACTGTTTATTTCTGAATCCTGTAAAGCAAACTGATTCGGGATTGTCATTTTTCACCGTTTCTTCTTGAATAAAAGAAATAGAAACAGGTGTACCACTGCAAAGATCAAAGAATGTCTTTAGCCCGTCATTAAAAGCCTTTGCGGTAGTCTCGGCAATACCATCAATAGAAAGCAAGTCTTTCGTAGGAACTTCCTCCTTTTCAAACAGGCTGTCTATCTGGTCTTTGGTGAGGCTGTTGAAAATCATCTGGCAAGTCTTTTCTCCTATTACACCACCGAACACATTGTAAGCAGTCAGAACTCTTGCAAAAGGAACTCCATCGTCTACATAGGAATCAAATTGCTTTCGCAGTTTTTTGGAAAGGCTTTTTCCTATTCCTTCGATCTTTTCAAGCTCCTCTTCTGTTGCGTTTATGATGTCCTCGACAGAGAAAAGTCCACCTTTATAGAGTTTTCTTACAGTTGCTTCCTGCATTTCTTCCGTACCCAATGTAGCAAAGAAATAGACAAGTTGCTTTATCGCTTTTTCATCACAATTAGGATTTAAACAAACAAGGTCGGTTAGGGTTGCATCCCATTTCAAAGGTTCTCCACAAGAAGGACAGAACATCATGCTGTCACACATCCCCTCAAAGCACTCAATACTGTATTTTAACGTTTCCAAGTGTTTGGGGATAACATCTCCACTTCTTGTGACCACTATATAAGCATTAGGGCAAATATGGTTATCAGTAATGTATTTTGCATTGTAACCGGTACAGCGTGTAACCGTAGCACCATCAAACTCAACCGGTTCAAAAACGATTACAGGCTTGCTTTTCCCATCTTTTGAAATACCCCATTCGATAGAAGTAACTTTGGTTGTGTACCTTTCTTGCCAATCCGGGTTTTTGTAAGCAATCGCGTAACGCGGATTTCCGTTAGGAAGCCGTCCCAAAGTATTACGAATATCCTTGCCGTCCACTTCAATTACAAGACCGTCACATTTGAAATTTTTGGTAAGTTCAAACAGTTCATTCAAGTAATCAAAAGCGGATTTTTCGTCATCGAAAATAGAAGCAGAAGTCACCCAGTATTGCGTAGCATACGGTTCATAGGTATTGTAAAGCTCTGCAAGCTGCAAAGATTTATCCCTATCCAAGTCCATAATACCGTACCGGATATAGGCGGTATTTCCTAAAACCTGCGGATTCATTTCATCTGCATTGAAAGCTCCTGCCACAGAATTTCTTGCACTTTTGTAACCAAGCGGTTTTACGTTTTTCAAAAACATACCGACCGGGATAATTGCTTCGCCGAAAGTAAAGCAAGACTTCTTTCCCATAGGGTTGCCATGATTGACATATTCGTAATGCCAATCACTTCTTTGTCCTTCTACTCCGTCACCTCTTGTCCAGCATTCATTTGTCGATTCGTCCACCAAAAGGGAAATGCCGTCATATTTAGGTGTAATGACAATTTTGTCATTTGGGTGAAGTTCCCATACATCTTTAACCCATCTTCTGATCTCACTGATTGTTTTTACCTTTTCCAAAGAAAACATAGGATATGGTAACTTTTCTATCCGGTCACCTTTTTTGTTTTCTTCAATGATAGGCTTTGTCAGGATTTCGCTATCAGGATATTCCTTTTTCAATTGATCAATCAAAAGATCATACTCCTTATCGCTCATAATAGGAGCACCTTCTCTGTATTTTTGGTTGGCTTCTATGATTTTGCCTTCCAGTTCTTTTTGCTTCTTTGTCATGATTTTTATTTGTCTAAGGATAAAAGGAATGCTCTGGTATTCTCTATAGAATCACACTTGTTTTCTTCTTTTTGTTTGCCCCTGATTTCTATCAAAATCTTATAGGCTTCTGGGAAGTTGTCTTGCAATTGTGCTCCAATTGCCGCCAAATAATCACTCAATTTCTTTTCTACTTTTTGGACAAATTGATTTCTAATCATTTCTTTGTCCGCTACTAATAGTTTAGCCATAATCTCAAATTCTTTTCATTATTTTTAGTAATATGAATAATGCAATCAAAATTGTAAAAGCACCTATCCCCATCCCTCCCAAAAAAGAAAGCAATCTGTTGGGAGATGCCTTTACCTCTTCTTTCAAGTTTCCGTTTTCTTCACTCATCTTGGACAGTCTTTCTTTAAGGCTTTTTACAACCAATTCCAGACTATCGCAAGAAGCTGTTACAATAATGGTGTCACCTACTTTCTGAACAATCACATTTGCTTGTCCCTTGCTTGTTTCCCTCTTTTCCCCATCTTCCATTTTTTGAGGATTGATAGTGAGGTTTACAATTGAATAGGGAATCTTTACAAGCGTGTCTGTCAGTTCTCTTTCCCAGAATAGGGAATCTTTTAATGTGAAGTTATAGTCTGTTCTTTGGGAAGGACGGGATTTGCACCCGCCCAAACCAATAAAACAACAAAATAACAAACAAAAAGCAATTACTGAATTTCTTTTCATCATATACTTTCCTTTATGATTGCGGATTTTAAAAATCCTGTTATTCCTATCCTTAATGATTTCAATTTTCCGTTTCGAACAACATCCAATTCAATGTTTCTAAAATCCCTTGCCACTCTCACGCCTTTGATTGTGGCTTCTCCTATTCCGGGAAGTTCTATTGTCTTGTCTCTCAATCTGTTTAGAATACAGTTATTCTTCGAGTTCATGCGGTTTTAATACGCTTTTGTAAATCACGAAGTTATTATGCCCAAAACTAATAGAGATAGAATCACGTTCCTTTATCCATCCTTTTATTGTTCCTTCCGAATAATTGGAAAGGTTGGCTTTCAGGATAATATCTGTAATATCCCTTCCAATTGCTTCGTTTTGGTAAAAGTCTCTTGTTTTCCCATTGAAGTTGTCTAAAAGAATAGTCCTTTCCATCTTTCCGTCTGCCGACATAATAGCAAGAACAGGCTTCTTTCCTATTCGTTGCATATGACTGATAGCTATGTAAGAATTATGTTCCATGATTGATATTTATTTTACGTTCAACATGTTCTTAATTGTTTTCTCTTGATAGAAGCGTTTTCTATCCTCACTTCCGTCTTTCTTTGAAAAGTCGTTTGCCCTTTTCTTTAACATCTTCGCTTTGTTCTCGGTGGACATCATTTTAAATTCTCCTATGGAAATATCGGGAACTGTTTCGTTCTTTTCTTCTTCATAGGAAACTTGAATGCCACATACCGGACATTTGGGAAGATTTGAAGGGACAAGTTTATTGTACCGAAAGACGAATTTTGCGTTTGTCATGGGAGATTTTATCCCAAACCTTTCGCAGTTTTCATTGCCACAATATATTCTTATCATTCTGAATCTGTTTGATTTTGTCCTTCAAAAGAGAAAGTTGCTTTTCCACTTCTTCCAGTCTTGAAGGGTCGTTTACATTACTTTTGAGATAGGAAAGATCGTGTTCGATACTTTCCAGTCTGTCCAAGAAGGACAAGACAAAAATGTTCAAATACTTACCGTTTGCCATAGTCGAAATTATTTTGTTTGTTACTTATAACGGACGCAAATGTAACAGTATATTATTACATCACCAAGCATTTTTGTACATTTTTGTCTTGAAATTGTCAGATTTCTAAATCAGACCTTTCCGTCTTGCATATTCGGCAATCAGGATACCATCCCTGTCCGGGTGTTTTAGAAGCACTTCCGGGAACAACCTTTTCCCTATATCCAAAGAAGCCTTTTTAAGCTCCGGTGCGCCTGTAATTCCCTTTGGCAGTAGCTCTCTTTGCCATTCCTTGGAATCCACAAAAATATACGGTACTTGGTAAAGCTCCAATACAGTCAGCTCTGCTTCCAACGCACGCATAGCAGAACAAGTTGCTTCAAACCGTGCAGGGTTTTTCATAGGACGTTCTACGATCGCAACACATGGTGCGTGTTCCTGTAAATCTGCAATGATTTCTGCCAGTACCTTTACATCCACACGAGATATGTTTTTCTTTGCTTTTGTGTAGTCCTGACCGGAAATAACAGGTGTTTTTACCATGTTGTAGTAGGTAAGATCTTTCCCTACTATTCCAATCGAGCCGGTCACACCATTATCTATTCCAATATAAAATTTCAATTCTGTTTCCTTACTCATTGTTCAATACGGCTTACGCCGTTCTCCTTTACTATTTTAAGCGTTTTGCATGAAGCGTTTTCATTCGAAATATGGGTGGTAACCAAAATAGGATATTGGATAAACTCCAACGCTTCGATCACATCATACAGGCTTTCTTTCGACAGCCCTTCCGTGATTTCATCAATGGATAGGAATTGCAGTCCTCCCCATTTGTTTGTTTCGTTTATCATATTCTGGATAGCAATGATAAGGGCTATTTCCACCCTTGCGCGTTCTCCACCGCTGTAGTACCAAAAGTTTTCCGCTTCGTCCCGGACGACATACGGTGTTATTTCTTCTTTGACGTCCCCGTCCGCTTTTGTCTTAAATCCTTCTATTAAGATACGAAGGTCGCTGTTTTCCGCTTTCAGAATGTTATTAGCTCTCGATTGGATATTTTTCAACTGTTCCAATGCAAGGTACATCTTGAAAGACTTAAATCTGCCGATCCATTCTTTTTTCTTGAATAGAAGTGCGTCCAAATCGGAAAGCTCCTTGTCATATCCGGCAATCGAAAGCATAGTGTCCTCTATTTGTTTTTCTTGTGAAGACACATCCACTTTCGTAGCTTTTTCTTTCTTGATTTCCTTTATCTGCTTTTCATTGTCTTTGATATCGGACATATTGGATTCAATCTTTTCAGACAAAGTTTTATTTTTCCTTTCCAAAGAAGAAATGGTACTTTTGGTCTGTTCAATATCATCATTGATCTTGTAAATAGATGTATTGATTTCCTGTGCCGACTGACAAATCTTGTCGATTTCATCTTCTTGTTTGTTTTTCAATTGAATGAAAGAAGAAATAAGGTCTTCGTATTCTTTCAAAGATTCGTCCAAGGATTCCATCTCAGAAATGACTTCTTTTTCCTGCTTTCCGATTTTTACTTTCTTCTTTTCCTCCTGTTCCAGTGTAGTGTCTTTCAATGTAAGGAATTTATGCTTGCATTTTGGGCAAGTAATCGCACCGGATAAGTTTACAAGGACTTTTCTAAGGGACACTTTCAAATCATCATGGATTTTTGAAAGTTCTTCTTTTGTTTCCAAGACTTCATTCTGGTTTGCTTTTGCTTCTCCCAATTCCTTTTTAACGGATTCAATCACCTCTTGTATTTCTTTGGTAGAAGGCAGGCAGCCTTTCTTCTTTTCTTCTTCTTTCAAAAGGTCTTCCAGTTCTTCCAAAGCAGAATTGTTTTCCTTGATGCTTTTGTCTGCACGACTTATTTCATACCGGAAAGAATCAATTTCTTCTTTCAGAGACTTTATCATACCTTCTCTTTTTTCGATACGAAATAGTTTGTCGGCTTCAAAGTCAAAATTGGCAACATCTTCTATTACCTGTTTTAGTGCTTCTATGCTACCTTCTGCACGATCCTTTTTGCTTTGAATAGCAAGTTTTTGAGAAGATAAAATGTCCAGTTCTTTTTGAATGATGTCTTTTGCTCCATCCAAAAAGTCATAATTGATAAACCGGCTGATAAGAGCCAATTTATCTGTATTGGAGCTTTTAAAAAACGATTTGTAGTATTCCTTGCAGATAAGGAAATAGCTTTTTAAATCTTCCGGTGAAATAGCAATCCAAGAAAGGATATAGTTGTTCCCGTCTTTTACGGTAGCAAGTTCTACCGGTTTACCGTTCAAAGACACATTTAGTTTACTGCTTCCTTTTAAGGGCAAAATACGCTCGATAGAGAGAGTTTCTTTTCTTATTGGACACTCTATATCCAATAATACTTTTGTTTCCTTCTCACCCCTTCTAATGAGCTTTTTATCCACACTGCTTCGGTAATTGTTCCCGGTAATGGCAAAATAGACAGCTTGCTGCATGGATGAATTATGGGTAGGAATGTAGTTGTTTGTGACAAACATGCCGTCTTCACCGGAAACAGTTATGCACTGTTGTTCTTCCGCGCCCAAACAAGTAAAAGCGATCATCTTCCGGGAAGATTTACCCAAACATTCCGGCACTTCAAAAAAGACTTCTTCGTTTTTCGATCTTTTCATGATTTCTTCAAGCGGGATCACATGCCAGTCTTCGTCTTTATGCAAACGTACTTTCCATAAATGACTTCTGTTGCATTTGACTTCCGTCCCGTCAGAAAACGTAATCTTATAAGCAACATCAATGTCATGAAAAGGGATTGCCCTTACTACTTGATACCCACCGGAAGGATGAAGGATAACATCTCCTACCTTTATTTCTCTCATTTTTACAAACCCATTAGGAGTAAGGATGTCTGCATCCATTGTTAAGGCTTTCCCGCTACCATTACTTCCTTGATTGTCGTCTGTTTTATTTAACCCTACAAGTGCAGTTACCCCATCTTGAAATTCGTATTTAAAGTGTTCGAATGACACGAAATTTGTTGCTTCAATTCTAATCGGCTTCATTTTCTTCTTCCTTGTTTTCAAATGTTGTTTCTTTCTTTCTGAACGTATCAAGAACATCCTTCTTGATTTTCTCAAACAGCTTTACATCCTCCAAGAGACGTTTTCTTGTTTTCGGGAAACCGAACCCTATCTTTTCTTCACCATAATAGATGTAAGTCCCCTTTTTGGAAAGTACACCCAAATCAAGTCCCATGCTCACAATTTCCATCACCTTGTCAATCCCTACCCCGAACCGGATAATGATTTGACATGCTTTAAAAGGCGGTGCAACCTTGTTTTTCTTACAGGTTATCTTCACCTTGTTGGAAACTTGTGTTTCTCCTTCTTTTTCAGAACCCACACGAGCAAGCTCGATCCTCTGACTTGCATAAAAAGGAATGGCAAAACCTCCCGGCGTTGTGGTGGCCGCGCCGTATCCGCCTATGTTAGACCGGATTTGATTGATGCAAAAAAGGATACATCCGGTCTGCTTACAGATGTTCTTTAGGATATTTACTTGGGAACTTAAAAGGCGAGCTGTAAGTCCTATATGTGCGTCCCCTGCCTCTCCATTCAAAAGAGCAGTAGGAACAAGTCCGGCAATGGAATCGATCACAACAAGTCCGATAGATTCTTCATTGCACATTTCCTTTGCTATTTCAAGCACTTCTTCTGCGGTAGAAGGCTGGGAAAGGATAAACTTGTCGGGGGACAAATCAATTCCTATCGCCTGCATGTATTTTGGATCAACAGCGTTTTCCGTGTCAAGATATCCTACCGCTTTTCCTGTTTTCTGCACTTCCGTTGCCAAATGGAAAGCAATACTTGTCTTACCGGAAGAAAAGCCTCCGTAGGCTTCCACAACACGACCTTTTGCCCATCCTCCACCAAGTATTTCGTCCAGTAGGTAAGAACCGGAATGAACAAATTCAATGTCCTGCCTTTTCCCTGCCACAGCATCCTTGCCAAAACGATCTTCTATTCTTGAAATAAGATCACCTAAACGATTGGGTTTCTTTTCTTCTACAGGTTGTTCGTCTGTCACAACAAGAGCTTCTTCTATCTTTTTAGTTTCCTTTTTCTTCGCCATAAAGCAGTTTGTTTAAAATTTCCTTTCCTTCTTTTTCATCATATCCGTTTTCTTTGCAGAAAGACGAAAATCTGTCTTCTATATCCTTTTTCTCCAAAGTCTTTACCTCTACGGTAGGAGCAAGGACTTCCTTTATTTCTATTTCCTTGAATTTCTTTTTGATGTCCACACCTTCTTTTGTAAAAGCATCTTTATCAAAAGCATCAAGTGAAGATTGTTCTCCCCAAACCTTTACCCTTACACGAGCGGTAGGGTTTTCTTTCTTGAACTTGTTAATAAGTGCCACCGCTTGCTTGTGTGGTGTTTCTTCTAAGTCAATTTCCAGTTTTTTGAATACTGTTCCTTTTGTGGAAGGGATAAGATCGACTTCCAAATCAGAATCCAGAAGCCAAAAACCCTTCTTTTCATCTTCCCCAAAATTGTTCTGTTGAACACTTCCCAAATGGTAAATGTTACTGCCTACACGTTGGTAATTATGATAGTGTCCCAAATACACTTTTTTAAACATCTCGAACATGGAAGGCTTTAGTTCGCTTTTTACTTCTGTACCGTCCATGTTCTTGCTACCGGTTACGGCAAAGTGCCCGAATAGGATGTTCTTCTTTCTCTTGTCCCCGATTTCTGCCAATTCGTCAAGTAAAATGTCATCAGTGAAAAATGGCAGGAAAAAGCAATAAACCCCTTCTATCTGCATACCGTCCAATTCTTCCACCAAAGTAAAAGAAGGATGATGCTTGAAAGCTGTAAGAAATGACTTTTGACTTGAATAGGATGTTTTGTCATGATTACCGGGAATACAAATTATTTGATGTCCGTTTTCGTCATACGCTTCCAATATTTCGTGAAGCGTAGAAAGGCACACCTCCCTTTGGGATACCCTGTTGTCAAAAACATCACCCAGCCAGATATGAGTTTTAATACCCTTTTTGTCGGCTATTTCCATTTCTTCCAGCAAAATATCTTTTATGGTAGAAGCATTTCCCTCTGACAGATGATGGTCGGTTGAGATTATAGCTAAATATTTTTTGCTCATGTTTGTTTTGTTAGAAAGGAAGGGGACTGTATTTCAAGTCCCCAAGCCAAATTAGAAAAATATGAAAACTAAAAAAGAAGAAATTATTTCTTTTTCATTCTGGCTTTCAGCTCTTGCAATCTTGCTTTAGCCTTTAGAAGTTCTTCGTCCTTGTCCGTAGCATCTTCGTCAATAGGAGATTCTTCTTTGGGTTCTTCCTCATTTTCCGGTTCATCGTCCGATTCCGGTTCAGATGCCGTTTCTGTGGAAGTTTTATCTTCTTCCGGGAAAGGAAGTACCTCTCCAGCTTGTGCCAAATCATACCAAGAACGAACCTCTGCTATTGTCAGATCGTCCGGCAATTCAGCTTCCGGGTACTCTTCTCCAATATAGTCTTCCAAGAACTTTTTCATCTTTGAAAGGGGAGGATAGGAAGCGACTTTTGCTGCTTTTTCTTTTGCCGGTGCACTTGCCGGATTCTTTCTCGGAGCAGATTTTTCTTCTTCCTCATCTTCGTTTTCCGGTTCTTCCGCTTTCTTTGACTTAGAAGTGGATTTTGTCTTTTTGGGAGCTTCATCTTCCCCCTCATCGTCTTTGCTACCCTCTTCCGGGATCAATGCAGCCATCTCCTCTATTTCAGTAAGGAAGCCATCATCAGCAAAAATATCGTATCCGTTTTCTTCGTCAAAACGCTTCAACCCGTCAAGAGCCATATTGAAATCTTTCTGTGAATAAACATCCTTGTAGATTTCTTCCAGCGTAGGAACTTCATTCAAGAAATACTCCATATCTTCATCAGGAATAACAGTTTCTTCAAAGAACTCATCCCAAGTTTGTCCTTTTTTCGGAATACCGGCAGACAAAGAGTAGGTTTTCTTTCCTTTATCATCTTCCCCCATTGTGATCACAAGCGGGTATGCTCCTTCCAATTGAGAGAAAATATCGAAAGAAACCGTTTCATCGTCCGACATTTCAACCGAAATTTCCTTTATGCGGTTCATCCATGTTCCGTACAATTGCAAACGGGCAAAGTCTTTTGTTCCTTGGTACACATAGCAAACATACGCCAAAGACGGGTTGATACCCCATACGAACTTGTTTCCTTTTTTGTACCCCATAATAGGGTTAAGGAATTTTCTGCGTTCTGCATCGTCCTGGTATTCTTCGGAAGCCTTTTTTCTCACATAGTCGCAATACAGGACAATAGGGTCTTTCCCTTTCAAAAGATTCTTTCCGTGAATGTCGGCGCAGAAAACATTCTTGTCTTTTACCTCTTTGCCGGTCACCTTACCGTTCGCATCATAAGTAGGAACTTCTACACGCAATTTGGACATCTTACAAGCTACATAAGCCTTTCCCATTGCTGGAACGACACGAAATACGTTCTTTCCTTTCTGAACAGTAGCAAAGCCTGTATAGCTCTTACTACCTTTGTACATTGTCTTTTCAGCCTGTTTTACTTCTGCTTCTACATCTTCAATTGATTGCTTCTTGAATTTCGATTTGTCAAATTTCATAATTCTTTTTAATTTAATTGATTGATAAATAAATCGTTATTTCTCTTTTACCTGTTTTAAAAACGCTTCAATAATCTGCTTTTGTTCTTTTTCAAACATACCCACAAATTCTTTAAAAGAAACAGGTTTATTTACCTTGTCTTCTGTCTCAAAATATGGTACTCTTTCGGCAATTCCTTTTAAGTCTATACCATAGGCTTCTGCCGTTTCATACTGCTTGCCCGTTTCCTTTGCTGTTCTGATTCTGTACAAATCCCATAGAAATGGTGCATTCGTACATTGAACGATTTTAAACTCTTCCGTTAGTTTGATTTCCATATTATTTCTCTTTTATGATTAAAAATGTGTTGATCTCACCTTCCACCAAATTGTCCAGAAATTCTTCCGGTGTTACCTTCGGGACAAGTCCCGTCAACTTTTTGTCCTTTGACTGCAACGCCCAATAGAGACTGTCTATTTCTGCCAAATGCTTTTTCTTTTTGACCAAATCCTTTTGCATGGCATGTAGCTCTGGATTGATTGTCAAAATATCATCCAAAGAACTTTCCGTAAGTTTCACAAGTCCTATGTCTTCCACTTTAACCTTTCCACCGTTTACAATAGATTCACGTCTTATCTGTGTAGCAAGTTGTGCTTTATAGACATTAAATTCCACTTTTGCAGATTCATACTCTGATTCTGCTTGTGCTTTAAGAAGCCCTACTTTATTCAGTAAGACGGAACAAGTAGCGATTTCCCCATACAGATTTGCATGGTCTATGGAAGTCACCGCATCCATGTCCAATTCGTTTTTCAAATCATTGGAGAGTAAAATTATTACTTTATCTCCAATATTCCTTACAAGTTTCATACTCCAAGTTTTATAAATTTACTGTTACTGTTTACTTGCAATACATATTCTTCTTTAAACTTGTCAAAGTTAGCCTTTCCACTTAGAAGAAGGATGCTTTTCTTTGAAGATATAAAGAAGTCTGCGTTCTCCTCGTAATCGTCCGGGAAAATAACCACACGAAGGAATTTGTAATTGCTTTCAAGCAAAAGATTGGCAAATCGCCCTTTCCTTCCTTCTCTTTCTTCCACTTCCAAAACATAACCACCTACCATAACCATTTCATAGGTCGATCCGTCATAGTTTTGCAAATCTTCCACATTGTAAAAAACCCCGTTTCTAACTTTTGGTTTTAGGTATTCCCTTACCAATCCTTCGTAGTCAAAGAAAGCAAAACCGGACTTGTTCTTTTGTTGTAAAAGCCACCACCAATCCTTTGCAATCTTTTTCTTTTCAAAAGCAAGAAAATATTCATTCTTTTCCTTGTCAATTTTGATCTTGTTCTTTTCCCGGTACTTTCCAAGCATGAACTCCCTTGCAGAAAAGATATTGGAAAATTCCCTTGTTTCATCCATCGTATCGAACGCACCGGAATAGATAAGATTTTCAATAACGGATTTGTTCACTGCCGATCCTTTGAATGTATGACGATCAATAAATTCAGCCAAAGAAAAATACTCCCCGTTTTTGGAGCGTTCTTCCATAATCTGATTCTGTGCCTTTTCTCCTACTTGCTTTGTTGCATTGATCGCCCAATAGATACTATTATCTTTTTTGTCCGCCACAATGTTTATATCAGACTTATTGATATTTACAGGTTTGATTTCGATCCCTTCTGTCTGCTGCATTTCATTGACGTATTGAGGAAAGTCATCTTCACTTGCACGGGACAGAGCAACCGACCAAAATTCCAAAGGATAATGCACTTTCAGCCATAAAGAATTGTAAGCATTAATGGCGTATGCAGCAGCATGACTGTTACAGGTTACAATTCCATTTGCAACAAAATTGTGATTTTCATCTTCCATTTCAATGTCATACACATCTTCATTGCCTACAAATCTTACAGAAATAACATTTGCCATTTGCGCATTGGAGCTATCATTAGCAACAAACAAAGTTTTTCCCATAAGAAACTCTGCATATACCTTCCCTTCTGTTGTAGGGAATTTATGGTTTCCTGTTGTTCTTATCTTCTTCCCATCAACAAGAGAAATTTCATATACAGGTCTGTTGCCGGAATACCTAACGTCTTTTATTTTGGAAAAATACAACGAACCATTTTGTTTCATACTTTTTGCCATAAAAGAGTTGCATTCTTGATTGTAAAAAACATGAAACAATCTTTCAACTGTTATTTCCCCTAATCCAACAACATATACTAAAGTCCTGAAACTCACACACTTATTGAACGAATACTTAGCAAATTCCTCCATCTGTTCCCAAAGAATTTCAGCATTCTTTTCTGTTACCCCTTTGCTTCCAAATTTACCAACATATCCTTCAATAAATTTAGTTTTTAATGGAAGTAAAACATCTAACTTTTTCTTACCTAATGATTTTCTTACTTTATCACATGTAACTAAGTCAAAGTCAGCAAGTTGATTGCAAATGTTCATAATCTGTTCTTGGTAGCAGTTATGAACAACCAAACCTTCGCACACAAAACTATGATTGTTTTCTACTTTCAAATCATACACTTCTTCTTTGCCATAATTTTTAACATTCAAAACCTTTCCCCAAAACAAATGTTTTACAAGGTCTTCAATGTTATTTTTATAAACATTTCCTGCTTTTATAGCTTTGGTATGACGCAAAGATTTATTCAAATTTTCCCAATTGCAATAATTTTCAACCCTATCTTTTGGTATTTTCAAAAATTGATTAGATGGAATTTGAAAACCTCTTTTACCCAAATAATTCATATGAGTAGAAGATTTAAACCTAAATCTTAATTTATTTTGAACATCACTCCAATTCAAACAAGGATATCCGTCTTGTCTGTGGGAAATATGACAATAAATACCATAAGATTGAAGTTTATAATAGATTTGTCTTACTAATTTATCGTTACACATATTAAGAGTAGAGCTTGACAATCCCCCATCTCCTTCCAATATACCGCTCAATGTGTCAATTGTACAGGAAGTTGGTAATTCTTTGTTGTAACAATTTTTGCCCCACAAACCTTCTTCTTTCAACAAAGCTATCAAAGGGTTTTTTACAAAACCGGACGAAAAATATCCATTTTCTTTCCCCTTACTTCCTTTTACATATACTCTCCAAGAGCAGGCAAGAATATTATTTTCAGTTATTCTTTCGTGCTTTGTTACATTAACAAAACAAAAAGGTAAAACTTTCTCGATCACTGATTTTAAAAATTGTACCACCTCTATACTTCCAACTGTAAAATAAGGAGTGCTACTACATCTTCCTTCTGCGATAAAGAACCCTATCATCCAATTCTTTAAAGAATCTTCGTTTTCTTCTTCAACAGGAATTTGATCTTGCATCCAATAAGCCTTAATGAAGTCCCCTCTCTTTAGATTAGATGCTTCTTTCCATCCATCAGAAGTTAAAATTTTATGATCTGCTGTTACTCTTAATTCTCCGCCAAACGAAGTTACTATTTTAATAGTGTTTTTTATACCATTATTAAATTTGTCCAAAACTTTTTGATAAGAACCATCTTCGGTTTGAACATATTCGCCAACACAGATATCTTTTATTTTTTTTACTCCTTTGGATGTTTTCACATCCATTTCAGAAGAAACACACATCACAGAATAAGTATTTTTCAGAATTTCTTCCGCTCCAATAGGATATTCCGGTTCTTTTTCTCCATTTTTCAAAGCAATGTAGTCCATGTGAAAACCATTTTCCATTGGCCCAGGACGGAACAAAGAAAGTGCTGCCACTACATCATCCATGTTTTTAGGCTTCAATTTTTGAGTATAGGCACACAATCCCTTTGCCGAAAACTGGAATATGTCACTAAGCCAACCATTTGCAAAATACCTGTAAACCTCTGGATCGTCATACTCAATATCTGAATAGAGATTGATTTTCCTACCCGTATTCTTTTCAATCAGATTCAGAATATCAGTGAATTTATCCAATTGCTCAATACCAAGAATATCTTCTTTCAAAAAACCGGCTTCATCCATTTCTCCACCTTCCCATTCACTGATAATCAAATCACCCGATTTTCTAACCGGACACCATTCGTACATTGACTTTTCTTTTGGAAAGATCATCATAGCGCAAGCATGAATAGAAGCTGCTTTTTGCTGACCTAAAAGAAGGAAAACAATATTCATCATTTCTGGATATTTATTCAGAAATTGATTTATTTCCGATCTCTTACAAGCAAGTTTCAAAAAATCTTCTTCCGCCTTTACATCTTCTATCATTTTAGTAAGCCTCCTAAGAGTAGGAACTGAAGCTCCATAAATCTTTCCTACATCATTTATAGCCTGTTTTATCTGTAAAGTAGTGTACGTGCCTACAGAACAAACTTGCGAAGCTCCAAAACGATTTTCCATGTATTGTTTTACTGCCGGTCGGTATTCTCCCGGCACATCTGTATCAATATCTGGAAGGCTGGATAAAACCCTACCTTTATTCAAAAACCTTTCAAAAATCAAACCAAAGTGCAATGGGTTTGTATTTACCAATCCAAACAGATAAGAAATCAAAGAGCCACTGGAACTTCCACGACCACCACCTAACAAGATATTATTCTTTTTGCACCAATTGACAATATCGCGCAAAATCAAAAAGTAATCAACAACCTGTCCGTATTTGATTACATCTGATTCTCTTTCGATTCTTTCTACAAGTACATCTTCCGAGTAATCTTTCAAAAGTTCCGGTTTGTTCTCCAAGCCTTCGTAAATCAAAGAATCAAACATATCTTCATTGGAGGTGTACTTTTTCTTTTCCTCCTTTGTCATTTCGTAACAGGGGAGATGCCGTGTATCGGTAGGGATTTCAAAGTTGCAACTCTCCGCAATCATATCGGCATTGCTTCTTGCTATCATATAAAATTCCTCTCCCTTTTCGCTGTCTCCAAATAAAGAAAGAAGCTCTTCCATGTAAGTCGCTTCATCTTTGAAATACTGGTTGCCGGATTTGTAGTTTACTTTTCCATCAATCTTATTTACAACTTCTCGAAGTATAGCGTATTCTGGCTCAATGTAATAAGCATCACAAATAGCCACAGGTTTCATTTTGGACTTGTAAAAACTTTCAAAGTTCATCAAGTAGGAAGTGTCCCTATCATTCTTTGTGTATTCCACAGTATCCGCTTGCCAGAACACATTAGGTTTACTTTTTAAAAGGATAGGAACATCTTCAAACTGTATCGTTTTCGGATCAAACACAATATACACATCTGAAACGTGTTCCGACATGTCTTTTGGGGAAGCAAACTTTCCACTATCACCACAATTCAAAACTTTATTTAATGCAAGTAGATGCTGCCAGCCCTTTTCGTTCTTTGCATAAACTTTGTAGGTATAGACGATATCCTTCTTTTCGTCCTTTACCGGGACTTCCAATCCAAACACGGGGACAATCCCTTCTGCTTTGCAAGCGTTTTGAAATTTCAATGCGCCTGCCAAAGTTGCTTTTTCAACAACCCCCAATCTTTCTATTCCTAAGAATTTGGCTTTCTTTACCCAATCCGGGTACAATCCCGTACCATTCAAAAGTTCAAACGATCCATGTACTCCCAAAAAATTAGTGGAAAGACCTGCCATTTCACTTTGTCCCCTCCACTTTACCCGGTTCAGCTTAGGTTCGTTTTCCTTTCCTTTATCCAATGTGTACCATACACCGCCAAGGCGGAAGATGTAACCATCTTCTTCGGTGCGCTCACAGTCCCAACGAAAATCCTCTGAAAAGAAATATCCGTCCTCGTTAGGTTCAAAAACTTCGTATGATTTTCCCTCAAAGAAAACAGTGTAATTTTCTTTGTCGAGAGAGTATTGTATGGTATTGGAAGAAAGGTATTCTTCCAACTCATTTAAAAGTCGATCCATCATGTTTTCTTCTTTTCGTTTTCACAAGCAAACATACAACTTTTGTATGCAATCATTGTATGTTTTTACAATCCTTAACCCTGTTTTTAACCTAAGTTCATTCTTGTGCTAAGTACACTTTTTATAAACTTCAATCGATTAAAAGGAGTGTCATTTGGTACTACTTCATAAGATAATCTTCTTTCCATCAAAAACTTTCTTATTTCTGCATCCCAACATTTTCTTCTTTCTGCGTCCGCCATTCTTTCCCCATCACTCTCTACTTCCCAATAAATAGGGAAATAAAAGATAACAGGAAGGAAATATTCACTAACGTTTATAAAATCCAATTGTCTTTTCAGTTCTACATCTCTTTGAATAGAAGCAGGTATTGTTTTTGTAAACGTATGCACATCTATTATGCCTCTATCGGAAACATAGCAATCTGTGTTCAGTAGCTCCGCATACTTGTCAAAAATCAGTTTTTGATTTTGGACAGAAGTAAAGGAAGGCTCTATCCTGCCTTCCTTTACCAACTGTCTTGTTATGCTGTCTATTTTATCGAACCAGTCAAACGATCTGTCTTTCTTTAAAAGTTCAAACACAGAAGTCTTTCCGACACACGAAGCTCCCAAAAAAGTTACAGCCCTAACCATTACCGATTATCTCCATCACCGTGAATTTTATTTTCCGCTTTTCTCTTTGCCAGCTTTTCCACATTTTGTTTTGCAATGGATACCAAAGACTGGCTCGGTTCTTTCCCCTCGATGTAAGTAACAAGATTCTGCAATCCCACAAGAATTTGTTCCAATGCAGTATGACAAAGTTCTTTTCTCTTTTCCGAGAAAGGTTTACTGTAATCATCATCACGGAAGTATTTTTTCACTTGTCCGTTAATGATGCCTACTTGTTGGAGTAAATAAGAAGGGCTTAATCTGTACACATCTATATCATCCAATTTGCGCAATTCTTCAGGAAACTCCAATGCGGGCAAATCCAATTCTTGTCTTGTCATTGCAACATACCAAAGGACATCTCCCACCTCTTTCATGATTTCCTTTGCTTCGGCAGCGTTATCCACTTTTTCAAAAACTTCTGCCAATTCATTGGTAAGTCCCATCACTACATACGAAATAGCTACTTCTTTTGCATAGCAAGCTGTTGAAGCTGCGTGTGCTTCATACTCTTTAAAAGTCATAACACGAAATTTTTATTGATTTGATTTATAATAACTTACCATCAAAACACATGATAAGCCTCTTTATTTTTACGTCTGAATATTTTACATCCTTTTTCTTTTTCCCCATTTTGATGCAAATGGTCTGATTCTTCGTATCGTTCTTTAGAATCCGATACTCGTTGTCCTCAAAAATAACAACCTGATCTTTTCCAAACAAGTAGATCATATCCCAAAACCACTGCGAGTTTCTTTTCTGTTCATTTGCGGGATACTGAAAATTAGGCACGCCGGTAGGATTCAGAAATTCCTTCTCATAAAAGGAAAAATATTCTTCTGCTGAAAGAAAAATGGAACATTTAAAATGCTTCTTTGCCAACAATTCAATCCGTTCTTTCTTAAACTCTGCAATATCATTTGCCATCTTGATAAATTCCGGTTTATCAAAAATAAGGCTTCTCACCTTGTGAGAAAAGTATTCCAACTGGAGCACCTTCAGATATTCATCTGTTGATAATTCTCTGCTTCTGTCCATGATTAATGATTTTTGTGATTTTCAACAAAAGTAGGAATAACCTACCACATTCTCTTGATTTTTGACACGTAAAAATTGATAGGATCGTACAAGTTATCCAAAACTTCTTCCAGATAATCAATATCCATATCACCGGGATCAATACCGGGTCTGTAAAGATAAGCTATCTTGGTATTAAATGACTTTGCAAGCATCAACCCTGCACTTTTGGATTCCTCGACAGTTGCATCATCATACATCAGAATCACATTCTCTATCCCTTTTCTTTCTAAATAGGATATTTGTTCTTTACTTATACTGTTCCCGAAGGTGAACACGCATTTCAAGCCCCTGCAATCCCAAAGTCTCAAAAGATTGTCTATGCCTACTTTGTCAAACAATCCTTCCACTATTATCACATCCTTTACAGTAGGAGAAAGCTCATTGTAACCACCTAATATTTTTGTAAAGTTCGTGCCTATACTGTTTTCGTATCGTAAATGCGGCTTAGTACCTGTTTCCTTTGCCCTTTCCAAATCTCTTTTATGCCACTCTTTGGAATACCTGCTTCTGCCAAGCCACCCTACCAGCTTATCGTCCATCTTCATTTTGAAGATGATGTAATTTTTCAAATCCTTTTCTAAAATAGATTTGGTTTCAGAGGGTTCAAAAAGTGCATAGTGATATGCTCTAAACCCTCTTTCGTCTAAATAAGGATCGGATTTCAGTCTTTCAAGACGAAGGGGAAGTTTTACCTCCGGCAGTTCTTCGTTTTCACCATTTTCTTCTTCTTCATCTTTCAAAGGTGTAAGTTTTACACTTAATGAATTTTGGTATTCCATTCGGATAAGGTCTTTTCTCCCCACCTTGTCCAGAAAATCCTTCAACGGTTTTTTGCTACCGCATTTCCAACAGTGAAACACACCGCCGTGAGGATTCAAAAGAACACCCCATTTCTTCGATTTTCCACAATAGGGACAATCCATGTTTTTGTTGGAGAGCCACCCCTGCGAACCGAATATGCGAAGTTCGATCGCTGCCTTTACTTCTTCTTCATCTATCCGTATCATAGCCCTAAATACTTTCCATTTTATCTTCTTGCGCCTTTTTTCTGCGAGCTTGTTTCTTTTCTTCTTTCCTTTCAGAGACTTGATTATACATTTCCATCGTTCGCCCCCTGTGATAGAATCGTCTTTTGTCATAATTGGTAGCAATCGTGATCACTTCTTGACTTTCCTTGTAATCACGGAGCTTGTCGACATAAATACGAGCCGTTGCGTTTGCCTTTTCCTCTATTGTCATATTCAAAGTAAACACAAAAGAAAAAGGTTTTACAAGTGTTTTGTCACCTTCTGTATAAGAACGGTCAATCACCTTATCCGGGTTGTTCCATATTTCAAACGGGACATCACTTGTCTGTGTGGCCGTAATGATAGGAGCACCTATTTCATCCGCCAAGTTCTTCAAAAGCTGGGCGCAAGTCTGTAGTTTTTCTTTCTTGTGATCAGGATCAGAATCTATCTTTTTGGATATGCCGGTCTTTACCAAATCCAGAGAATCGAGTATTACCAATCCGGGGAACTTGCCATGTGTATTAAAATAGTCATAACAAAGCTGCCGGACATCCCCCATAGAAGCCTGTCCGAACTTTTTGAATCCATACACTTCAATGTCAGAACTAAGCTCTTTTACTTCTTTAATAGCCTGTTCTATCTTCTTTCTGTCCTTTGGACTGATATTGCCAGATTTGATATCGGAATAGGATTGAGCAGACCATAACTGGTCATATATTTGCATACAGGTTTTAACCCCACCTTCCAACTGGATATGAAGAACCGGCACGCCTCTAATGGCAGCAGAATACCCATGCCATTTCAATACAGTCGTTTTTCCTGTGCCGCTGCGAGCAATCCAAAGCGTTGTATCCCCTATTTCCATGCCACCGAAAGATATATCGTCCAACCTGTCGATTCCAAAAGGAATTTTTACTGGCTTTTCCGTTATTGTAGCAGCATCCATGCGTCTTTCAAGCATACGTTGCTGGAAACCCCCGAAAACAGACTGGAAACCCCCTGATTTGGAGCGAAAGGACATCTCCAATATCCTTTGGGATTCTTCAGCGTTGACACGTATTGCTTCTTCCTTCTTTCCTTCTTCATACAAGTCATGCACTTTCCTTGAAAGAAGTTCAAATTCCGTTTCCTTGACAAAAGATTGCAATTGGTCTATTGCAATTTCCCTGTCTATCAAAGCTGCCTTCTTTATTTCCTTTGCAGCGAGCTGCACGACATCCTCGTCACATAATTTCTGACAAATAGCACCGATAGAAGGTAGCTTGTTCTTTTCTGTATATTGTATGATCGCTTCCCTAAGAATGAATTTATAACCTACCCATTCTTTAGGAATCAATTCATATTTCAAATATTCCGAAGCTATACGCATTATGGCTTCATCGGAAAACATCAATTTAAAGATTTCCGCCATGAAGCCGGGATTCAGTTTGCCCATGATCTATATTCTGTTTTTAAGTTTTTCGTAATCCTCTTTAAACATCCATTTGTACCCAACACAAGAATAGGCTCTATTCCAGCAAACATCTATTATCATTTTTGCGTTTGACAATTTATAAAAATCTTTTGCGTCCAAATGATTTTCCCATAATTTAATAAACTTGCCATCTAAAGTCAACTGAACAACAGATCGAGAACTCCAACTAACCTTATTTCTCTTTTTATTTAGTTCCGTGTCTTCTATCGTTCGTCTGTTTTTCTTATTTGCTAAACTGATTTTTAATCTTGTTTCTTTTGATAAACATTTCCCCTTTTTGCTATCTGAATTTTTCTTTTTTGCTTCTTCCGAGATAACTTTCCCCTTATTTGATTCGCCTATTTTCCTTTTTTCTTCTTCGGTATGTTTTCTTCCTACTTGGCTATCATACCACTCTTTCCCTATGTACCCACCGTTTCCTGCTTTCAGTTTATTATAGCCTATTTCTGGATTAGTGGCATCCAACTTTTTGATCCATTTTATTTCAAGTTCAGAAAATTCTTTTCTGGAATTTCCATGATATTCCTCTAAAATTTCCATTTTGAAATTATGCGTTCCAAATTCTTTCTTAGCTTTTTTAAGCTCACTTCCACTACCCATATAATAGCGATTAGTGTTAGAAGAATGCTGACCTACATAAATTTTACCATTCACAAGATTTGTTATCTTGTGAATGTACATTATCTTTTTATCAATAAAATCATCCATATTATGCCAATTAATAATTAGACCATATTAATGCTGAAATTGTTGCCTGATCCGTTTTCTTCTCTTAGGGTATGTAAAGATAAAAACGCACTCATCACAATGTCATCGTGTCCCGAACTCGCTTCCAATTTCCCTTTATCGCTTCTGAAAGTAACGGACGCAAACTCACTGAACATCAACTCTACCTTTTGTCTTGTGTCCCCTTCCTTGTATGGAACTTTAATCTGTCCTCTTTCAAACATGGCAGACAAAGACGGAAGACCGGAATAGAGGTCTTTCTTGTTCCCTTCTGTTGTTGTAAACTGCTCGATATTGGAAAGACCCCTTTCTCTTGCAAGTGCAGACAAGATCCCTTGGAAACCGTTTGCCTCGCATACTATCTTGTCCGGCTTGTACAGACGGTTGAAAAGAACGATCTTGTCCACCTGTTCGTTATGGGACATCCCCTTTGCACGGAAATAGTTTATCAGATAGAAGTTGTTCGAATAGTCAATACCCCAAACAGAATAGACAGTATAGTCAGCACCAATATTACCAGATACGGCAAAGTCACATCCTACCACTACTCTTTGAAGTTCAAACGGAAAAAATTCTATACTGTCTGCAAAAGAAACTTTGTCCATCCCTGTAGTTGACCTTCTTAGATACTCATAAGGAAAGATCGTTGAGTTATCGGAAATAGGAATAACCAAATACTCACGAGCAAATACAATAGAACCAAGCTCTGTCCTTTTTGCTTTTATATCCTCAAAGGTGTATCTATCCGGTGCAAGTGGTCTACCGTCCGGGAAAACAATAGGGTATTCAAACGAATAGAAACGTTTATCACCTTTTATCACATTGTACAGTTCATTCGGAGCAGTTGAATAAGGTGTACCGGATACAATCAAATACCCGTATGGTTCTACAATAGGTGTAATTGTACCCCTAAAGACTTCCTTCAGCTTTTCCCTTTGTTCATCACTATACAAAGAACTTTCGTCCGGCATATCGTCTATGATTGCTGCACCAACGTGCAGACCACGAATAAACCCGTCCTTACCACGGACATGAAGTATAGCACCGTTCTCACCTTCTATTGCTGTTTCACCTAATTTCGCCTTTCCATTCGGATCAAGTTTTTCTTTTAAAATATCGTTAGTAGTGATTTCTTCTATGATCTTGTTCACATGCACCTTTGCAAGTGTCATAGTGTTTGTGATCATAGCCGTCTCTTTCCGGTTCTTGTTGTCAACCGTATCACCTCCATAGAGCATAGGTCTCGTGTAAGAATACAATCGCCACAAAGGAAAGGAATAACACCACATATAGCTGTTATGACAAACCGTACCATCTTCTAATAGGAACTTATGGTCACCATCACAGGTAAAACCGTAATAGTCATCTTCACCAACCAAAGACACATAAATTTCCGTCTCTCTTAGTCCGTTCTTAGTAGACCTATAACCTTTATAAGAAAAACCCTTTCTAAGGTTCATTTCCGCCACTTCTACAGGAACAATGCTCCTATCGGATAGGCAAAGCAGGTGTCCTTCGCTTACGGTATAATCCATACCACCTATTTGCCTTACTTCATACATAGGACATCTTCCTCTGTGAAGCTCTAAGACTTTTCGAGGTTTGAAGTCCTGTCCCATTACTTTGTCACCTACTTTTATGTCCTGTACCTTCTTCAAAGAGCCATCCGCCATAACAACTAAAGTGTTGATACACAGACATTTGCCTGCTCCGCGGGCGCACAGGTAACTACTCCACGGAAAGAGTTGTGTAAGGTTTCCCCATTCCAAATTTCTCCATCCTAAATTGAAATTGGAAAGGACGGTTGCGTTAAAATAGTTGTACGAAAGGATTCTTAGGTTTTCATCCATTGACGCAAACAGGTTGTCCACATATCCCAATTTTTCGGTATCGAGAGACCGTCCAAAATTCATTGCATACTCTGTCTGATCTATAATAGTTTCAAGCATCTTGTCCATATCCCTTTTATACCCACCCGAAAAGAGTTGGGATATAGTAGGAGAAGGTAGTCTGTCTATTATATCGTCCACAGTAGTAAACAACCTTTTTGCTTGCAAATCGGTCAGAACCCCACCTTTTGAATTATATACTATTGCCACGTTACAAAGCAAATTTTTCTCGGAAAGGATTCTTGACCGTCATGCCATCTTGTTCGGCAGTTGTTCCTTCTCCTCGAAGTTTCTTTACGAAATTTATCATAAGCAGTGCGTTCGCATAGGTATCATCACCGGCACGGTGCGCGTTTACAAGATCAATACCTTCCTTGTCACAAATAGTATGCAGTTGATAATTTTCAGCTTCTCCATAAGCCATATGAGCCAATTGCATCGTATCCAACGAAAATTTTACATACTTGCTTAGATCATCTCCCATGAACTTAAAGAAGTTCTCCAAGAAAGGGTTGTCAAACCCTACTATGTTGTGACCGCAAAGCGTACATAATTGGCGAGGATTCTTGTACTTTTTGAAAATATCCAGACACTTTTTGTAAGCCTCTTTTAGCGAAATCGCCTTTTCGTTCTGGATAGATTCAGTAATACCGTGTACCGCTTCTGCTTCTGCACTATAGACCAATCCCTCTTTGTAATCATGTGGGAGAATCATAGATACTTCTTCACATATCTCCAGTTTCTCCATATCTATGACTGCAAATGCGATTTCTATAAGTGCAATCGTATCAAAAGCCGGTTTGTCTTTTGAGGGAATAGAACCAGTTTCACAATCATAACATATCAAATACTTACTCGAACTTTTCATTTTCTTTCCCTTTCTATTTCGTTTCTCTTACAAGTTTCCATAGTCTTACATTACTTCCTATCGGCACACAAGGAACAATACTCAATCCTTCTCCTAAATAGGAGGGAACTTTGCCCATTACCGCATAAGCTCTAATATTCCAGTATGAAAACTTTCCTCCATCTTTCTTTTTATAATGCTCATTGAAATAGTCTGTCATTCCAACGAGATTTAAATTCTTTACTATAACTTCCTTAGCCATAGATTATTAATTCAACACTAATTTCAACCTGTCGAAGTCACGGGAACAGTTTTCCTCGCTTTCATACCGGACATGAATGTTTTTATAAGGATTATCCTTTAATGTCACATCATCCGGCATTCTATTTATGATTATTTCCGGTACGCCTTCGTCCGTGTAATCCATTTCTGCTGAAACAATAAATATCCTTGTCAAAGCCAATTTCCCATCAGAAAACACAAACATACGCTGTTTTTTCGTATATTCTTTTTCTGACCACTTAACACATTCTTCGGTAAAGTCAGCAATACTTTTCGTATCTTGAAGTGCTATTACATCTTCCAACTTTCCTTTCAGAACGTTCAGTTTCAAATCCCCGAATAAATTTGCAACGGATTGAAGTAATACCTCCATGTTTTCATCTATTCGCATACATCCAACTCAATTAAATGATCATTTTCTCTAAGAACTTCCCTTGTTCGTCCGTTCTGCGTTTCCACTACCAGCATAGTGCCATCTTCCACTTGGTAGGAACTGATCACTTTGCCTTCAAAGTAATAGCATCCTTCTGTCCAGCATACTGTCATAGCATTAAAAATTAAAGATTATACATTTCCTGTTTTACTTTCCTAATATAAGACTTGACTTTCTTTCCTCTGTGGAGAACGATCGCCTTGTCTATATCTTTGGTAGGGTTGTGGTGGGATTGGTATATTTCAAACATTTCTCTTGACTTTACAGGATCAAATCTGTCTTTATAGGAATAGAGATGTCTCCCTTTTATCCGGTTCACTTCGTCCACATAAACCTTCAACATCTGAAACCTACCAGAAGCGGAGCTTACCTTGTTTTTCGCTTTATCATCGCAACCGGATTCAACCATGCAAATGGCATGAACCAACCTTTCCCACACAACCTTATCTCTATCTTCTTTCGTAGTGGAAAGAACTTTTGCGTCAGAAACAAGAAGGGGAATAAACGACAATACCGTCAATACAAGAATCTTTTTCATACGATTTCCCTTTCGTTAAATTCATGTAATCTGTGACAAGCGGAACAAAGAAGTTCGATATTGTTCTTATCCAGCTTCAAATCCGGTCTTGCTCCTCTTGATCTGATATGCGAAAAGAAAATAGCTTTTGGTTCATCCCCCAAAGGCTTTCCACATTTTACACAAACATGAGGTCTTTCCTGCCATATCTCCGTAAATAAGGATTGAAGGTCACCTCTACGTTCTTTGGTTGTTTCTGTGTCACAATCTTTACAGAGCCACTTCATCCTATTGTAGATGCAATGATTTTCACCACATCTTTTACAAGGACGATATTCGTATTTCTCCTTCTTTTTCAGCACGTTACTCAAACTTATAGCTTTTAATTCTTTCAATCTGATTTTCAAGATACTGAACTCTCTTATCAACCGTTGCGTTAATAGCTTTCTTTGCTTCTTCTTTTGTGAAAAACACATCTCTGCCAATTTTAGCCATTTCACGTTCTCCTTCCGGGATGATATACTCCAGACCTCTGAAAGTAGTTGTTTCCCATTTTTTTACTTCTTTAATTTCACCTGTCATAAGTGCTGAACGCACGTCATACATTACTTTTTCTTCCATAACAATTTAAACTTTGTATTCTGTTAAACCTATCTATTAATTCACACACATAGTCCATCTTTTTCTCACTTTCCTTACTCGAAAGATAGATAAACCCGAAACTCCTTACAAACTTAGGGTTTCCAAACCATCCGTGTCTTACGATCAAAAGCTCTGCTCTTTTCGTATCGTAAAAACAAGGGACAATTTTAACTTCAAGTTCCTTTCTTCTTTTTCTCATCTGTCCTTATATTTTTCTTCACACAATTTTATATACCTGCATCCTTTGCATTTCTTTTCATGATACAAAAACCCATCATAGCTTTCACAAAGGATGTATCCTCTCGGAGAATCAAAATAAAGCTGTCTTTCTTTATCCAAATAGGAATCAGACAAGGCTTCTTCTTTCTGGATAGGGTTTCTAAGGTCGTATTCCATAACGAATTTAGAGGTAAACCACATATCCTTTTGTGTTCGTTTTCTCCATCTTTCAATAGCTGCTTTCCCTATCACATTAGGAAGAGGAATAATACTCAATTTCGACACCGACAAAATAAAAACCTGCCTATTAAATTGAAAAGTAAGATAGTTCCAAAGATTCCCCACTATTTCATTTTCAAGAAAATCTTTTATCCTTTCCCTGTCCTTTCTTTTTGCATGAAACTCATACTTCGGGTTGTTTGTCAGTTTCCCCTGTAAGTATTCATAAATCGTTTCAAATTCTTCTCGTCTTGTCATTGCTGTCAAAATTAGATTATAAAATCATTGCATACAAAAGTTGTATATTTTAAGTGATAAAAGAAGGGGAAGTTTTTGTTCCCCTGTCTCGCTGACAAAACTACAACTTTTGTAACTATTCCCAAACCAAATTAATGTTAAAAATCTCATCGGTCTCTTTTTCAACCTTCTTATAGCGGTTTTGGGTGTTCGTATCTCTCTCTGCCACATTGTTATAGTCTTCTCGAATAATTTTTCCATCAAGTACCCGTGAGAACCACAAACAAATTTCAGCATCCGATTCAATGTCACCCAATGTAACTTTATCGTCTTCTGTTGCATCATAAAATTGAATCCAATAGGGCTTCTCATAAATAGAAGATGTCCTTGGTGTAACCGGATTATCGTTTTCATCCTTGTTCATTCCTATTGCTCCTACCATGACTTTACCATACGGATTCTCCGTTACAGCAGAAAACCACATATTGACGTTTTTAAGCGTTTCTGCGCCCTCATTTTTCAGAATAAGTGCAATGTATTGCTCACGAGGATTTGAAGCCAAATTAAGGCTTATTTCATCAAATAAATTGCTAAACATGTCATTGGGTACAGGGGTGGATGATTTGTACCCACCCAAAGAATCGGAAATCTTAGTTTGTTGATTATTGTACCCTGCGCTTGTCGTGTAATAAAACCTTAACATATCCTTGTTATTTGGAAGTTGACATAAAAATATTTCCCAGCGACCAATACTCACTTTTCACTTCGTTGTAAACCGATACCGATCCACCTGAATTTTGAACACGTGCAATGTAATATTCATCTACTTCTTTTTCAGGAGGTGTGGAAAGACTTACTTCCGGTACTAAAGAAATAACATAATCGTCATAAGTGTACAAACCGTTTCGCTGCTCGGAAGTCAATACACCTCCCAAAGGAAGTGTCCCAAGCACAATAGCTCTTAAATTCGATTCCGCTACAAATGTAGTTGCGGATGTAAGAAGTAAGTTTTGGCTGTCAATTATGTTTACAATCTGATAAACGCCATTATTCAAAGGAACAGAACCGTCTTGTTTTTCAAACCTAATAGAAATAGGAGTTGACGAAGACTGCCCTCTCACCTTGCCTGAAAAATCAACCGAACCAGACACAATACCTTGTGAGTTTACGCTTACATATCCCTTTTCGTAATTTCTTGTTTTGTAAGCAATCTTCACCCAATAGAAATTGCTGTCGTTCGGTACAAGAATATTATCTTCTACATTGATATCTATAAAGTTCCCGGCACTGGTAAGAGCCATCCCGGGAAGTACCTTAATAGTGCCAGAGTTTGTTCCTGTTTCCACTTTAAAAGGTTCTACAAGATTTTCATCTTCTACTGGTTTGTTAACTATATTAGGATTGATCTTAGATGGGTCATTCGTAATCATCCCAAAAGAATAAGATGCCTGTAGCACCGCCTTCATAAGCGGTGCTGTAGCAAAGAAAGAAATCATATTTGAAAGTTCTTCTTTCTCTAAAAAAACATTTCTACTAACATTTAACTTGCTCATACTCAATATTTTAATTATTTTTGACTTACTATTTCCATCCACTTGGGACACCCTCGCAATTCGTACCTGTAAAAGTCTGACTATGACTTGTTACGTTATTGTTCCCAGACTCCGTTATCTTTACATAATTGGATGATCCTGTAAGGATTTGAATAACAGGGACAGTTCCAAGTTTCGAGCAACCATAAAACATTCTGTCCATATTAACTTTTCCTACCCCTGCAACAGAACGATCATAAAAAGATGTATAAAAAGCTACATAAGCCTGTTCTGTTCCTAAAGAAAGATTTGTACAGCCTGAAAACATTTCGGTACAATTCAAGCTATTGCCAATATTCTCAAAATTGGTATTATTAAACTGATTTCCTATACCCACATTCACAATCGGTGCAGATGTTCCTGGTTGTCCTACATAATTCCCTGTTCTTCCAAAAGAAGTGAGTGACGTGCATTCTGCAAAGCATCTCCTAAGATTAGTAAGTGTCGTAAGATCATTAAAGAACTTAGCGGGAATTTGTTTCACACCCGTGTTCTCAAACATACTTTCTGCATTCTGCAACTTTCCATTCTTCATATCAAAAGAAGATATATCAGATAAATTCCTACAATTCGCAAACATTCTTGAAGCGTTTGTTACACTTGACGGAAGTCCCTGTCCATAAGGAATAGACAAATAAGTACAATTCTCAAACAATGACTGCATATTTGTTGCCTTCGAAGAGAAAGAAAACATAGCGGTAGACCAGCCGTCGACAAGACTTGTACAACCGGCAAAGCAACCAACAAAAGAAACAATGTTTGTGCAATATCTGAACCATAATACCGGAAGTTCGGTTATGGCTGTGCAGCCTTGAAATGTATATTGCATATACTGTGCATTCGTTGAATTGCTAAATGGAGAACTTGTAGCTGATTGACCTCCTGTATTTTCCAAAGCCGTACATTCAAAAAATATAGCATGGAAATCTTCTGTGCCACCTCCCCTTCCAAAAGTACCATTGCCAACGCATGAAGTCAAACTCTTACAACTTCTAAACAAGGAAGAATGATAAACACATGAAGTAGGAACAAGTTGACCACTCGGGAGACTTGTAACCCCACTGCTCCAGAAAGCACCCGCACAAGAATTACCTGTCATTTTGGTAAACAAACCAGAAGGAATAGACCTAAGACTTGTGCAATCTCTAAACCAACAGATAACACCCCCTGAAATAGAAGGAATTGTGTTTGTTGCAATCGATGAAAGACTTGTACATCCTCTAAAGGCAGAATGGTTGTCGCCGGCAGCGTTCACATTATAAGTGCCAGAGCTTCCCTGAATAGAAAATGATTTGGGCCACTGTTTGATTGCAGTAGCTCTTGTATGATTTCTGAAATTAGCATACACAGTAGAAGGGTTACTTGTATTTCTACTTCCGCCTTGTACCCTTACTTCTCTCCCCACTATTTCATAAACGCCATTTAATACAGATGGCGTTTGAGGCGATCCGCTATAAGAAACGATAAGAGCTTTCCAAAGATAAAGGTAAATACTGCTCCCTCCTGCGTTCGTTGATTCATCCCCTGTCCCTACACATTCCGAATCCGTAGCGGAAGCATACACATAACCTCCAGAAGGAGAAGAAACCGTTATCCTACCACTTCCATTTGTCTGATCTGTACCACTGTAATAAGACGATCCGTCAGGCGCGGTAGTTCTTATATTCACGGAAGTATAAGGTTGCAATACATTTTCCTTTCTAAGATAAATATAAGTTGTCGTAAGCTCATAGTCAAGAGTGAAATCTATATACGTGTCAGCTCCCGATATTGCAATATTGTTTTTCGTTTGGGATTGATAATTGTCTGCCGTACAAGTGGCATTATACGACCCTGATTGTATTCCAGTAAGTGTAAGCTGTCCTTGTGAGTTGGTGTACCCACTCTTTTCTTCATAAGTTACGTAAGCTCGATTAATGTTATATCCATTTCGGGATTTCACTGTAATATGAGCACTGTAAGTCTTGTTAGAAACACCTACCCTTTGTTGTGACATTGATTCCTGATTAACTGTGACAGAACCTTCCGTAGGCTGATAGTCATAAACGGAAACTTCATATCTGTAAGTTTTCCCCATCTGCATCATAAAGATCGTTGTACCGTCCGACCCTGTATTTTGCGCACTAAGTCCTTCTGGTTTTACAGAAGCTCCTGAAACTGGAAGCCTTGTATCGGAATTATAAACATAGAACTGCACTCTCGTTTCTTTTCTTGGCATCGCAACATTCACCGTCTTTGGAAGGTCATTTGGTTGCACAACCCCTATCTGATCACTGAAATATTGCTTCGAAGCCACCCAATCATAACGCATTCTCGAAACAGAGAATTTGATTTGTCCGTTATTAGTCAGACCTGTTTGTTCTCCTGCACCTCCCCTGTTAAGCGTTATCCTTGTACCGTTGGAAATAATACCGTTATCCTCTGTTACAACAAATGTAAGATCATACAAGGTTTGATCCATATAAATGCTCACCACCTGTACAGCTCCGTTCACAGTAAACTGTTGTTCCCTGTCCTCGTATTCCTCATAAGAAGCAATAGCGGTATATACTCCATTAGGAAGTTCCAACACAACACCAGAAGAATCTTCCTGCACAAAATCCTTATCGTTTACTTTCACTTTCGCGCCCTCAACGACTGTTCCTCCTGCGCCGTACACCTTGATAGTAGTCTTATAGGTAAGTTGTTTCAAGTCTATCGTAAGGTTCGAATTATTATAAAACTCATAGTTTTCCACATATACCCGTTGATGATTGTTGTCGTAAAATACATCATAAGAATATTTTCCTCCCAGCACTCCTTCAAAAACAGCCTGTCCATTGCCAGAAGTCTGTTTTGTCAAACCAGCAAATTTCACAGTAGCCCCATTTAAAGGCTTTTTCTCCCCTGTAAAGGTGTTGTAATCATTTACAGTAAACGTCATGTTAAAAGTAGGCATAGGATTGAAGCTCACTTGTATATCCTTATTACTGTCCACAACAACATCCCCATTTACAGGAATCCAGTTTTGCTTTTCAACAAGATAAGTGTAATCACCTCCCAATATATTCGTGAATGTCACTTTCCCATTCGTGCCCGTTCTTTTGCTTTCCGAATAAGCGACAGTATCCTCTGTTGCCAGTCTGTCCTTTGCGGTAAGTGTCACATTTGCACCTTCCACTGCGCCAGTAGATGAATTTGTCACCGTAAATGTAACCGTATATCTTGGTATCAATATAAGCGTTACAGGCTCGGATTGATCGTCTTGTACATTGATGTTCTTACTTATGGTATAATAATCCGTCTTGCTTACAGTATAAGGGTATAAACCAGGAAAAGCCATAAATATGGCATTACCAGAAGAATCCGTATATTTAAATTCACCATTAAAAGTAACAAGGGCATTTTGTATAAGTCTTTCATTTTCGTCCCTTACAACGAACGTGACTTTTCTTTCATACACATCTCCTTGCATTTGAATATATTCCACCTGCGTTTCTTCATCGTCTTCCAATACCTGAAACAATCTATCTTCTATATTCATGAACAAAGACTTCTCCACATCAATAGAATAATCACCAGGATAAAGTACAATAGATGCTTCCCCGTTTCTGTCCGTCACAAGACGTTTGCCTAAAATGGCAATAGAAGCTCCTTCTATGTAAGCTCCCCTATCCGACAATACTTTGAAAATAACATTCTTCTCTTTCAAAGGCTGAATATCCTCACTACCCATTATGTTTTTGTAGGTAACAAGGTAATCTTCTGTAAATTTTTTTACTCCTTCCTCGCTTGTAAGGGAATTATTAAGATAATAAGCAGCTATCACGTCCTTTTCCCCTAAATTACCTTGATAGAATGGAAGGAAAAGCGGTTTTATCTTTATATCATAAATATACACGGAAGAGGAAGGATTTGACCTGTCTTGTGTAAGACTTAATGACAAGAATTTCATTCCGTCTTTCATTTGAAGCCCTCTCCCTTTCGGGAAATTAAGCTCTAACTGCTTTGCGTATGCCCTATTCTTTCTCGATAGAATTGCCCGGCATTCATAATACACTCCAGCTACAGGAAGTTCCAGGATTCCTTTACTGCCGGAAACAAAATTGTTGCTCTCTGCACTTCCATAAGATTCCTTACATATCATAGGTTGAACGGCTTCGTTAAACACTTCCACACCGAATTTCAAATTTTGGTTGCTTGCGGAAGATGTTTTAACCTTAAAAGAAATCTGATAAGAAAGATTTTCTGAAATAGGAAGGAGCTTCGTTTTGTCAATTTCAGAAGAAATACCCACCAAAGCATTTCCAACGAAAGTCATTGCCTGTATAGGAGTGCCATTGTTGTCTATATCATCCACAATAACAACACCTGTAGGGTTCACAAGTGGATAGGCATTCAAATCTTTTACGCTTTCCGTTGTCTCATACCCTTTTGTAACATTCAAAACAGTATCGGTTCTGTTCCATGTGGGAGAACTGTAACCCATTGTCCATCCTGTGTCACGCGCCATCAAAAGAGCAAAGATAAATTCTTCTTCCGATTTATACCGGATAAGGCGAAGAAGCTCGCCAAGTATCATGCCTTCCTTGTTTACAATATCAAGTGTTCCTCTTTTTCTATATTCCCTCACATAATTATTGAACAGATATTTCATCTGTTCAAGTGTGTTCACTTCGTCTGTCACAAGTCCTCTGTTTTCAATAAAAAGCTCAAACAGAATCTTGTTTGTGTCAATCTCATTGTATTGCTTAGCATATAAAACAACAAGCGCAAAGATATGACAGACTGTTTCCCAATACGCCTTAAAATCCTCTCCGTCCTTCTTTATAAAAGTAGGAAGAATGCCGGGAGAAGATACCTTTTCAAGTACATTCTCCGCCCATTCCATTACAGCAGGATCGTTTTCTTCGAAGAACCGTTTGAACACGGTCTTATTGTAGATTTCCTGTGACATACTTAGCTTATTAATAATTAAACTTTCTCAACATATAATCCAACAAGGGCTGATAAATCATGTGTAAGAGGTTGTTCACTATTTCTTGTACATTTGTATTTTATACCATTTTGGATATAATATTTATCTTTGAATATTTCCATAGGTGGAATATAAATAATAGGATCATCTATAGTACCTTTGTGTTCTTCATCTACTACTTTCCACAAGCTTGCAGTAGCCATAGAAGGTTTCCAATTATCTTGAGTAGTATGTTCTTTTATACATTCCCAAAGGACATCTTCAACTCGGCATCGTTCGCCGGTTTTGACGTTTATTCCGGTTTCCCATTCGGGGTATCGATCTTTGACCTGTAATGCTTCACCGGGAGTAAGATCATATGTATTGATTCCTTTAGTAATCTCTTCATCAAGAATATTCAAAGCTAAGATACGACTAAAGTCTCTATTAATTACAGGTTTTTCTTCTGTACTAGTCCATTCTTCACTATTTAACATTTCAATAAAAGTTGGATCACTAAATGAATATCTTGGAAATGATTCATCTTCGAAAGGTACTAACATTTCTTCATGTAGAATAACTTTACTCTGATCTATACTTGTTCTCATTTCGGGCAGTATTTCAATACCATGTAATTTTGCCCATAATAAATCTACTATTGCGTACACCATAATTATTTTGCTTTTAAAGTTTGTAAATAGTTATATGCTTTGATACAGTCGTCTTTGGAGAGGATTCTTGGATAAATTGCAAGGTTCTTAAAAGCTATTCGATCAAACCTACCACTACTACTCGATACCTCCAATATACCACCAGAACCAACTACATTACCTGTATTTGCCAGTATTTCATTCCAATTACGATCATAGGCCCTACCATCTGAACATGCAGCATTAATACTTTTAATTCCGTCAAGACTATTTTTTACTGATACTGAATTAATATAAAGATCAAGTCCAATCATTGTGTTGTAGATATAAAAACTAGACCCTTTTACTAAACCAGTACCACTCTTTTTATTATCAATAAACTTCCAATCCCCAACAATCGTAAAATCCTTACCCATTTCAAATATAGACGAAGTTATCTTATCATCCACCCCATCAGTAACTAGATAGCCAGCATATTCCCCTTCTTTATTGTAGCCACTTCCTTCGATAAACCCAAAATTCGACAGCACAAGATCATTACCATTGCCCGTAATGTTGGCAATAGTAGCACGATCTTCGTCCTCATTGGTTTTGCCGGTGACAGTCCATGCCTGGTAGGGGAAGAGCCAGGGATATTGCTTCTTATACCAATCAAGAACCTTTTCATCGTCTTCATCGGTAGTAAATCGACCATTAACAATAATGCTCCCTGCTATAGCTGCATCAGAATACCCAGAGAAATCTTTAACAACCCACAAATAAAATTTACCTGGGTTTTCAAGAACACTGGATGTTGCTTTAACACTATTCGAAACCCCTGTTGTTAAATTTTTTGCTAATAAGGTATCATCTTTTCGCTTGAATGCTACTATAGAAAATTGCCCTAAACTAACAGAACAGTAAGTATGCTTACCTGAATTAAAAGTCAAATTATTATTGTACTGAAGAACTCTTATATCCTTGTTAGAATTTTTACCCAACACGGCATCGTTATGAGGAGAATCTTGTGGAAAAAAGATTGCTGCTAAATACACGCAAAACTCTTTCTCAAAATTGAAATCTTCTTCTGTAATTGCAAAGTCGTCTACTCCGTCACCGAGGATAAAGCCGGGATAAACATCACTAATACCCGATCCTTCCTTCCAAGCGAAGTTCTTCATCTGTAAATCATGTCCATTGCCTGTCTTATCTACCCATACAGGATTGGCAGCCATCTGCTCATTAGTAAGACCTAATGCTGAATACCTTGCAATCATACCAGGAATAGATGGGAAAGGAGGAATAGGAGATACTCCACCCCCTCCCCTAAATCTCCTAAAAGGAATTGCGTTAATATTTCCTATTAAATTCATTGTCAATTCCTTTCCTTAAAAACCTATACTAAGATTGGTTGCCGTTGTCCCTTCTTTCAAAATCTTCTGAACCATGTACATAAGCGGCATTCCAAGATTTGCGCTTACTTCCGCTTCTGATATGACATATTCCATTCCACCTGAAAGAACTACTTTAATTTCTCCTTCTGAAAGAGGAATAATCACAAACGGCACTTCTTGTCCGTTTTGATCGGTCAGAACAATATCTTTATCAATTGTAGCAAAGTTCCATGCACTGCTGATTAAAGAAGGTGCAGCTTCACCATTAGTAGTTATCAGCTTATTGGAATTAGCTGTTACTGTTCTTTTGATAATATCCATAATTATGAAAATTTTAAACGTTTAAAATATTGTCTAAGTATATACTACCCACAAAGATAATCTTTTCTCAACAAACATAACAAGCACATATCTTTTTCTTTCCTACAAATACGTTTCCCTTTTGATAGTTGGAAGAGGGGGAATTGGCAAAAATACCGACAGTGTACCAAACGCGCCTGAATGGAGAGGTGGTGTAATGGCTGGCAATGGCGGTATGATCGCCTTTAAAAAGAACATGAAGATTTCTTCAGGTGGTAGTAGTGGTGTTTTACTGATTGATGAAATAGGTTTTACCTATAACTATGTTGGTCATATTGGTTTGTATGTTCATTATAGTCAAAGTTTAGGACAGAAAATAACCGCCTTTCTTGGATATTCTTCTAACGGGATAGACAAAAGAAATGATTATTGGGAATTTGCTTTAAACGGAGAAATAAACAGTGATCTTTTTTACTACGGAAGAACAGAAGGCGGACTTGCAACTTCTGTTTTAACAGCCGGTAGTGGTGGTACTTATGGAAATGGCGGACAAACTACATCTACTGCTAAAACTGTGCAAGGCGGAGAAGGTGGCGACGGAAGATTGGGAACACAAGGGCCGAACTACAATACCGGAATTAAAGCAATTGTAACTATCCCTATTCAATCTATATTTGGTGGAACAGGAGAAGGCGGATCAAGCTATTATACTTCTACTACAAACTATAAAGCCAGTGGTGGAGGTGGTTATGGAGACGCAAATCCAAATGGGTCAGCAGGGTATGGTGCTGGTGGGACTTGTTTTAAGAATTCACAAAGTTTAAGTTATTATAACGAAGGTGCAGGTATTGTTCTTCTTTATTATCACGATGACGTTATTTAATTGAATATCAATAAATTAAAAGGGAGAGTGCTAAAAACTCTCCCTTTATTTATTTTAGATTGGCTCGTTGTGATAGTATATGCAAAATATACCTTCTCCTGGTTTCGTAATATTTCCCGCATCATCATCTGCTGGAGAACATTCTTGTCCAGAGCCATACCCAGCAATTCTTGTCTTTCCTCCGTCTGAAGAAGTATAAAAAGAACCGCCATAGCCCGCACCTCCCCATGCACTTGCGCCGGTTCTTTCTCCACTTTTAGTGTTCAAATATCCCGCTGCACCTTTACTTGTACCTCCAAAAATAGATTGGACAGGAATAACAACTGAGGATTGAATAGGTTTAGTCACTTTTCCAAAAACAGTCTTTTCATAGGAACTTTTATATCCATATCTGCCATCTCCGCCCGGCGCTCCATCCGGTTGCATTCTTGGTCCTAAATTGGAAGCACTTTCTTCTTTTGCGTTTTGGCTTCCCGGACTTCCACTACAATAGAATGTGCTCCTCTTGTGGGCAGCAAGACCACCGGAACTTTTTGCATTATACACAGAATAATTATTCAGTCTGGATCCTTGCGGCATAGGATAATTGGCATCATTGTAAGCACTACCGCTCCCATTATAGGCTTTACATTCATAAGTTGTCACTCCTAATCTTATGGAATACTCTGTGCCTTCTGTATAACCGCCTATATTTGGTATAGAACTAAATGTAATTTTATTTATTCGACCGTTTGAAATATCCGATATCAATATATTAGGAATATACACAATTTGTCCAGTTGTTCCGCCCATCAATGCAAATTCATCCCAAGATTGCCAATGCCCAAATTTTTCGCCTCCCCTTCCAACTATCAAAAGGGAAACGTATTTGTAAGAAGTATCTAATTGGTAATTGGATTGGTTACTTGTTATCTGCACCAACTTGTTCGGTTTGTGTAGGGTGTATTCCAAATTCACACTTGTTTGATAAACCCCACTTATACTTCCTGTCGTTGAAAAATCACTGAAACCGGAAGATGTAATCTTAATCTGATAATTTCCCGCAGGAATTTTGTCAAACCGTGCCGTGTATGTTGCTGGCCCTGCCGAACCTGTATGCTTCTGCCCTTCTGAATCTGTAAATTTCACATTACCACCAGTAGGGTTTACTTTTACTTGCACCATATACAGCGGAGTAAGGTTTACTTGCACCTGCATTCCTTCACTATTCACAGTAATGCTTTGGGATGTTTCTTTGGAAAAATCCCCTTCCGGTACATACAAGATATACTGTCCGTATGCGACATTGGCGAACGTTACGGTAGTGGTTATATTTTTAGTCTGAATCACCTCCAGCCCCGTACTGTCCTTTAGTTGGATTTGGCTTGGCATACCTTGCATTTGTCCAACTCTTCTTACCTGAACATTAATAGTATTGTATATCTGCAAAAGGAAGGTGTTAAGCGCAGTTTTCCCGTTTACTTCAACCGTTTCCTCTTTGCTTTCAAATCCATCTTTAGAAAAAGCTACTTTATAGCTTCCGTATGGTACAAATAAAACGACTGTCCCGTTTTGTGAAGTTGTACCGGAAACCATCTGCACCCCTCCTTCCTTATTTTCAGTCACAACAACCTGTACGCCGGAAACGTCAGTTGCCCCGTCTAATGTGTTCCTATGGACAACTACTGTAAGCTCACTTGCAGGTTGCAAAGTAACCTCAATTGTTTTCGCTTCATTTAATACACCAACTTTCCCGTTCTGCGTTGTATAACCATCAGCACTGACCTCATAATCATAATCAACGCCTAATGCAGCAAAAATAACAGCTTCTCCATTGTTATTTGTATTCTGCTGATAATTGTTTGATGCAGATGTCATTTTTACAAGAGCGTTCTCGATAGGAATTGCTGGATTAGACGAAGGAAGAAGAGTAAAAGGTAAAACTTTATACTCGTCACCTTTACCTGATGGAACAGAAGCTTCATACAACCAATAAAAAATTATATTATCACGAGTCCTATACTGGGTGCAAGTTTGAATAGGTACACTTCCCCATAAAGAAAGATCCAACATGCGCAAAATCTCTTCTACTTGTGTTCTGTAAGAATACAGAGTGATCACCTCGCCATATGAAGGTAAATAGCCATTCTGTCCATTCCCAAACATATATGTCTTAGCGTATTCTGCCGTAGGTGCATAGCCAGTTCTCAATTGAGATATTATCACATCAGTATAAATAAAACCATGCGTTGATTTGTATAGGACTGTGCTTGCTACATTAGTGTTTAACATTGGCACATTGGAGATCAAAGTACCTTGACCTCCAAAAGAATAGCTTTGGGCACTTATGGCTGTCGATACCATGAACGAATTGGTATCGGTTGAAATGCCTATACCACATACAGCAGACACTCCTTTACCAGATGATACCCATTCTTCTTTTGTGTAACGATTATTATCTTTATCATAAATATATACACCGTTTGGAACAGGATTGTATTCATAGGTACAGAAAGGACGAACCATATATGAATTATTTTTGGTCGCTTCCCTTTCTGTGCCATTAACCCAATCAAAAATCCAAGCTTCATTTGAATTATATTGTGTCGAAGTCCAATATGAACCACTACTCAATGGGTCTGAACCGATTGTCGCACTTATTGAAGTGTCGATCTTAACTCTGTTTAATTGAGCTACACCCCACTGCCCACAAGAAGGCAAAAACCAAGAACCCGCACCAAATCCTTCTGTAGAATAAGCTGCGCACTTATGTGCCGCCGTGCTTTCCGTTGGTTTCGCAAGTATGTTGTTTTGAGAATTTGTCTTACCTGCAAAATCACAAAGAGCTAAAGATTCATCTGTTTCGGTGACTACATTAGAAATAATGTCTAATGTCTGTGTCCAAATCGCCGCGTCCACATTTTGCAAAGAAATAAAATCAAAATCCTTACTTCTTACATCGGTAATAACACCAACACAAGTTTTACCACTATCCAATTCAGTTGACCATGTTTTGTCACCATACACAAAATCACCTATTTGAGGGCGAGTAAGTAAAGGCTGCTTTGCGGTTACCTTAAATGTTACATCTACATTATTTACAATCAAAATTTCTTTGTTGATGGCAGGTGCGTTTACATTCAACATGCCTGATTGCGCTTTCAAAGGAGAAGGCGGGGTAACTGTATAATCATAGTTCCCATAAAGAACCTTGTCAGCCGGAATATCCGAACTTATTGCCTTTTTGCCATAGAAAGAGAATGTGATATTCAAATCTTTCAAATCATCTGCGGATAATGTACCTCCGTCAAAAGATTGCACATGCACTGACCAAATGGTAGAATTACCTATTGTTTCTGTATCCAACAAAAGATCAGAAAGCTGGAATCTTTGAATTACATCATTTTCCATCTCCACCGTTAAGGGAGCGTTTTGCGAGCCATAAGTTATAACTATCTTCAGATTGGACGGAACACCACTTACCTTAAAACCAAAATCCAAAGCCTTGTGATAATCCACTGTCTTTTCTGTGCCAATTTGGAAAAGACCATTCGAAAACCCTATAAGTCCGGCATCCACATTAAACAAAACATAAGTCTCTGTAGAAGCTGTCGATGTCTTGATCACGCTCGTTAAAGTAAGGTTCTTTTTCGTTTTATCCCAGCTTCCCTCCCAGCCATCTATTTTATTTGAATTGTAAATTCTGGTAAGACTTTCCGTAATACCACTATTATCCTTATCCTGAACAATTGTCAATGGAGAAACAATTACACCATTGGGGAAATAGGTTTTTAATTGATCTGTTGTTACGCCGTCCGCTGGAACAAGATATTTCTCATCTTCTTGAAAAACAGGACAACTGGAAAAATCCGCATCGCTGTCTTGTGACCACTCAAACTCTCCACCATCAAACGTCATAGTAGCTACACCAGACGAGTTAGTCGTCCCTTTGTATTTGTTAGATGAATCGCTTCGATCTGTCATTTCGATAACGACATTCTCAATAGGAGAACTATCATTTTGACTTTTTACAGTAAATGTAACCGTTGAAATTTGAAGTATCTCAACCGTTATGTTCTGATCTCCACCAGCAATTGTAAATTCACCTGTTACATCTTTATAACTGGATTTCTTTGCTGTATAGATATACTGTCCGTTCTTGTAAGTCAAAGTAAGAATGCCGTTAGAAGCAGTAGCTCCACTTGCAACAGGTGTGTCTGGAGATTCTGCCTTGGCAAAACTTATAGCTACATCTTGTGTGGATGGAACAGTCTGGAAAGTAACATTGTATTTTACATAATCAGCCAAATCCAATTCAATGGCGCTTGCGGCGGTTGCCACACTAAATGTTCCGCTTGGCACTTCCACCAGATTAGGATTATCCGTACTTGTAGTAGGAATCTGATATTGATAATCCCCTGTAGGAAGATCAATTGCCGCGATACCCTGACTGTTTGTTACAATGGTTTCAGGAAGTGCCCCTGCACTGCTTTGTCCTACAATTATCTTTACATCCGCCAAAGCAGAATTTCCTACCTTTGTATGGAATGTAACTGTCGCTCCAGGAACAAGTGTTATCCGTACACTTTTTTCAGCTTCTTCGATTCGCACATTTCCTGTCCCGTTTAAAAAACCTGTTTTTGAATAAGCGTAAGTATGCGTTCCTGTGGAAAGATTTATTGTTGCTATACCGTCTTGCCCCGTTGTGATTGTATCATTACCATCAATAGTAATTTCAACGCCTTGTGTGGCTGGTGAAGTTGTAAATGTAGTTTCGAATCCATAAGTCAATTCTATCACTTTCTGCTGATCGGCATCCTGTATGCTGCCCACACCTTCTTCCGGTGAATATCCTGTGAGTGACGCATTCCAATCATAAGCACCGTTTATTACCTGCACAGGGTCAGTTGTGCCATCGTCTTTTGTTTTAAGACTTACAGTATTTCCACTTAACATGGCCGGTCCACTTACACTGACAGTCACATCTTTTAAGCCTGATTTTCTTGCGGCGGTCACTTTAAAGGTAAGATTCCATATCTTCTTCAATATCTGCGTAAACGTAGCCTCTCCAGTTACTTCAAATGAAAGAGTTTCAGTCTTATAGCTGTTCTTCATGAATGAAGCGGTATATTTACCAGCTTTTAGACTGATTATCGCTTCTCCTGACGCATTTGTGGTAACTGTCTTGTCCTCATTTTCTATATCGATAGACACTCCTTGCAAAAGATTGGGCGAAGCCATGTTATCTTTTACTACAAACGTAATATTACATGATGTAGGGGTAAGTTGAGCTAATACGTTCTTGTTGCTACCGGAAACTTCCACATTACCTTGTGTCTGAACATAACCTTCCTTCGTTACCGTATAAGGATACTGCCCGTCAGAAAGACAAACCGTTACCAAACCACCCTGCGAAGTCTGATAGTCCTTTTCGTTGATATGAATATTAGCGTTTTCAATTGCAACACCTTCATCTGTCTGTACAGTAAATACAATATCGTATTTCTTGTACTCCATATTTACAGGAAAAGACGGAATATCTGCACTTACAACTTCCAGCTCGCCTAAATAATCGTCCATACCATTGGCAACCACCGTAAACGGATATGTACCATTTTTTAACTGCAAGGACACCTCACCATTATCCTGTGTCTGATAAGACGTTGTATTTATCTCCACTGTAGCCCCCTTAATAGGTTCTTTCAATGGATTTTTTACCGTCATTATGACATTGTAAAGTCTTACCTTTAAACTTATTACACTACTGTTATCACTGTCAAGAACAGTAACCGAAGAACTGCCGTCATAATATCCCGACTTTGTTACGGTATAAGGATATGTCCCGTTTTGAAGGCTTACAACAGCTTGACCTCTTTCATTTGTAGGATAAGAAGAGCCATTGATATTTACTGCTGCTCCTTGTGTCGGACTACTGTTATCACTATCAAGAACAGTGATAACCACATTATAATGTTTCAATACAAGGGTTCTTTGAATAAATGTATCCTGTCCTTCTACGTTGAACGATCCAGTCAAATCATCATATCCCTTTTTCTGCACGGTGTAGCTGTAATTTCCACTCTTTAATTTTATAGTAGCTTGTCCAGAACCGTTTACATTCAATACTCCCGGCTGTCCTTCTATTTTGATTGTAGCTCCTTCTGCCGGATTCCCCTGATTTACCTGCGAAATATTAAATTCCACATTGTATAAAAAGAAATCCATCTCAAAGGTAACGTCCGCATTCTGGTTGTTGACCTTAATTTCCCCCTGTAAAGTATCATACCCTGTCTTTTCGATTGTTACAGGATATTCACCATTTACAAGTGGTATTTCCGCCTCTCCATGCTGGTTCGTAAGATATTCTCCATTGTTCACCTTTACAATGACATTCGGTATAAGCTGATTTTCCTTATCCTTTACAATGACAGTAATCGTCCATACCTTAAATTCCAATTCAGGATATACTTCTTTATCTCTACCATCCACAACTACACTGCCGGAATACTCATCATATCCCAACTTTTCAATAGTGTAGGGATGGCTCCCGTTCCTTGCGGACAAAGAAGCCACACCTTGCAAATTGGTAGTGGTTGTTCTGTTATCCATCATTACATTTGCATGAGGAACAACCCCTCCCTTTTCGTCCGTCACATGGAAAGTGACCGTATAAGGAGCTAAAACCATTTGTACATCAATGGAAACACTACCGTTCAACACTACAAACATTCCTTCTACGGGGATATATCCCGAAGCGGAAACAATATATTCATACTGTCCGTTTGCAAGTTGGATAATAGCTTGCCCATTGTCATTTGTTATAACAGCATTGTTCCCTATAGAAATATTTGCACCTTCCACAGTGCCACCTTCCGAATCTGTCACATTGAAATAAACCTCTTGATAAAGGTTGAGTGAGCTGTCGTTGATGCCTACAAACAAATCCTCCGGTTCAGACGGGTAAAACAACGGAGAGAGGTTGCTATCAGAATCGTACAAAATATTTCCGTCTTGATCGCGCATCACAAACCCCCTTATACGCGGAAGCTGATTTGCCGGGACTTGCTGATCGTAATACGGAAAGAAATACTCGTCCGGCACATATTTTACGCCATCGGTCTTTTTTACAATATCCAGCAAATCGTCCCATTCTACGATTTTTCCAGGTGTCCAAAAACGAAAATCAAGATATTTAGTAAGGTTCACTTGTATGTTCTGACGCACAGTAGACACATCGTAATCCGGTTGAAGCTGAACACGGAAATCCAACCCCCTTTCTGAACCCACATAGAACCAATCAATATTCTTGATACCAATACCAACTACTTTCCCTTCAATATTCAGTTCTGAAATACCAAAATATCCTTGTGCGCTTTCAAGAAGTGTATCAAGTTCTTCTTCGGTAAAGAAAATACCGTTCTGCGAAACAACATAGAGATTATATATGCCCTTTTCGTCCAGACCGGCACTCATTACTTTTAAGACACGATCGTCTATGTTGCTAAGTGTCTGTGTCCAGTATTCTATTGTATTCTTGCTAAGGGTATTCAGATTGTTCTTAATACGGATTCTAAACGTTTCATCATCCTCACTATCACGTCCTCCAATAGCATAATATTCATTCGTACATTCGATATGACCTTGTGGCTGCGGAGAAACATTAGTAATGCTATTAGGCGGTACGTTTGTGGAATACCCTGCGTTGATACTTCTTACCTTTACATATCCGTAACCACTTTTCCCTACAGTCAATGCTTCGTCAACTTGGAAACGAATACCATTTTTATTTACAAAAGTAACAGACGTATCATATACTGTACCTGGATTAGCAGATACCCTTATATATGTCGAAGAACCCAAAGCACCTTTACGCGGGCTGACACCATACAAAGCAGCAGCCTTATCCAGATAAACGCCTGTAGCTGTATCTGGAAATATCTGCGCTTCCTTTATGGCAATATCCTTCATTGCCTTTTGAGCAACTTTCGCTACACCGAATGCCGTAGCATTCACAACCGAACCGTCAGCTACATTACTTACCTTAGCTGTCTTATCTAAAAACATCTCTATAAAAAGATTCTTTAGATTGGTTATTGTTGCACTTGTTTTTGTAATCATCTGAATATCAATTATATAGGAACATTTACTAAATAATCTTTCTTTGTTACCGTTTTACATTGCAAAGAAAGGAACACGGCATCTTCCTCTCTTTTTACATCCATCAACTCCACAGAGTCCCATCTTGAATCCCTTTGGAACATGTTCATTACATCCTTAAAAATAGAAGGGTACTGGATTGCGTTCACCGTTGTTCCTATGAACTCATTTGCAATTCCATAATCCTTAAACTCTGGTATAGCACCTTTTTGAGAAGAAAGAATAGTATCCAAAGCCTGTCGGATCGCATCATCGCCTATCACTATCTTTAAATCGTCATTCTCAAAGACAAAATTCACATCTATGTCACGTCCCAAGATATTATCTCCCACAAGTACATCCACAACAGTATCAAGATAATTATTCCCAGCGTTCTTTAGATTGATATAGAACTTGTTTCCTCCATCAGAGAACGAATAATCAGTTTCTTCTATATACTGCGGTATTGTAATATTCATCCAATCATCTTCCGGGTTGGTACTGTTAAGCTGTCTGGATACATCTTCAAACCGTTCCCCTGTCCGAAGTGTCTTTTCCATCTGCAAAGTATTGTTCCTGTCTAAAGAAGAACTTCTAAGCCACCTTGCAGAACTTTTAATAGTGGAAAGTTTTGTCTGTGTCTCTGTAAAGTTGTCCAGAATATCCCACATGGAAATATCGTCCAAAGTATTTTCATGCAGAATAAACAAAGGCTCAATCGTTTCCGATTCTCTCACAAGTTCCACAAGGCGCAAAAAAGAATCCTTGTCCATCTCCCCACCATTACTATAATAGTCCACAATAAGAGGATAATCGTTGGCACAGAAATCAACAAACTTCTGGAAATATGACTTTATATCATATCCCGTTACGTTGTAAAATTTTTCGAAAGCATCATCCATTGCCCAACAAACCTTTAGAGATTGAACTTGCAAATTCATTTATGCCCTTTTGTATCACATTAGAGGCGCACATTTCCAAAAGCGAACCTTTACTACCACTTGTTCCCGAAACCGCTTCTAAAGGAGCTATAACAGTCATTTCAAGATTGTATTCCCATATCATATTCTTTGATATACTCTGACCGAAATTAACGCCACGCGGTGGAATCGTAACAAGATAGCTTTCTCCAAGTGCCATGTTATAGAAGAAAAGTTTCATGGGAAACCCGTTCTCGTCCACTCCGTTGCTTTTATCTATGATAGATTGTAATATCTTGATACAACCATATCCCGTTTTGATGCCGGCATCAAAGGAAGGCATAGTGAGAGAACTTGTAGATTTTCCCTGTAATTGATAGAGATAACGCTTCCCTGCCGAGATACTAAAAGCTGCACCTGTCAACGAAACGCTATCAGAACCGCTTAAAAGAATCTTGAATGTTCTTCCAAAATTCCCCTTTATCGTGATCGTCTGCGGCATGAAAACAGGAGAAGTGAGCACTGTTATGCCTCCTGCCGTATTGACTACCGTAGTTCTTTTCGGTTCACTCTTGTCTATACTCTCCGGGCTAATAGGAAAAGTAAAGACATCAATTGTGTTCCCTTTGGAATCTGCCAACTCCAAAGAACACATATACACTTCAAAATCATTCGGGAACTGCGCTGCCATCATGGAGCGACCCAAATTTTTAAGTGTCGATTTCGCTGTTTTTACCACTGAATCCAAAACTGCCACGGCTTTATAATTTTAACTTGTTCAAAAGTACGAATTTCTTCCCAATATCCTAACCCTGTGTTATCTTTTCATTCTCATAATCAGAAGCGACAAAACTTTGCGCCGATTGCATGGGAGATGTAACGGGAACAGGAGCGGGACTTGGCACGCCAGCCGTTGCTCCAACAAGAAATGAACCTGCCGGAACATTGTGGGTATGGGAATTGAATGTATTTACAAAACCATTCAATTTACTTGTAAGATTATCCAGTTCAACCAGACCTTTCAATCCCCCACCATTGAACTCAATAATATCGTTGTTCATTTTCAAAGTAGATGCTCCCGTTTTCAAATCTAACTGTTCTTTCGTTATCGTGCTTTGTACATCTTCCCCAATCTTTACCGATACACCGGAATTATCCACTTGCAAAGATTGTTCCATTTCCTCCGTTTTCCAATGAAAATAAACCTTTTCCAAATCCATAGAGACTTTTCTTTCCTCTTCTTCCGGTTTTTCTGGATTCACAACCTTTGCCTCTATCTGTGTGTATCCCTTTACGGAAACATTTGTTCCTCCGGTCACATTCACGCTTCCAGTGGATTCAACAATTACCTCCGATTCTTCTGATCCTGTAGCAAGTACCTTTACGGATGCTTTTTTAGGAGAATTGATAGAAACAATTACTGCATTATTAGCCGGATCAACCGATAAGGATGCAGTCACATTCCCTACTGTCTTTCTGAACTGGAATGTATTCTCTTTCCACATAGGAGACTGATCATTTCTCGGATAGCTCCCTATCACAATAGGAACACCGTCATACGGGTTGCTCGCTATCACTACCGCCGACCCTTGTTCATTTTCTTTCTCCGGGAACTCAATATTGGCAAGAACTTCATTTGTTATATAAATATCCCGAAAGAAAGCTCCCCCGTTCCCCATGACCGAGACACGACCTCTCCTTAAACAGGTTTCCACATACAAATCCCTGTCCACTCCATTGGGAATGACAATAAATCCGAATGAAATCGCTTCGGGTGACGCATTCAATTTTCTTACTTTCCCTCCTGCCATATCTAACTGAACATTTTGCGATTTAAGAAATACTCGAATTGTTTTCTATCCACCTTTGGAGAAACAAGTGTAGCTATCTGATCTTTTTGAGTCACTTTAGCTGCATTTCTCATTTCCGTCAAATCAACCAATTTGAAATAATCCGGTTTCACATCCTTACTTTCTTCCCCTGCATTATCCTGTCTATTCTTTACAGAAGAAAAAGAATTAGAAAGAATAGGAACGTACATACCTCTTTCCACTTGCATAATAGTCTGTCTTTGTAAATTCCCATCCAAGAAAGAAACATTATTGACAACAGAGGATACATAAAAAAATTCATTTGTCGGTTCAAAGTAAATAAATGTACCAACCTTTATTCTTCTATCCCCATTTATCGTAATCATACCTGTTCTCGTAAAAGGAAGATAAGCTGTTGATTCTATAATGTATATGAGATCATTTAATGCTGCCGCCTGAAAATTAGAAAGCGTCCGTGTCTTATTTATCCCTTCTACCTCGTTGTAATTCAAATATTGGTCGGTGAAAGACATCTTCTTGTTACCAAACACTTCTGCGTAATCGTTCAAATATACAATAGGAACAAAAGCAAGGCTCGTTGTGTTTGTTTGTCCAGCATGATTATTAATCACTTTCAACTGATACCATGAATAGCTCCTTGTATCATAAGAAAGATCGTATCCTTGCAAATTATCAGAAGAAATTGTCACATACTGTCCGTTCTTGTAAGCTCCCATAATAGCATCCTTGTTGAACGGAGGTTGTCTTGCAACTATATCTATCGTATTAACATAAGTATCAAAATAAAACTCCACCAAAGGAGATTGGCATACCCTCGTCATATACTCCAATAGAGTACCATTCGGATTAGCAATAGAAGAATCAATAAGAACCCTTTTTTCGAGAATATCCTCTACAAATATCTTTACTATCTGCCAAACGCCGTTTACATCTTGTTTTTGATTATTTCCTAAATCGTAACTTTCTGTCCGCTTGTCTTCCCAAGAATCAAAAACACTGTTTTTAGCTATTCCTATTGTTGACATGGCGTTTACGATAAACCATAAACACTCTTTTATTTCCTTCTGACTAAACGACCATAAAAGGTTTGAAAAAGCTCCTGTAAGGACATTCCTTTTAAACCAAATACTATCCTCACTCATTTCGTACCAATGAGAAAAAGTATCAGTAGCATTCAATAAAGGAATGAAATAACAGCCATCCTCTGTAAAAAGTTTGCTTATGTCTCTTCCTTCTATCGTGATAGATTTTATGTTTCCTTGTGCTTCAAAAGAAGATGTACAGACATCTACAAATCCTATCATGTCCCAAATATTGTTTTTGGCTATTTTAGAAACAGGAATTTCCAAGTTCACTTGCTTTCCTAAATCCAAATCTCCCGTTGATTTTTCCTTTTTCAAACGTTCGAACCGGATAAAGACTATATCATTATTCTGGATAAACTTTTCTTGAAAAGACTTGACTTGTGCTCCCTCATTGGAAACAAGATTAAACTGTTCTATAATAGATTCTCCAAAAGCAAAAGAACTTTCGTTTGCATAAAAAGGTGATAGCAAAACAGTAAATTCTCCTGTCTGTTTTGACTTTGTAGTTACTACCTGCAAAACATAAGGGGATAAATCCATGACCTTATCCAAAGCCTTGATATATATCCATACCCTTACGTTCATGGAAATTATCTTAGCGTTTATCCCTGTTCCTTTCAGAGAAGATGTAACGCTTGTGTCAGGCAAATATTCTTCATCACTTATCAGACTTTCATAGTTTTCTCCCCAATAAGCCTTAAAACTTCCTTGTGACACAAATTGTCCGCTTTTTGAAGGTAAAACTATATTTAATGGCGTATCTGACTTAGGAAAAGCAATAGGGGTTCCACTTTTTACATAAGGTAAGATGCCGGAATCATAATCACTTTTAAACTCCACTCTTTCGGCCTTATCATAAGTGCCCCAAATAATGTCAAGATTAGATATCCCCTTTTCGTTTTTAACAGCCAAAAATTCCTTTTCTGTATATTTTTTAGCGTCAGATGGAGGATTAATTTGCCAACCTTTAATTAATTGTGCTACTTCCGAATCGCCATTTATATTTATAACATAAACAGGCTGTGTGCTTTCTTTTTTATTTGCGTCCATGTCAATAATCCTCCCTACTTGCTATTTTTGCAATATTACTATTTATCTGGCGAAGAAGCAATGTATCTTGTGATATAGACTGACTATTGTTTTTGTTGGGGTCAAATATCGTCTTACCATCAATAATAACAGGAGTAACCTTCGTTCTTGCATCTGGGTATGGATAATCAGAAGCCATACTGGGGTGATCTTCTGCATATTTCTTATCTTTATTATAGTTATCGCCATCTCCCAAAAAGTCCCTAATAGCTTCCAATATCTTAAACAGCCTTGCTATATTTTCTTCTCCCCAACCAATCATCTTATTTTCATAAGCGGCTGTCAGGGCTTCTCCTGTGGTAACAGTTCTTTTTGCTGCCGTCGCTTCATAACGATTTATCTGGTCATTCTTCCCTTTAAGCGCCTGTTCCGACTTTTTAACCTCATCAAAAACTTTATTAGAATCCAACGTTCCACTTTTTGTAAGATCTACAATATCTGTCCACGAAAGGTTTGTAAAAGCACCTCTCATCAATGAACGCAACATTTCAATGCTTCCACCTGCATATTGTTGAAGAATATCCAAGAACACTTTCATAATTTCAGGATTTTTTGTTAAATCGTCCATTTTAGCAAAAGCCTCGGATGGAGAGTTTGCGCCAGTTGCCTGCTGTACTGCACGAAGCAAAAGAGTTTGTGTTACATCATCTTGTGAAATCCCTTGTCCCATGAAAGCCTGCTGTACGCGCTCCAATTGCCTACCTTCCATTCCGGTCTGCAAACGAACAGCACGCATGATAGAAGCTATGCTTGCTGCATCTATTTCACCTGTACGAGAAAGAATATCATCGGCAGAACGGATAAAGGTAGTCATACTTTCATCCATTGTAGAGGCAATCTCACTAAGAGGAATTTGAAGCTGTTTCATTGTCTGCTCAAATGAACGGATAATAGCAGACGAAGAAGCTGTTTGTCCTTCCTCTGTACGGGCAAAACGCATCGCCCCTTGCATTCCCATTACAGTGCGATCACTAAGTCCATATAAACGCTGTACAGCCATCAAACTTTGTGTTTCCGGTACGGGCGCAACTGTTCCCTCTTTTCCTCCAGCGGCACGGATAAGTGCGGTGCGTCTTTGAATATACTCTCCTACATTCATTCCAAGAACACCAGCAGCATAACTACCTTCTCCAAAGGCTGTACGCATGGCTTGCCCGGCAGAAACACCCATTGTTTGAGAATAGGGGACTGTTCTTCTTTCAGCTTCAAATGCTTTTTCAACAGATGTAGTGAAAATTCCCGCCATGACATTAGCGACCGCAGTAGTTACACCACCCAAAAATCCCCCCACACCAGGAATCAAAGAAAGACCTTCTCCTACAATTCCGCCCAAAGAAGATATAAGTCCTCCGCCCATAGCAGCAGGACTTTGAAATGTAGCTCCAACACCGGAAATCACTCTTGTGGCAATGTTAGTAGCTGTACTTCTGTCACTTCCTCTTTGTACATTTTCCCTTCTTTCTCTTGTAATAGGTGTTTCTTCTCTTGCTGGCACTGGTGATGGTGTGGGCACTGGAATAGGCTGTATTCCCGATCCACCCACAGAAGAAGTTCCTCTTTGATTGTATAGAGTTTCATCAATAGAAAAGACACCTTCTTGTATTCCCTCTAAAGCGCGTGCTCCTGCTTGCACGTTTTGAAGAATTTGCTTTGTTATATCAGACAAATCGCTATTACCAGAAGAAATGGCTTCCACAATATCACGAAAACCTTCTTGATTTACACCAAGCAAAGCCGAGAGGTCGATAGCTCTCGTGCCTCTATCTTGATAGGATTCACCTCTTTCTCCCGAAATGTCCGCTTCCGGTTGCTTTTTTCTTCTCCTTCGTGTAGGTGTTGCAGTTTCTTGATCTTCTCCTTCCGGTTGTGGTATAGGCTGGACAACTGGACGTGTAGGTGTTGCAGTCTGCCTACCCTTTTCGGAATTTTGCTGTCCCAAAAGGTTCAATTGCTCCCTAAGTTGGTTAAGTGCGTCGTTCTGCTGACGAATAATGTCGTTATTGTTTTCGACTATTCTTCGCTGCATATTCTCGACGTCTCTCCCGACCGACCTAAGTTGGGAAACATCCACCGACACCCTAAGTCTTTTTTCGTTATCCATTTTCCTTACCTTTTTTCTTTTGCCTTTTGCTCCATCTCTATCATCTTAAACATCTGATCTTCATAGAAGGCAGTATCTTGTTCCGAAATTTCACCTTCCGGTGCTTTCAACCAATCCCCGATATTGGGAATATATTCTTGTGTCTTTTCCTCTCTTTCTTTCTTTTCTTGATTAAGTTCATAAAATGCCTTTTCTTCTTCGAACTCCATAAGTTCAGTAAAGAAATCACACTTCTTATGTTCTTCCGAAAGAAAAGGAATATTGTGCTTGTTCCTAAACCACCTATCAATAGGAAAAGCGTTATTCCATTTTATAACAAAATTCCTATATTCTTCCCGATTCATTAGTCTACAGAAGAAAGTATTTTTTCAGCCTCTTTCAAGAAAGGGAACACCTCGTTCATGTAAATATCGCTGATCTCCTTAAAATCTTTCAATCCAAGTTCCGAGAAACTTTTTACCTTCAAATCCGCAACCAACTGCGGACAAAGAACGGATAATGTTGCCTCAACGTCAATCATATCCAACGCACGCTGTGCTGTAATGGTAGGATTGCCAATCAACGAGTTGTAGCTTCCCTTTCCCAGTCTCTGTTTGTTTACTTCGATCTGATAATACTGTCCCACATTAGGAAATTGAATTTCGTACTTTCTTCCTTTTACTGTAATTTCTTTCGTATTCATACTTTGCTTTGTGATTAATTAATTGATATATGCAAAGATAATTAGAAAACAGAGAAAGCAGAACTTTTGCTCTGCTTTCTAAGATAATGCCTCAATAAATTTCAAATGAAGTATTCTCGATTGTATTCATAGCACAATCAAAATCATCAGATGTATCACCTTTCTGAATTTCTTCTTCGAACTCCGATTGCAATTGTACAGGAACAGTTTTATATTTCAATTGAAACAATTCATCAAATTGTTCTTTTGTCTTAGAGATAGACATCAATGTTGTAACTTCTATAATCTGTTTCTTTAAATACTCTCGTCCAATTTCAGGAGTTAAAGATTGATGCCATTTGTATTTCCAATTCCCCTTAGAAGTCTTTCCTGTCTTTTCTTTAATCTTATCCACAACACCTTGCGGAAGCAGTTCGTAAATATATTTGCTCGTCAATTTACCGATAAAAGAAGGTTTATTCCGAATATATTTAGGAACGAACGGCAACCCCCATAACCTATAAATATTCTTATAGAAATCATCCGTAAAAGTAAGTTGCCATTTTAATATTTCGTCAGAGATGTAAGCATTAAGAATTTTTTGAAGCTCGAATCTTTCCCTGTCATATTGATACCCAGTAGCTTCATCCACTAAAGATATAATACCTACCTTAGCAAAAGATCGAACTAATATTTCGCATTGATCTGCAATTATCTTTTGTCTATCGTTTAATTCGATACTTTTTCTTGCTTCCAAAAAAGCATCACAAATATCTACCAAGACAGTAGCTTCATATCCATTAATTTTATGTCCTCCATCATAACATTCTAATGGACTAAAGTGGTCCGCAGTTCTATTTCTGAAAATGAATGGTTTAAGTGTTTGCTGATCTAAATATCTCGACATCCTACTACCCGCACTTTTCCTACCACCTTCTGTCATTTTTAACGCCTCTTGTATTCCTCTTCCCGAAAGCACTCTCATTCCATTTTCCAAAACGTAACAAGGAATTGAAAAATCTCCTAACTTTAGCTCTCCCTTACATTCAATCTTGTTAATCATATCATTTCTCGTTTAAATTTTTCAAACAAAATCTTATCCTTCTTATCATTTCCCATGCGGTACGTTGACTGACATCTATTCTACTGCATAGATCAACAGAAGTTATTTCTTTATCCTGCAAAAACAACCACACAGCTTTAAACCACTTTATAAGCGGAGTTGATGTTCCAAAGAAAATAGTTTTTGTTTTTACATCAAAAGTCCTATTTGTACTACAGCAAAAATACTTCCGTCCTTTTATTTTCACTTTCGCTTCCTTGTCATAAGGTGAAATAGGATAACCGTCACCCCACTTGAGAAGCTCTAAAAACCTAACGCAACTTTCCTCTGTCGGAAAAGCCGTATCCAAATCTTCCAGTCTTTTAAATCTACTATTCATAAAAATAATTTTTAATTACGCTACAAATATAGTAAAATATTTCAACAACACAAAATTAAGTATAATTTTACTGCAAAAAAATAAGGTGAGGATAAAACTCACCTTACCAAAATTATTTATTATGATTAATAGAAGTGTTTCGCTTCACAGCGATGAATGTAAAGGTTAATTGATCTATAAATAACACAACGAAAGGTAAGAACTTTGAAAATAAATCTTTGGTTCTTACCTTTAAATTATGTTAAAATAAAGCTAACTACTTCAATATTCGGCAGTTGTAATCGGATTCAAAAAGCGTCCCTGTACATTGTAAGCACTCACATTTTGCTCTTGCAACTGCCAATTCTGATTCTCAATGAAACACGGAGTTAAAAGAGCAATCGTCTGCCCTGTCGGATCAACTTGTGTTACCATCTTGCGAGAATCATCAAAGTTCTGAACCAATTTCTTATAGATCATGATAGAGAAACCTTGTTCTGCAAATGTAAGAGTGTCCAAAACTTCCTGCAAAGTCCCCAGACGGTGAATCATCGCTTCTACCACCGGAGCTTTAAAGGACAAGAAGAACTGATCCACAGTGAATGTACATCTGTAAGATACAGGCGGGATTTCCTGAATAGGCAAACTACCTAACCCTTGCACATCCACACGATTGATTTGTTCCTGTACAGTTATATTTCTGACAAAACCGGCTGTTTCGTTGCCGATCTTGATATATGCCATAGGTGCACTGAATGTCTGCATAATATCTATGTTTTAGAATTATTATCCACGAATTAAGAAACCAGTGAAGAACAACTTGTTGATTTCATTATTCACAACGATCTTGTAGGTCACAAACCAAGCATCTTCCTGTCTTGTAACAAGAACGTCTTTGAATGAAAGTAATAGGTTATCCTGTGCCTCATTTGCCACTCTCGATTGCAAATAAGCAACCGTCCAATCCTTTACTGCACCGGCAGACAATGTGTTTACATTTACACCGTTTTCCTGTCCTAACAAATCAATGGAAGCGTTTACAACCAATTCCTTGTTAATTTGGGCAACAATACGCATAAATTGAATACTGTGGCTCTGACCATTGGAATTGAACAACACTTTGTTGTCCTGTAAAGTATTCACACCCTGCAATACGACAAAATTGCTCGTATAGTCATTGTAAACCGTCACAAGCATACCGGCATTCAAAGCCTTAGTTTTTTCCGTATCATTTAAAGTGTGTTTCAACTTATCGACACCGATTGTCTTGTTCGTGACAGGGATATAAGGCGGTTTTCCTGCCGTTCTACCCAAGATACAGCACAAGTTATACATCACTCCCCACCAGCGTGTTTTGATGCCTGTAATACCGGAAGTCATACCTGCGCCACCATGTACCAACTGAACCAGTTCGCTATTGAACTCTTTCGCCAAATCAAGAGATTTAGAGAAATTAGCAGCATCATCATAACCTCCCACAAACAAGAAGTGAGTGTACTTGGCTTGGCTGTTCATGTGAGCAATGTACTGTTTCTGTAATGCAGAATTAGCATTTGAACCAAACTGATCCATAAGTGCAAAACTGTAGTCCAGTCCTATGATCGCTTTCATCACTTTCGTCATATTGTCGGCACTGTAAGTTTCAGTACCTCCCTTTGCCAAGAAATAGGATTTACCAGCCATTGCAGTGGTAACGTCGCTCTCGGATACCGTTCCTTCTCCTTGTACTTCCGCGTTTTCTGTCAATACAAACAGGTTAGCAAAATTAGAATCGGATTTAGCCCATTCAAGCAAAGTTCCAATATTGTCAAATTCCGGTGACTGCAATACCAATGTAGGTGCTGCTTGATCTTCCGGCGTTTCTCCAATAGGGTAACCATCTTCTGCATATCCTGTGAAAGAACCGACATAGAATTTCATGATCCATTTTGCCGAATCGTCTACGCCTTTCACAATGGATACACCATAACCGGTAATCAAATTACCAGCTTCGGAAAGTTTACCATTTGCCCCCAAACCTTCATCCAGTGTCTTTACTTCAAACGTGCCACCTGCTGTAGTGGCAAAAGTGATAGTTGCAGAAGTAGTCTTAGTTGCCCTTACATACAAAAGTTGAGAGATACCTGTAGAAGCCGGGTTTGTATAATCCGGTGTAAAAAGACCTTCTGCAATCTTCCAGAACATACCTCCCTTTACAAAAGAACGGAACTCTGCAAGGGTGTCAAACGTATAGACTGAATCCAATCCTTGAAAGTTTTCTCCATCTATACCAGAACCACCACCCCAATTTGCACCATAAACGCCGGAGTCAATAATGAGAACTTTCCCATAGTCCAGTGTACGAGAAGGACTTGTTTCCGAGGTCGTAATTCTTGAATAAACACCCGGCAACGTAATCTGCTTATTATTGAATACAAAAGATGTAGCCATAATTTATTGATTTTCAATTATTTATATCGAATTATTATTTGATTTTATTTTCTTTATCCTTTCTAAATAATCGAAAGGCAATGTTGATCTCTTTTCCATGTTTTCATATTCCCACAATGGTTGAAGATTCAAATAATGATTAGTAATAGACATGCCTTCCTCTATATTGTCTCTGTATTCTTGACAAAAATAAGACAAAGGTATGATATGGTCAATATTCCACTTCCCTTCTCCGTTACCTCTATTCTCCCAAGTCATACCATCTTTAAATTGCGATTCAATATGAACAATTAAGTCGGGAATAGAGCAACCAAGAAAATCAAGATTCCTTTTCCATCCATACAAAAAATATTCTCGAATAGAATCTCTTAATTTTTTCAAATATTTCTGCTTCGTTTTAAAAACAATATCTGTTTCTAATTTATTTTGTTTCCATTGTTTCAAACGCCCACTAAGCCTATATTCTATATGCTGTTGCTTATAATAATCCTTTTTGTCTTTATAGGTCTCTTTTGCTTGTTTTGAACGACATTCCTTACAAATACAGTCAAATCCCGTACTCGACGTTCTATTAGCATAGAACTTACTTCTTTCTTTTTCTTCCCCGCAAACAGAGCATACTATCTTACCTTCATAAGAAAGTTCTCTATTTCTTTCCCTATTTTTATCTCTACTTTCAGCAGCACTTTTGTTAGCGCACTCCTTACAATACCCAGATCGTCCATCTACATGAGTTTTGCTTTTCCCAAAATTATCAATAGAAAGTTCTCTACCACAACAAGAACAAACTTTAAGCTCTTTAATTACCCTTTCTTCTAAAGGAATATTTTTTATGACAGACAATCTTTCATTTTTCTTCAAATCAGCACATTTCTTGCAATAACAATTCAACCCATCCGGTTGGCTCTTTTTCTTATAGAACTCACTGATAGGCAATTCTTGTCGGCAACAAGAACAAACTTTTATCCCTTTTTGAAAGTCTGCTTTCATCCCTTCTTCAAATTTGTTACCTCAAAGGTAATCATTTTTCAATCAACGAACTATCTGAACCCCACAATTTCTGATTCTACACCTGGAAGTCCGTCAATAGAAGTCGGGTCACCAAGAGCAATGCTATCCACTTGATTCACTTTCCCAAAGATGATCTTTCCGAGTAAAGACGTATCCACCAATCCCGGCACTATTTCTTCGGAAGATAAATCAAGACCAATAGAACGAATAAAAATAGGTGTCGGCATCAGATTGTTTTGCATCATAAGCTCCTTCATGGTAAATTCTATTTTAAGGAACTGTGAAGCCAAAGTATCCCAAGAGCCAAGTAGTAATGCGTACAGAATCTCTGACATCAGGATTGATTCATTCATGTTTACAGAAAAGCACATGATTTCCAATCCGTACTGTCTTGTGTCCCTGTACATAGGAACGCCACCCATAAAAGATTCTATTTTACCTATGGAATTGGCGATACCGCCTGTCTTTCCGGGTTCGCGAATAACGTATGCCGGTAATCCTGTTTTATCTTTCGGGTATTCCAAGACTACCTTTATGTTGTTCGGGTTTGTTTCCTTTCTTAGAAAGATATTTTTTGCCTGTTCATAGTAATTGAAAGAGCCATCCTGTGTATCTCCCAATACTTTGTATAAAAAAGAATCTTTTTCGTTTTCCTTGCTTTCGAAGTCCGTTTGTACGTATTCCAAACAGGCTTCCACTATCTTTTTTATTTTGACTATCTGTAGCATCGTTACATCGAGTTTAAAAATTGATCAATCACCTTGTCTGCAACAACATCTATTTTTGCTTGTTCAAGAGCTTTATCCATAAGTTTATATGGGACAATACCGCCATTCCACCAACTATTAGGGTCAGAGTTTTCACTTACTCTTCTCCATGTAAAATAACCACTTCTCTTTTCTTTTTCAGTAGAAGCAATATTTACTTTAGTCAGCCCTTCATAAATAGATGCTTTATGCATATAAGCCGGTTTATTTACGCCCAACCTATTTATTGCTTTTCTTTGTCCTTTTTCAGAAAAACTTTCTGGTAAATTACCACTCCCCAATCTTCCTGTCTTCTGAACTGCATTGTAAATTTGTTGCGGCATTATAGAAGCAAACAATCCCGAATCTGCGACTGCCCCGGGTGTTGCGTGTCTAAATGGAATGTCTATATACCAGCCTCCATCTTGCGCTGTTTTCTTTTTTGGAGAATTTCTAAAGCCTTCTTTTTCGTCAAAAGGTGGCTGTCCTTCCTCTATCATCAAAGGAATAGAAGAAACTCTGTTTGTCAACCCGAATGTAACGGACAAAGGGGATTCTCTTTCGATGAAAACTCCCCTTTTATACTCGTTTCTTGTAATACGAAGTTCCCGGTTTATTAGATTTTCCCACCTAAGCTGATATTCAGTTATAACAGCATCTATAATAGAAGCACCTAAAAACGTAGATTGATCCTGTGAAAGATCAAATTCTTCCACCAGATCACTTAAATCTATGTTGATAGGTACTACCATTACTCACTAATTTTCATTTGAATATTATCATTCAAAATAACTCCCGATCCATCAAAATTAGGTTTTTCAGACACAATCAAATGTGTCCTTCTTGCCACTGCTTGAATAGGAAGTCTTGTTCTTTCCAACTGTCCCGTTTCCTTGTTTTTCTTCCAAGAAGCCCGAACTTCATGAGGAAAGTCCAATACATGAAATTCCAATTGATGTTGATAATAAATACTTACAACCGGATTTAAAGACATATTAGCCGTCAAAATTACGCAATAAGGGTTCGCATCACTTATCTTGTAATCTGTCGGAGAAAGTCGTCTCAAAGGCTCTGTAGACGATTCAAACACATGTATGCTATAAATGCTCAATGGTTTGTAAGTCGTAAACACAAAAAAGTTCTCTCCATCTGTTCTTACAGGCAAATTTTCACTAAAGTAAGAAAACTCCTTTAGAATGGTAATCCGGTCAAAATATCCTAAATTGGGTTTATCAACGTCTGTTACTGTTACATTAATTGTCCCTATCAGTTCTTCCGACCAACGTTTGTAACTGTTATCCCCGTTTATACCGGTTATAAGAGCATGAGTGTTTGTAGGGTTGATATAGAAATAACCTGTACCAAAACAATTCTGGCAATCCACTAAAGGCGCATCTGGTGCATTACAAGGACATCTTAACGCCTTTTCCAATATCACCTCATACCCTTTCAAATAAACGGCAGAATCAAACTCTGAACGTATAAATTCAGGACTTGCGTTACTCAAAGGCGGAACCGGTGTTTGTAAAATGCTCTTTGCCATGATTCATCTCCTTATAATACTAAAAACCTAAATTCATCGTACACAAGTTTTATCCGCCCTACAGTTTCCTCTATTTCTTTTTGATACTGTTTCAATCGTGCCCCGTAGCCTGCATTTTCAGCAGAAGCGGTAGAGTTGATAGATTGTCTTAATCCATCAATTTCCAAGTGCATAGAAGCTATACCGGGTAAACTGAATATCATATCTCCAGCAATATTAAGCGGTCCAAATGAAGCAAGTTTACCAACAAGATTAATCAAATCGGCAGGCATTTTATCCAAATCAAAACCGGTTATATATTGAATGTCCCAATAGTCCGGTATGTTTGTGAACCGTTGAAAGCCTATCTGCGTAGTCATTCCAGTAAGAATAACATCTGCATTTGCATTAACCGAATTTGCACCGGTAGGAACGACACTCATTCTTCGTTTCCCTATCCCGTCCATATCTTTCTCACAACTAAGCCAACCTTGCGGGTAAATAATCTGCTCCATCTTATTAAGCATACCTGTAAGCGCAAGCGGAACCCTTACTGGACAGTTAGTTTGAATGATAGGAAATTGCTGGAAATAATCTGTTCTGTAATAAGAATGTGTTTCCGATTCAACTAATTGCTTTACAAATTTGAGATTAAAATAATTCTCGATCTCTCTCTGTGCAGCACTCAAATAAGTTCTAAGTGATTCATCAGAAAAAGAAGTCCCCGTACCGGCTTGTATGGTAATACCGTACAGGTAATTGTTCCACATCTCCGCAACGGAAATAACAGAACCCGTATTTTTCTTATACTTTACTGTAAAAATCAGTTGTCCCGGCATAACTTAAATGTCTTTTTTACTTTTTAGGTAACGCAATTATAGCATCAATCAGTTCGTCTTTCTGACTTTCTTCTTTGAATCTTCCGACTTTCTGTTTACTCATTCCGTTTTCAATAGCAAGTGCCTTCAAATCCTCAAAAGTCATTTTAGACATATCTTCCTTTAAAGAAGCAATTTCTTCTTCTGTTGCGCCGGCTTCTTCTTTAACCGGTTCTTCCACAGTTTCTTTCGGCTGACCACCGTTAGACAGTCTTTCAACCTCTTTTTTCCAAACGTCAATAGACTGCTCCAATTGTTCGATTTTCTTGTTCTTATCTTTGATAATACCGTTCAAACGAGCAATTTCAAACTCGTATTCTTCTTTCAGAACTTTCAGAGCTTCATCAGTATCTTTTTCAGATTCAGATTTTTCCTTTTCAAGCGTATTAGCTTCTTCTTCCAAAGCAATACCGGAGAAACCGCCATTTTTGATGTATTCCCAAGTTTCGTCCTTTACTTCGGCTTTCCCGTTTTCAAACTCCACAAGCTCATTCAAAAACTGAATGGTAGTGTTTTTATATACTGTTGATACAATCTTTTTCATACGAAATATGATTTATTGATAAATAAAATAGGGAGAGGAAGGTGTTTCAAAAACCTTTCCCTCCCTTTATAAAATTCCGAGACTAAATACGTCTTAGTTATGCACCCAAACCTTTATCACCAATATTGATAATACGGCAAATCTTAGCTGGCTGGTACAAACACGGCGTACCGTAATTCAAGATAGCGAATCTACGAGACGGTGCAGTGATAGCAAAGTCAAGTTTGCGAGTGTCACCGAACTGTAAGTATTCGTTGATCTGACTGTCGTTGTAATAAATCAAAGCAGACTTCGTACCTGCAATGATACGGTTACGGTCACGTACTTTTGTTGCAGCAGCACCATCATATCCAGCAGCCAGCATAGAAGCCGGAATAGTGAAGATAGGATAGTATTCTGTCGTATCTGTCAAAGCAGTTACTTTCTTAGTACGATAAACAACGTAGCAAGTAGGAGCATAAGCACCTCCAACTGGAGCTATCCACTGCAAATCTACAGACTGATTAGCTGCAACTGCCAGAGCAGTATCCGTCAATTTCAAAGGAGCAGATTCACCATAACGGTTCTTAGCTGTTACCAAGTAGCCATAAGAGCCGGCATGTAATACGAAGTTGGTTTTTGCATCGATAACAGCAACAGACTTAGGTCCATTAGCAACAGGAATACCCGGAGCCTTCGAAGAAGAAGCTGTAGCAGAAGCCTTGATCGGACGGCGAACGTCAAAGAACTTGTCTGCTTTAACAGCAACCTTACCGAACTGCGTCATGATGTCGTTTACAGACTGTCCCATTGTTGCGCCTACAACGCTGTTAGACATGCCAACAACAACTCGTTTTGATTCATGGAATTTCTTCACATAGTTGTTGAACACAACCGGTGCAGAAACGATACGGTCGATATAACCATTGTAAACGTTTACAACGCGATCAGCAGCATCTTCAACCAAAGCATCAGTCAAGATACCATTCTGTGCATCAATCACAGCCTGTGAGCCATAGTAAGCATCCAAAATCTGTTCTGTGCTCATACCTTCCGTAGAACCACGGTCAGTAGCAGCTACACCCATCATGTGCTGACGGAAGATGCCATCAAACTGTTCTGCGATACAAGTAGAATCAGCATCCGTCAAACGAGTGTCAATCAAAGTCAAAAGCAAAGTGGTCTTATTCTGTACCTCACGAGTGTACATGTTCATACCACCGGCAAGTTTAGCAAGCATAGCCGGATCAGTTACCTGTCCTGTAACGCCCATAAACTTAGAGATGACTGATTTACGGATGTATTGAGTATCGGTTTCTTCCGGTGTTTCACCTTCAAGATTGAAGATACCGATTTCTTCACCGTATTTGTACAACTGGTTGTACTGGTGAACCGTGTTTTCGATTCTCTGTTTCGGCATTTCATTATAAACAACCAGCTGGTTCAAACGGTTAGCCAAAACTTTGATGTAAGCATCCAAAGATTCAACTTTCAGACCACCACCATTGTTAATCTGATCGTTATATTGCATACCGGTCTGTAAACCGGCTTCCATTGCTTTCAACACATCGGCAACATTGCCAGCACCGCCAAAAGCAGCTAAATCATTATAGTTATACAAGTCCATTGTTCTATAGTATTTTATATTTATTCGATCGAATTACATCTTACTTCTGGAACTTGATATTGTACTTTTCGTACATGAATTTTGCCAAATCCTGTCCAATGGTTTCAGCCTGACTGTCTGCCAAGAAGATCAAAGCATCATCACCAATTGACTTTTCAAGTTCTTCACCGGCATTTTCAACAGCCTTATTGATAGCTGCCATCACCAAAGGGCGTTGTTTTGTAACAGAAAGAAGTGTCTTACCATCTTCACCCACTTCCGGCTTCATGGATTTTTCCAAAACAGCAGAAGTCTGCACTCCCTTAAAAGAAGGTGTCTGTGCACCGAAAGATTCCAAAGACTTTTCGATATTACCAAAACGTTCGTTCATGGCTTCTGTCATACCCTTAACGATGTTGGCTGCCAAAGAAGCACCGAAAGCCTTCATATCTTCCATAGAGAAAGATTTCTCAACTTTGTCTTCTTTCTCTTTGATGTCCTCTTTCAAGTCCTTCTTGTCTTTTTCATCCTCTTTTTCGTCCTTCTTCAAATCGTCAATGTGTTTTTTGTCATTGTCGATATTCTTGTCCTCCTTCTTTTCGGATTCTTTCATATCGGCGACACTTTTCGATTTTTCAAAAGTTACATCTCCGTTCGCCACCATAGTAGCGATATCTTCTGCACTGAAACCAGAATTTTCAAGTGCCTTGTATAACGGATCGTCTTTAAATTCTTTTACGTCTACCATAACATTATGTATAAAAATTATTGTCGAACTTTTTCTACGAATGTATCTAAAACACTTTTTTCAACCCTACCTTCTTGAACTGCACGATAAATCTCCCAAAAAGAATCAACATCAAAAGAATGCGATTTTTGGAAGTTCACTTTAAAATTATTGTCAATCTGAACAAGTCCGTTTTCTGTACAATATTCAAAAAGAATAGTTGATTTTTGTATTTCCAATAAATCATTCACGCTGCCACCCTTACTTTTTTCAATATCCAAATAGGTCTTAGTATTAACTGGTGTCATTGTAAGGGCAATGTTTGTGATAAGAGCTTTTGTTACTCTTTTAGGATTTTTCTTATCCCGTTCCAACGCCTTACCTTCTACACTCATACCCGGTTTTCTTGTCGAACCCGATTCTTGCATTTCAATTGCCTTATCCCAAAAAGCACGAGCTTCCGGCGACTTTTCCCACAATTTACCTTTTACAAAAAACTTATTGTCTTTCACATAGGCTTCAATAGGTTCACCGATCCAAAAACGACTTTTGTTAATAGGTGAACGTGTGGGTAAATGATCGAGATTAAACAAACCGGATTTCAAAAATCTATCATATATAAACCCGGACGGTTCTAAAACTTCTTCTTCATCATCTTTTGAAGAATCAGAAGCGACACCAGAGAATACCATATTTGCATACGGAGACTGTTGCTCCGATACCGCACTTTTGGCTTTCTCCAAGTCCAAGTCTACATATAATTTAAAGTTATCAAACATTTTTGATTGGTTGAAATTGAATAAACGTATTTGTAACACTCAAAAATACTGCAAAATTAGAGATAAATCACAATAACCCAATATTTTAACTTTTATTAATAATTATCATAATCTACCTCCAAGCTCCTTAATGCAATTGCAATCTATATTTAGACTGTTTGAGCGTTGCAAGAAAATCATCAATCCAGCTTACCTCGCCAATGTATTCGTCCTTTTCAGCAAGTTCTTTTCTGAACTCAATCGTTTTGTCGAATATCATCTGACAGATAGTAACCGGATCATCCTCTTTCACTTCATCCCCTTGAATTTCCCCATCTTTGAATCGTCCGAATCCCGATTGTCCGGCTTCCGCGATCTTATCCTCAAATTCTGAAACTTCTTCTGAAAGCTCATCGAGGTAAACATGCTTGGAATTATCTTCCTCACCCCAATGAATATTTTTAAGACGTGTTTTAGCTCCTTCCAGAAAATTGAGATAAGTGTTGAAAATACTCTTATCGGTCTTTTTGGACTTTTCGATTTCTTCGGTATTTCCATTTTCAACAGACAATTCATCTTCTGTCGATTTTCGGATGTTTTCTGTTTTGGTAGTGTCTTCAATGCGAAACTTACCATTCCATTTCCATTCTTGTTCCCCATTTTCTTCTGTCTTAATAACAATAGAAAAAGGTTTACCAAGACAAGTTACCTTTTGAAGTATGCCTAAAAAATCAGCAAACTTATCTCCTTTTCCACCATCATTATCAGAGAAATTCATATGAAACTCACCGTAAGTGTATTTGTTCGGCTCTTCTACCACTTCGACTTCTTTTTCTTCATAGATAGTTCTCTTGAAAGTAATAGCCTTTTCAATACCTTCGCCTACACCATCCTCTGTACGAACAATATTTTTGGTTTCACCATCCAAAGATTCACGCTGCAATACATGTGCGTCTGCTGTATCCATAGTTTTTTCTACTTTCCAGTCTTCCGGCAATTCGTCTTCCAGATTAAGCTCCTTTGCCCGTTTCTTGATCCATTTCTTTACTTCTTCTTTCGACATAGAAGAACTACCGGACAAACGAATAGCATCTTTCAAATCCTGCCGATTGCGAATAGGATATTTGCCATTGGGCATTGCTTCACCTTTCTTTGCCAAATCCTTTCTTTCTTCATGCGTAAAAGAAGTTTTGTTTGCCGACTTTTCAAGTTTTTCAAGATTCTTTTCACAATAGGAGGTGAATATGTCCTTTGAAATTTTACCCTCTTTGAAAGATTTCATCACCAATTGAAATTCATCCGGCACTTCGATACCAAGAATACGCTTGATATTATCTTTCATATCAAAAATGAAATTATATTGGTCAAGTTCAGTGTGAGGATTGATCCATTCACTACCTGTTTCTTCTTCTCCGTCCACAAGAATGTTTGCTGGCGCGTCAGGGTCAATGTAGCACATGAAATAATGAATTTCAATGCCCTTTCTCTTTGGGATGTATTTGCCAACCGGCATCAAAAGTTCTTCCGACATGTCAATACCTGTTTCCTCAAACAGTTCTCTTTTTGCAGCTTGCAAAAAAGTTTCTCCCGGATCAACATGTCCGCCTGGAATGCACCAATCGTTTGAAACCGCACCCTTTTCTCCCACACGATTCAAAATAAGAAGTTTGTCACCTCTAAAAACAAGCACGTCCGCAAACTGAACTTTACCTTGTTTCGCCTTAAATAAATCGAAGTAAACAGATTTCTTGATCAAACCCTGTCTCCATAACTCACGACAGTTTTCAAGCTGGCGAATGTCTTTTGCCATTTCAGCAAATTCTTCGTCATTTTCCAACTTTGCAATGGATTTCTGGATAGAGCTTCTTCTTTTATATACGTCCATTAAATCCTTAGACTGTTGCTTCAAAAACTCATTAAAACAACTTTCTGCCTTTGCAACTGCATCAGCATCTTCACTCCCTTTCAGTTCATCATACTGCGACTTCTGAATAGAATAAATTTCACCAAGTGAACTTATCTCTTGGCTTATCTCTTTTCCTTTTTTAAGAAGTCTTTTATATTCAGCTATTTTTTCATTTTGCGTCTGCAATCCGAGCAACGCTTTCAAATTTAAACCCACGTCATTAAAATTTAAAATTTTATTTATCAAATTGTCGCATCCAGTACACAGACATTATCTGCAAAATAGAAGTCCGGCTTGTCAAGTTCAAAGGTATAGAAATATTGCGAAACATTTGCAATAGGTATCTGTATAATGTTGGTTACTTTGCCCTTACATCCATTTTTAAGCATAAGAACATCGCCCGGCTTTATCTTATCCACTCTTTTTGTTTTATTATGGCACAAAACGTAAGAGCCGTCTACCACTCTATGTAAAGCATCTTCACGGTATCCCTTTTCAAGAGTTTCATCTTCCGTAACGTAGCATATATCAAAAATACGAGGAACAGAAGACAGTTCAGACTGGATAACCTTTGTCACCCTTCTGTAACCGGAAACGGTTTTTATCACATTTCCTACTTGGATGTCCTTTATCCATTTTGAACCATCTATAGTAAGAATACTGATAAAACCGGAATTAAAAATCGTTCTTTGTTTCATTACACTTCGAAATATTTTGTACCTACAGTTATTTTTACCTTTGATTTTCTCTGAACCCGCTTACTTTCATCTACTTTTTTAGGTTCAAATGACTGTGTTTTGTCATCCCATTCATATCCATCTGGAACATGTCTTAACATACACCTGCAAAAAGGGTGAATATTTGTTAAAACAGGCTTCCAGTCTTTTGACTTTTTACCTATGTTAGTACCGTTGGCAATCAATTCGGACAAATCAAAAATAACGGGCTTAGAGCCTGCACCAGCCGTTGTGTAAGCATTAAGGCACATCCGGCAAGCACCGGGAAACACTTCCTTATATACTTTTGCATGGATACCGTGCTCTTTCATGATCGTCTGCGCTATCCCTATCTGAAAGATGTTCTCCATTTCAGTGGCAACAATACGCCCCCAATCCCTATTCCATTCGTCCAACCTATGTCCCAATGAGCTAACAATGGATTGTACGGATTTCCTTTTCAGAACACCTTCCGTCAATTCTTCCCTAATAGCTGTTTCGACTTCCCTCTCCCGTTCTGCCACTGCTATTTTCATTTCTTCTTCTGAAATGGTAGAAGAAAGAGAATCTTTTATACGTGTTCCCATTCCTTTTATATAAGAATAAGAACGCATAGCCGCAGCATTATATTCCGCTTTTTCTCTTGAAGTAAGTTCCGGGTATTGTTCTTTTTCGACATATTGTCTCAAATCATCAAAATTAAGCGAAGAAAGCTGTGCAGGGGAAAGTATGGCTGCTAACCGTCCAAATATGAATGCTTGCCAGTAAGGTGGTATTTTAAGGATTTCTGTCTTTAAGTCAAAATCGAACCTTTTAAGTACATCTATGTCGTCTGGGGAGAGATAATCTTTTCCCAATACATCGGCAATCACTCGTGCAATACGATAATCAACAATGAAAAACAACTGCTGTATTTCTTCCGGTGTGAATAACATAGACCTACTTTGATTTTTGACTAACCATTTTCTTCGTCAAGTCCATTAACATATTGTTTATCTGTGTCGAGAAAATGACCTGCGCCATCCCTTCATAACCTTCTTGTACTTTAGGATAACGCATAGGGTCAACATGATGATGTATATTTGACACCAACGGCATTTTCTCGACTTTTATGTTCTTTACATATCGAACGTTCACGATCCCCCCCAGTTCTTCTCAATGTAAGACATAGCAGCATCCATGATAGGATTCGAACTGAAAGATTTTTGTGTATCTTCCTTTTCTTCCGAAGCTATCTGACGATCCACTTCTTCATTCATCGCTTCTCCACCATACATAGCTTGCTGTAATTGCATTTGCTTTTGAAGCTGATAAGATTGATTCAGGATAGTATCCGTTTCTGGATTGAATTTACGTCCAGAGTATTTTTCAAAAATATCTTCCAGACAAACCATACCATTTTGAATTTTCTTAGCATCAATCTCAACCTGCCTTCCTTCATCTTCCGCGTCTACACCTGTAAAGACAAACTCAAAATCTTCATCCAGTTCTGATACAAGATAGTAATTGATCACCTCTTGCAAGAACACAAGAATAGGTTTTAGTCCTTTGTCTTTTGAATGTTGTAAACGCTCCTTTTGCCCAGCTTGTCCAAAGATATTTGTCTGATCTTTGAATTGAAAACCAAGTTCTGACGGGTCAATACGATAGACAGCACAAGTCATAACAAGTAGGAATTTCACCCACTCACTAAATTCCATGTCCCGGTTGGTGTTTTTAGATAAATCAACCCATTGAAGGTCTAACCCATTGATAATCGGCGTTCTATGGCTATTAGACGTTCCCACCATTGTCTGTTGCCATGCCTGCCTAAACTCATTCAAAGAAGCTGGAGAGATGTTTGGATTCTTAACGTTAATGATCCCTTTAGGTTGCGACCCCTTCGAAAAGTAATTACCGTTATATTCAAACCCCCACAAAATCCACGTCATAACACTGGACAATGTTTCCAATTCTGACGTGCCATACCCATTTTTATAGATGTTGGTGGATTTGTTGCGGATACCGATACCCAATTCCCAGGGATAAAAGATAACACTTTCGTGCGTAACAGGATTCTCCATGATCTGACCCTGCCAACACATACAATATTTTGGCAAATAGCCTTTAAACCGGTACTGTTCAAATTCTTCCCGGAACTTTGGGTCAATACTATCAAGAAAACGTATCAAAGAAGCATCCACAGCCCGGTAACGAGCCAAATTCCACGATCTGTCTCTTACTATTTCAAAAGCAAGCTGATCAAGAGTAAGGCTGTCAAACACAACCTTTCTTCCAAAATCTTGAAATGTATCGAACGATTCCCATTTATCATGAAAGCCACCTTCTTCCAAAAACTTTCTGATATAATTGATTTTTATCTGATCTTCCCTTGAGCGTTCTGCGCTTACCTTTTCAAAAGGATTCCGTTTTCTTCTGATAGTGTATCCTTCTTTCTGCTCATCAACACTAAAATGAAGAAAATTCTGAACTTGCTCCACACGAGTGTTGACAACAGCCCGGATAACAAAAATATCTCCCATCCGGCGAAGCACCTCAAACGGCATAGAGCCGTAAAAATTAGGGTCTTTGTACCCCCTACCCGTATCGCTCGCTTCGTCCGGATTAAAAAACACAGCCTTTACGCTGTCTTGTCTCTGATTAGCATTATCCATATAGAGATTAGCTTTCACCAAATCCCCCAAGTTGTCAGACCGGGACATCTGTTGTAATTTAGATTGAAGTACAGTAGGAAGAGTTTTTTGCAATCCTACAATATCTTCCAAAGAAAGGCTGGTCAGACCCTTTAACAGGTCTGACTTTCCTTGATTTTTATTTTTATCTCTTTTCCTACTCACGTCAATAAAAAATTAAGCGGAAGCGCCTGCTGCCTGTGATAGCGTAATTGTTATTTGCTTTGTTCCTTCCGATTGTTTTACAACTGCTGACCCTTCTCTTACTGTACCAGTATTGGCCACTGCTACAACGGAATGTTCGGTTGTTCCTTTCGAAAACCCTGTACCGGAAACTGTCGTAGTATAATTCACAGCCACAGGACTACCACTATTCTTTCCGTTTACCGTCTTTTGTTTTGTAGAAGAAATGGAAAGCGTTTTTGTTTCACCCGTAGCAGCAAATTCCACCCTTGAAGGGTTGGAAGACAAATTATAAACATAAGCAACAGTTGCTTTCAGTTGGCTTAAATTAATCGTAATTGATTTTGCTTCCGATCCTTCCTGCGTCACAACAAGAGTTCCTGTCCTTGCGGTAGTCTCATTTGTATTTTCAGTAGCAGAAACCGTATAATTTGCTCCCAATTGACTCTTCAAAGAGAAGCCTGTACCGGTTACTTTTCCAGTAGTATTTACGGTAGTTGGAGCACCACTGTTTTTGCCATTCAGCTTCTTTTGTCTGGTAGAAGTGATTATGACTACTTGATCTCCTGCTGTTGCTGCAAAAGTAAGAGATGCCTTGTTAGCCGAAATTGCATTTTCATAAGAGATAACGGATGCAGCTTGACTTAAAGAAATGGTTGCTGTTTTACCACTTTCATTCTGAATGATTGTGGCCGTACCGGTTCTTTGCTCGTCAGTAGGATTTTCTGTAGCAGAAATTTGACTTATCCCTGCATTACCGGAAAACCCTGTACCGGAAACTGTCGTAGTATAATTCACAGCCACAGGACTACCAC
>ERZ1027264.174-NODE-174-length-65391-cov-11.685732_pt1 | contig 65391 bp, 77 predicted proteins | sample MGYA00519258_ERZ1027264 | MGnify/ENA primary metagenome ERZ1027264 (study PRJEB26926, sample SAMN06164692) | human gut metagenome | biome: ENVO:00009003; feature: ENVO:2100002; material: ENVO:00002003 | host: Homo sapiens | place: USA | collected 2012 ...
CGCGGTCGGGGGCTTTCGTCGGCGCGCCCTCGCCCGTGACGACGAGGTTGTTGTCGCCCCACACGCCCAGCTTCTTGACCTGTAACTCCGGGATCAGCACTTTGCCCGAGAGCACTCCCACGAGCAGCCCTTCGAGGTGCGCGATGCGCTCTTCGAGCGTGCAATCCGAGTGTGCCAGCGTCTCGGTTATTTCATCGCCCGTGTCCGGTACAGGAGGCGGGGTAGCGCTTTCTCCTATTTCCTCCCCGAGGCGCACTGTGCCGCCCAACTCGGTTTTGATGGGCGTCAACTGGGTTTCGAGGGTTCCCGATGTCACGAAGTTCGGGTCGTTCTGCAACTGCGACAGCTTCGTGGGAAGCTCCGTGCGGTCGGCCTTGCCCTGAATCATCTCCTGCAATGCAAGTGTCAACTTATCCCAGGATACGGTGTTGTTGAGCAGGGTGGCGCGGATTTCGGAGCCTTCGACCGTAACCTGTATCTCGGAACCGATAGAGCCGACATATACTTTCACGAAGTCAGAAACCGGGATGGAGGACATGGAGCCGTCGGCATTTGTGAACTCGATAGATTGGGTATCCTCATTGTAATGCAGCCCCATCTTCTCGATAGGCAGGTCGATGATGAACTTCGCACCGCCCTTTGTCGTGAAGGTCAGCTCGTAGGTTTTGTCGTTGAACTCCGGCAGCCCTACGCAGGTGTTGAGCAGTTCCCGGATGTCGGGATGCGCCGTGGGGGAGGTGTTGTGCCGCTCGATCTGCCCGCTGACGTCCGGGGTGGGAATTTCTGAGATCGCCTTGTCTGTATAGTTTTTGGCTTCGGTCAGTGTCTGCGTATCCCCGCCGGATATGTTGCTGTTGAGCTCCTCGGACGTGGCGTCAAACACATCGCTGACATTATTCCACAACTCCGCCGTTTTGGTGTCCGTGTATGCCTTGCCCTGTTTGAGCGCCTCCGCGTCTCCTTCGGTTATGTTATTCTCAATTTGGGGAATCAACCCATCGAAAACCTGTCCTATATCCCCTCTTATCTCCTCGACCTTGGTGTCCGTATACGACTTTGCCGAAGCCAATGCGCCCGACGCTGCATCTGCCAGCTCCTGCCTGGATGCCTTCCCGGCCAGTTCTTCCCGTACTTGCGTGTCGTCGTAGTTGGAGAGCCCGGCCAGCTTCTCCTTCTCCTGATCGGTGTAGTCGTTTGCCGAAAGCCCTTTCCCTTCTTCCTTGTCGACCTTTGCGGCGAGGGCTTTGTCAATATCCCCAATTTTACCTGCGGCGTCATTTGCCGCTTTTGCCGCTTCGTTTGCGGCATTTGCAGCGTTAATAGGGGCTTCGGCATACTCTTCCTCCGTAAGTTCGGAATTCGGGTTGTATTTCTTGAATGCCTCGTAAGCACTCTCGCCGGGCAATCCGACAACAAGGCTTGACGCCTCGAGGTCGACAGTTTCCGACCTGAGGTTGCTTTCATCCTCGCCGCCCTCCAAAATTGTCGTAGGAACCAATTCGAAGGCCTTGCAGTAGTCGACCGCCGTTTGCCCTCTCTTCTGCAAATTCTCCCACATGGTAAGGCGATACACCCCGATAGACTTCTGCATTGCCCCGCTTATGATAAAAATCGCGGTGTTGCCTTCGGTGGTGAAATCGACGGGAATGTCCATATGCGAAGGCAAATGGACGAAGAGCTTCAGGTCGCGCCCTTCGAGTGCTACCGGCTCCCCATTGGTGAGTATCGGCCAATGTATCTCTATGTCCTTGCCTATACGGATGCGTTTCATATTCTTTCTGTCGTTTATTCCTCCTTGAGAGCGGACATGATGCTGTCGTAGAAAACCGCCTTGCACATCTTTGCGGTGTCGATGACAATCGATTCCTCCTCGTCGGAAACTTCGATGCCGCCTTCGCTGTGGAGGATGCGGAATGCCAGGTCGTGGGCCACGATGCCGTTCATGCTCATGTATATGGCATTGGCAAATTCTTTCCGGGCATCGACGACAACATGTCCGACATGTGAAATGTCGGTGAATAGTTTAAAATCCTTAAAATTCAATGTTTTCATAATTTATTACATTGTAGGGCAGTCATTGGCAGTCCAATATTGCCCGTTTTCGTTCCACATCAGAATAGCGAGTGAGCCATAGTCCAAAACTACACTCCTGGTGGTGCTGCCAGCGTTCTGTTTAAATACATGGGTGAGGCCCCCGGTTTGGATGGTGACGTTACCCCTTCCTATCTTTCTGATAAAATATATTTGTCCGGGCTTGGGGCTGGATGGCAGCGTAATGTAATTCACACCCGATGTATCGTTGAATATGATTGATTCATAGTCTGTAAGCGTCCATGCACTGGTTAATGTCCTGCTGAATAACCTGAATCCGCATATATCCCCCTTTCTCAATAATATGGCATGATTGCCATTTGGAATATTTCCTAGTGAGTTTTCATTATATTCCCCTTCGGCCGATACATCAATTCCGATGTTATATCTATTCGTGGCGTCATATGATTCTCTGTTTATTGCCACGGATAGCACAGAATGGTCGGAATAACCCGATGAGCTTGATGGATACGCCATTGCATGAAAAGAATTTGTATAGGCGCCCCCTTTGCATTCCAGTATTATCCGCCCGGCCGACAGTTTGTTAGACCAAATTTCTTTACCCATAGACGTTTGCGACACCAGCCAACTCTCTCCTATTTCAAAACCGCCAATTATACCGCTCGATGCGTTGATAGTCCCCGTAATATCTGCTTTGGTGGCCACGAATGAACCATCCTTGGCGACCCTGAACGGCGCATTGGACGGCGTGTTGCTCCCGACGAACAGGGGAATATCACCGCCCACGAGCCCGGCAATAATAGTATTCACGGAAATGTCCGTCTTGGAGTTGTGCACCACGAACTCCATACCTTGCAGGAAGTTGATGACGGCGTTCTCAGCGAACAACAGGGGCGTATATATCGGCACCATGTCGTTGAGTTGCTGCCAGTATGCCGACGAGGCTCCCGCTGCCGGCTTGTTGGAAGCGGACGACGTGTGCGTCTGGCTGCACTGGAATTTCAGCTGCTTATTGTTCGCATAGATCGTAACTATGTCTATGTATCTGGGGCCATTGGAGACAAGGTCGAGGTCATTGCGGTATTCGACGCCCGACGCCCATTCCGTGAGGCGGATTATGCAACCCTGCAAGCCGTCCTTGCCATCATTGCCGTCCTCGCCAGGGGCGCCGTCATCACCTTTCGGGCCCTGCTCTCCCGATATGCGTACCGGAGTTGCCCAGCCCACCGTCGGGTGCAACAGATTATTGTTGGCGTCTATTTCTGCCTGGGTCATCCACAGATATTCACCCGAAGAGAGCGACGGCGGGGTGTCGCTCCAGCCTGCGGGGTTGCGATCCGTTTTGATCAGCGCCGGCGCCGTGGTGGTGCTGTTATTCTTGGCGTATTTGAAATCCGTATGCGGCCCCGGCTCCCCATCTTCGCCCGTTACGCGGATAGGCGTCGACCACGCCCCGGCCTTTCCGGTCGATGCGTCTATCGTAGCCTTGGACATCCACCATATACCGACACCAGTGGGCGCGTCACTCCATCCGGACGGAATGGGGTCGGAGGAAGTAGGCTTGGCCGGCTCCGTGTCACTCTTCTTGAATACATAGGATGTCCAATTACCCGGCGCTCCGTCGTAAGAATACCGCGCCCAAATCGAGGGCGAGGAAAATGCGCCCCAAACACCTTCCACCTTGTTGCGCTTCGACACCCATTCATAGCGATATGTGGCATCTACTCCCATGGGGTCATCCGTCCATGGTGCCGGGGGATTATCGTATTCAGCAACTGTGGGGACTTCCGGAACAGTGCCCGGATCTTCGGTTGCCGTACGCGTGAATATGTATTCTACACCTTCACCATCCACACCATCCTCGCCATTGAACGACCACTTCGCCCATAAGGACGCTGCTGAATATCCGCTCCAGTGTCCGCCTGTCTTATAGCGTACGCAAGTCCATTCGTAGGGGCGCTCGGAATTCGGGCCCGTAGGGTTGTTCGTCCAACCGCTTGGAACATATCCGTCTTCGTCGCTGCCAGACGGCGTATTCGGGGCCGTGTTGGAACTTGTGCGTTTGAATATCCATTCTACATCGGTTCCGTCGACACCCGGTGCTCCGTCGAACGAGAATTTCGCCCAAAGCGCAGGGGAGGTGAACTTGCCCCACATGCCGTCATTTCCTTTCACACGCTTGCTGGCCCACTCGTAAGGGTTGTCGCTATCGGGCCCCACGGCATTGTCCGTCCACACCTGCCCGTCCGTGGTTACGGATGGCGCGGGAACGTAGTCGTCCTGCTGTGAGGTGGGCGGTTGTGCGGGGGCTTTGTATTGCGATGTACGTGCGAAGATCCACTCGTAATCCTTGCCGTCCTTCCCGTCGAGACCCGGTTCCCCCGATATGCGCTGGGGTTCAGACCATGATTTGACCTCCCCGTCAACAACGGTTCCGGTGCACATCCATGTAGGACGTTGATCCGACATCGGCAACGTTTCCGTCGTCCAGCCTTCGGGCGGTATTTTCAGCTCCGTAGGTTTCGCAGGCTCGTTTTCCGATTTTTTGAATATGCTGACCGTTTCGAGCACCCCGTATCCGCCTAAGTATACCCACTCCTCGGCATCCTTGCCGGGTTCGGTCTTGGTGCCGTCGACCAGACAGCGCCAATGCCCGTTGTTCCAGTATACGTCATCGTTGCGGTTGTATGTTTCCGTCGGGCTCCATACCCCGCGGTCTATGATCGTGGGCACCTCTTCGCCGCCGGGCGTGAACTGGTGGACGACACCCGACATGTAGATGTTGTTCAGGTATGCCGAATACCCCGTCATCTCTATCCCGAATACGGACAGGTTTGACAGGTCGCCATATTGCGCGGCGATATTGGACGCAGTGAACTCCCAATCGGAAACTCCCGTTAAATAACGCTGGTATGTCCGGGTTTCATAGCGGGAGGTCTGCCGATCCTCATTCGAGAAGGAGCCATAGCCCACGAAGGTCATCGACGCCGCCGGATGATATTGGGTGGGGTAAGCTCCCGATACCGGGCGTAGTTGATACTTGAAGGTCTTGTAAGTTGTAGTGTCCAGCTCCTCGGTGATGCGGAAATAGCAGGTGGCGAACCCGGCAAAGCGCCTGTTGCCACGTCCGTCGTCATAATCCGCGGTTGCATTCTCCGAAGTGTTCAAATTGTGGAAGATGCCCATACATATATCCCCGACCCGAGGACTTCCGATTTCGCCTTCTTCGAGCTTGAGGGTGATGGTTTGGGCCGTGGTGTCGACGCTTTCGATGATCCCGGCACTTGGAGCATACCACGTATCGCCCATGGATATTTCGACACGGTTGTAGCGGAGTTCCGGCACCTCCAGGAATCCCCGAAGTTTCAGGCTCTGCATCTCTGCGTTCCCTTTCTTGTCGATTATGCCGCCAAAGCCAGTCATGCCGGATGCGAACCCCCCGAACTGGGCACCGTCGTCAAAGGTCATTTTACCTTTGAATGTGTCCGGGAACTGTTTGTTGGCGAATTCCCATAGTGCACGCTTGGCGGAATAGGCATTGTAGTCTGCGGCGGCAGTGGAATCGTAGCGGGTGATAAGGTAGATTGAGGCTCCCGATTCGGTAACGCCTATGCGCTGTGCGTACAGGTTTGCCTTCACCTCCGATTCTATGTTGCCGATACGAGAATATGCCGTATTGTCGCCTACCGTATATGTGGCGATATATTCGTTATATAGTTTTTTTTCGTATCCCTGGATGCGCGATAATCGGCCGCTTTCTCCGAAGCGTGGATCCACAAGGCGAACCGCTTGCCCGGCATCGTAATTCTTCTTGTTTTCTTGGCAGTATACGGGATTAGTTTCGCAGTCGTATACGTCCGTGTCGCTGCTGTGTTTCGCAGCATATGATTCTCCGGCCTTCAGAAGCTCCTTTTCAGCCTCCTCGATCCTTTCTTTAGGTAGTTTTACGCCCGTGATAACAAACGTATCTCCAGGCTCGGGATGCATATTTTCACGGGGAATTATAAGCTGGCTTTCGCCGGATGTTTCTACTTGCGCGATGATCTCGAACTTCTTATCGAATCCGTCCTCGGGCTTCCATGTTTCCGACTTGTAGTTTATACTTAACTCAAAATTCCATCCTTCAAGGCTACCGCTCGTGAAAGTTGCGCCCAGGGTTTCGCCTTTAATCATGTCCGAAGGCAGGAACGGCGTGTCTTTGCAGTACATGACATACGCCTTATCCGTTTGCCCTTCGATGATCTCCCGGTCTACGGTCTCAATGCTGGTGACAGTCTCCGTATTCTTGGGGTATATGTCATCGAAGAACACGACCTGCTCCACAATGTCGCTTCCCGAAAGACCAGGTATTGCGTCGATATACCGCTGTCCGTCCGGCAGGCGAAGCCGAATTTCAGATACATGATTCGTTTCACCTCCTTGCGGAGCTTGCCCATAGTCGCTTGTGAGATTGCGAGTAGAGCCAAAGACGTAGAACCGGGTGCCGTAGCTCGAATCATCCCCTTTCTTTGCGGGAATGTTTTTCACTACATTCCCCTGTCTGAACTCTTCGGGAGATCCGAAGTCCAGTTTGCCAAAGCATAACGATATGAGGTCGCCGTTTTCCTCTGTCCACCATTCCGTCTCAAAGGTCTCGGCAATCGTATTGAGGATGTCCCAGCACTTATCGCCATTGAACGATACAAGCTTCGTAGCTTTAGGATTGTCAACGGTGATTGTGCCTACCTGCCAGTTTTCGCCTCCGAGCTGCTTGTTCATGTTGGCGACGATCAACGCCGCGAAGGATTCGAGGTCTGTGGTGTTGTGAAATACGGCTTCGGGATTGTCCCCACCCAGCCAGAAGCACACGAAACGCTTCATGTGGTTTTGCTGAGCCTCGAATTTGAGCGTATATTTATAGCCGCCGGTCTTATTGTCGAACTCCGGGCGCACCGTGGACATAATCTCGAACTTGCGGCCTTTATATGTGATGTAGGAACCACGAGCAAATGTCGTTGGTTCAAGGAGATTAAAGGGCAGCTCGATATAGTAGTCTCCCATGAGGACATATTTGATGATAGCCTCTTTGGTGACTGGCGCGTCCAATATTTCTGTTCCTGTCGGAGAGTAAATAATCATTTGCATCAAGGGCTCGGCGATTCCTCAAGCCTCTGTGCAAATGTGTGACTGTGCATTTTAATAACAATGGGGAGCTGTAAAAATATCAATAAAAAAGCAGGGATTTCTCCCTGCTTTAGTCATAATACAATGGCAGTATTAAATTACGTATGATTTTTACGGTTTTAACCATGTGCTCTGAGGCTTAACAATTAATCGGGCATTATTATAAGCCATTTTAAGCGTCAGACATGTGCGTGCGGTATATGTGTTATTTTCAATTTTATGTACAACCAATGCTAAATCAGGATTGGGGGAGTTGGGTGTTAAACATAGTGGCAACAATAGTTGAATCCTATTGCCATAGAATTGGGGCACCGCAGTTTTATAGTTCGTTCTCACTTTTTTACGAGCTTCATCAATAGCCCCTTCCAACCGGCGACGAATTTCAGCATCACCACTCCCTTGCATAGCAGCTGGGAAACGACTTAGGTTATCTTGGATGATATGATCTATATCAGGAATAAGTTCGCAGTTGGGATTAAAAAGTAAGTCTTCGGGTTTTTGAAAAAAATCTGCTATCTTGGGCAAAGATGATTTAAATGTTCGCAATAATGCACCATCGCTTTTTTTGCAAAAACATTTAAAAACATAGGGCGGAACTCCTTCACCTTGATTTTTATTTTTGAAGAAGAAGGCAAATATTTCTTCCAGGTTTTTAGTGACAAGCCCAGTATTGAAGCAGCAATATTCGTTATTGGCTGTAAAGCAGATTTTGTTTTCTGCTCTCAATTTTCGGAAGATGTGTTCTAAATAATTTTTCAGTATGGAGTGACTTTTTCTCTTGTCATCTGAAAAGTCCCACTCCTCTGGGTCGGCAAGATTTGTAGCCAAATCATCAATGCAACTTTGATATTTTGGGAAAATGGAGAATTTAAAAAGCTCTTGCTGGAAAAATTTATTTGCAGCCATAAATTTAGTGTAGTTAGTAGCTAAAAAAATTGAGCCCTAAAATAACTATTTAGGGCTCTATACAGTTGTTTTCATTTACACATTATACGGATAGACCCGTACGTCTATATCTTATTCGTGCTGCAAATATAATGCACGTATTAGCAAAATGCAAATTTTTCTCTGACTTTTTTACCCTCCTACACTACACCGTTAGGATGTAGTTAACTACACTTTGTAGTGAGGTTGGAAGGAAGGGAATAAAAACGCCCCGCATTTTTGCGAGGCGCCCCCCCAACGTGGTGTGGAAATAGTGGTATACGGGGGTTACTTTATCGGTGCCATCTTCTTTGGCGTTTGGACTACTTCGAATTGTCTTGCGAGGAAATCCAACCCTTTCTGCGTCACGAGGACTTTTATAACCGTGAACGATTCGTGGTTGTTGCGATCTATTAACTTCTCCTTTAACTCGAAATAACCACGGTTAATATACTCTTGCTTAGGCTCATTGCGATTGCAGAAGAATATGCCGCGTTCACGGAGCCGTTGAAAGAGCGTGTTGCGGCCGAAGGGAAGGTTCAAAATCTTTGCCGCCTGCCCGACGTCGATCTTCTGGTCTGTGTCCAGTACTTTATCCATTAGTTCGGCTTTCGGGGCGAGCGCTGCGACCTGCTTGTGTGCCTGCTCCAACTGTTGCTTCTGGCGGGCTATAGTGTCATTGGCTACCAGCACGGCACGTGCCATTATCATTTCGGGTGTGTCCGTCTCTTTGGCCGACATGTATCCGCCAGTCTTGCGGATCGTGGGGAGAACTTCATCGCACACCCAGTCCTGGAACTGTTCGGCCTGCGGGAGCTTCGACCGCATGACAAGACGGTAAACGTCGGATTCGGGGATGTATTTTACATCCTGCATAACAGGTGTACCATATTGGTTTTGAACGGGGGTCACTAAAACAGTGACACCCTTACAATGCGTGGATATAGCATTTGCTGGTTTTGCATAGCCCAGTGATCTTGCTACATCATTCGCAAGAAACATCGGCTTGTTTTCGTCGGACATAATAATCCGTACACGCCCGAACTGTTCATTATTGAAGATTTGTATATTGTTCATAGCTGTTGGTCTATTTACATTGTGCGACATTCATCCCGCGGCCCATCTTGACTAGAATAAACGGGTCGATCTCTTTGATTTTGTTGCGGGGTGATTTTTCAGCGCCCAGCAATTCAAGATAGTAACCTTGTAGTTTGATATAGGCGTCCATTAGGTTGGAGTAGCGCTCTTCGGCCTTGAAGTAGGCGCTTTCGAAATCTCGTGCTTTTCGCTCGGCTTCGATGCAGCGAGTTTGATAATCCGTTTCCGGAAGCGATTGTTTTTTCATAGATGTAAGCATTTAATAAAACAAAAAAAACGAACGGGTACTACCTGCTGCTTACATCTTTACTCAAGAGGTTGGCGCGCCATTACAGCAACGCCACAGGGTTACCCGTTCGTATGTTCAATTTCCGACACAAAAAAAGCACCAATAATGGTGCATCTTGTGCACTCTTGAGTTTATGTAAGCGTTACAAATATGGGAAATTATTTTTAATTCACAAAGGATTTTGCACTATTTTTTACATCAGGAGTAAATTTTACTTCCAAAATTTTGTGGGGGGGGGATTTTATAATTTTGCGGCACTAACCAATACAATTAGAAATATGAAAAAGTTTTTACTCTTGTGTGTGGCTATTGCCTCGGTTGCTTTTGTAGGGTGTTCGGATGATGACGAGCCCAATTTCAAATATGGCGACGCCATATATGGGACGTGGGATATCACCCATCTCAAGCAGAAGGATGGCAGTTGGCTGGATATTACATCGTCGATATTCGATCAGTTCCACGCGTCAGCTACATTTAATTCAGATGGCACTTATTATGGAAGCGGATACTTCGGCAATGGGCGCGGAACTTATAAGACCAAAGGAAGTACGATTATTTGCTATATAGAAAATACTGAATATGCGCGATATGATGTCCATAGTTTATCGGATAATGTCGCAGAGATGACAATGACGATGGACGGCGATAGTGTCGAGATTAAGTGCAAGAAGAGGTGAAACAATATCATCCCGTTTGAAAATAACAATAGAACCGAGGCTATGGTCTCGGTTTTTATTTGCCGCCTTCCTCTTCCAAACACAAGGCAAAAATCACTATCTTTGCACTGCAATGACGCCTCTCGGGCGGTGGTTGAATATTTGGAGCAGAAAGATAAGATATGGAACTACAACCCATTCAAAGCAAGATTTACGAAATTCGGGGTCAGCGGGTGATGCTGGATCGTGATTTGGCGGAACTCTACCAAGTAACGACAAGCGCATTAAATCAGGCAGTAAAACGTAACAACAAACGATTTCCTCCCGATTTTATGTTTCAACTTACAAATCAAGAGTTTGCAAACTTGAAATCACAATTTGTGACATCAAGTTGGGGCGGTATTCGCAAAATGCCTTATGCGTTTACCGAACAGGGCGTCGCTATGCTATCCGGCTTGTTGAATAGTGATATCGCCATAAATGCAAATATCGCCATTATGCGGGCTTTCGTAGCGATGCGCAACTACATTACCACTACAACCCAAATCACGGCAGAGTTGGCCGAAATCAGAGCAAAACTGGCGCTATTGGAGCGAGCCGACGAGGATAATGCCGAAGCCGTCAATGACCTGTCGGAAGATATGCGCCAAGAGCTTGATAACATCTACCAAGCCATCGCCGCATTGTCGATTAAAGTACCGCAGGCAACCAAGGAGAGAACCCAAATAGGGTTCAAAAAGTAGAGAGGCATCTGCGGGTTATGGCGAATATTACAAAAGTTTGGTTCGAGGGTGGCCGGATATACATAGCCACTAATGACGGCAAAACATACAGCCGCCCGCTGGAGTATTTCCCCATACTCAAAGAAGCTACCGACGCCCAGCGCGAGGCGTGGAAAATAAACAAGTTTGGGGATGCCATCCGCTGGGAGGATATCGACGAAGATATACACCTGTCGAGTTTCTACGCCACGGATGAACCGGACACAAATAATGTGATAGGGGATGTGTTCCGTCGGTTCCCGCAGTTGAATGTGTCGGAGATTGCCCGCACGATAGGTGTTCACAAAAGTTTGTTGTCGAAATATATTTACGGCCCCAAAAAACCATCAGAGAAACGCACGGAGGAAATATTGGATGCCTTGCGGCGGATAGGCCGCGATTTGGCACAAATACGCGCATAACGTGCTACAAAGGAGAGGCAACATTAAAACATGAGGCGAGGAATGGTAAAAACCACTCCTCGCTTTTTTGGATATTTCAATTTGAAATTGTAAATTTGATTTACTAACCCACTAAATTTATTGATATGAAGAAGTATTTACTACTGTTATTATTCGCTGTTTTATGCGCTTATGCCAAAGCACAAAACTCGCCGCGATACCAAGGCGAGGTGAACATTGGTTATGGTTTCGGGATGGGTGATTATCAAATGGATAGATTTTATATTGAAACTATACATGGTGCCCGAATTATTCCTAATCTTTTTTTAGGTGCAGGCGCTGGATTGGCATTATTAGATAATGGGCACGCAACAATTCCCGTATTTGCGGATATAAAAGGATACCTAACTAAAAGCAAAATAGCACCGTATATATTTGCTAATCTCGGATATGGTTTTGGTGATGAAAAAGGATTTTATGGAGCCGGCGGTTTGGGTGTTGATTTTTCTGTGGCCCCGAAATTAGGTGTTTTTATAAATATCGGGTATCAATCTTTGGGTATCGCCGACAATATCCAAGAAAACGGCACTTACGGCCCATCTAATATGGGTGCATTCTTAATACAAGCGGGATTTAGATTTTGAAACAAATTGGCTTCAATTATTTCTTGTGTTAAATATTATTGTGATTCCGGTTCAATACAAATTAGTGCTATATGAAGAAAATTGTTTGCATATTAGTTTTGCTATTATTATGCGCAGGTGCCGATGCACAAAAAAGAGACGACAAAGCCATTAGCAGTGAAATACTTGCAGAATTTGAGCGAATGAAAGCTGATTTTACTGAAAATGATAACGAATGGGTCTTTGTTAAAGTGTTTGATGCTGAAAATCAATCAAAAGATGATATTTTTACTAAAGCATTAGAAGTGCTTGTTTCTCTATACAAAGACGCGAAGGAAGTTATTCAAATTAAAGATAAAGAATCAGGATTGATTGTTGGAAAGGGGTTTTCTGATTCCGACATTCGCACTATAAATTGGACTACAATTTGCCGAAATAGATGCTGGCACATAATTAAGATCGAAATAAAAGATAACAAATTTAGGGTTACCGTTACTGTTAGCGGGGTAGAAAGAGAACAGGATGCAGATTTGCGTCATCCTTTTGATGGAACAGAATATACTTTAAGAAGTTTTTACCCTTATTGGACTGAATGTAAAACAAAGTTTAAGCAAGTTAGCTTTGATAATTTAAGATATGTATACAGTAGTTCGTTAGCTTTAATAAAAGCAGTTGAAGATGGCGTAAAGAAGGGTCTGAATAATTCATCTAATGAATGGTAAATATAAAGCCGGTTCGTAAGAGCCGGCTTTATATTTACAGAACAATTACCGTTTCGTCTTTATTAATCTGGCATTCTCCGCTGATATTTACGATATTCAGTACGGCGTAGTCCTTGGCGTTGATCTTGGCTCGTGCGCCGTGCATTAATATGATTGTATGCGTGAATTTAGCCCCGGAAGCCTCGATAGTGGCCTTCGTATCACCGACCAGGCATACATATTCTTTGCCCTTTAGCGTGATGTTGCCAGCGTCGACATATACTTCCAATCCTTGAAGATTGCTTCGGTTTTCCCTGAACACTTCGACTGCGGGGAAGTTGTGATCCTGGCAGAACTCGATCCCTTGTGGGGTAAACATCAGTTTGATTAGCTCGGGGAAGTCTTGGACGCGGTTTATCTTTCTACAAGCGCCCGTTTGTAGTGCCATCGTCCGTATGGCATCTACACTCTTATTGTGTTGAGTTGTCATATATTTTCTGTTTCTGCGACCCTATTTGCCGGGTTGGGTTCATTGAATTTTACTGTCAGTTGTGAGGTGGTAAGGTCAGCAGACATCATGTAGCTGCCTGAATTACCCATGTAGGTCAAGTGGTAAATATCCGCAGATATTGAAGGTACGCTGATGTCCATTTTGCCTCTTTTTAGTAGTTCTATAAAACTGTTGTAATTCAGCGTGTGCTCTGCGAGCGTGTCGCCGAAGATCACGAATGTCAGCGTCAGATCGCGGGCGGCAACTTTCGGTTCTTCGGGGTAAATCACCTGCTTGCCATCCTTTTTTGGGTCGTCATTCTCTACAAAATCTTTGAGGCTTGCGGGTGCTCTCAGACCTGCAATGAACCCCGATCCCATTGCGATACCCATTGCAAAGGCATCGTAGCCGTTTATGAGTAAATCCCTTTTCATTTTCTTCCGTTTAATGCTTTTACTAAATAAGATTCTGCGGTGTCGATAACATCATAACCTTTTGAACTCACAAAAGACGCGTAAAACATACCGTCGGCAAAAACGATACTGGTTCCCGACTTATTGACCTCATTTAACCACATATTGATGGCCTTGGCTGCTTCGTCGCCGTAGTTCATTCCGCTTATGTACCGCCGTTTCTCCTTGCCGTCGTAGGTTACAACATATCCGAGGGAACTACGAAGATTCCATGTGTGGTTCCGATAATCGGCTTCTACCTGTTGGAGTTTTACGGCCTCTCGCGCCTTCTCATCCATGAAATCTACGACCTCACCTTCGATGCCGTCTATAAATTTGTTAAGGTCAGCTATGTCTTTTTGAATCTTCATAGTTACAATTCACTTGTATTGCGTTTTATCGTTGCAATATCTTCTTGGATGCCTTGCAGTGCAACCTTCATGGCTGCCGTATTGCCGTTTATTTCCACAATTTCCATGTAGGTCATCACGGCATATCGGAGCAGCTCATTATTTACCTGTACGCTTGCGTACATGGCTGTTTCAATATTGGCCATAGACGTTAAAAGACCAATTATTGATTGCGTCTGCGCCATTACATAGCCTCGGATATCGGTAACTTTGCCTTGAATATCGGTGAAGCGGCCATTTAGCTCGTCTCCAGTGTCTTGTGACATCGTTTGAAAGCCTCTTCCCGTGGCTTCCTGACGAGCTGCGCCAGCATTCCCAAGTAATTCTTTTGTTTCATCGGGAAGACTGTCCCAAATAGCTTGAAATTCCTCTCCGACTTTGTTGAGATCGTCGGCAAAGTTTCCCATGGAATCGGTGACAGCTTCCGTCCCCTGAAAAACACCATCCTTAAACCACTCAGCCTTATATTTATCAAATACTTCACCTATACGCTCTTCTATAAACCTGGTTATCAGCATTTGTTTGACTATATCGGCGACGATTTCGTCTACCTTTTCACCCCAGGCCTTAGCGGCGTCCTCACCTTCTAAAAACGCTTCTATGAAGGCATCGCCAAGCTCTTTTGCAATATCTTCTGCCGTGCCGCCGATAATAGTTTCTACAACCTCATTTATTACTTCAGCAGCTTCTTCGCCAAGTTCTTGCATTTGGCGCTCCCATTCTTTTATTTTTGATTTGTCCGTTTTTTTCTTGTCGTTCTCTGCATTAATCTGCTTTTGAAGCAACAACTGCTGTTCTGCAAGATTGTTAAGTTTATCTCGGGTATCACTAAACTTATTTTCCCCCAGAAGATTGCTGTCTGTATATTTAAGGTTTGAATAGGCATCTGCTATACTTTTGATTGCCTTTTCTTCTATTTTAGCCGCGTTGATTCGCTTAACGATGGCTTCTCCGAAGGGGCTTAGTTTTCCGTATGCGCTCAATATCGCTTTCGTCGCATCATTATAAGCGTCTTTTACCTTCTGAATAGCATTAAAAGAATTTTCTTGGAGCCGAATTGCATTGGCATTATCCAATTCCCATTGTAATTGCTCAATTCGGCCTTGCAGTCGGTCTATTTCCGCTTGTTTTTCATCATCATTATTAAATAGGCTGGCTATTTTAGTTGCTATTGTCAATACCGCTTGAATGATAGCAAGAATAACGGATGCTCGCTCAACAGCTTTGATCGCACTGGCGGCGGTTGTTGATGTCGTTGTAATGGCTGCCGCCGATGATTCAGTAAGAGTAACAATGCTGCTAATCATACTTGTTGCATTAGTTGCAATTTCACCCGCCGCACTAATGACTTCGCCAGTAGTCCCACCAACGGCATCACCAATACCCTCGAATCCATCTGCAATATCACCGAGCGTCTTTTCTAATCGCTGCCATTTCTTGATCGCATTATCTTTGGGAGATAATTTTGTACTCGAAGCAGCTTTATCTACTGCATTGATTTTTGCTTGCGTCTGATTGATCTCACCGCGCAATTTCTGTCCTTGGTCACTATCTGACGAATCCAGGGCATTATATTCGGATTTAAGCGTTTGCAGCGATGCCTCCAGATCTGCTTTCAGGGCGGATAATTCATCCTTGGTCTTGCCTGTCAATTCGCGTATCCATTGCCCAGCTTGTACTTCAATTTCAGCTACGGCTGCATCTCGCTCGGCTTCAAGTGCTTTTCGCTCTCCGGTGCTGCCTGCCTTTTCTATCTTTTGGTCGTATAGGTCTTTTGTGGCTTGCAATTTTTCCCGGAAGGTACCGTATTTACTCAAATACTCATTCCACGACTGAATTTCTTTGTTAGCAGCAGCCGATAGTCCCTCTGGAGTTATAGCTATACCCGATACGCTTGCTCGTTCTTTATTTCGTTGTTCTTTATTGAACTCTCTCAAGGCTTCCGTGTATATTCTAACACCTTCTGCCGCTTTGATATTGTCAGCATAATACACCTCTTGAAGTTCGTGGTATTTTTCGCCGGCCGACCCATCGGCAGCTACGTTGGTGGCGATAACTAAACCTTTGGTGTCGGCAGCCAAGATATTCTGCGCTCCTTCAAGCTGGGTGTATATATAATCTTCCAATTCTTGCGGAGACAGAATATCCCCGTTGGGAAGGATGGGGGTGACTAATATTTCAGTTACCTTGCCCTTGGCGTCCAAAATACCAAATTGGCTACTGAAAACAGTGGCGATGCCTTCTCCTGCATCTTCCCAGCCTTTCTTTACCAATTCTGCCGCTTCAACAAGTGGGCGCGCCAAGTGATTCACATTCCCTTTGTACTGCGCAACCATCTGTTGCCCGGCAAGGAATCGTTCAGACGAAGTGTCATTTTTGTACTGGGCGTCAATTTCTTTTTTTTGTAACTCAAATAGCTTTTCTTCGGCTTCCTGTATAGCCCGGGCGCGCTTCTGGTAGTCGAGATCTATTTGCGCAAGTTTCTTGGCCGTGCCGTCCTTCATGGAATCTACTTCGGCCTGCAACGCATCATCCCGGAGCTTATGCAATTGCTTGGTGAGCTCCTTTAGGTTGCGCTCTTGATCGGATGCCGCTTTTTTTGCTGCGTTTTCGGCGTTTTGGCGGGCTTTTTCCCATTCTGCGTTAAGTTCGGATGGGGTTTTCCCTACAAATAGCTTTTCAGCAACAGGAACCAACTGGGCATTTGTTTTATCTACCGAGTTGACATATTCTCTTACATTGGAATCATATTCTTTTTCAATTTTATCCCACAGGTCTTTACCCCCGGGCAGTTTTTGCAATTCAGTTTTTAGATTGTCGGTAGCTTCCCATACACTTTCTTTGGCAGTATTGAAATATCTCAATCCTGCTCCGAGTTGTTCTTTGCTTACCTCTCCAGCCTTGTATTTTTTTAATAGTTTTTGCTGATTATTCCATGCATCTTCATAATCTTTATAGGCGCTTACATAATCTTTATATGCATTTCCTGTAGCCTCAAGCAGATTTATATTTTCTTGATTTTCGGTGATGATTTTTTCTGCGGCTTTCGCCTTTGCGACCTCAATAATTGCATCGCGCAGATTCTCATAAGCGCCGACAGCATTCCCGACCATAACCTGTTCCGCAGCCATATTGCCGAAGTAAGCGGGGTATATGTCTTGCAGTTTTTTGACCGCTTCGGCTCTTTCTTCATAGGGCTTGGAAAGGTCTGTCGCAGCCCTATACAGCAGATTCAATTTGGTTAATTCGGATTGAGCCGACACCGAACCTTGAGCCATAGCGGAATTAAAGCGTTCGAGTGCAGCGGCAGAGGCGTCTATCGTCGTTTTACCTTTGAACAGCGACGCTACCCAGTTGGTTATCTCCTTGCCGTAAAGGGTAAGCACGGTTACGCCGGCCACAAGCAGGGTTTGCCAGGAGAAGATCGACGATGCTATCTGTTTCCATACGGGCGTGAAGGTTTGCCCGGCTTTCTTCAATTCACCAACCGATTTCTTCGCCCGTGCTATTTCATCGGCCAGCATCGGCAGGTTGTTGGATATGGCGGAAAAGAATATTTGCGGGCCATATGCCAGCGACGGCAACTCGCGGGCGACTTGCTGAATTTGGAATCCCAGCATATTGAATCCCGAGGCATAATTGCCGACATTGCGAGTATGGACGCCCATCGACGCGTCCAGTTCTTTGATCTTCGTGTCGAGCGATTCGATGTTTTTAAGCATCGTTTGCCCTTGCGCCCCCTCACGATCCGCGGTGCTCAGGTTTTTATACACCGCACGCATACGGGTAAGCGCCTGAGACATTTCGTTGATAGAGCCGACGGCGGCCTTCTCCAATTTGATTTGGTTGGCGAGCTCCCGCTTCAATTGGGATATTTCCTGCTTGTATTCCTCGATAGATACGGCAGCGTCCAATACTTGCGCCCTTTTCTTTGCAGACAATTGCCCGTTCTGCTGCTCTTCCTTATTGAGCGCGGCGACATCCGCTTTTAATCGTGCGATCTCATTCGAATATAGCCTAATTTGGGCCATTGCCTTTGTTTTTTCGTCGTTGGCGGCTTTAAGCGCACCAAGCAGGTCATGATGTGCCGCAGTTTCGGCCTGGGTGGCTGCTGTTCCCGCCGTAGAACCTCCGCCAGTAGTTCCGGTCGTGGCCGATGCGGCAGCCTTGGACGCCGCATCCATTGCCTGCTGCTCCATCTGGGCGATTTTGCGCATGGATTGCTCGACACGCGCCTCCATCTCGCCAATTTTACGGTTTATGACGTCGAATTCCTTTGTGCTGTCCGGAATCTCGGACAGCACCTGCCGCAACCGCTCAAGCATGGTGATAAAACTCTTGAGTTTATCGGTTTCCGCGTTTATTTTGAATGATAATGCGCTCATTGTTGCTCTTTATCGCCTATTTTCTTATTGCTTCTTCTCCGGGCCATATCAGCGCCCGATCCCCGCACTATTTTTTCTTCGTCTCCTACGAGCGTGCGCACCTTGTCGGTCATCATGAGGAGCATGGTAGGGTAGTTTATGCCTTGGAAGGCTTCGTTGTAGGATATGTTCAGCTGTTCCATCATCGTTGCGAGAATACCCGTTATCGTATTATTCCCGACGGTTTCAGACACTGTTTTCCGGCGTGTTTTGTCGATCTTCACCGAATCGAACAAGTCTTTGCCCGATACGATGTCGGCTATTTTCATGGTCGCAGCGGAAATATCTTCACAGGTGGCATACCGTTTGGCGTACCACAGGAATAGTTTCTGGCACCATGAGCGCCGAAAAAGCAGCTTGGATATTGTTTCCATGGAATATTTTTGCCTTCCGGAGATCGAAACGTCTATTTTCCCTCCGGCGAATGCCCTTGCCAAATCTTTCACAAACGGTTGGTATATCCGGAATTTAAGTACCCCGAGCTTTACCGACACATGATGCGTATTCAACAATGATCTGGCGACAATATCCGCCGATTTACTCATGATCTTTGGATATTGTTGCGGACAATCCCTCCATTACGGCAGCAACCGAGGCAATGTCCTCAAGGGGTATCATCAGTAGTATTTTCTGGTAACAGTCGAACAACTCGTTGAATGTGCCCCGTTTCATGAATCTGCGGCGTAAAAACCACGCCCTGATGCCCGCGAATATGTTACGGCTACCTGCGATGGCCAGGGCTATACTGTATGCCATTGCCGATATACACGCCTTACTCTCGTCCGGATCTTTGTTAACGTCCCGCGCCGTCATGATGCGCGTTGCCGTCATGGGGGACATCTTGTATACAGTGTATCCTTTCGATGCGATGCGGATACTTATAAATTCCAATTTCATAAGATTGTTTTTAATAAGTAGGGGTGAGGGGCACACGCCTCCCACCCCTGGACTGCTGATGGCTTGGAGGTTTTTATTCGACGTCCACCTCCGAAGAATCGAACCAATATTCCGACGAGACCGCCGTGTTGTCGGGTTCCAGGGCAGCAGCTGCTACACCGATACCTACGGCGCCATCATTGTTGGTGTTGCGGGCGATAACCGAGGCTTTCGGAAAGACGCAATACTGGTTGTCCTCCGTCATGGCGATCATGCATTTTTCAATGCGCGTGACGCCTCGCGCACGCTTCCATGACGTCTCTGATCCAGTGCCGCCCATGAAGGCTGCCTTGGTTTCATAGTCGTATTGCCCGATGGTAAACGACATCTGGATGTTCCCCATTTCGGTGTCTTGGCGATATACGCCATTGGTGAGTTGATTCCTGTACTCCGTGGTAGACGGCTCCTCCTCTTCGATGCTCCATGTGTCTTGGTGGATGTTTTCCACCTGTTTCGTGGCGGGATCTTTAATGATGGTTCCCAGCAGGGTGCCCGTAAGATCTCCTGTGACCTTTGCGGGGTCTGCATAATACAGCTTCTTGATTCCTACTGCTATTACTTTTGCCATTGTTTTAGTTGTTTTTAATGTTTAATACTCTGAATAGTACTCTGATGTAGATATAGTGGCATCCGAGGTTCACATCTTCTTCGCGGCCGATGTTCTCATACCTGTACCTGTATGCGGATCCGTCATAAGTGCCGTATGTCCATTCCTTGAATCTCGCCTTGGCTGCCCGTTCGAGTTCGTCCAGCCGTCTGAGGTTCGCTTCTCCCTTGATGTCAGGGACGCACAGGTTGACAGCTACAAAGCAATTTTCCCAATACGTATCCGGCGTCTGCTCGGGCGGTGTGATAACGACGATGCGCTCTCTATTGACTTTCCCTACAGGGATAGCCCATGACGTGTGCATGTCTTTTATCCCAAACCCCTTACACGCTGAGAACAGTATGTTGCGCGCGTCTCCTGTTGTAATCATATCCAAAGGTCTGAAGCGTTGAAATAGTTGTTTACCTTGGCTATTGCCACAGAGCCTTCGCCCCGTACCGTGCCGGTCGCCTTGTCTATGCACTTCACGTAGCCTCCTTTGGGCACTCCTCTCCCTTCGTATACGACGTGGTATTTCGATTGGCGTAGCTCCCCGTTCTCTGATACAAGGCGGACGGTTGTGTCGTCGTCGCAACGACAATCACCTATTTCCTGCCATGCATCACTTTCGGACATAGCTATCGGACGTCCCAGTTCGTCGTATTGTTTGGGAGGATCGTTCCTCAAATAGAGTATGTGGGGCGCGAAATACATATTACCACAAGTTCGAAGCATCCTTTATCGAGGACAGGCCAATAGAGCTGCTCAATTCTTCGCCGGGCGTGATGCCATATTGCCGAAGCATCAGTTGTGCCCGTTGCTTCATGGCGCTTTCAGACCAGGACGCCGAATGCCCGTTTTCGCTTACCGACAGAGGGTGCATTATCAGGCTGTCGATGAACTCAGATACGCGCTTGGCGATTAGTTGTTGCTGATGGTCGCTACCCGCCAGGGAGTTGGGATCGTAACCCCATTCCCTGGCGAAGCGGCGAACGCCATAGTCGGAGATGGTTCCGACCATGCTGAACTCCTGACGTATGCATTCTGCGACCGTCATGTACTTCTACGATTCTACACTCAGCGAGTAAATACCGTTGATCTCGGTAATGACGGGCAACGAAATAGATTGTGCTTTCGTAAACTCCACGCCGTTCGAGTTGTCCGTCTCGCCTTTGCCCCACTGCGAGATGCGGATGCGTCCGTAGTTGGAGTAGGCAACTCCCGGCTCGGGGCGAAGTTCGTTATCCGCGTAAGCGTTTTTGATGACGCCGAGACGACCCTCCGGCACGAATACGAGGCTCTTGTCGTTCCATGGTTTGTACTCGCGGATCTTGCCGTTGTCCTGAATGCGCGTCATCCGTCGGATCACCTCGAATACGGGCAGGCCGTTCGATCGCATGAACTCGTTCAGGGAGGCCAGCAGAAGAGGGGACGATGATTTGTCCGTGCCGAAGATGACTTGCTTCATCTTCTTGCTGCGCAAGATGTACGAAAGCCGCTTTTGATCCAGAAGGATGCGGTCGAAGGTCACCTTCTCCTGAGCTGCATCGACAACGCCTTGGATATCCTCGAATACATCGACCGTGTCAATGTTGCCCTCCGTCCACTGTGTATCTGCTGTGGCGATGTTTTCTTGCGGCATGCCATAGTCGATATTGCCTCGCACACCTCCTTCGGGGTTGTTTTCCTGAGTGAATGAAAATACCCCTTTGTTCGAGAGGGCACCCAGGAAGATGATATCTATTTTGGCCTGTACGGATTCTACGACCCGTTCAACGCCGCCCCACATGAGGTTTACGAGTTGCTGTTTCTTTGCCTGATCTGAGATCATGCGTGAATCCAGCAGCTGAAGTACCTTCCGATAGTCTTCAATGGGCATCGGTAGGGTCATTTGGTGAATGAGGACTTTCTTGGCTATTGTAGCCAGGCCTTCAGATCCTATAATGGGCTCCTTGCCTTTCGAATCCAAGGTGGCGGCTGCCACGCTCAGATTGTACGAGCCGATGATCTCTTCGAAATTGAACCCTACCATGGGGGTGTCCCACTCCAAAAAACGCTCGTAGACATTTTGGTCGAACAAGCGCTTGCGCAGTTCAGATGCTGCGTCGATGCGAGCTTGCACCTGCTTGGTCAGCTCGCTGAAAATAGAAGAATAATATACTTCACTCATTGTTTACCTGCCTTTTACTGTCTGATGTACTTTATTTCATGGTTGTTTTTCAGGCTGAAACCTTGCAACCATGCAGCCGGGATAGGATATACCACATCCTTGAGAATCCGGGCGCCGTAAGCTGCCGAAACCGTAGGGAACCCATTTGTGGTAGTATATTTCTTGGTCGTTTCGATAACTGCATCCGGCATTTCGTCCCCGCCAAGCAGATCGGCCCCGGCAACGGCTTCGGTCATTGCTGCGCTAAGGGTGATTTCATCGTAGGATTCATTGGTAGTGCTGATGCCCTTTACTGTGCCGGAGGATTCGCCAACCTTGATGGGATCGTTGATTTGGAACATAGAGCCTTTCACGACACGCGGCTTGGTTGTGGTGCCTCCTTCGACAATCCGAGCGGATTTGCAGATCGTGCATTGCATGTTCTCGAAATCGAGTTTGAGGGGCGTCCCTTCCTTGAGTATCGTGCCTTCCGGATAAGTGCCCTTCAAGGCGAAATCACCCGGCAGCACTTCGCGCTCCCCGCGCCAGAATACCGGAAACCCGCCCTTAACTTGTGTCTTTTCGAATTTAATAGCCATGTTTGTTGCTGTTTTTATTTTGCATCCGGCAGATTTTCAGCCCACATTTTGGCCTCTTCTTTGCTTTGAGCCTCAGATGTGGAGAGGGGGAATGCCGTTTTCTGCCCCTCAAGCCCTGCGGCAACGAATCGCGTCTGTATAGCCGCGAACTTTTCTTTGATATTCGTTTCGTCCGGCTTTTCCTCGTTCATCGCGGAAGCGAGCCCGAGAATGTCGTTCAACGCCGATTCATTGATGTTTGCCGCTTTAGCCGCTGAGCGAATAAGTCCGTCTCGTTCAGCCTTTACACGTGCTGCTTCCAAGGCGTCGTACTTTGCTTTTACAGCATTTTCACGCTCTTCTTGCTGGCGTTTGTAGGCTTTAAACCATTCGGGCTCTTCGCTACTGGGAGGAGTATTCGCCTGCCGCTCCCCTGTGGCAGGTTGCTCGATAGGCTTCCCGTCTTTGAGGTTATGCCGCTTTTCGTAGTTCTTGACTGCGGTCTGCTGCGCATCCCCTGCCCGGTAGTCGCCGTAGCTGGTTAACACGTCCTGAAAGCCAATCCCCTCTGCTATGGTAGGTAATTGCGCTTCGTCCGTTACATTCTCTGACTTCTTCGTTGCGATTCGGTCGAGGATCGCATTGTCCACCCCCGGAAATTTGGTTTGGAGCAGTGCTAAAAGTTTTTCTTTCATATTCTTTTAATTAATCTCTGTTGCAAAGATTTCGACGGGCATTTTAATAACAATGGATAAGGATAATATTTTTGTTTTTGTTCTAATGGTTTTATTCTTGCTGAGGCGCGATACTCTTATTTTGGGTGTAATTAGTCAAAAGGTTTGTTTCTTCGCCTTTTTGAGATGCGCCTGAAACGCTTGATTCTTTATTCTTCCTTATCCGTTCGATTTCCTCTTGGTAATTATCTGCAACACCCATTAATTTTACAGATTCCTCAAGTGAAAGCACTCCATCTGCATAGGCTTTCCCTATGGATTGCCACCTTGCAGTAATGTCTTCGTTGAAGGGCTCCGAAAATTCATGCTCGATCTTGAGGGTGGTGAGTTTGTCTCTCATATGGATATGAGTTACATTCATCATAATCGCCAATATTAGGTTCTTTTCCCGGTCGACGAGTTCGTCATATATCTCTTTTCGATTATCACGTTTTATATACCCAAGAACCATCGCTCGCTTGATTGCCTCGCCGGATAAGGTACCCAATCCCACCATCTTTTCGGGCGTGAATTCGGGAGTGAACGTATCGAAAAGTATAGATTCTTTTAAATCCGACTTTTCCTGCTGCCTCGTTTCAGACGACATAGGTGGATTAAGATATTCAAACCGATCATCTTTGCTTGACAGCTTGATCCCCTTTCCGGGGGAATCAGCTTTGGGAAGACTTTTGATAACCTCTGCGGTGGCAACGTACATTGGATCCGCAAAGTAATTGTTGGTGTCTGCTGTTTTTGAATCTATAATTTCTTCCCGATCAATTCGGGGCTGCAATCCATCCCATGCCGTATTTTGCTTGTAATAAATGATGTTAATTTTACCAGTTGGATTAAGCACTGGGGTTACATCCCAACCTATTTTGGCTTTTCTGCCCCGAAATATGAAAGTGGGTGTGTGAATGTCGAAATGCTCTACTGTTCCGGCGCCCTCCTTCAAATAATACCCACATCCAAATGCGAGGAGGTTACCATATTGGTCGAACATGGGGCGCAAGGTATATCCGTTAGACTTCGACAGCACAACTATTTTCACCCAAGGAAGCCCCGTTGCCTCGTCCCTGTAAATGTGATACAGCTTTGCACTTTGGGTTTCTGCTCCGGCCAGCCGTTTAGCCTGTCGCATCTTACTGTCAAATCGTATTTCTCGAAGGAATTGTTTGTAAGCCGAAAATGCATCGGCATCACCGGATTCGTCGGATACCTTCCATTTTATCGGATTTCCGAGCAGGAAGAACAATTCCACCTCATTTATATAGCGTTGGCGCGAGCGGGGCAGTTTTTCCGTTCGATAATCCCCCTGTCCCTTTCTTGATTTATTCGGACGCTTCATTATGGCGTGAAGTTCCGGATTATACTCCCGTATTGCCTGCATTGCTTCTTCGTCATGATCTTCCATTAAAGACATCGCCTGGCTAATGTCTTTTGCCTTGATAAGCTCCATTAAATCCCGCTCAACACCTAATGCATTGAGCGTTTTATTTTGGAAAAATGTAAAAAGGCGATCTAAAAAGTTCATTGTTTACCAAATATTAATATCACTTAAATCATCGTCTTGCATCAGAATGCTACGCTTTTCGAAGCAGCCGGTCAAGGCATCAGGGGCGTCATCATGCGCGTTGCCCCCCTCTTTCATATATGACATGACGGCTTGATAGAATTCAGGCCACTTTTTATCCCAATTTGACGGGAAAAATGTCATATTATTCACGTCTGCCGACTTGGTAAATATGCGCACCTGCTTATTATCGGTCTGGCAAAAGCAACTAACCGTTGTGTGGGTAATGTTCATCTGGCGAAGGATGCGTTCTACATTGCGCGCAAAGCCCCGCCCTCCGTTATTGCTTTCAATATTAGCCCATTCCGTCCTGTTCCTTGCAAGCATTTCGGCCGTCTTGGGTTCGGTATACTCCATGGGCTTTTTTGTGTAGAGCACATCGGTCACATAATTTCCCTCGGGTAATTCGTCGTAACATATCGAACATAGATAGTCGCTTCCCGTATCTGCTGTATCGGTGTAATTCTTATGCGTGCAATCTTTGGAGTAGGGGATAACGTCGTATGTTCGGAATTCACGATACATTAATCCCTCAAGAGGCTTGGGATTCTGCATGTACTGGGTCTCAAATATGAAGGGATCCGCTTCTTGGTATCGCTTTAATTTATCAAGCGCGAACCGATCCTCCCAAAGTGCACGTTCGGTAGGTAGCCCTGCATCTAAGATTGCGGGGAATTTGACAACATCCCATTCTCCACCTTCCTCTATCGTGCCTTCAAGCTGCAATAAGTATCCGCAAAAATCATCTGGAGCGAGCCTTTGAGCTGTTACAATGACCGGGGTGCGAACGTCATTAAGACGGTTCTTGAATGTAGAAGTCCACAGTTCGCCAATGCGCTCTTTGGTAGTACTGGAGTAGCTATCCTGCGCCTTCATTGGGTCGTCAATACTCATTGCACCGCTGAATTCTTGTGCTCCCAGTTTACCGCATCCAAATCCTGTTATTTGACCCATAAAGGGAGCCGCATACATTACGCCCCCGCTTGAGGTGGATATACTTCCTTTGGCATTGTTGGACAGTTCGACATTTGGGAAGAATGCGCGGTAATTGGGATCCTCCATGATCCTTCGTATGTTCGTAACATTCCGGGTAGTAAGTTGATCGCTACTCGAAAGATGCATGAACTCGGAACGCGGATTGATGGCAAATCCTATCGCAGAGAAAGACACGACGGCTAACTCTGTTTTAGAATGTCGCGGAGGAATGTTAAACATGAGCCTATTAGTCGGGTGTTCTCCACGGAGTACTTGGTCGAGTTTATGGCATATTATTCGATGATGGGGCGCAATCCGAAAAGGTTGTTTGTTCACAGCCTCGAACATTACGGACGTAAATGCCAAACACCCTTCCTTCAACAAGAAGTCACCTACACTGGAATAATCAGTCATCGCTCCTGCTCATTTGTATTAATTGAAAGAAACGATCTGTGTTGAATGTCGGCTGCGGAAGGTCATTACCTTTAGTGTCAGTGTTGGCAGTTTTCTCCGGGGCATTGTATCCGAGCATGCGGTTGATGGTTTCTATCGCCTTGCTTTTGTCCATCAATTCCACGACGGGGCTACCTGAACGGTCAATCTTTATGGACTGGATTAAACGCCGTTTTTCAGGCGGAAGAGATTTTAGGTCTTGGAAAGAAATTGAGGGAACCTGCCGTACGCCATATTCGGTTTTCATATCAACCATGTCGGCATCGACAAAGTCGAGTACGTCGGCATTAATGATGGATACATTAAGCCGGATTAGCTCCTCTTTGGTGATAAGTTCTTTTTCGGCTAATTGGGCTTGAAGTTGTTTTACCCTTACCGTAACCTTACCGTTAGAAAGCAATTGAGATGCCTTGACAGATATCACATTATCTGTCATTCTGGAACAGTCATACGCAAAACGATACGCCTCGGATGCGTTGCCGCACTCGAGGTACTTGTTGCAGAACTTCTCCTGCTTTATCGTCAGCTTCCCTTCTGCCATGAAAAACAATCTCTCAGGGCAAAGGTGGGAGCAGGCATTTTAATAACAATGGGTTTCGCCCCTGATTTTTGAGGCTTTTATTCTTGGGTGAATTGTTCCAAAGGTTTGTGTTTTCCCTATGGAGAAACCTTACTTAGGTGGGTTGTATTGGTCAAAAGGTACAAAAAAAGCCCCGGTCATACGGCCGGGGCTGATGTTGAACGAACTTCTCGCTATTTATTCATGTAGTCAATCAAATCCTGCGCAGGACATCCCATTGTCCGCAGATTGTTCTTGATAATTCCTATCGGGATGGGATTTATATGCGTCTGGAATATGACAGGACGAAGCATGCCCTTCTTGCACCATTTTTCATGGCCGCCTTTGATGCCGCCATATTCCCATCCCAAGTGCTTTAGGAACCGACGAAAATCCGCAATGTCAATATTCGATAAAGCACCCATTATGCACAAGGAAGCGTTATATTCTCCCGAATAGTCCTGTATGCTTTGTTATCGACAATATCTGCCAGCTCGCTGCTTCGGGTGATAAGATCGCTCGTCTTTGGAGGCTGTCGCTTTTTCCATCCATAAGATTCGAGCAGCGCACTAAGAGTTCCCTCAGATATAGCGTACTTTAAGATTTCTTCAAGCATGATTTCAAAAGACCGTCTTGCCTCCTCCTCGCTATTCCCGTATCCGAGAATATCAAGGGCAGCGCAATAGGCATAGTAAATCTTGTCCTCCTCATAGAGGATGACGGCCAAACTTACGCTTATGCCAGTACCTTCTTTCATTGGATAGCTTCCATTAAATTGCTGCGCTTTCATCGTTGGGATGGTAGTTGTTATGCAAATATAACATATTTCATGCTAAAAAACGCACAAAGGTAGTGAATTATTCTACACTTTGGGTAAAAAATGCCCCGACAGATGCCAGGGCTTTTGGTTATTGAATATTGATATGTCCGCCCGAATTATCCAAGTATACGCGCACATTCTTGGATTCCCGCGTCCCGTTGTATTCAGTGCGGGTTACTTTTAATAAATGGCTATCGGCTTCCTGTTCTAAGTATTCAACTGCATACCGTGGCGCTTGGTCATAGGAGCCCGTATATTCATCGAAAATCGCTACTTCCTGAACGTCGGATAGTTCGCCATGATCGTAAGCCACTAATTTGATTGATTGATCTGGACTTGTATACGCGAGCCAGGATTCTACATCATTAGAGTTTATGAGGATGCGAGATTGCGTATAATCTGCATTGGCGAATGCTGCCCCTATTATATCAAATGCTGTTGTTGGTGGACGCGGAATCCATCCATCGAGGCTATTTAAAGTAAATTCATAAAATTTGTTTCCGCTCGGTATCTCATAAAACCATATGATGATACTCGAATTTTCATGCATATCATCATAACTATAAAAAAACAGACAATTGTTAGATAATTTTCCTGTATTTATATAACCATCATAATGCGAAGAAGCAGTATCCAGCACTTTATTTCTGGTCGTAGTGCCGTCGACCCTATATATTACTAAGTCTATTTCAGTCCTGCGATTTTGCCTGTCGCTGTATGTTATTGGTATTGTGAAGTAATTATCTCCGAACGTTAATTCATGTGGCTGGATAGTTGTAATTTCATATTGCACCTCCCCCCCCATATTCTGTATATCCGATTGGTTTTTCCCAGTCCGTATAGTCATATATGCATTTATGGGTAAAGTAATCAAATACTCCTATCCAGGCATATGTGGCATCTCGATTGCCTAATATTACAACATAATCTTTACCCCATAATTCCCTATACGGGAAAGTCGCGGTGCCATCGCCGCTGTTCCCGTAATCTCCCCAACAACCTGTAATAAATAATCCGTCCGTGTCAATATTGGAAAAGTCGAATTTTTTGCCGTAGCCACTTAATGGGTCGAAGCCGCCATCATTATTTCTTTCCGACGTACAAGCGTATAGCGTTAGCCCAATAAAGAATAGCAAGAAGTATAGTAACTTTTTCATGAGTTTATGAATTTACCCCTCTTCGAAAACTCGGAGAGGGGCATTATTTACTTTGTTATGGGGGTGAATGTCCGTATCTGTTATTCTCTGTCCAAAAATCCCCCCCCCTCGTCTTTTTGTGCTATAATGATCTGACGCACAAAATATTAATATATCTGAAAAGAACATTTTTTAGCCCATCGCAAAATTGCCCATTTTGAAAGGAGGGTGTTCGCCTCCTTTCGGGTGCAATCTGCACGATGACGCGTCACAGGTTTTCCGTTAATTCATCTTGCTTTTCTTTGACTGCACCCACTCTTCGAGAGAGGACTTCACCATCACCCTTTTGGGTCAATCGCTTGATGATCGCATTCTGCTCTTCAACAACTGCGGTCACTTTAGCAAGCTGTTCTTTTAGGGTGTTGATGTAGTCCATTGCAAGTGGATCCATCTCCTGAGTTTTTGTTGGGTTAGTAATAGTGTTATCATTTTGGGTTGCCCCGGTATTTTTTCTCGTAAAGTATTCAATAAGCAATCGAGCATTAGGCACCGATGGCTTAGTGGTCTTTGTTCTATAATTAGAGATAGTAGACGGATGTATTCCCGTCCCTTTAGCCACTTGGTTATTATTCTCAGGGCTTTCTATTAACAATTCAATAGCTCTATCTATCTCTATATTAGCCATGTAATGCTTTATCTTATAACTGTTTCTAAAATTATAAAAACATTTTATCTAAAATAAGATGTGTTATATCTAATTTTAGATATATTTGCAGTGTGATACTAAACTACACCGCAAAGGTATAGAGTTATGCACCACAAAACAATGTAAAGATATACAAAAGTTTTTGAAATAACCAAGCGTAGCGTCATGAAAACTTACGACAAAAGCAAGATTATGAAGAATGCGTGGTACCTGAAACGGGTACAATCGTCAATGACCTTTTCGGCCTGCCTGAAAAAAGCATGGCGCAATGAGAAGCTGGCGATGATGACGGCGAAGATCGAGAACCGCCCGACGGAGCAGCCGAAGACCACGGAGTACCGCCCCGAGCTGCTGAAGGTGCCGTCAGATTTCTATGGCGTCCGTGGAATGTACTATGGTGACTAAAAAAATAACCATATCATGAATGAATTAATCAAAACTACTGACCGCCTGGCTACACTGCTTGAGGAGCAAGCAGCCTGCATCGAACGAATAATGGCGCTTCTGGATAAATAAACAAAGCTATGAATACTGAAAAGAATGACATCGAATGCTGTGCCTTCGTGAAGGGCTACAACATCATCCGCGCCCGGCGAAAAGGGCGTGATCTCGCCAGCATCGCAATGGACGAAATCAGCCAAGCGCTAAAAAAAGGCGGCCTATGCAAGAGGGCTTTTCATAACCGTAAGTATGGATATGTGAATCATACGCCTACGGAGCGGGAAAAGATAGAGGCGATTTTCACAAAATGGGGTGTCGATGACCCCTGGGGAGTTGCATAGCTATGAAAACCGATGCCATACTCACCAAGCGTGAGCGCGAGATCGTGAACCGGGTCGTGCTTGGCTACTCCCTTCGGGAGATCGCCGATAGCATGAATGTGATTTACCAGTGTGTTGCCAACCACTTGCAGAATGTATACGATAAAGCCGGTGTAAAACGCAACCTGAACGCCCTTGTGACATGGTATTTCACCCAGAACTTCGGCATCACGCTCAACATATCCGAAATGACCCGGCGGATCGGGGCGGCGGTTCTTCTCTGCCTGTTCTCGGTCGAAGTCTTGAGCTCCAGTTTCGAATGCCGGATGATGCGGCGGTCAAAACGCAGGTATGACGACATCGAGCTGCTTACGGTGATTGAAAATTGACACGGACTTTAAACACAAAACATACACCACCATGAAGACACTTTATCTATGGGTTGCCGGCACCGGCTGGACACCTTTTCAGTACAATGAACTTTCTGAATTAGCCTCTGAATTTGAGGCGCGCAATATCAAACTGGGCTACGGGTGCCAACTGGGCAACGGGTGCGAACTGGGCAACAGGTGCAAACTGGGCGACTGGTGCCAACTGGGCAACGGGTGCAAACTGGGCGACTGGTGCCAACTGGGCGACTGGTGCCAACTGGGCAACGGGTGCCAACTGGGCAACGGGTGCAAACTGGGCTACGGGTGCCAACTGGGCAACGGGTGCGATGTTCCTAAATCGCTATTTGTCAGCGCATCTCGTCATACGGTATCCTATTGGGGTGAGGATGTTATTCAAATAGGATGCAAACGCTACACCATTTCCGAGTGGCAGAAGCATTTCCAAAAAATTGGCGAGGCCGAAGGCTATAGTCCCGAGCAGATAGAGGAATACAAAGGGTATATAGACCTGATCGCTACCATGCACAAGACGTGGAAGGTTGAGAAGGTAAAGGACAAATAACAGCACGAGGTGTGTAGCTCAAAGGTAGAGCGGTGCAGGGATGCGAAATAGAAGCACAGAGGTTGAAAGACCTCGCATTTCCGGGCGCAGGTTGCAGGTTCGAATCCTGCCGCACTTCCAAGATAGCCACCGCATAGGTGAGGGGTTTGATTGCTGGCACTAACCCCGCCGCAAGGCAAAAGCGATCCGTTAGGCCGATAATAGCGTCATCGGCGGGCCGTGGGCAAGGCTCAAAGTGATAGCCCCGCAAAAGCAAATAGCTGAAATGCGCGAAAGACTGGCACAGGATCCGAAGCTGCGATGATATGAGCGGCGAGGGCCACCGGGATAAATGAAGCATTATTATGCCTGGTGTGGCTTGACCGCCTATCCAGGCTCTATGGCAGGCTTTGCGCACACGTTCTTTCTGGTTAGTAGTTTTTTCATTATTTGCACAGCACAAAGCCTGCTTCATGCCCGCGTGCATCTTTCGGGTGGTGTTGTCTTGAAATGGAGTGTAGAGAAACGATGTGCGCGGGCTTATTTGCAACACCTTAAAACAATTATACTATGGAGAAGAACACTTTGAGGAAGAGGAGATTTCTATGCTTCGACCTGACGCCCAGGTGGAAAATGTGGAAACGGATCGAAGACCTGGAGATACGGCTTGCTACATGCCTTTGCGAGCGCAATGAAGCGGATGGACGCCTTATTGAGCGGGAACACGAGGTATTGGCGCTCACTCAAGCACGTGACACCCTGTACAAGCGCATCGACGAACTGGAAGGCAGGCTCAGGAAATTCGACCGTACCCGTGGGAAAAGCGGCAAATACATCAAAGGCCATGAAACACGATCCGCAAAGTAAAATTCTGGACTATCTCAAGGCCGGCGGCAGGCTGACTGTTCGCAAGGCTGAGAGGCTATACCATACAACGGAGCTCAGACGTATAATCAGTCGGCTCCGGAAAATGGGATACTCCATTTGCTCGACCAAACAGAAGGCCGTCACGGAAGACGGGCGGCCAACACAGTTTAACGAGTACTATATGCCACAGGTCGCGGATTCCTTCCAATAGTCCGCAAATCGCATTTTAAGTTTGGTATTTGCCATTGGCCAGCTGTGAAGCCCGCGGATGGTGCGCCGCCGAGATCGAAGCCCTACGCGGTAGCGTGGGTGAGTGGAGATTCAGGCGGCTTTTATTGAGCTATGGTGTAATGGTTAACACACCGCCCTTTGGAGGCGGTACTCCCGGTTCGAATCCGGGTAGCTCAACGGGGTTCTAACCCTAATGTTGTGAGTTTGATCGGGCGCTTGGGCGTCTGTCACAACGGAAGCTGACAGAGGGTATATCCCTCGATAATCCGAGGCTGCGTGAAGGAAGTAGCAAGGCCGAGGCGGGCTAAGCCCACGAAACGGGAGATAAAGAACGCAAATCGGCGGCGCGAAGCACAGTAACGCCGCCACCGCGGGGGAAGTAAGAAGCCCCCGCTTCTTTTGGATACAATCAAACGACCATGAATAAATATCTTCAAGAGCTCAAAGACAAAGGACTGGTGCCTTTACGGCTCGACAACAACACGGTTCTGTTCGTACCTCCGGAGAAAGCCAACCGAAAGTACAAGGATAAGTACCTTAAGAATGCCGATAGGGCGCGGAGGATGGCACTTAATTTAAGATAGGAAATATGGAAACGATTGAGGAAAGAGCGCAAGAATACGCGCATCAATACCGACGAGATGCACATGACTTAAAAGGCGAACGAGCCGATGCGGCCTTTGCGGCATATTGTCAGGGTGCCGAAGATGAGCATAAAGAGCTTACCCGCAGGCACGACCCGAAAGAGGAGTTGCCATTACCCGGACAGCCCGTGATTATATGCACCTCGCCCAAAATATACTTTATGGCGGCATACGATGTAGAATTTGGGGACTGGTTTACAGGAAGCTGCGCGTTCGACCGCTGCGAAATAATCGGCTGGCGCCCTATCCACGAATAACGTGTAAAGAATTCTTGATTTTCTTTACATGTACGCTCGAAATGTAAAGAATTCTAACTTTTTTTTGCAGATTTAAAATGGATATAGAATTACCTGTCGGCACCCAATTGAAAATACTTGGGATCGACGCAATTGTAGTACGAGGCAGGGCGTGTGGCAAATGTTTAATTAAAAGTTTGACCAAAAGCGGAGCATGCAGACCCTGTGGAGATCGTTCAATATGCGGAAGTAAAATGTGTGGGAATATATCTCCTTTTGCCTGTTCTAAAGATGTGCGTTCTGATGATGTAGATGTTTTTATTCAAAAAGTCGAATAATTTTGCAGATTCGAAATGACAACCAAACAAATAAAGTCGGTAATAAAGAAATTTCCGCATAGTGAAGTCCGAGTGCCTTTCACTTACCATCATGACTATTTGCGTGGGAACTGCCCAGCTCTCGCCGGATGGTCGAGGGCAGATATAGCAAACTCTACCGTTAAATTCGACAATCAAGAACTTTATGCGCTTGCTCTTCTTCAGATAATAGATGAAACATATCCATGTGATATTGTCATCACTGCATTTACTGACGAAGATAGGGCTATTATCCGAGAATGTACAACGCTGGCAAAAGAAAGAGTGGCTTTTTATAATAGGAAGTTTGCAAATGTCAAATAATATTTTGCAGATTCGGAATGAATTTCTATATTTGTAGAGCCAAACCACCCAATTGAGGGTAAATCAGAAAATACAAAACGCCTTTTAGGGCGTGTTCTCGGTTCACTTCTGCACCCGCAGTTGTGGTGGTTTGGCGACTAACTGGAGGGCACGTCCTTCTTTTTATACATATTGTTCAACTAACTTGTGTTAACCAAATGCCAAACCACAACACAAGTGGTATTCGGGTAAATAACACCCAGACCACACCGCGCGCGAAGAAAAGCCGCACCGCATTCTACCGTTGCCATCTGAAGGCCAACAAACCCCTATTTTCATCTGATAGGGTCGATTACACCAACGTTATCCGCGCCACGTGCGAGGAGCATGCTTTAGGCTGTTTCCTTGCTCAGTTCCGCGTGCTCTATCCCGCGTATGCTGTCGTTGTCGGCACCATACTCGTAAGCCGGGTATTCCCCTCCAAGTCCAACCGTTAAAATAGGCCGCTATGGCACATCTTATCACCTTGTTGGCGTTCATCGCGCCGATTGCCGTGGTATTCGGCTGGGTGCTATCCAATCAGCACCGTACAAGTGAGATTGGAAAATTGCTAACCTCAATATTCGAAAGCCATGAATGAGTTTACGGAAATCACGGTTAAATGCGTGTGGACGACGATAAAGGGGCGCATTTGGCGAGCCCAATACCGCCTTCGGAGAAAGGTTGTCCGGATACAATCCAAGGCCATCTACCGAGCACTGAAGAACGAGAACAAGCCCCGTATTTACCGGGTTGAAATACGATAGCCAATGGACACACAATATTACACGACAACCACGTCAACCTCTGTGCTTGCACTGGAAGAGTACCAGGACATTCCCAGCGAGCACATCAACGGTGATCGGGATAAATTCTCGGAGGTTGCCTCAAGGCTGGTCGACATAGACCTGAAGCTGATATACCATGCTTTCCGGGAGGCTATCAGGAAAGATCGTCGTGGTGATGAAGACGGTCGGGTCTATACGGTTGCATACAAAATCTACGACATTCAGGCGAGGCATCACTATATGCCTGTTTATGAACGCCGATACGATGTCTTCGCCGGATGTTTCGAGGAGGTGCAAACCGGGTGCGAAGACAGCATCGAGGTTATTAATGTCACCGATATTGACGGTCGGATATGGCCAGGGCATATGGCCCGGTTGAAAAATTACGCAAAACGAAACAATTTATAACAATGGGAATCTATAGCAAACTGCTGGAAATCCAGAGGAGCGTCAGGGCATTGCTTCCGAATGCTGATGGAAATAATTACAAGTACATCAGCGGTTCGAAAGTACTTGGCATCGTCCGTCCCAAGATGGACGCACTCGGTGTGATCCTCAAAACGGAGGTTCTCGACATCACAAATATCCGTCAGGATTATACCGTAGGCCGGGATCAGCGACCTAAATCCGAAATCCTATCGAGTGTAAAGATGCGTTTCACTTGGATTGACGTGGAATCCGGAGAGAAGGATGTATGCGAATGGAGCGCCAACGGTCAGAATGATTGGGACAAAGGTGTAGGCTCGGCAATGACCTACGGGGAGCGTTATTTCATTCTCAAATACTTTCATATAGCCACTGATGAAGATGACATAGACCGGCTGCCTCGGCATGAGGATGTCGGCCCGGCTTCCAAGCCTACGCTTACTGACGAATTGCTGACTTTGGACTTGTTCGAAGAGATAATCAAGGCTAAGGAAAACGCCAAAGGAGCCAATAAGCGATTCTCATTAGCCGGGTTCTTGGAGTCCAAGTATATCGTCGATCAAGAAATGCTTCCGAAAGTCAATGTCAAAGTTACCGAATATTACAATTTAACAAGAGAGAATAAAGTATGAACCAACAGATAACATTATTCGGAGACACGGCATCCATTGCTGATCTCGCCGGCAAGGCCATCCGCGCCGTCGTAAATGGCGACATCGACCCTATCGAGGCGCATATACAGATCAGTCGCATGGAGGCTGCGATCAAGCAATTCAAGGACGATACGCAGGTGCGTGATATCACACTCCGCGAAATGTCTAAATATGGCAAATCGCACCAGTTCGGCGACTGCCGGCTGGAAGAGTGCGAATCGGGCGTCAAGTACGACTATTCGATGTGCGGCGATAGCCGGCTGAACGATATGTACAAGACGCTGGAAGCCCTCAAGATGGACATCAAGGAGCGAGAGATGATGCTGCGCAATATGCCTGTATCGGGCTTGGCGGATCCGGATACGGGCGAGGTTCTTTTCCCTCCAGCCCGTAGTAGCAAAACGACCATCAAAACCACTTTCAAAAAGCAATAAACAATGGCAGAACTGATTAACGTGTCGCTGTGTGTCAGCGACATTCCCAAGGACAAGATTTTTGTTGCCGAAAACGGCAAGAAGTACATCGGCATTTGCATATCTGAGCTCCGCGAGGTTGACCAGTACGAGAATACGCACTGCGTGTTCATCCGGCAGTCGAAAGAGGAGCGCGAACGCAAGGACAAGCGGACGTATGTAGGCCGAGGTAAGGCAGTGGTGTTCCGTCCCTCGGAACCCACTCCCGACCAGGTTGCAGATTTGCCGGTCGCCGAAGATGTGGATGACCTGCCCTTCTAATGTAGCGCCGTATGGTTTACGATCTGAACACCGACATCGACCGGGAGCGCTTCAAACATCGCGTTAATGCCTTGTATGGCCGACGTGCGCTTGTCGAGTGTTCAGAACGGAAGCCACAGCGCACGGGTAAGCAAAACCGATACCTACATGTCATTCTTGGCGAATTCGCCATGCAAACCGGGAATCCGATAGGATATGTCAAACAGGAATATTTCAAACGGCTATGCAACCCGGAATTATTTGTGCGCGTCGAATACGACAAGCTGATGCACAAGGAGGTCGAAAGGCTCCGGTCAAGTCGTGACCTTGATACAGGAGAGATGACTACAGCAATAGATCGGTTCCGTAATTGGGCTTCAATGGAGGCGGGCATCAACTTACCAAGCCCCGAGGATAATGAATGGATCTCTTTCATCGAGCGGGAAATGCAACATCAAAAAGTGTGGCTGTAACACGGACATAGAATGAATTACTTAGACCTGATACGAAAATTTTGGCAACTTGATGCAACGTGGCAATTTGGCTGCTGTGAATCGAGGCTTTACTTCTACCTTGTAGAACAAGCGAATCGGTTAGGCTGGCCGGATAACTTCACGCATTCCGACGCACGGACGTCGATCAATGTAGGGGTGTCACCTAAGAGCTTGCGCGCCGCCAAGAATCGTCTTATGCAGGCTGGGTTGATCTCATTCTCTGGCGGCGGAAAAGGTCGTGCCGATAAATGCAAATACACTTTTAGGTGTTCAAATTTACCACCTATAGTACCACCTAACGGGACACCTAAAGGTACACCTAACGGGACACCTAAAACAGAGGATACTTCTTATATAGAAGATAAACTAAACCAAACATATAATACCCCCTATAGTCCCCCTTTGCAGGGGGAAGAGGTTCCGGGCATCCCCGAAGAGTTCGTAACTCTTTGGGATGGGTTTAAGGGAAAACGCAAGTCGCTTGCTGACGACTATAATGACTTTTGCAAAAAGACGGATGGTTTGACTATTGATTATGTTAAATTAGGATACCATGCCCAGCATGCAAAAAACGTCTATTTCCAGACGTGGCTAAACGACTTTTTCCCGAAAAAATCCCGGTGCACGCTTGACACCTCGGCTGTCGAACCTACGTTCCAACCCATTGTGGCGGATTGGCTTGCCTACAAGTCTGAACGCGGACAGACCTATCGACAGCGGGGCTTCGAAAGCTTCTATGCGCGGCTTATGGAACTTTCCGGGGGCAATGCGGATACTGCACGAGGGATTATCGAGCAGTCCAAGGCTAATAACTGGGCGGGGATATTCCCGCTGAAAACGACAAACGACTATGGCAGAAATGCAGACAATCGGGTCGCTCATGGCGACATTACCAGCGACGAGTTCATGCGCCGTTGCGAAGAGCGGGTCAGAGCGCGCCTTGCTCGCACAATGGCGCGGGAAATGGGGATGGACGGCGGCGGTGATGCTTAAGCGTTTTAACCCCGGCGTGCAGCGCTATTGCGCCGCGAATATCGACCGTTGCTTCACGGGGGATGCGCCTTCCCTGCGTCAGGTGCGGAAAGCCTACGGTGGAGATACGCTCGATTCGTGGCTGGATATTCAGCTAACCGACCTCGTGAACTTCTGCGGCGTGAAAGGCAAGGAGGAGTTTTCACGCATCACGGACGCAGTGGCGGCGGTCATCGCCGACAACTTCGGTTATCTGAAACTATCGGAGTTGATGCTCTTTTTCCAGCGCTTCAAGGCGGGGCATTACGGGCATTTCTACGGCACGGTAGACCCGCTTGTCATCACCGAGGCGTTGCAGGTGTTTCTCGAATATCGAGCTGACCGACTGGCACGCATCGAACGCGACCGCCACAAAACCGAGAAGCTAAAGAGGGAGGAGGAGCGCGCCGAGCGGGAACGCCGGGGCGAGCTACTGACCGCCGAGGAGTGGAAAGAGATAGGATGGCTTTTTAATCTATGAACTAACTATGACGTACATAGGCATTGATACGGGAGTACATACAGGCTTCGCCGTATGGCATTCCGATACAAAATACCTCGCAGAAGTGAGTACCATGACGATCACCCAGGCAATGGAGCGCGTGAAGATGATCTCAGACATCCGGGGCAAGGATAATATTCGGCTGTTCATCGAGGATGCCCGCCAGCGCAAATGGTTCGGGAACGCTGGGCGCGAGAAGTTGCAGGGCGCGGGCTCCGTGAAGCGCGACAGCCGCATCTGGGAGGACTGGTGCCGCGAGCAGGGGTTGCAGTATCGGATGGTCGCACCGAAGAATAATCGCACAAAACTGTCCGCAGCACAATTCAAAGCTCTTACGAAGTGGCAGGGGAATACCTCGGAGCACTCAAGAGATGCGGCCATTTTAGTGTTTGGCAGATGATAGCCCACCTGAACTTTAACGCCCTCGACTAATGACGCCCCGCGTCCCCAGTCCCCTCAGTTAACCTTAAACGAACGATAAAATGAAAGTCATAGTAACCTTTTCGGGTGAAAAGACAGCCTTGCGGCGAACTATTACGGATTATGCGAATAGGCTTGGTAGACATAGACGGGCATAATTTCCCGAACCTCGCTCTGATGAAACTGTCAGCGTGGCATAAATCGCAGGGTGATTCGGTGGAGTTTGCCGACCCGATGTTCGGGCAGTATGACCGGGTTTACATGTCGAAGGTCTTTACCTTCACGCCCGATTGTCCAGACATCTACCATTGCGAGGAGATCCGGGGCGGAACGGGATTCCGGGACTATACGACGGTATTGCCCGAAGAGATCGAGCACATCTGCCCGGATTATTCGCTGTACGGAGTAAATGAAGCCTACGGATTCCTTACCCGTGGCTGTCCGAACCGTTGCCCGTGGTGCATCGTCCCGTCTAAAGAAGGCGGCATTCGGCCAGCATCGCCGATCCGGGAGTTTATCGGCAAGCAACGCAGTGCCGTGTTGCTCGACAACAATGTGCTGGCATCGGACTTTGGGTTGGAACAGATCGAGGAGATAATCCGCATGGGCATCGCGGTTGACTTCAATCAAGGGCTGGATGCCCGGCGGGCCTGCGCTGATCCTTATGTCCTCGATCTGTTGGCAAGGGTAAAGTGGATTCGGTACATTCGGTTTGCCTGCGACCGGATGTCGCAACTGGAGGCAGTTACAAAATGTGTCAAAGAGTTGGGGCGCCGAGGCATCAAGCCATATCGCATTTTCGTCTACTGCCTGATACAAGATGTCGATGAATCATTGGAGCGAGTCAACGCCCTACGCAAGCTGAAAGTCTGCCCATTTGCCCAGCCTTACCGGGATTTCGATAATAACATCGAGCCGACAAATGAGCAGAAACGGTTGGCGCGTTGGTGCAATCACAAAGCTATTTTCAAAAGTGTTGAATTTAAAAACTATAGAAGATGAAAGACCAAGTAACGAGCATCGAGCAGTCGAAGCGGCTGATCGAACTGGGAGTGCCGGCGCAGAAGGCGAGCATGGTATGGCGCACAATGTCGACAAAAACCGGGCGTCGTAAGTTACAGATAGCATGCGAGGAGGACATTGGATGGCTGTGCAGAAATTTTCCTACTCAGTACGCACCTGCCTTCACGGTCGCTGACCTGCTGGGGCTATTGCCGAAGGAAATAGAGGATACTCGCACTGGATTGCACTACCTGACAATACAACACACCAGCAAGAAATATTCCGAGATCGAATATAAGGGTGCTTACGGCGTCATATGGAGCTGTTTCGGCCCGTCGCTTTTGGACAATCTTGTCGAAGCAATTAATTGGGCGATAAATAGCAGACAGGAACTGAACATATGAAAAGCGAGAAAGCAAAAGCAATCATCCGTGAAAATGATTTCTATTTCAGCATCGACGGGGTAACGTTTCAGGAGGCCCGGGCGATGATGAAGAAAGACGCAATAAAGGCCGTCGAACTCGCCGAGCTGGAAGCCGAGGAACGGATGCGCCAGAAGGCGATTGAAGCGTATAGACGATCTTGTTCATGCGGGGAATCTACTTGTAATTCATGCGCCCTTATGCGCAGGTTCATCCAAAAACTGACTGAATAATGAAAAACAACATCAAAAACGGGATCTACATTCCCGACGAAAACCGCAAACTGCACCCGCTCGACGAGTGGATGAAACGCGAAGACCCGACCACAGTACAGACGGTCGTACTGGTAACCGATTCCGGGATGCTCGAAATCGCCAAAGAAGACCTACCGGGCGTATTCAATTTCGAGGGCGCACAGAAAGCCGCTGCCGAATACCGCGAGGGCTTTCGCTGCGCAACCCGCCACGAGGCGATAGAAATGTACGACGCCCGGTTCCGGGGCCTCGACGAAGCGTTCAAGAAGATCGGCGGCAAGCCCGCTACAAACATCTACTGGACGAGCGAGGCCGACCCCGATCCGGAGTACAATTCCAACAGCGCGTTCGTCTACTACGGCGGCGCGGGCGGCGTGGGCTACAACAGCAAGTATACCACAAACGCCGTGCGTCCGGTTTCCGCTTTCAAGAAATAGTTTCACAGTTTAATCATTCCCGCGCCCATTGAAAGGGCGCGGGGTTAACGCCCGAAGATTCATTAACGGGGAGAGCTATGAAAGTGCTAAATTGGAGATATTATACGATAGGGTCAATATTCAGCATAGGGCGAGGGCTTTACATTGTTCGGCGATCCGATGCGGTATTTGATAGATGTGTTGGTTGCGCTCTTAGATACAAGAAAAGTTGTGTCCATATGAATTGCGATAAGGCGTTGCGCGAGGATGAAGAAGATGTAATATTTGAGAGGATATGAAAACAAAACTACTGAAACGGCTGAGGGAAGAAGCCGAAACGGAATCCCTGTGGGCAACAAATGATTTTGAAATATATTGTCGACATTACAAGCGCTGGATTAGGGCATATATTCTTCGCCGCGTCAGGGAATTAAAACAAAAGAGAAAATGACACCGAAAGAGCTTTACGACTGGGCGGTCGAGAACGGGGCCGAGGACTACGACATTACGGTTGATGGTGATGCGATAGATTATCTGTTACCTGAGATTGATGAACGACTTAAAATAATTGAAATCGTACGATGAAACGAAAACTTACACTCACCGACATTGCGGGGTATTTGGCTTATCCCCTGCTTGGGCAACATCCTACGGGCGCAATTTGTTGGATAGACGTTGAATTTATGTCCCGGCTCGGGCTCTCGCTCGCGGGGTATAAACCCGTCCTTCGGCCGATGTCCGACCTATGCAAGGAGATAACGGACAAGGACTACAACGACGGAAAGCCGTTTATTCCTTCCGATCACTTAAAGGAGCTGTTGGATGGCGATTTCGAGGACTGTTTGATACTCGACTGCCGGATTAAATATTCGCCAAGTGAGTTTTGGTATAGCGATATGAGCGCAATTTTAGACATGTTCCACCAGCTTAAATTCGACTACCGCGGCCTGATCGACGCAGGGCTGGCCATAAGCGTTCACGACTTAAAACAGAATCCATATGAAAAATAAAACTGGAATAGAGCTGATTGCGGAAGAGCGTGCTAAAATATTTGCCGCGCCCGGCAAGTTGGAGGGGGCATGCAAGATGGTTGCGCGCGCAGAAATGCTGGTTGAACTTTCCGGACGCCCTTCCAAAAATGTAAAGGCGGTCAACCTCCTTGCCGAGGCCGGTGCCCTTATCGCCGCCGAGATCGACCGAATTAACAACCTCAAACAAGAATAACCATGCAGAAGATGATGTTTAACGACCGCTACGGACTGACATATGCGGTCATTGACGAGATAAAAAACAATACGCGCCGCATAGAAGGCGGCAAACAATTTCAACTGGCCGCGACCGCAGCCGAAGATTTCACTTATGAGGAAGCTACTGGATGGATCGTAATGTGCTGTCAAGGGGTTGAGATTTTTCGCCATAAATGCCGCTACAAGGTCGGCGAGATCGTGGCCGTAGCGCAGAGCTATGAGAATGCAGGGGTTGACCCGGAATACCCCATAGAAGGTGTGCAGCTTGCAAAAGAACACGCCGGTTGGCGCAATAAAATGTTCGTCAGCGCCAAACTGATGCCCTACCGCATTCGCATCACCGGCGTCCGTTGCGAGCGCTTGCAGGGTATTTCGGACGAGGAGTGTATGAAAGAAGGGGTGGTGGATGTGACCTACTTTAAGACCGGGGGGCGTCCATACGAATTATTTGCTTTACCGGGGCATGAGTACGAGGAAACCTTCAATACACCCAGGCAAGCTTTCGCCGCGCTTATCGACAAGGTGTCCGGCCGTGGAACATGGGATCGAAACCCGTGGGTAGCGGTTTACAAATTCGAATTGGTGAAATAGTATGAAATTCACAACCCCATGCTTTGTCCGTGTCGAGGATGCGGAGAAGCGAAGAGAACTTATTGAATTCTTGAACATGATAGACCGGCCGTACAGAAAAGTTGTCCCTCTTAATATATTCCCTTACATAGCAACTTTCTATAGATGGCATGACAACCTTTCGGAAGAATCGCTTATGATTCTTCGGGAAGAAATGAATGATCTTATAGACTGCGGCAATAACATTCAGTTGTTCAAGGCTCTTGCGGCGATGACTGATGATAGGGATGATGTCAACCAATGGTATGTATTCGCAGCTGATTACTATTTCGGAGAAGAGGATGTATACTACCATCGCGGGCATGTTATCAGCGGGATTGATATGATTTACGTCTTTGAAGATTGGCGTAACGCCTTGTATTATTGCCGAAAGGCTACGGCAGATGAAATCATTAAACATTTTAAAAAATCTTAAAGAATTTTACATGATGAAACCTTTTGACTTAGCGGCCGCCAAAGCAGGCGCGGCGGTGTGTACGAGAGACGGGCGGGACGTTGTTCCTGTAGCAGTTGATTCCCTATTGCAAGGGCCGTATGTCTTTTCCGGGATTGTTGGTTTTGGAGACGTTTATCCGGATAAACGAGTTGTCGAAACATGGACTGAAGAGGGATTGCCGACAAGCCTAACTGTTGGCCAATGTGGTCTTTCATTGATGATGCGCGACGACGACTACGCCGAGAAGCTGGCGTGGGGAGAGTACGGGAACCATATCGACGAAGCCACCGAAAAGGTTGATCCAGTTGTCAAGGAAAACTTAACAGCTGACCGGGAGTACTGGCGGCGGGTGTATGCGGGGCAGATGATGGCAGCTGCGTTTCCTGTGCTTGTCTCTACTGACTGGCAGGCGAAAGGCGAGTACGCAAACATACCAACTGAAACACTAATTGCTCGTCAGGCTATCGACTTCGCTGATGCCCTCCTTGAAGAGCTGGAGAAAAAATAAAAAAGAGGCAATCCTTTCGGATCACCCCCACATGCAGGAATAAAGGTAGTGATTAATTTGGAGGATTGCAAATGAGCAGGATAAAAAAATGGACGCGCGAGGAACTGTATGAAATGACGCGGTTATATCCGACTTTTTTCAATAAGGCCCTGGCCGAGTTGTTCGGCCGGTCGCCGAAAGCCGTGGCTGCTTGTGCGGCTCGCTTAGGTTTGAAAAAATCCGAGGCTTTCATTGAAGAGTGCAAGCACCTGCCCGGTCGGTTTCAGAAAGGGCACATCCCGCATAACAAGGGCGCCCGGGGAAAGGCCCCGAAAAAGGCGGCAAAGCTTGACAAGGCTGAATCCGAGCATCTCGGATCGCTCGACTGCATGCCGAATCCGTTTTTGTCCAAACGGATAAAACGGCTTCGAAATTCGGGGGGCTCCTCCCGATAGCCGATGGTACTCAAAAAGCGTTGTATTTTAGCCTCCGGATTGAAACGGAATCATTGCGGGGTGGAGCAGCGGTAGCTCGCCGGGCTCATGTCCCGGAGGTCGTGGGTTCAAATCCCATCCCCGCTACAAATCGTACATTATGGCAGCAAATAAGGAACAGAAACAGATCGGGCGCCCGCGTAAGTTCTCCAGCCCGGAGGATATGCAGGCGGCCATCGATGCTTATTTCGCCGCGTGTGAGAAGAAAGACGAACCGCTTACCATCGAGGGGCTTTGCGAGGCTCTTGAGGTAGACAGGAAAACGATTCTCAACTATGGCAAGCTGGAGGCATACTCTGAGTTTTTCCCTACGGTAAAAAAAGCGCGTATGCGGGTACAGCGGGATTTGGTCGTAAGGATGCTCAAAGGCGGGTGCGGTGCCGCTGCCGCAATCTTCCTGCTGAAGAATAACCACGGTTATGAGGACGAGCAGGCCGTAAAGTTCCGCCCGGCCAGCCCGGACAATCCGTTCAAAGGCATGACCCCCGAGCAGAAGGCCCAATTCCTGTCGGACGATGTTTTGGAATGAAGATAGACGCAAATACCCTCAGCCAATGGCGTATGGAGAAAGCTCGGAATATTTTCGGGCTTTTTGCCAAGTATGTCAACCCGCGGCTGGAGTTCGCGCAGTTCCATATCGTCTACTACCGAATCCTGCATAGGTTCGCTACGGGGAAGATCAGAAAGTTGATCGTGTCGATTCCTCCGCAACATGGTAAGAGCGAAGGTTCGACCCGTCTGCTTCCGGCCAAGATATTGGGCCAAAATCCGGATGCCCGTATTGCCGTGGCTTCCTACAATGACGGAAAGGCCAAGAAATTCAACCGAGAGATTCAGCGTTATATGCGAACCCCGCAATACGCGGACTTGTTTCCCGATACACGTATCAGCAAAGGGCGCACCTCGGCGGAGGATGCGATCAACACCGCGAATGAGTTCGAAATCATCGGCCACCGGGGTAGTCTGCTGAGTGTCGGCCGTGGCGGCGGTCTTACGGGCAATCCCGTCGACGTCCTGATAATCGACGACCTGTATAAGGATGCGGAGGAGGGTAATTCTCCCGTTATCCGGGAATCCTGCTGGGAGTGGTACACCTCCGTTGCAAACTTCCGCCTGCACAACGACAGCCAGCAGCTTATCGTATTCACGCGTTGGCATGAGGACGACCTGATCGGCCGATTGGAGAAGCACGACAAGGTGATCGAGGTTACCTCGTGGGGGCAGCTCGACAATTTCCCCGCGGATGCCTGGGCGAAGATCAATTTCCAGGCGATAAAGGAGAGCGAGCCGACAGAGCTCGACCCCCGGCAAGTCGGAGAGGCCCTGTGGCCGCAGCGGCATTCGTTGGAACGGCTTCTGAACTCGCGTAAACTCGCCCCGGAGATATTCGAATGCATGTGCCAGGGCAACCCCTATAACGAGGCAGGGGCGCTCTATGGCCGGGAGTGGCAGACCTATACGGAGCTGCCCGCAACCTTCGGGAATAAAAACTATACGGATATTGCCGATACGGGCACGGATAATACGCTGTCCGTTTCGTACCGCGTCGGCGCCGCCGAAGTCGTCGACGGCGTCGGATTCTGCAAATGTTACGTCACCGACATAGTGTATACGGGCAGTGACCTCGACGAAGCGGAGAAGTTATTGCCGATGCTTTTTTCCAGGAGCCAGACGCGGGCCGCGATGATCGAGAGCAACAACGGCGGCGGCTATTTCGCCCGCAAACTCCGCTCGAAGTGCCCCGGCGTGGAGATCACGCCGTTCTTCCAGTCGCGCAACAAGGAATCGCGCATCCTCACCTATGCCCCCACCGTGAAGCAGTGTATCGTCATGCCCTACGACTGGGCGCAGCGCTGGCCGCGGTTCTATGCGGATGCCGTTTCGTTCAAACGTATCTTCAAGGCCAACGCGCACGATGAGGTTGCCGACGTGCTTACGGGTATCGCCGAGTGTGAAAACGGCACCCGAAAACCGACGCGCGGCGTAAGAGTTCGGAATTGACGCCGATCTGCCTCAAAATAATATTTTCCTTTGTGATGAAAATGGGCTAAGGGTCGCCCGGATGTTTAACCGATAAATTTATTTCACGTATGAATTGTGGTTGTCCGCGCGGCGCATCGCTTCAGACTATTCCGGTACACGATTGCCCGGAGAGCATGGGGCAGGTGCAGAAGTTGATCTTCCAGCGCATCTACAAATCGGGCGACGAGCTCAACAGCATCGCCGACCCTACCAAACTGGCGTCCTGGACGCCGCTCCTGTCGGCGACTGACGGCACGAAGGCCGTCATCACGCCGTTTATCGTCGAACCCACGGCAGAACCGGGCGAGGCCCGCACGTATGGCGGCGGCAATGCCACCGTCGGCGGTGTCGAAATCATCCTCGGCACGAATCCGACGGCCTTCACGGCTAAAATTCTGCGATCTCAGCAGGACACGATCAAGGCCATGAAGGAACTGATGTGCGAGAATGTCGGTGTCTACCTGGTGGATGAACACGGCAACATCGGCTGTCGCAAGGAAACGACCGCGGGCGAACCGTCTAAGACGGCTTATTATCCGATCCCCGTGCAGTCGGTATTCGTGTCGGATAAGGGGCTGGGCGGATTCGAAGCCCCCGACAGCAACAATATCTCGTTCTCGTTCCTGCCCGGGTGGTCGGACGATTTCGTGATTGTCGAGCCTGCCGACTTCAACCCGCTGCGCGACCTTGTGGCCGCTGCCGAATAAATTCCCGGAAACCATGAAGCGCGAAACGAAAGTGACGCTCGTTACCGCCGACGGCATGAAGCGGGAGTACTCGATGGAGCATGCCGAAAGGCTCCTGCGCATGCCGCGCAACGGCGGCTGGAAATTACCCGAAGATTCACCCTTCACATTCACCCTTGCAAATGGGATTGAGCATCGAAGAAATACGCGACCGGATAAGAACGCCGCACCACGGCGGGACGAAGCATAAGGCTATCCGGCAGCAGGAACGCATCCGATTTCATGCGGAAACGAACCTTGACCAGTACCGAATGGGCGCGATGGCAACGCAGTTCCTCGGTTGGGTCGAAGGTTTGATCCCGCACGACAAGTTCGTTACGTTCCTCTCGCTGTTTCGATTTCCGGTCAAGACGAATGAATTGACGGGGGTTATTTTCGACAAACTCAGCCGCGTATTCGACGGGCGCAATCCGGTTTTCTCCTACCAATTCCGGGACAATGCGCAGCGGGACGATTGGGAGAAATACCGTGCCGAGAGGCTCGACGAGCCTACGGTGTGGCAGACGGACGGGTTCGAACACTTTCAGACGGGGATCAACTCGGTGTTGATCGTGGACGTGCCCGAAGTGCAGGTCGGAGAGTTGCCCGAGCCGTATTTCTACTGGCTGTCGATCGAGCGAGTGATCGACTTCCGGATCGACCGTACGAAGCAAGGCTTCTCGAATTTCGAATGGATCATTTTCGAGGTCGGTGACGACCGGATCGCAGTTTTCGACGAGGAGCGCTACCGTCTGTTCCGCAAGGGAAAGGACGGCAACGTCGGAGAACTGCTCGTGGATAACCCGCACGCACTGGGCTATTGCCCCGCCCGCTTCTTTTGGACGACGCCCGTAAACCTCCGCGAACCGGAGGTCAAGCGCAGTCCGCTGTCGAAGGAGCTCGCTGCGCTCGATTGGTACCTGTTCTTTGCCATATCGAAGCAATGCCTCGACCTTTATGCGCCGTACCCGGTGTATTCGGGTTTCGAAATGGATTGCAACTTCCACAACGACGATTCGGGGGATTATTGCGACGGCGGGTTCCTGCGTAACAAAAGCGGGAATTATAAGATCATCCCGGCGACCGGTGCCGTGGAGCGCTGCCCGGTGTGCGGCAACAAGCGTCTCAGCGGCCCCGGCTCGTTCGTCGAGGTTCCCGTGCCGCAACCCAACGGCCCCGACCTGCGCAATCCGGTGCAGATACTTACGGTCGACCGCAATTCCCTCGATTACAATGTCGAGGAGGTCGAACGCATGGAGCGCAACATCATCCGCAACTGCGTCGGCGTGGATAACGAAGCGACCAACGACCAGGCATTCAACGAACGCCAGGTCGAAGCGTCCTTTGAGAACCGCACGACGGTACTTATGACCGTGAAGCGTAATTTCGAGAACGCCCAGCGGTTTGTCGACGAAACGGTCTGCCGCCTGCGTTACGGTTCGGGTTTCACGTCGGCGACGGTCGACTGGGGTACTGAGTTCTACCTGACTACCGCATCGGAACTTCGGGCCCGCTACGCCAAGGCCAAGGAGCAGGGCGCCTCGGACGCCGAGCTGGATGCCTTGTCTCGCAAGATCATCGAAACCGAGTACCGGAACGATCCGTTGCAACTGCAACGCATGATGATCCTTTCGGAGCTGGAACCATACCGCCACCTGACCCGCAGCGAGTTGCTGGAACTCAATGACAAGGGGCTGGCCGACCCGGCTGATTTGGCTGTGAAACTGAATTTTTCAGCCTTTATCTCACGCTTCGAACGGGAGAATATGAATGTAGTCGATTTCGGCGTGAACATTCCACACGACACCAAAATACAACGAATCACTAACGCTTTGAGAAACTATGGCACAGAACAACAAAACAAGGAAGGCGCAGGAGCCGTTTAAACCGGCTCCGGGCGATGAGGCTTATGTCCACGTAACACTGGAACAGCCTAATTACGACAAACGGACGGGGCAGAAACTCTCACGTCCCCGCATGCAGAAATTCGGCGTCCGCGAGTACGCCAAAGTCAAGGATCAGCTCTATAAGCAGGGCTACACGGTCGAATTGCTTTACATGCCCACGGCGAAGACGTTGGCCGAGGCGCAACTTCCGGCAACTCCTACGCCGGTAACGGTCATCCGTGCGGGAGAAGCACCTGCACCGGCAACCAAGAAAGACGACGGGAAGCCGGACGAGAGCGCGGGGGAGAGACAGTCCGATAAAGATTCGGAGGAGGAGCAGTAATCACACGAATTTATAAAGGGAAAATAAATTATGGCACTTACAAAAGAAACGCTTCGGGCGAATGAAGCCCTTGCCGGGCTCTCCGACGAACAGGTCGACCTGATCGAAACGCTTTCGCGCAACGACGAGAACACCGTAATAGCCAACCGGATCGGTCAACTGCACGGCGACTACGATGCCGACATCCTGGCAGCGACCGGGATTGCCAAGCAGCAGGGGGAAAAGACCTACGACTACCTCAAGCGCGCGGCCGGCGAGATCAAGCGCCGAGCCGATAAGTCCGATGAGTTCCAGCAGAAAGTCACCGCGCTGACGGGCGAGCGCGATGCGCTGAGAGAGCAACTGAAGGCCGGGGGCGCCGGCGACCTTTCGGCTCAGTTGGCTGCAAAGGAGGCCGAGCTGAAGAACACCAAAAAACTCTACGCTGACACGAAGGCCGACCTGGATAAGCTGACAAAAGAGAGCGTATCGAAGATGACCGCGCTGCAAATTGGCTACGAGATCAAGGGAGCAGCCGCGGCGCTCAAGTTCAAACCCGAGATTCCGCAGGCTGTGGCCGACCTGGCCGTGCAGAACATCGTCAAGGAGATGGAAACGGCTCATAAACCCGAGTTCATCCCCGACGGCAACGGCGGCCATCGCCTGGTCTTCAAGGACGAAAACGGGGTGCAGCTCAACAACCCGGCCAACGGCCTGCAGCCTTTCACCGCGGCCGAGCTTCTCACGCAGAAACTCTCGGCGCTCGGTATTCTGGCCGAGGGACAGAAGCAGGCCGGTGCCGGGACAAAAGCCACGCCGGGGAATGCAGGCGGCAGCCGATACGACATCGGAGGTGCCCGTACGCAGGTAGAGGCCGACGAGATGATCGTCGAGCAGCTTTGCCGTGACGGGTTCGTGAAAGGGACGCCCGAATTCACAGATGAGCACAGTAAGATTCGAGCGGAGAACAAAGTCCAGGAGCTACCTCTCAGATAAAACGATAACCAACGGGGCAAAGGGTCAGCTTCGAAAGTATTAACTATTTAAATTTTTTATTATGTCTCTTATCGAAACAAAAATGCAGAATCTGCGGGTTAATTCCGACCTCGACAAGAATATGGCCCGCCCGTCCCGTTACGGTGCGCTTGACCTGTTCGTCGAGCAGTCCTACGCCCGCGATGGGATCATCACCGACGAACTGCGTGAGCGTGTTTTCGCCGCCAACGGCCGCGAAGTGCAAATCCCCGTCATCGACTACGACGGTGAAGTAACCATTTCGAATGTCCGTAGCTGCGACATCGCCGACGACGAGAATACGTCGAAACTCGTAAACGTTACCTTCGTAACGTATGCGTGGGGATTCACGATGGTTCCGACGTTGTACGACAACAACGAAATCAGAATCCAGAAGGACTGGGAGCGCAAGTTCCTGAAGTACCTCTACAAGCTGGCCGACACGCTCGATGTCGGTGCGGTCGCGGCTCTTTCGGCCAACAAAACGCAGGTGTTCAAAGAACTGCTGACTTACACGCAGGCGGGAAACTCGGTGCAGGTGCCGTGGGTGCAGCGTGAGGATGCCCTTGCCGATTTCGACGCGATGATGGCTGCAAACGACTATTTCGGCCGCATGCACATCGTCGGCAACGCAGGAATTCAGGCCCTCGTGACGAAACTCGCGCAGCACGGTCTCTACAACGATGTAGACAAGCGCAACGAGTACCTGAACAAGATTTTCCACTTCACGAACAATGTCGCCAACGAATCCAGCGCCTATGCGAGCGGTTATGCCGTCGAGCACGGCAACGTGGGGATGCTGTTCCGCGTGGATCGCGAAGCCCTGCGTCGTACCGACCTCGGCCCGATGGGTGAGTGGGATGTCTCGACGCTGCCCGTCCTGAACATTCCCGTCGGTACATTCTTCAAGGACAGCGTAGGCGACTACTCGGGTATTGCCGGCGCTGCTTCGGCCGACATGAAGTGCGTACACAAGGAGTACTACGGCTTCTCGGTAGACGTGGCCTACATGGTGGCTTACAATTCCGACCCTGCGGAGATCGCCAACCCGATCATGAAGTTCGACATCCTGAAATCGACCATGACGCCCGTGACGACGATTCCGGTGCAGGTAGTCAATCCGACCGAATCGCCCGTGAACACGAAAGAGGTGGCGGGAGCGTAATCGACCACACAAGTTCAACCGACGGGGGTAGGGTAGTACCCTGCCCCCGTTCTTATTAAACTGGAAATGTATAGAATACCCGAAATTCAGAGCGCGCTCGCGGGGCTCGTCGGATGGCGCAAAGACCCGAATCCGGCCTACCGGATTGACGAAGACCTGACGCAATCCGACAGCGGCCTTTACTTTCAGGACGTGCATCCGCTCCTGACGCTGGAGAACCTGTACCATTGCATGCCCGACCGGACTGCCGTGACTTACGCGGTCTACGACGCCGGTTTCCAATATCGGGCCGGGGATGTCGTTGCGAACCCTCAGGACAATAAGGATTTGTACGAGGCTTTGCAGGACAGCACGGGTGCCGCGTTGTCCGATGGCGAATACTGGTCGAAATACGATCCGTTTTCCGCATTCCTGCGCTCGATCCGCCAGTCGGGGGTGGCGTTGGCCGTCCAGACCTTCATCAACGGTCATGCGGTCGATAACAGGGCGAAGAGCCTGCTCGACAAGCGGGCGTTTTTCGACGGCACCGGGCGTATTGCCGATGCGATCCAGAGCACCGGCAAGGTCGTCGGGTACGAGGTGGTGCCGATCCGCGCATTGGGTGTCACCACGAAGATCGAGCGCATCGGCCTGCAAATGACCGGCAGTGGCCCGGTAACGGTGTACGTGTTCCATTCGAGCCTGCTCAAACCGGTGTATACCTTCCAGTTCGACGTGAAGGCCAAGGCCGGGTATCAGTGGTTCCCGGTGAAAGACTGCTACCTGCCCTATTTGCAGCAGGGGAATGCCGGCGGGTCGTGGTACGTGTGCTACAACCAGCCGGACTTGCCCGCGGAAATGCAGGCCGTGAACCTGAACCGCGATTGGTCGCAACAGCCTTGCGCCTGCCGGCGCGGGGAATACGAGTTGTGGAAGATGATCCACAAATACCTGGAGATTTACCCGTTCGCCGTCCGCGCAGAGGCGGACTTTGCCCGGAACCCCGAATTGTGGGACATAGCGTGCATGGGCTACACCTATACGCGCAATTACGGGATGAACCTCGAAGTGACTATCGAATGCGACTACACCGACTTCATCGTCGAGCAGCGCATGAACTTCGCGGAGGTCGTAGCTAAGCAGGTTGCGGTGAACGCACTGCGTACGATGGCCTACAATCCCAATGTGAGGATCAACCGCAACCAGTCGAACATCACGCGGACGGACATCCTGTTCGAACTGGAGGGCAACACCGCCGGCCGGCCTTCGGGCTTGGTCGCCGATTTGGCCCGGGCGTACAAGTCCCTGCAACTCGATACGGCCGGGATGTCGCGCATCTGCCTGCCTTGCCACAATGGCGGCGTGCGTTACGGCTCGGTCGCTGGAATGTGATGAAAAGAACAATTTGACCCCTGAAAGTAGGTGTTTTACCCCGGGAAAATACAAACCTTTAGAACAATGAACCCGATTCAGTCCATGATAAACGCCCTTCGTGATTTCATGCAGCGCAAGGATTTTTACGTGCTCGAATGCGTACGGGAGAACGAGGCGGTCGTAATCGATGCCAATGCCGAGGAGCAGTTGTTCGAAAGGGGCGAAAACCGCCTCGGCGTGTCGATCGCGGACTACCAGCCCTATTCTCCGGTCACCGTCGAGGAGAAGCGGATCCGCGGCCAGCCCTATAACCGGGTAACGCTGCGCGATACGGGCGATTTCGAAAGCAGTTTTTATATCCGCTATACGGACGATGGGTTCGAGATCACGGCCTCCGACTGGAAAACCGACGATCTGGTGCGCAAATACGGAAAGGAGATATTCGGCCTGAACCGCGAGAACCTCGACGACCTGGTGCGATCGTATATCCTGCCGTTCCTGCGTGAAAAACTTGTGGAAACGATAAACAATAGAAAATGAACGAAAATCCGGTTTTGCTCGACAAGGTGCTCGGGCAGTTGCAAACGGCTTTGGAAACGAATGTTTCCTGGCTTACGCACGCCTACGGCAAGGCGCAGCGCATCGTCAAACGCACACAGGGCCGCGATTACTACATGCCGGCCATCTATACCGGCGACACGGAATACCTGTCGATGCTGCCCGATGCGCGCCTGGGAAATTTCAGTTTCTTCGACGTGCCGGACGCCTACCGGTTTCCGGAGTACAACCGCTTCATGCCGAACAAATTCTTCACGCCGTTCCGTCTGGTGGTGTGGTTCGATGAGCGGACGATCTGGGGGCCAGGTGTGAGCAACCGCGAGCAGCTGAAAATGGACGTGCTGGCCGTGCTCGGGCAAACGACCCTTTCCGACGGCGGGCTGTGGGTCGAGAAAGTATACGAGCGCCACGAGAACATCTACCGCGGCTATACCCTCTCCGAGGTAGACACGCAGTACCTGATGGTGCCTTACGGGGGCTTCGCCGTCGAAGGCGAACTGGAACTGTCGGAAGAATGTGTGCCTGCTGCTGCCATTGACCAACTCTACGACAACCAAGGGCGCGCACTCAAGGATTCTAAGAGGCGGCTGCTCCGGGTTCCGCAAAAATAATTTAAACCATTAGTTGATATGATAGCCTTTATTTGCCTTATGTTCTGCGTAGCACTCTTTGCCGCGTTTATAATCATCTTCCTCGTCACGACCGGACTGCGCGAGCTGGTTGTCGCCACGGCGCCGCGGTTCGTGTCGCAACTTTTCAGCTGCGACTACTGCCTCTCCTGGTGGGTGGCCGTCGTCTTGTCCGTCGTCGCAGCGGTTATTATGTGGGATGCGGCGCTGCTGCTCATACCCTTCATGTCCACCCCTATAACCCGCGCGCTGCTATGAGAACGGAACAATTCCGCGGGCATACCGTGAAGCTATACGAGGGTGTGGACGAAATGCCGATCAGGCGCTTCCAGCGGTTCAACAAATGCCTGCTGTACGACACGGGTATCGGATCGGACTTCTCGGACGTGGATGTCCACATGGCACGGATCGCATCGTATATCCCCAAAGACCCCGCGAAGGCTTTGCAGGAGCTGGAGAACATGCGCAACAACCTGTACTATATCGTGCAGGGCGTATCGCCCCGGCATATGGCCTTTGCTGCGCTGGTGGCGGAGGTCGACGGCCGGCCGCGCGACGACCTGAGCGACGAGGGGCTGAACGAAACGCTGGCCCTGCTGGCCGATGTGAAACACACCGTGATCTCCCGGCTCGCCGAGGCGATCAAAAAAAAAATCAGCGAAGACCTTTCTGTTTATTTCCCGGCTACGTTTAACGACGTGCATGAAAAAGACGCGACGGAGAGGATCATCCGGCGTACGCGGCTGGTGCTTTCGGAAATAACCGCGGGACAGGACGCCTCGGAGGACATCGGACGCATCGACGATTTCATCCTGATGCAGAACCCGCCGCAGGCGTTTTCGACGACCAAAGGCGCCGACGTGATGTTCGACAAGAACTACACCGACATCATGCTGCTCGTTTCGAAGTCCATGAAGATGGACGCCCGGGACATGACGGTGCTGGAATTTTACCAGGCCCTCGCATACATGAAAAACGAGGCCAAGAAATTACGAAGACGAGTAAACTGACATTATCATGGCTGAGGTGAACAACCCGATAAAGACCGGCGATCTGTTCCAGGACGACGGCACGATCGACAAACTGATTGCTGACCTGGAGCGGCTGCGCGACAAGTACGTCAAGTCGATCGACGAGATACAGAAAAAGGCGAACACTCTGGATCAGAGCCTGCGTAAGCTGAGCGGCACGACCGACGAACAAAAGCGTGCGGCGCAGGAGGCTGCCGTCGAGGCCGACCGGCTTTCCCGCTCCTACAAGGAGATGAAGAAGGAGGCCGCCGCACTCGAAAGCGAGATCGTTGCGCTCCGCCGGCAGAAAGCAGAATTGACTTCGGCCACGCAGGAAGAAACCAAGGCCACACAGGCCGAGGCGAAAACGACGCAGGAGCTTAACGAGATTGTCGAAGGAATACTCGGCACCCGGGCTGAGGTCATCAAGCAGCTTGCCGCCGAACAGGCCGCGTTGGCGAAATTGCGCCAGCAGAAGGCCAACCTCGCCAAAGTGGAAAAGGACGGCATGCTTACAGCCGAAGAGGCTGCGACACGGCGCGAGAGGATCATCCGTGCCGAGCAGGAGCACAAAACGGCCTCTGCGCAGTTGCAACAGTCCCTGAATGCCGAAACGAAACAGATGCAGGCCGCGGGCGGCTCGATGAACGAGATGTCGCAACTGCTCGGCCGGCTTCGTATGGCCTACCGCGATATGACGGCTGCCGAGCGTAATTCGCCCCTGGGTGAAGCTACACGCAAGAACATCGGCTTGCTCGATTCCGAAATGAAGAAATTGGACGCTTCGATCGGAAACTACCAGCGGAATGTCGGAAACTATGGCGGCGCATTCACTCCGCTGCAATATCAGGTTCAGCAGGTAGCGCGCGAATTGCCGTCGCTGACAATGTCGCTTCGGCAATTCTTTCTGGCGATCTCCAACAACCTGCCGATGCTTATTGACGAGGTGCATCGTGCGCGAATTGCCAATGAGGCACTGTTGGCATCCGGGCAGAAAGGTGTTCCGGTTTGGAAACAGTTGCTGAAATCAATAGTATCATGGCAAACTGCACTTGTTGTGGGTATTACGCTGGTGACCGCTTACGGCAAGGAGATCGGGAACTTTTTCTCTCAGCTGTTCGGTGGTACCCCCAAGATGCGGACTATGACACAAATGTTTGGCGATGTAAATAAAGCTATTTCAAGTAGTGCGAAACCGCTTGCAGAAAATATTGTACGCTACCGTGAACTGCAAAGAGAGTGGAATAATTTAAAAGGCAAGGCAGACGAGCAATTAACATGGATCAAGGAAAACCAGACAGAATTCGGAAATTTGGGAGTCGCTATCAATGATGCTAACGACGCACAAATTGCGTTCGTGTCGAATTCGGATGCGATGATTACAGCGTTGCGAGAACAAGCCCGCGCGGCTGCTGCTCGCAATTTGGCTGTGGCTCAAAATGAAAAGATCATCCAAAAGGAATTAGAATTGGCAGACGCTCAAAAGGTACTGGAGCGCACACAAGGCCTAATAAATTCGGGGCGGTTATCGACCGACCCCTTGATTGTCGGCGGCGAAGTGACCCAGTCGGAATATGAGGCTTATAAACAGCGCGAACGGATGGAACAAGATGTTGTGACCTCGCTGAAAAGTGAGTTAGCTGTGTTACAGGGTGTCGCCGATGGATATTTTGAAATTCAGGCGGCTGCCGAAGATGCCGGTAAAGCTGCTATCAAGGGTGCAGGATTGACGCCGTTCGATACGAACAAAGCCGAAGAAAAACTCCGTAAGGAGGAAGAACGGAAGCGCAAGGCCGAGGAAGCTGCCGCCCGCCGTAAACAGACCCGGGCGGACAAGGAGGCCCGGGCGGCCGAGCGTCAGGAAAAATATTCCTTCGATGCTGCGAAAAAGTCGGAGCAGTTGCAGATCGATGCGATGCAGGAAGGTTATGCCAAACGCCGTGCGACCATCGAGTTCAACGCCAAATGGGAGGAGGCCGAGCTGGAGCGACGGTATAATAAAATAGAAGGCTTTGCCGAGGGCGATGCCGATTTGTGGAAGGATTACGCCTATGCCGTCCTTGCCAATGAAAAGGCGAAAAACGACGCCTTGATCGAGCTCGATAACCAATATGCCATTGAAACCCGCCAGCTGACCCAGGAAACCTTGCAAAACCGGCTTGCTGCCGTGCAGGAGGGGAGTGCCGAGTATATTCGTATTCAGCGTGAAATGCTCGAAAATGCCCGTCAAATCGAATTGCTGGAGAACAAGTCCCGTCCCAAAGAGCAGCGGCAGGACGAGAATACTATAAACGCGAAATATCGCTTCCAAAGTAGCCAGCAAGGGTTGCAGTCGGGTATTTCCGGCATCGACACGGAATTTGCGGTTCGTAACAGCGAAATCGAAGCGCTGAAGGCCACCGAACGCGAAAAGACCATATTACGGTTGCAGGCGGAAAAAGAGCGTTGGGAAAAGGTGCTCGCCATGATGCGGCAATATGGCGGCGTCGTGTCGGACGCAGATGTCGCCATTGTCAAAAATGCCCTTGCGGAAACAAATAACGAACTCGAAAAAGCGAAAAGGCCGCGCGATCTGTGGGATGTCATGGGGTTTAAACTCGACGACGAGCAGAAACAGGCAATTTCCGAAAGCGTTTCTTTCGCCCTGGAGCAGATGACCGCCATACTCGATGCCGAGATCGAAATGGCGCAGCAGGCGGTCGATGCGGCCAACGAGCGCGTTACGGCGGCGCAGTCGGCCCTCGATGCAGAAATGCAGGCCAAGGCCAACGGCCTCGCGTACAGCCAGACCGAAGCGGAAAAGCGGTTAGCCTTGGAAAAACGAACGCAGGCCAAGGCCATAGCAGAGCAAAAACGAGTACAGAAACAAAGGCAAGCAATAGACACCTTAACTCAGACTACCAGCTTAATAACAGCTACGGCGCAATTATGGAATTCCTTTGCGGGTACCGGCCCTGCGGCTCCGTTCTTGGCGGCCGCTGCTATTGCGGCAATGTGGGCGTCGTTTGGTGTTGCTAAAATCAAGGCTGCTCAGCTTGCCCGGAGTACAACGGAAGCCGAAGAATACGGTGACGGTACCTATGAGTTTATCGACGGCGGCAGCCATCAGAGCGGCAACGACGTACCGCTGGGCATCAACCCCAAGACCGGCAAGGAACGCCGGGTCGAGGGCGGGGAAATGTTCGCCGTGGTGAATAAGGCCGGCGTACGTAAATACCGCTCGGAACTGCCCGCGATCATCAATTCGCTCAACCGCGGGGAGTTCGACCGGACGTATATCCGGGCCGCATTTGCCGCCCCGCCGGCCTCCGTTGTGGTTAGCAACACGAATGATGATCGCAAGCTGGGCGATATTCTGACGGAACTACGGAAGATGTCCGAACGCCAGGTGTATACCGACGCGAAAGGCCGTACAGTCATACGATACAAGAACCTTACAAGAAAAATAAACTGACAATGAACCCGAATTACCGATTTTACATCAACGACCGCCTGTGCTGCCCCTACTACAAAGATGACTTGTCGGTCGAAACGGCACGCGAATCGTCCCGGTGGTTCTTCCGCTCGAAGTTGAGCGGCAAATTGAATTTCATTCGCGGCGACTACGACTACATCGATGCGCAACCGCTCTCGACGACGTTTATCCTGCGTATCGAGCGCCGGAACAAAGCAGGATGGACGGAGATATACCGCGGCCGCTTTTTCAAGACCGACTGCGAGTTCGACCGGGACAATCGCAAGGTCACGGCGACGGTGGATTCGTCGGACAACTACGTCGACATCCTGAAAAACTACGATTCGGAGGAGAACCTGATCCCGCTGGGGTCGGAGAGCATCAGCGCAAAAACTTTCATCCGGCCGCTGCTTGAGGTGTATTTGGTGCAAAACGGGGTCGGCTCGGATAAGATTTCCGTTTTCCAGGGCAACCACGTATGGGAAAAAGAGACGAACGACAACCCGTCGGATGAAAAAACGCTTACCGATACGTACCACTTTGCCCCTGGGCGGGAGGTCAGTATTGCGGATGTGGCATACGGCGGCGGTAACTGGTCTCTCACAGAGTTAGGGGGCTATTTAGGATCATATCGTCTAACGCGTGGTAGTGCCGAGGGGAAAGATCGTTTTTTTGTCAATTCCCGCACGTTATTCTGCCTGAAGGAAGTTAATACCCCGAATTACCCGACATTATATTTATATGCTTATAATCCGGATGCAGACAAAGAAATCGGAAATCCGATTGCTGTTGGAGATGTTTTTCGAAGCAATTCTGTACGCATGTTTCGGTATTTAGGCGGAACAACAGATGTTTTGGTCGTTACGATTCAGACCTCGATGATATACCAGCGGATTATCAATGCCGTATCGGGAAAAAGTCGGAGCGATGCCGATATTACGGACACTGCGTTGAAAGTATATCCTTTGGCATATGATGACAAAACAAATTACGAAGTTTATGTTTCGAATGAGAGCACCCCCGAGCCGACCGAATGGGGCCGTACCGAGAGGGGCGACTATTTCATGCGCCCGAATGGCCTCAGCGACGAGTTTTTTCCCGTTTTCCAATCGCGCTGGGCTACGTTGTCCTATTGGATGAAACTGACGCTTACGGAAACCGAGGTCGCTTTGGAGAATACTCCGCCCAACCTGAAAGAGTGGACGGTCAACGACTGTTACGACGTGGGCAATGTCATTAAAGTGCTGCTGAATAAATTCGCCCCGGAGATCAAGCACGAGCCGCTCCCCGAGTACAGCGAGTTCCTGTATTTTTCGGGCACGGCCGAAAATCAGGACGATACGCATAAACCTTTTCCGACGCATCCTACGACGGTGCCGAATTTCCGGCTGCTCGTGGCCCCAAAAAGCAACCTGCTTTCGGTGAGCTACGACAAACCGGCCCAGATCGCCAAGACGAGCCTGCAAAGCGTGTTCAATATGCTGCGCGACGTCTATCAGCTCTATTGGTTCATCGACGAGGAGAAGCGCCTGCGCATCGAGCATCTGCAATGGTTCCTCAATGGCGGGAGCTACAAAGGCGTCGGCCCGGTGTCGGTCGACCTGACGCAGATATACAACCCGCGGGCGCGCCTGCCGTGGAGTTTCGGCACGGCCAAGTGGAACTATGACAAGGGCGATCTTCCCGACCGTTATGAATTCGAATGGCCGGAGGATGCCGGGGCGGTGTTCAACGGCTATCCCGTCGAGATCAACGCGCCGTTTACCACCGACGGCAAGAAGGAGCAGGTTACGGTAGGGTCGTTCGTGGCGGACATAGACACGATGCTGTATAATTCGGGCAGCGTGTCGTCCGATGGCTTCGTGCTGCTGGCGGCCAATGACAAATTCTACAACTATTTCGAGCAGACGGGCGGCTGGATGAAGAACGACGGGACGGTCGAGGCCGGAACCGGCAGATTCCACCGCACCTACGATGTCACGGGGCAGGGGATCGCCGGCCAGACGGTGAAGATACGCTGTTGGGGAAACCGGGACTATCCGGGCTGCGTGTGTCTGGATGCCGACCGGAACGTCCTGCAATGCTTCCTGAACACCGGCGAGGATATGGCCTTCATGCAGCACAAACAGGTGTTCATCCCGGGCGACACGAGATACGTCGTCCTGAACTACGCCACCGGCCGGGGCATGACGGGGCCGATCACCACGGCGCGCCTGTCGAGCATATTCCGGACGCAGTACGATCCGATGTACTGTGTGTGGAACGGAAGCAACTGGGTGCCGGATCATTTCTATTACCAGGGACGTGTTGCCAATGTGCAAAACTTCTGGGCTTCGTTCCTATACATCGTTCCGAAATTCTACGTCTACAACCTGCCGTCGGGCGATTGCGTCATCAACAACGGGGAGGAAACCTTCGGGCCCGCGGCGCCTATTGCGGTGCGGTCGATCTCGAAAGCCCTCAAACAGCGCGTCAGCGTCCCGCCGCCGTTCGCCTCGGGGATCAATCCCTACCAGCTGATAAAAACCACGCTGGGTGACGGTATGGTGGATGAAATATCGTTGAACCTGTCGAGCGATATGGCCGATGTGCAATTAAAATACGAGCTGCAATGACCCCGAACAACAACTTTTTCCCGCTCCCCTGGTACAAATCCGTGAAGTACCAGGATTTTCGCAAATCCTATGCGTATGGCAACGTGTTCCAGCTTATCGCCCCCGACCGTGCGCTGCTGCCGTTCCAGATACGCCGCGCGCACCGCCCGGAGGCGACGTTCATCGTACGTATCCTGTATGACGACGGGACGCAGTACCGCAACGTATCGGCCGATGTCGCCGCCGACCTGCATGTGGTGAGCGGCGAGGATTTCGATGTGATCCAATACTGCAACGACGGGGGCACCGGCTTCTTTCAGCGGCTTGCGCCGGGGCGGTATTACGCCGAGTTGTCCGATGGGGTGGAAACCTGGTTTTCGGAGGTGTTCAATGTCGTGGACGACCTGTCGCGGTATATCAGGCTCGAATACTGGTCGTCGGACAACCAAGAGTACAACGGCGGGGAGATAGACTATTCGAACGGCTACCGGAACGTCCTATACATCTGCTCCGAGCTCGGGAAGCCCGACTATGAGTTCGAGGAGGAATCCGAGGCGCGCGACGGCTATCCGTACATCGAGAAGCAGGTCGGCAAAAAAATTTTCCGTTTCGAGTGCAAAGCCCCCGAATACCTTGTCGACGCGCTGCGTATCGTATGGTTGTCGGATTACGTTCGCATGACGGCCAACGGACAGCTCTATGAGGTCATGCACTTTCTGCCCGATCCGAACTGGCAGGAGGACGGCCACTACGCGATGGTGGAATGCGAGGTCGAAGCCGATACGATCCTGAAAAAAATAGGCGTGGGGTTGACCGACCCCGTCGGGTTGCCTGTCGCATTCCGGATCAAGGCCGTCGATGCCGTGACCGGCGCGTCGATCCCGGGCATTACGGTCGCCGCCAGCTTCGAGGACAGCATGCTGATGGAACAATATACCGATGCCAGCGGTAACATCGTCTGGAACTACGAGCAAACCGAAACGGCATGGAATACGCGCCTGGCCGGGCATCGGATGAGATTCTACAAGAAGATGACCGATCCCGCGACTTTGCTCGATTCGCAGGGGCGCACCCTGCTGGATTCGCAGGGGCGGACGCTGCTTGTCGGCGCTCTGGATGATGACTACTTCGACGGCGAGGTGTTCGTCGATCTGGTGCGTTATGCTCCCTCCGTTCAGGCCGGCTACGACCTCACGCTTCGCCTGATCCGCAAGTCAGATTTCGTGCTGTCGCCCACGTCCGTCGAGTTGCCTGTCGTCGGGGGCTCGCGCAGTGTAGAGGTACAACCGGGCCTGTTCCCGATCAAGCAGTATGCGGGCACGGACTGGCTTCGTGCCTCCTTCGCGGGCAATACGGGCATCACGTTGTCGGCCGATGCGACGCAGTACGAACGGGACGGGGTCGCGGAGTTCGGGCCGGACGCCTACGGGAGCCTCGGGCGCCGCTCCGTGTCGGTGCACCAGGCGGGTACGGCGCTTGCTTCGCGCAAGGTTCGCGTACACCTGTCGATCACGGATTCATCGGGCAATCCGGTCACGGCTGCCGAAACGGAAATCTACTGGACACGGCCTGACGGCAGCACGGGGCGGAACAGCTACCGGGGTTTCGATGTCGTGGATTCGCTCATCGACGCGGCCACGGTGCTCTCGTTCCCGCTGCGGGTCACGGTCTCGGAGCCAGGCTTCCGAGGTTATGACCATAGCACCGTAATCCCTGCGGGCGAAAGCGACTATACCTACTCGGACACGGTTTCGCTCCAGGGGCTTCGCCGCGACCTCGTGCTGGATTTCTCGGTCGTCGACCAGTCGGGCAGCCCCGTCGAAGGCGCCGAGGTCGCCGTGGTGTACACACCTTCCGAGGGCGAGGAAACCTACTACGCCACTACGGGCGGACACGTCGCGGCCACGATCGAGGACGTCACTACGGAGCAGTTCCGGTGCGGTGTCGCCGTGGCCAAGGATGGCTACGAAACTTACGAGAATATCGTCACGGTGCCGGCCGGGGAGGCGGCTTTCACCTACGACACGGACGCGCGCCTTACGGTCAAGTCCGGTAGCCGTAACCTGCTTCTCGACCTTACGATCACGGACGCGCAGGGCGCGCCGCTTGCGGCCGACGAGGTTACGGCCTCGTATATCCTTCCGTCGGGCGACAGCAAGCTGGAACGCTGGGCCGATACGGACGCTGTCGACGTCACGCTGGAAGCCTCCACAGAATATATGACCCTGGGGCTCGCCGCGACCAAGGCCGGGTATACGAGTGGCAAGAAGCAGGTGGACATCCCGGCCGGAAATTCAGAATACAATATCAACGAGACCTTGATGTTAACTTCTGAACAACCGATAACCAGCCGAAATATTACACTCGACATCACCATCACGGATAATGACGGACAGCCGGTGGAGGCGGAATCCGTCTATGTGAAGTACACCAAAACGGATGGCGTAGAAACTTTGTATTCGGCATCAGGATCACATATTAATGACACACTACGGGATGTCACAACCGATTCTTTCATAATGACAGTAGCTGTAACCACTCCGGGGTATGTCCTGTGGCAAGATTCCCTCACCGTCAATGCGGGGACAGAACAGTCTACCGTGGCAAAACAGATTGCACTGACGGCCTCGGAACCTGCGCCGGGGCGGAACCTGCACGTCGTGCTGTCGATCGAGGACGCGGACGGCAACCCCCTCGCGGCCGATAAGGTCACCGTCACGACAAAGAACGCGGCGGGCCAAACCGTGACGCGCGAATATACGAATACCTCGGCGGTGGACGATACCATCGCCGACATCCCCACGAGCGGATCGAGCGTCACGGTCACGGCCTCGAAGTCCGGCTACAACGATGGCTGGATTCAGGGGTCTATCCCTTCGGGCAGTTCGGACTACACCTACACCGGGGTCGTCCCCCTGCGCTCGTCACGTATGATCTCCGCCGAAGTGCGTGTGCAGGACGCGGGAGGCTCGGCGGTCGTCGCCGAAGAGATCACCTGTACGTACCTGCAAAGCTCGGGCAATACCAATACGATGCTGGCTACGAACAGCAGCATCCTCGACAAACATGTACATACGGACTGTTCGGTGAAGGCGTTCACGTCGCGCATCACCGTCACGGCCGCGGACTACAATACCGCCGTGGAGGAGGTGCCCGTGGAGGCAGGCATCGAGACCGTCACGATCCGCAAGACTGTCACGCTCTATCCGGGTTCGCGTTCCCTGCACCTGGATTTCGCGGTCAGGAACGAGCAGGGCGCGGCCGTGGAGGATGCGGTCGTGGTGATTCAGTACGTGAAGCCGGACGGGAGCGACGAAAACCTGCAATTCACGGGCGGCGTGCACGAGACTTTCGACAATGCGACCACGCAAGGCTTTACGCTCCTGATTATGGCGCAGGCCGAGGGTTCGCGCGTGCACATGCAGCAGATCGCCGTCCCGGCGGGCAAGGAGGCGTACACCTACGACACGGACGTGGTGCTCTATTACGACTACTCGCCGGGCATTACGCTCGACCCGGCGTCCCCGTGGACATATACGGCGCACCTGGGTACGCTCCGCAATACGGGCAACGTCGACCTGGAGCTGCTTTCGGCGCCGGAATGGTGCACCTTCTCCGGAGACATCCCGGGCACGGTGGCGGTGGGCGAGGGTCGTGCCTTCGCCGTCTCGAAGAACGAGACGGGTGCCCAGCGCACGGGAACGATCTCGATGCGGTACCGCAACGTCGAATCGAGTGAGGACGTGGCCTACGATGTCGAGGTTTCGCAGGAACCCTGATCGCCGATGTTCCACAAATTAAGCGGTAAATTTACACAGTGCAACCCTAAAACCGAACACAGAGAAATGGCAACTTACCAATTACAAACCACCGGGGAGCAGGCCGACGAAGCCCTGGCGCGGGCCCTGCGGCCGCAGAACGCGATGCAGGGGGATGAGACCGCCTCCGGCGCCTATGTGCTAACGGACGCCGAGGGCAAGGCGTTCGACCCGCAGACCTCCGCGTCGGCCGTGCTGATGAAGGACGGCACCCCGCTCGAAAAGAAACTGGAGGATGACACCACGCGCGACGAGGATAAATTGTCCCTCCTCGCGCACTCGGACTGCACGCTCGAAGAGCGCGTGACGCACCTCGAAAGGCTGCTCGTGGGAGTGCTCTCGGGCAAAGTGCTGATCCCGGAATTGCAGGTGAAAAAACTGGGCGTGTGGGGTGACAACAACCTCGTCGTCACGGGCGAGGGCGCGCCGACGAAAGCCCCCGACCGCG